>Ga0123356_10006525_pt1 | contig 11753 bp, 8 predicted proteins | sample TergutEmb28metaG_2_FD_92546 | JGI IMG/M metagenome (GOLD analysis project Ga0123356, IMG submission 92546) | Embiratermes neotenicus P3 segment gut microbial communities from Petit-Saut dam, French Guiana - Emb289 P3 | ecosystem: Host-associated > Arthropoda: Insects > Digestive system > Gut ... | reverse complement strand
TTATTATAACCGCCGTGTCCCCGGTATGACAGATCCTAATCTTGAAACCGGGATGAAAGCCATTGCCGCTTCGCGTCGATAAACAAAATTATATCCTTTTTTACATTTGTTAATTCAAAAGGCAGTGAAAATAAAAACGCTGTAATACAAAAGTAAACATAATAAGGAATTACAAGCCATATTATAGGCCAGTAAAAAACATCACCTGTTTTTATGCCGAAAGGAATTATAGTAAATACTTTAGGAGTTATAGCTAAAAATAAATCACTTAAAAATTTAACATCAGATAATGGTCCGAAAATTAAAGAACTATTGCGTACTTCATTGTTAAATAAAAAACTTATATGAACAAAACCCAAACCAATAAGTATTATTTCATTTAAAAGTATTATTAATAAAACCAAATAAGAAATAAGCGGAACTTTTATTATTCGTTTATAATCGATTGTATGCAGTTTTAATAAAACCATAAGCAGGGGAACAACCCATATAATAATATGACAATAATAAAAACGGAATGTTTCAAAAGAAAACGCGTTAAAATCTATTACATCAATAGGTATAATTGTAGCGGCAATACCGCTCATTAAACCCATAAAAAACATATAATCTTTTAAAAGATTGCTTTTTGAAAGAAAAATCCAGGGAAAAATTAAAACACTAACCGCGCACAAATTTTCCGGAGTTACTGTTCTTACGGCATTCGGCATCCAGTCACGGTAAGGTTCAAATTGAAGTTTTAAAAAGTGCAAAATAAAACTGGAAAGAAGAAAACAAAACAATACAATAAATGATGTTTTTTTACTTTTATTACGCAATATATAAAAAAGACCGAATAAAAATACTAAAGCGATAGCGATATACAGGAAATAATAAAAGTTAAAATACTTTACCATTATATAATGATTGCACAAAATATTGAAAATTTAAATACATCTATTGAAAAAGAATTAAATTTACGTTAACTTGATATATGCTTCAAATTATCATATTCAGCGCTGTCGCGGGTATTTGTGGAATGGGTTTGGGTGGTCTTGTTTCCGCTGTTTTGTTAAAACGTCCTTCAGAAAATATGATCTGCTGGCTTTTGTCTTTCGCGGCGGGAGTAATGGTTAGTATCGTATGTTTTGGTTTGGTACCTGAATCTATTACACTTTTGGAAGAATTGGGATTTATAGGTGTAATAATTATTATATCCGGCCTTATACTTGGCGTTATAATTATAATGTGTTTAAACCGGTTAGTTGATAAAATAACTAAACTAAAAGATGACGATTTAAAAATGCATCATACACATGAACAGCTTTATCATGAAAGTTTATTAATTAAAAATCCGTCAAGGATGCTGCGTTCAGGTGTTTTAATGCTTTTGGCGATAGCGCTTCACAATGTTCCAGAAGGAATCGCCATTGGCGCTGGGGGTAGTTTTAGTTTTCAATTGGGAGCTATTTTAGCGATTATGATAGCCATTCATAATATACCGGAAGGAATGGCGATAGCGGCTCCTTTATTGGCAGGCGGTATTAGTAAATTAAAAGTTGTTTTTTTAACTTCGTTAGCAGGCGCGACTACATTATTGGGTGGTTTTATCGGTATATTGATAGGAAGTATTTCCAATATCGCTATAGCTTTATCACTTTCATTGGCAGGCGGCGCGATGCTTTACATCGTTTTTGGCGAAATCTTACCTCAATCCATCATTATGACTAAAAACAGAAAAGCCTCTATAGTGACATTATTTGGTATTATTGTAGGATTAATCGCTACGCAACTATAAATATGAGGTTTTTTCTTAAAAAAGTCTAAAATAAAAATATTTCCCTTGTTTTATATAAAAATACAGCTCATACTTAAAAGAATACCCTGTTAAGGAGGCAGACTCTATGCCGCAAAGTAGCAGCCTGACCGCTTTTGAAGGGTCAGGTGAAAATATAGTCCCATTTAAGATACCGGTAGATTACTACATCATGTTTGGTATTTGTGTTTTGTTTATTATTACGGCTTTTATCTTTGATACGCCTGTTCAAATATTTCATGGATATATATTAATTCATACTTCAAGAAGTGTTTTAATAACCGATTATATTGAACTTGCCGGTATCGGAGCCGCGCTTATAAATTCGGCTATTCTGGTTATTTTTAATTTATTAATATTGATAGTTAATAAACGCGAACCAAACGGTAAAATAATTGCCGCGCTTTTTTTAACAATCGGGTTTTCTCTGTTTGGCAAAAATATGTTCAATACGATTCCCATTATGGCGGGAGTTTGGCTTTACGGAAGAGTTTCAGGAAAAAAGTTTTCAGAAATGGTTGTTTTCGCGATGGTTAGTACGACAATCGCTCCAATTGTAAGCGAAGTGGCTTTTTTAAATGATAGTTTTAGTATCCCCAGGTTTGTTGCCGCTTATGGTATCGGCGTATTTGTCGGATTTATTTTTCCTGTAATCGCGGATTACGTACAGGGGATGCACAACTTCTATTGTCTTTACAATGGGGGAATCGCGGGCGGTTTTATAGCGACAATGTTCGCGGGTTTCTTGCGAAGTGTCGGTGTGGAAATTATACCTAAAAATTTATGGGATACGCAGCACACAATGAAACTCGCGATTATCGCTTATGTAATCGCGGCATCGTTAATTATTTACGGTCTTGTTACGGAAAGTTTAAAAACCGCTGTTAAAAAATATGTAGAACTTTTAAAAGAACACGATCCTTATGATAACGATTATTTAACAAAGTATCATAATACCTGTTACATTAACATTGGAATTATGTGTATTGTTTCAACAACCGTGATGCTGCTATTGGGAAAAGCGATTAACGGTCCAGTGTTGGGTGGTATTTTTACAGTATCAGGATTTGCCGCTTGCGGAAAAAATATAAGAAACGCTATTCCGATTATTATTGGAGCGATTATCGCCGTTTATTTAAATCATCTCGCGTTTGACGCTTCTGTAAATACGCTCGCGATTTTATTTTCGACCGGTATGGCGCCAATCGCCGGAAAATACGGATGGCATTGGGGAATTATTACAGGATTCCTGCATGTGTCAGTAGCTGTATTTATAGGAGATATTAACGGCGGATTAAATCTTTACAATAACGGTTTTGCGGGTAGTTTTATATCGGTTTTAATCTTGCCGATTATTATTGTTTTTAAAACCCTGTATACAAAACTTAAATCAGAAATATTAAAGTATAAAATCTACAAAGGAAAAATTTAAAAAAAAACTTTTTAAAATACAAGGCGGCTTACAAATTGATCAAAAATGATTAATAAACCAAGTACCCCTGTGTAAATCGCGAAACCAAAAAGGGATTTTTCTTTTATTATTTTGATCATAAACTTTACCGCGAAAAATCCTACGATTGCCGCTGCCACAGTTCCCGCGATAACTGCCGCCGCGGAAATACTGTAAATGGTATCTTCACTTCCTTTTAATAGCTCTCTTGAATGAAGAACAACAGCGCCTAATATTATGGGAATAGAAAGTAAAAATGAAAAACGCGCGGCGAAGTCACGATCAAGTTTGCGGAAAAGCGCGCCGCTTATGGTCGCTCCCGATCGTGATATACCCGGCAGAATCGCGACCGCCTGCATGATACCGATAAAAAGTCCGTCTATCCATTTCATGTTTTCGCGGCTTTTTAAATTATTTTCATTTCTTGCTTTTTTGGATAATAGTTCGGCGGTTACTAACAAAACTGTTGTTATCAAAAAACAAAAACCTAAAAATTTCGCTGAATTAAAAATGTCTTCGATTGTTTTATTAAAAGCCAACCCCGCGATTATTGCAGGTATTGTAGCGATTATTAAAAAAAGCGTTAGTTTTTGAAAAGGTTTTTTTAATAATTCCCAAATGTCTTTCCATAAAACCGCGAAAACCGCTAGTAATGTTCCGGCGTGTAACATCGTATCAAAAAATAACGATGGTTCGTTTATACCAAATATTTTTTGTAACAGTACAAGATGCCCCGAACTGCTTACAGGAAGAAATTCAGTTAACCCCTGAACAACTCCCAAAATAATCGCTTCAAAAATACTCATTATGTTCCTTATTAATGCGGTAAAATCATCGCATGGACAATTATACCCCTTTCTTCGACTGCTGTGTCAACCATCGCTTTGGTGATCCTGCCTCTTGGTCTTGGGTGCGGCGGCGCGTCTCCAATTAAAATCATGATCCTTGCCTGCGCTTCCCATGTAAACTTTGTCGCGCCGTCATGTAAAGCTTCGTAAACAGCTTCGGGTATATCGCCGCCGCCTCCAACGCGAATGGCGTTAAGCGCTCTTTGGAAAGCCGAAAAATCATTTGTAAAAGGAGTAACCCTTGTAAGGTAAGCTTCGCGGTAATCCTTGTATTGTACCATGCCAATTCTAAATGTTGGAAATTCATTTAACATTTCCTGCAGCATTGGAACCAACGCAGTACGAACAGGATCAATATATTTTCTCATACTGTTGGTTGTATCAATACAAATTACTAAATCCAAATTTTTACCTTTTTCTTTTTCTAATGTGTTTTTTATTAATCCAACTACATCATCAGGGCTTCGCGAATAAATTAAATCTCCGCCTCCAGATTTCGCGATTTCTGTAAACGCTTCCAAAGTTTCATTCATGTATATTCCAACCGGCGGACCTGGCGGCGGTTCCTGTCTTGCTTCCAAAATAAACGGATTGTCTCTGAAAACACCGCGGTAATCGGCGTAAGGAAGTGAAAATGTACGAATATTTAAATAGGTGCCGTCTGCCAAATAAACTTCGCCGTGTCTGCCTCCTTCGTATCCGTAATATAAAATGTAGGGCAGATAAATATGAAAAGCTTCGCCAAATACAGGATGATTTACAACAGTAGAAGAAATAAGAGAGTAGATTCGGCTTTCGCGAGGCAAAGGAATGCCGTTTAAAATACGTATTTCATCGCCATTAATCGCGTTCCATTCGCCGGCGCGGTAGGCGTAATTATCCGATTGCATATTCGGGTCTCTTGTAGTTTCTGTCAATAAAACGGAAGAAATATCAGGTTTTTTTCTTATAAAAAGGTGAAAGCCGCCGTCAGGACGCAGTTCCAAAAGCAAATCACCGGAAGTAAGGCTCAAATCCTGCGCGAAAAGCGTTCCCAAACATGCAAAAAAAAGAGCGAAAACCCAGCATTTCCTCATGTTTTATTATCGGAAAAAGATGTTATGCATTTTACAATCAACTTTACAACTTCCGAAATAACAACAACACTTGCCGAAAGCGCGAATATCTTTAACCATAAATCAAACGGCAGGGGTTCTGTGCCAAAGACTGCGCCCGCGAATTGAATGATTATTACTTGTAATACAATTGTTACAGAGGTAATTATCAGCATAAGTTTATTTTTGAAAAAGTTTTTAAAGATGGATGTTGTAAATAATTCGCGGCAATTGAACGCGTTAAACAACGCGAAAAGAGAAAATAAAGCGAAAATTACTGTAGCGGCGTACTTTTCGCCGGCTTGTAAAATGTCAAACTTATATTGTATTAACGAAATCGCGGAAATATATAAACCCGAAAGAATAACGCGAACCAATAATACCTTAGATAAAATATTTTCGCTGCGTTTAACGGGTTTTCTTTTCATTAAATCGCCGTGGATTGGTTCCAAGCCAAGTGAGAGCGCAGGAGGTCCGTCCATAATTATGTTTATCCATAAAAGGTGCAAAGCCGAAAGCGGCGATTTTAAACCAAGAAGGGTAGTGGAGACTAAAACCGTTAAAACAGCGGCTACGTTTACCGTTAGCTGAAAACTTATAAACCGTTTAAAATTTTCGTAAATACCCCTGCCCCAACGGATTGCTTTTACGATTGTCGCGAATGAATCGTCTAATAAAACAATGTCGCTTGCTTCTTTGGAAACATCAGTGCCAGCGATTCCCATAGCGATTCCGACATCGGCGTTTTTAAGCGCGGGCGCGTCGTTTATGCCGTCACCTGTGACAGCTACTACATTGCCTTGCGTTTTTAAAAGATTTACGACGCGCATTTTTATCGTAGGAGTACTGCGCGCGATTACTGTGATAATTTCAAGTTTTTGTGAAAGTTCTTCGTCACAAAGCGCTTCAATTTCGCGCGCTTCAACCGCGATTCTGTCTTCAGATAAAACGCCAAGTTCGTTCGCGATAGCGGTCGCGGTTATTATGTTATCGCCTGTAAGGATTTTAATTTTTACGCCAGCCTGGCGGCACTGGCTAACAGCGTCAAATACATCTGATCTAAGCGGGTCGGAAATTGCCGCAAACCCGTCAAAAATCATATCACTTTCGATTAAATTTTCATTAAAATCATTTTCCCCGTTCTTTGCTCTTTGCTCTTTGTTCATTGTTAACTGTTTATGTGCAAATGCTATAATCCGGCAGGCTTTTTTTTGCCAAACGATGATTTGATCTTCAATTTCCGCTTTTGTTTTTTCATCGATATTACACATAGAAAATATTTTTTCCGGGCTTCCCTTGCTAAATGCCAGGTAATTATTGTCTGTTTGTACGATTGTAGTCATGTTTTTCTTTTCTGATGAAAATGGAAATACATGAACATAATTGGTATTTTGCCTGACATCATTATAATCCCAGCCGGCTTTGGCGGAAGCCGCGAGTAACGCGCACTCTGTGGGGTTACCGATAAATAATCCGTCTTTGCCTATTTGCGCTGTGCTATTAACACAGATGTTTTGTAAGACAGTTTCATTTTTAATTTCGCCGTTAACTGTCATTTTATTTTCTGTTAATGTTCCTGTTTTATCGGAACAAATAACATTGATACAACCGACAGTTTCTGACGCGATTATTTTTTTTACAAGAGCGTTTTGTTTTGAAAGTTTTATTATATTTAACGAAAGCGATACAGCTACAATTGTAGGAAGTCCCTCAGGTACAGCGGCTACAATTAAAACAATGCTTAATAAAAAAGCGTCTGTAATATTTTTAAATGTCAATTCATCATTTATAATAAAAGAAATTAACTGGGATGCAAAAAATACTCCCGCGGCGATGATACCTATTATCGCGATAAGTTTTCCCATTCTTCCAAGACGTTCCTGAAGCGGAGTAGTAGTTTTTTGCGTGCCGGACAATTCTTTCGCGATTTTTCCAAATTCTGTGTTAGAACCAACAGCGGTAACAAGCAGTTTTCCAAAACCATTTGTAATAAATGTTCCCGAATAAAGCATGTTAAAACGTTCCGCTAATGGGGTTTTTTCGTCGGTTAAATTAATAGAGGCGTTTTTTTTGGCGGGAACACTTTCACCTGTAAGTGCGGATTCATCTGCGGCAAGCTCTGTGCTTTCAAGCAGTCTTCCGTCCGCGGGTATCTTATCACCTGTAGAGAGCAGAAGAATGTCGCCTGTTACAATATCGCGCTGGTTTAATATAACAGCGTTTGCGTTACGAATAACTTTTACTACAATGTCATCGTTAATTTTATTTAAAGCTTCAAAAGCTTTCGCGCTTTTTCCTTCCATCGCTACGGTAATTCCAACGGAAAGCGAAATCGCGGTAAAAATTCCGATAACCTTTAAAATATCGGTTTCGCCGCCGGCAGCCGCGTTCGCGATATTTACAAATAACGCGATAAAAGCCGCGAATACCAATAAAAGAATCATTGGTTCTGTAGCGGATGTAAAAATACGTTTTAATAATGATTCCGGTTTCGCCCGTGATAGTGCGTTAGAGCCGTATTTTTCCTTGTTTTCAAGTACTTTTTCGTCGGTTAATCCTTTTAACGGATCAACCCCAAGTTCTTCAGCTAATTTTGTTTTATCTATTATAAAGTCTATCATTTTAACTCCAAAAAAAAACACGAACCCATACCATCTAATTTCGTGATGGTTCGTGTGGTTCGTGGTAAATTTTATGAAAGATACCTTATCTTGTCAATGTATCTATTCAACCTTAAAGCGCGAAACTTCTTTCATTAAGTTATCGATGCCTTCGCGGTTTTTAATCGAAATTTCATTAACATGGTGTACAGCGACATTTATCTGATCAGCGCCCGATGCCATTTCGTTCATGCCGGAAGTTATTTCCTGTGTTACTTTTTCAAGGTTTGAGCTTTCATGAATAACTTCTTTCGCGCCGTCTAACATTTCGTTGGAGCCGCCTTTTACATTACGCGTAATTTCATTTACTTTTGTAACGCCGTCAAGAAGCTGCCTGCTTCCTTCGTTCTGTTCTTCCATCGCGTTGCGGATAACATCTTCCTGTTCTGTTACTATTTTAACATTTGTATCAATCGCTTCGAACTTGTTTAAAACATTTTCTGTCGAACGGGAAATCTTGTCTATGGAATCTTTTATCTTTTTAAGAACATTGCCGATTGTTTTTGATTGTTCACTTGAGCTCTCCGCTAGTTTTCTGATTTCATCCGCGACAACGGCAAAACCTTTTCCCGCGTCTCCGGCGTGAGCCGCTTCAATCGCGGCGTTCATGGAAAGAAGGTTTGTCTGGCTTGCTATATTTTCCATAACGGAGTTAATTTCCAAAAGACCTTCGGATTCGCGCGAAATTTCCTGAATATCCGAAGATACTTCCGAAAGACCGTTTCGTCCTACTTCCGAAGCGTCTTTTAAACCTTTTACATTGGATGAGTTCTTTGTTAATGTGTCGTTTACAGAATTAATGTTCGCTACCATTTCTTCAACAGCGGCGGACATTTGTGAAATATGAGTGCTTTGATCCTCAACATGACCGTTTAATTTATCAATGTTTACCGTTACTTGTTCCATTGTCGCGTTAGTTTCTGTTACGCTCGCGCTTTGGTTAAGGACCCGCCCTTTGATGCTTTGAATGTTAGCTGTAATTTGATTTACCGCGGCGGCAGTTTCGTTCATGTTACTCGCGAGATCGCTTCCAATGTCTGTAAGGATATTCGCTTCTTTTTTAATTATCAAAACAAGTTTTCTTATTTTTTCCAGTGTTTCGTTAAAGTAGCGGGAAAGGTCTCCTATTTCATCTTTGGAAGAAGATTTAATCCTTTTTGTTAAATCGCCTTCGCCTTCTGAAATATCCTTAAGAGTAAGAGCTACACTTACAATTGGTTTTACAATTCCGCTTGCGATTAAATAGGTAATAATTGCTGAAACACCGAGTATAATAATCGAGATTATAATTATTAGAATCGTTAAATCGCGGATAGGTTTAAGCATAACATTTTCCGGAATACCCAAAACCAAAGACCACGGAGTATCCATACCTGATATATTTATTGGAAAATAAATTAAATAAACATCAGTATCAAGCATTTGCGAAAAACGGCTTATTATGTAAGCGTTGCCATCAACTCCGCCGTTTCTGATTGATTGAACTACATTTGAATGTTCATCACCTAACAGAGCAATTTCTGTCGCGTTTGTACCAATGTTACCCCCAACTCTTGAATTATCATAATGCGCGACAATTGTTCCGTCGTTTGTATAAACACCGGCAATTCCATTACCGTCATAAATTTCTTCTACAATTTCGTCAACTATTCCCTGCATCGCGGTAACATAATTTATGGAAACAACACCGACAACCCTGCCGGCTCTGTTTCTGACAGGATACATTATACTAACAATCGGAACAGTTCCAAGCCCGAATGTATCCCTCCATACAGGAGATTCAATTACCGGTTTACCATGTGAAGTTACATTCATTAAAAATCTTTCCCAGCCGTCATAACCTTCAGGAAAATAATCGACATTCCCTGTTCTTCTGCGGGAATAATAATGCTGGAAATTATCGGTGCCCGAATCAATTGCGCCCGGAAGCCATGCAGTCCAAATACCCATAATGCGGGGATTCGCGCTAATTACGCTTTCCAAAAAGCCGGCATAGGTTGAACGCCGCAGGCTTTCTTCGGTGGCTTCAAATTGGCTGAATATTTCAGAAAGAATTGAAGCATAAGAAGTAAAGACTTCGATACGTCTGCCAATTTCTATTGATTTTTCACCAGCTAACGCGTCTGCGTAAAGGTTTACTGATTCTGTTTGCAAACTGGTCGAACAGCTTATTGTAATAGCTGATAAAAGTAAGATAATCAACGCAATCATAGCAATGATTATAAAAGTGAGTCTGAATTTTAAACTCATGAAGATCCTCCGGAAAACTATGCTTCTATTAGAATTCTATCAAATTATTGGTATTTGTCAAGAAATTATCGTAAAATTCGTAAAATAATAAAGAATTTTAACATAAAATGAACAAAAGGGTGAAAAATGCGACAAGGTGTTAGTCAACGTTTATAAGTTTTTTCTGCTATTTGTTTTAATCTTTCTTTGGTGTTCTGTTCAGGATCATCAATTACGGTTTCAAGGAGTTCTTTTAAAATTACTCCCATCATTTTACCGCCAGGTATTCCAATTTCCATTAGATCTTTTCCAGATACGGCAAGGTCTTTAATTGTAAACGCGCGACCTTTAGTTAAAACTTTATTCACTCTTTCAACTAACTGTTTTATAGAACGATAATCAGGTTCCTTGCCGGAAAATCCATAAATGTCGGCGCGGCGCAAACTGTAAATATCATTTAGGTGATCTTCTCCGACACGCGCGATAAATCGCCTAACAGCGGCGTCTGTCCAATTTTCCGTGTATAAAAACATATGTTGATTTACCAAGTGGCATACTTTATCGATAACCGCGTTTGAATAGCGCAAGCGGTTTAATATAACACGGCACATTTCAGACGACACTTCTTCGTGGCGATAGAATGTCCAAACGCCGGATGGGTCTAGCTCGCGAACGCTTGGTTTTCCAATGTCATGAAAAAGCGCGGCAAGGCGCGTTTCTTTGGAAAACCCTTTAGCTGCCGCGTAATCGCAGGTAAGAAAGTTATGATCCAATACATCATATTGATGAAAACCTTTTTGCTCGATGCCTCTGCAAAGTGTTAACTCCTCAAGGAAAAGTTTTAATAAACCTGTCTTTTCCATTATACGAAACCCTAAAGACGGAACAGCGGAAGCCAGTATCTTGTCAATTTCTTCGCGCACACGTTCCCAGGAAACTTTAGCGCTTACAGCTAACGCGCCATTTATAGCTTCTAAAGTATTTTTTTCGATTTTGTAATTAAGCTGAGCGGCAAAACGCGCGGCTCGAAGCGGGCGCAAGCCGTCTTCGTTGAATCGTTCGTTAGCGTCTCCCACACAGCGAATAATTTTCGCTTTGATGTCTTTTAGACCTTTAAAGGGATCAACGATTTCTCCTTTGGGAAGCCGCAGCGCGATCGCGTTCATTGTAAAATCACGCCGCGATAAATCTTCTTCTATGGTGGCTGCGTAATTTACTTTGTCGGGCCGCCGTCCGTCAGAATAATCGGATTCTGTTCTGAATGTTGTAATTTCTGTACTGATATTTTTAAAAAGAACGGTGACTGTTCCGTGTTTAATGCCTGTGGGAATTACCTTGCCGCCAGCTTTTTTTATTATCGCTGTTACCTCATCGGGCAGAGCGTTTGTTGTCATGTCCCAATCGTGTATTTTTTTTCCCCGCAGTTTATCTCTTACAGCTCCGCCTACAAGGTAAATTTCTTTATTGTTACTGTTAAAAATCCCGGCGATTTCTTTTATTATTGGGTCGATAGTTATTCTCAATTGAATCTTCCTTGTTAAATGATTATACTAAATTTGTTCTGAAAATTCATCACACGGAGGAATGATAAAAAGTTAACCAGAGACAGTTAGGTAAATGAAGTATAACCTGTAGGTAACATATCGACAGGGGAAGGCTATGACCCGCGTTTGTGTC
>Ga0123356_10006524_pt1 | contig 11754 bp, 10 predicted proteins | sample TergutEmb28metaG_2_FD_92546 | JGI IMG/M metagenome (GOLD analysis project Ga0123356, IMG submission 92546) | Embiratermes neotenicus P3 segment gut microbial communities from Petit-Saut dam, French Guiana - Emb289 P3 | ecosystem: Host-associated > Arthropoda: Insects > Digestive system > Gut ... | reverse complement strand
TTACGCCAGAAGCTATATCGTAAATGAGGCTCTGACGGCACGCGGGCTGGATATTGCGAAAGGTATCATAAAATGAAAAGAGGCAGCGTTTCTGTTTTTCTTGTCATAGTATTTGCCTGTTTCGTTACCGTGACGGCTGTGCTTTTCGCGGGCGCGAAGTCGGCTTCTGGGAGATCAATGGCGGATGCTTCGCTGCAGCTTGCGGGACGCTCCGTGCTCTCCGAATATGACAGGCGCTTGCTTTCCGACTACGGCCTTTTGGCGTTTCGCGGAGATGAAGGCAGGATAGAAGACGCGATCGTGTATTATACCGAAGCGTCGACCGCGCCGAAAGACCCCCTGTACGCGCTCTTCCGCAGCGGCAGGGCGAGGACGTTTTCTCAGGACACGCGCGTAGAATATATCGGCGTAAACCTTAAAGAGTATTCGCTCTACGACCTCGAAAACTTTGAAGATCAGGTAAGGACAGCGGCGCTCCCGGAGATTTTCAGTTCGCTTGCCGTTAAGAACAGTAACGGCGGCAGCGCAAAAGGCGCGACAAACCGCGAAGACGGTTACGGGCGCACGCTGAGAAATAAGAACGTGATCGCCTCGCTGCCGTCGAATGGTTTTAAAGGGCCTTTGTTTCCGTCTCTGGGCGACACGAAGGATATCCCCAGGCCCGAAGATTTTCTCTCCGTCGGAGCCGCGCTGGTAACCGTCTCTGAGTACGCGCTTTCGGTTTTCGGAAATCACGTGGACGGCACCAAAGATGAGCATTTTTTCGGCAATGAGATCGAATACCTGATCGTCGGCGGATTCAGCGATAAAAGCAATTACAGCAACGGATTCACGGGCGTTAAAGACAAGCTGAGGGTGATGCGCTTCGGGCTCAACGACGTCGCTCTGATAAAAGATCCCGAAAAGATGGCAAGGGTCGAAGAGATCGCGATGGTTGCCTCTCTTGTTATTGGCGAAAACTCGTACGAGGCCGTTAAGAACAGCATTATTATGGCCTGGGTCGCCGCAGAAACCGGAAACGACCTGGTATTGCTTGAGCACGGAGACAAAGTTGCTTTGATCAAGACGCCTTCCCAGTGGGCGACTCAGGATATCGCGGAGATATGGGCTGGATGGACCGGCGAATGGCTCCAGACCGAGCCGATATACGCCGCTAATCGGGACGGCATGACTTACCGCGACCATCTGAGGATGATGCTGTACATGCTCGACCGCGAGACGAAGCTCCTGCGCATTATGGACCTGATGCAGATAAACCTGAAAGGTACTTACAGCGAAGATTTTCTTATGCGTGAGCACTATATCGGATTCCGTTTCGACTGTGTAGTAGACGGAGAGATCTATGCGTATACGGAAAAGTATTAGGAGCAGGAGCAGGAGCGGGAGTATCGCCGTCGAAACCGCGATACTGCTGCCGCTGTTCATCATAGGCATACTGACTCTCGGGTACTTGCTAAAGTTCTGTATGATCTCGGAGGGGGTCCATCACGCCCTTACTGACGAGGCGCGTCGTATGATGGCAGACCCGGTCACGATGTACACACCGGGAACAGGCGCGCAGAAAATAACGGACCGCGCTTCTTACGAAAGCCGCGGTGAGGCCGTAAACATCGATACTAAGGCCTTCCCGGTACTCACCACAGGTATTTCAAGAGGCGGTACTTTCTATAGTGACTTGATAGCGGTATCGGTCACATTCGATACGCCTTTACGCCTGCCGAGGCTCTTTATGAAAGAAGTACAGGGAGAGCGTACTGTGCTCGCGAGAGCATTCGTAGGGATGTCGAACGACGGGGACATAATGCCGTTTGACGAAATGGAAAAGGGCGACGACGGATGTACAGTCTGGGTGTTTCCGCGTGCCGGCGAAAGATATCACACAGAGCACTGCGGATATATAGAAAACAATCCCCGGGAAGTCCTGCTCGACCGCAACATACGAAGCAGGTACAGCCCGTGTAAGTTATGCAAGCCGGAAGGCAGGCGTGACGGCACGCTTGTCTACTGTTTCGAAACGAGCGGCAAGGCCTATCATCTGGGCGAGTGTACTGTAGTCGATCGCTATGTGATAGAGGTCGGAAAAGACGAAGCGGTCAATCAAGGCTATACGCCGTGCTCAAAATGCGGAGGAGGATAAAATGGAAAATGTGGTTGCCATAGCGGTAGGCGAAAATAATATAAGGCCGCATGAACTCGCTGTCGTGACAGAGCGAAGACCGGATTTTTTGCCTCAGGCGACGCTTGTGCAAGCGGAAGGGAAGGCGGCTTTACTATACTCTTATGAGGGCCTGTCGCCTCTCGCTTTCTATGGCGAGAGTACGGGCGGCATGTCGCTTGCATTGCTTTTCGGGCTGCTCACGGGATATATCAAGTGCCTGCTTCAGGCGAGGGATATGCTGCTTGACACTCGTCTTCTGTCGTCAGACCCCAGGGCCGGAGTATTCGCTCTTAGGGAATCAAGGACAGCGGTTATTGTTAAAGCTGTCTGGGGAGCGGATACGGTAGCGGGCGACGGTGAGAAGATCTGCAGGATAGCTCAGACGTTAGCTGGAAACGAACGCGTAATGGGGGCAAAAATATCAATGGAACGGACGATAGAGCTCGTCCGTTCCGAAAATCTTTCTTTATGTTCCTGTCTGAAAGCTGTGGAAAGTATTAGCCGCGAATGGAATCACATAGTAACGGCCTAGAAATATCTCTCCAGCAGTCCATTGAAAGCCTTACCGTGCCGCGCTTCGTCTTTACACATCTCGTGTACTGTGTCGTGGATGGCGTCAAGGCCAAGCTCTTTCGCCTTCGTAGCGATGTCCTTCTTGCCCTGCGTGGCGCCGTGCTCGGCGGCCACTCTCATCTCGAGGTTCTTTTTCGTCGATACGTCGACGACTTCACCCAGCAGTTCCGCGAATTTCGCGGCGTGCTCCGCCTCTTCGAACGCGATCCTTTTGTAGGCTTCGGCGACCTCAGGGAAACCTTCCCTGTCGGCCTGCCTGCTCATCGCGAGATACATACCCACCTCGGTGCACTCGCCCATGAAGTTCTGCTTAATGCCTTCAAGGATTTCAGGGTCACAATCTTTCGCAACGCCGATCTTATGCTCGTCGGCGAAAACCAACCCTCCCTCCGCCTGCTCGTTGAATTTTTCTTTCGGCGCTTTACACTGCGGACACGCCTCCGGGGCCTCATCCCCCTCATATACAAAACCGCAGATTGAACATATAAATTTTTTCATTAAACCAAGCCTCCTTTGATAAAGCTGTTATTAGTTTGTTAATAATTATGATAAACCCTATTTGGAATATATCAAGGGTGAAAGGAAAATTACTTAATAAATTTTTACTTGATAAAGCTTGCGCTGACCCAGGCCTCGGTAGAGCCGTATTTGATCTTGTACCACGAGCCGGATTGACCGGTGATCGTGACCTTGGTCCCGTTTGAAAGCCCGCCTACGATCGAATGGTTCGTCCCGGGGCCGCTGCGTACGTTAAGGCCGGTGGGAGAGTTGACCGTGCCGGTCGTTTGCGATGGGCTGCTCGCCGTCGCGCCGCCGGACGGTTGTGAATCCGAGACAAATGACCTGCTGACATAACCGGCCTTGCCGTTAAATGTGATCTTATACCATGCGCTGTTTTCTTCTGTGACCGTGATCTTCTCTCCGTGTTTCAGGCTTCCGAGAATAGCGAAGTTCGTGCCTGCGCCCGCGCGTACATTGAGCGTTGAGCCCGGCGTGTTGACATAGGCTGTCTTTGAGGACGGCGCCGGTGGTGGAGCGGCGGTCGCCGGCGCGCTGTCTTGCGTGAACGATCTGCTGATATAACCGGTCGTGCCGCTGAACGTGAGCTTGTACCAGTCATTGTTGTGGTCTGTGACCGTGACTTTTTCAGCGTGCTTGAGTGTACCTATGACCGCGAAGTTGGTTCCCGCGCCGTTTCTGACATTAAGGGCCGAGCCCGGAGTATTGACGTAGACCGTCTTTGTTTGCGGCGCCGGCGGCGTCTGAGGAGCCTGGCCGTCAAGGATTACGAACGCCGCGCTGACGTAACCGTCTTTGCCGCCGTAAGTGATTTTGTACCAGCCGGTGCTTTCGCCTGTGATAGTAATAGCGGCATTGTGGTTTAAACTGCCGATGACGGCGTTGCCTGTGCCGGCGCCTGCGCGCACGTTGAGCGTTGAGCCCGGCGTGTTGACCTTGCCTGCCTTGGTCTGCACCGCAGGCGGGTTGGTCGTCGGCGGCGGGTCGGGATTAGTCGGCGGTGGATTGGTGGTTGGCGGCGGCTGCTGATCGGGATCCAGCGTTATAAAGGCGCTGCTGACAAAGCCGTTCTTGCCGCTTCCGAGATCTACGCGCCACCAGTCGGCGACCTGACCGTTTATGGTTACTTTCGCGCCGTGATTCAGCGACGTGAGCACATCGTTGCCTGTACCCGGGCCGCTGCGGACATTCAGAGTAGAGCCGGGAGTGTTGACTGTCCCTTTAAGACTTACGGCAGTTACCGTATAACCGGGTGCGCCCGGATTCGTTCCGCCGCTTGCTTCCCATGGCATGGTGACGAACGAACACGCGGTGCCGACGTTATAGTAGAAGGTCAGGATCTCCTGATAAGTTTTGCCGGAGGCTGCCATCTGATAAGCTCCGACCTGTGAGAGCCCCGCGCCGTGCCCGTAACGCACGCTCGCTATAAGCCAGCTTGTGCCGCTATCCTGCAGAGCAAGCATCGTATATGTATTGCCTTTATTGAGTATCTGGCTGACGAACGGGTACTTCGTGCTGCTTGTACCGAATGTTACAGGGCCGAAGGCAAGCGTTACATCACCGATACCGGGGATCTCAAGCACGAAGTTCGCGCCCGTAAACTGGCGATCCGGGTTCGAAACCTTTGGATTTGTGAGAACGATACTCTTGACCTGCACATTCCCGGAAATGCCGGCAACGCTAACGCCGGACTGCCCGAGCTTTTCTCTCAGCATGAGATATGGCTGAGCGCCGCTGTTTTGGAGGTCACCGGCGGATATCGTTTTCGGTATCGTTATTTTTGCGCTGTATGAATTAGAGCTTAGCGCGTACGCGAGATCGTAGGGATCGTCCTTCAGCGGCAGATATTCAAAGTTTGTCGCGGCTGCGCCTGAGGCTATGCCCGTTTCTGTCATGCCTCCGTTAGACGCGGAGAAACACGCGTATACGGTCTGGCCGCCAGGCGTCTTCATGATGATATTCTTCGTAGCGTTTACCGCGGAGATGCAGTTTCCGTAAGAGGAGTTGTAACCGTAATAGACCTGATGCGCCGTAGAGTTCACGAGATCATGTTCGACAGATGTACGAACTTTAGAGTGCATTATATAGTAAGCGTATGTACGCGCTGCCACAGCCTGGGCTTTGAGCGCTTCCATAGGCCAGCTGTTGCTGACCTCGTAGGGAAGGACACCCATCACATAGGTTTCTATATCGACGTGGTTTACGAGCTTGAGTTTGCCGCTTTTATTCAGGATGCGCAGATCGCCCGCGTATCTGTAGCCGTTGTTTATCTGGAGCAGGTTGCCGACATTAAGGCTGGCGGCTTTTATATATATGTCGCCGCCGAGGTTGTAAGTATTGGATCCGGAGGTCACCCTTATCCCCGAGCCGTTCGCGGCAACCGTGACCGTGCCGGACAGTGGCTGACCGTTTGTCTCTAGTGTATAGGATCCGCTTACGGCCAGCGTGACAGAAGCGGGATCATTATAAGAATTGAGGTGGACGCGGACGATATTGTCGCCGACAGCGGGCTGTGCTCCGTGCGAGAGTATAGGTACAAGCAGGAGCATCGCGACGGCGAGCGCGAACGCGATCAAAGTTTTCCTTCTGATTAGTTTCCACCCAGTATATTTCATACGAAAATTATACCTAGAGGGGATGAAAAACTCTGTCACGGCAGGGTGTTGATTGATTTACATTACTATTACAAAAAATGGAAGCTCAATAACACATATTCACAATTTCATAATTTTATTCTAGTGTTCCGCACAAATCGCGCCGAAAGCGCGATTATTAGCGATTATTATTCTCGAATCTCTATAAAATCCCCAGAAAATCGCGCTTTCGGCGCGATTTGTACGAAAACACGAGTGATTTTCCGTATATCGTTAGACTGGGGGAAAGGACATCTGAGGCTGAGCCGTGGTTAACCTTCGTCGATAATGCGGCCGCTCTCGAGGACGATGACGCGGTCAGAGACGTCGGCGGCGAGCGCCGGATCGTGGGTAGCGATGATGCGCGTCTGGTCGAGTTCGCTGAGTATTTCCAAGAACCGGGCTTTGGCTTTCATATCCAGGAAGGCAGTGGGTTCGTCGAAAAGCATGACGCGGGGCTGCATGACGAGGACAGTGGCTATGGCGCAGACGCGCTTTTCGCCGCCGGATAATTTGAGCGAGGAACGGTCAGCCAGATGCGGGATGCCGAGCCTTTCGAGTACTGCATCGACTTTTTCGCGTACTTCTTCCTCTGTGTGGCCGAAGTTGCGCGGGCCGAACGCGACGTCGTCGTAGATACGCGGCATGAAAAGCTGGTCGTCAGGATTTTGAAAGACAAGGCCTACTTTGCGGCGTACGGTCAGAAGGTGTTCTTTGTCGACAGGTACGTCTCCGATCATTATGGATCCTGTATCGGGACGGAGCACTCCGACGAGGGATAGCAGGAGCGAGGTTTTGCCCGCGCCGTTCGATCCTGTGAGAGCGACTCTCTCGCCGGCTTTTATATCGATCGAAACGTCATTTAGCGCCATCGTGCCGTCCGCGTAGCGTACGGTGATATTGTCTATAGTTACAGGAGCAGGGCCGCGTTCGTGCGGGTGTTTGTGCTCGGTATTTTCTATTGCCGGCTTTTCGGATCTGTTGTCTTTTTCGTGTCTGTCGTCGTGCAATGTTGACCTCCGTTTTAGATTGCTTCGCTATATTACTCTTCCGTCATTGCGAGGAGCGTCTGCGACGAAGTAATCTGTGAGGATTGCTTCGCTGCGCTCGCAATGACGCTGGATTGCTTTGCTGCGCTCGCAATGACGCTGGATTGCTTTGCTGCGCTCGCAATGACGCTGGATTGCTTCGCTGCGCTCGCAATGACGCTGGATTGCTTCGCTGCGCTCGCAATGACGCTGGATTGCTTCGCTGCGCTCGCAATGACGTCATATAATGTTCAGCACCGGGAAAAACCTCAGTGCGATAAATGCCGCGCAAAGCAGGCATGTGACAAGTATATCAGGGTTTTTCATTTTTACCGGCGTGTGCTCCGGGAATTCGCCTCCGAAGCCCCGGCAGGCCATGGCCGCGTAGACGCGCTCGCCGCGGTCAAAGCTGCGCAGCGCGAGCTGTCCGACGAACGGGCCCATATCCTTCATTGCAATGCCCTTTGACGCTACGCTGCGGAGCTTGTAGGCCGTCGTCATAGATGAAGCTTCGTCGATGAGGACGCCGATATAACGATAGATCATCTCGATGAGAGTCACGAAAACCTTTGGTACCCTGAGGCGGCGGAGTTCGCGTGTCATAGCCGGGAAGGGCGTCGTCGCTATAAGGATGAAGACTGCCATGACGCAGAGGTATGTGCGCAGGACGATCGTGATAAGCGACAGCAGTCCGTAAGTGATCTCCACTTCGCCGACCACGAAAGCGACGTTCCTGTCCAGGAACAGATTCGTGAGGCCGATGAACGCGATGAACGGCAGGGCTATCAGGAATCTTTTATGCAGTGTCCTGAGCGGCAGGTCCGCAAGAGCGCAGACGATTGCTGTATAGAGGAAGAAAGGTACCTCTCCCAGAACGTCGTACCTGTTGAACGATACGACCGCTACAATATATATAAAGGTGATAATTATCTTTGCTCTCGGGTGGAGCCTGTGAACGGCAGTCCCCCGGCCCGAAAGCCCCTCAAGCAGGTATAGTTCGTGGATGCGGTTCGATATCATTGCCGCGCCCGCCTTTTCCTTGAAGCATGTATGATGAATCCGGCGGCCAGCGCGACGGCAAAAACGATGACGGCTCCGATTATACCGGCTATGGGCGTGCCTGATCCCGAGACAAAACTATAGTCGGGCATAAAGGAAAGGAATTCCTGAAAAGATGTAAATACGCTACCGCTCGATTCAATCTCAGTGCTCCCTGTCAGATTCAGTATCGACCATTCGAGGCCGTCGGGGTTTTGTGACGCGAAAAGAGAAAGTACCACCGCGGTGACTGCCGCTATACAGGCGAAGACGATAATAAGAGGTTTCAGTGATTTCGCCGGTTTATCCGCGGCTGACGTCAGTATTTGCGGCCTGGCGGCGAAAACGAAAGAAAGGATCGCCGCGGTCACGAGCCCTTCGACTATCCCGATAGCCAGATGTATAGGCTGCATGAGCAGCGCGAAAGCTGTAAAGGGAAGCAGCGCTACGCCCGAAGCGGTAGTCTGCAATACGACGGCAAAGGCTCCGAGCTGCAGCGCGATCACAACCGAAACGATCGAAGCGATCCAGATGCGTTTCGAGGTCGGAGAAGGCGAAAGTATGGGCTTGAACAGCAGGGGATAGATGAAGAGGCAGGGTATGACCGCTATGTTGAATATATTGCAGCCGAGGGCCAAAAGACCGCCGTCGGCAAAGAAAAGGCATTGTATGACAAGCACGGCGCCGAGCGCGAGAAGCCCCGCGAAGGGGCCGAGCAGGGCCGCAAGCAAAATACCTCCTCCGATATGTCCCGAAGAGCCTGTGCCTGGTATGGTGAAATTGATCATCTGGGCGGCAAAGACCATGGCGCCCGATACTGCCATGAGCGGGATCTTGCTTTCGCCGGGGTCATCCTTCTTAAATTTTGTGACAGCATACGCGATAGCCGCGGCGCTTGCGGCGTACATCCCTCCGCCAACAGCCGGCGAGAGGAGCGCGTCCGCCATATGCATTAGTTCGTCCCTTTCATAATTATTTTTTATTATACACAAACCGGACAAGTGTATTGTATTATTTAGACATGTTCGGGTATCTTGCACCACTAAAAGGCGAACTGAAAGTTCGTGAATACGAAGTATACAACGCGTACTACTGCGCAATCTGTCATGCCGTTAAGCACAGGTACGGGCATCTGCCCAGGCTTATGCTTTCATATGACTCGGTTCTTATCGCGATGCTTTACTCCGCGCTTTCGGGCGGTGAAGAGGCAATGAGGTTCAGCGCGTTCAGGTGTTTCAATAACCCCGCGAAAAAACGCGACGAAGCCGCGCCGTCAGAAGCGATAGACTACGCGGCCGACGTCATGGTGCTGCTCGGGTGGTATGGCCTTAAGGACGGGAAAGAGGACAGGGATCAGGGAAACCCGTGCAAGAGATCGCTTACGGTATCCGGAGAGGCGCTCATGCATCGGGCGGGCCGGCGGGCCGCGGAGAGGCTCGGGGATAAGGCGCGGGTAATAAGTGAATGCCTTGAGGAGCAGGCTGAGCTCGAAGCCGCGAAAGAAACCTCTCTTGACAGGATCGCGGATCCGACGGGAAGGCTTATGGCCGAGGTGCTGGATTTTTCGGACAAGCAGGAGCTGCGTGAACTCGGTTATCACCTTGGGAGATATATTTATATCATCGACGCGGCGGACGATCTTGAAAAAGACAGTAAGTCGGGCGCTTATAACCCGCTGCTGCTACGCCCGGAGCCGAATGAAGTGCTAAAAACCGCGCTTGTGCTCGATCTCGCGCGGGCAGGTGAGATACTTGGAGGATTGCCTCTCAAGTATCACAGGGATATCCTGGGCAACATCGTCTACATGGGGCTCAGGGCCAAAGTCGACGAGGTTTTGCCGTGAAGATGTGGTATGATAATTTCATCGAAGAATTTGAAAGTTTGTATGTTTAAGGAGGATCTACAATGTCTGAAGAAAATCTGCTTTTCACTCCGATAAAAATCGGCAATCTGACAGCCCCTAACCGTTTCGCGTGGAACGCGATGGAATGCTGCGACGCTGACGCGGAAGGCAGCCCGTCACCGCGTACCTATGAACGCTACGAGAAGCTTTTTGAAGGCGGAGCGGGTTTTATCAATCTCGAGGCCATCACAGTCCAATATGACTATATAAGCCGCGAGCACCAGCTTTCGATAATGCCGCGAAACGCCAAGGCGCTGGAAAAGTTCGTACAGCATATGAAAAAAATAAACCCCGATGTCGTTTTCGTGATGCAGCTCACGCACTCGGGTGAGATAAGCGAGCCGAATTTCTCCAAGAGATGCCGCGTGACCGAGCAGCCGCTGTACGGCTATGAGGACGCCGAGCTCATCGGCGCGGACGAGGTCGACAAGGTCATCGACATGTTCGTCGAGTCCTCTAAGATAGCTCACGCAGCCGGCGCCGACGGCGTCGACCTGAAATTCTGCCACGGATATCTGGGATCGCAGATATTGCGCCCGTTCAACTGCCACGACTGGAAGTACGGCGGCAGCTGGGAAAATCGCAGCAGGTTTGCTTTCGACATGACAGAAAAAGTCGTTAAAGCAGTTAATGACAAAAACTTCCTCGTAGGATCGAAGGTTTCTATCTTCGAAGGCTTCCCTGGAGGACAGGGCACAGCAGGCCCAGACAGCTCTCTTATGGATCTTACGGAGTCTATTTCGCTGATCAAGGGCCTCGAGGAGCGCGGCGCGCAGTACATACTGCAGTCCGCAGGATCCCCTTCACACACGCTCGCCCTGTCGCAAACCGACAGGAATATCCCGGACCACGGGTTTTTCCACCATTACTTCCAGTGGATATGCAGGCAGAACCTGAAGCCCGAAACCGTCGTCATCGGCTCGGACTATACGATCTACCGCGACGGCAAAGGCACGAAGTTCCAGGCTGTCGCGCCCGAAAAGAACAACCTCAAGTTCTGGGGCAACAAGAATATTAAAGAAGGTATCGTAGATATGATCTGCCTCGGACGCCAAAGCTACGCCGATCCGTACCTGCCGCAAAAATTCATCGAAGGCCGCGAGGACGAGATCAAGTGGTGTACCGCTTGCGACAACTGCATAGAGTTCCTTATCCGGCAGGAGAATGTAGGATGCGCGACGTGGAATCCTCCGTATGTAAAACGTATACAGGAGATCCGCGCCGAGAAAGGCAAACTGGCGGAGAAGCATACTTAAAATTTACCTAAGCATAAAGGAGGTCTGATATGTCTGAGATTTTCAAAGGGTTGCCAAAGGTCGAGTACAAGGGGTCGTCCAGCAAGGATCCTCTGGCGTTTAAGTACTATGACGCGGAAAAAGTACTGCTCGGAAAGCCGATGAAGGACCATCTCAGGTTTGCGATGGCCTGGTGGCACAATGTGAGCGCGATCGGAGGAGACATGTTCGGACCCGGTACGGCGGACAAAAGGTTCGGCGCCGCGGCATCGGGCACGATGGAGCACGCGCACGCGAAGGTCGACGCGGCGTTTGAGTTCATGGACAAGCTCGGAGTCGGGTTTTTCTGCTTCCACGACACAGACCTCGTGCCTGAGCAGGCGGATATAAAAGAGACGAACAAACTCATAGACGAGATCGCCGGGCATATCGCGGAAAAACAGGCAGCCGGCGGACAGAAGGTCCTATGGGGAACGGCAAATATGTTTTCGAACCCGCGCTTCATGAACGGAGCGGCTTCGAGCAATTCGGCCGAGGTCTATCTCTTCGCCGCGGCGCAGGTAAAGAAGGCGCTTGAGACCACCGTAAAGCTCGGCGGGAAAGGATATGTATTCTGGGGCGGCCGCGTGGGCTATGAGACTTTGCTCAACACGGACGTGAAGTTCGA
>Ga0123356_10006523_pt1 | contig 11755 bp, 16 predicted proteins | sample TergutEmb28metaG_2_FD_92546 | JGI IMG/M metagenome (GOLD analysis project Ga0123356, IMG submission 92546) | Embiratermes neotenicus P3 segment gut microbial communities from Petit-Saut dam, French Guiana - Emb289 P3 | ecosystem: Host-associated > Arthropoda: Insects > Digestive system > Gut ... | reverse complement strand
TTTTACGAAATTCTGTTGTCCATACTATCAGCACGGTCTCGTACCAATTATAATTACACCACAACAGCCACAGCCATACTCAATTATAACTACCACAATTACGATACAGTCAGCGTTAGATGCAGGAGCAGCTGTATTGTCATTTGCGTAAGCTAACACGTTAGAAAAATCAGATAATGAAGTCATGTCCATTTCAGAGAATGAAATCATTTCCATTTCAGAGAATGAAGTCATTTCCATTATTTCCATTGTGTTTGTGGCGGCTGTTGCCGTATTTGTTACTGCGAAACTCGCAAGGACTACAAGTAGTAATCCAATTAAAATTTTTCTCATAATGATTTGTTGTTTTTTGGGTTATGATTTTTTTCTTTTGCCGAAACCCACAGAAAAATCGTATCAAATACTATAACTGTCCGATTTTTCGGCGGTCGTAGAACCTCAAATATTATGCAAATGTCGGTTATTCTGTTTGCATATTTCCTTTTTTTTTGTTACCTTTGTACGCCTTTTTTGTGGTTTTAGTTATACACTCGATTGATTACCTAATTTCATCTTACGTTTATAGCCTGCAAGAAAGGCTTTTTGAATTTTACAAGCTAGCGAGGCTTACGTGTACTCTTTTTGTAAATGTTTCAATAACGTGTATCACGGGTACACTTATATCACGCCACAAAGATAGAAAATATTTTAATAGTAAATCTCAGTTGCGGAAAAATAAAGAAACAAAACTTCGGCATATACAAGAGAAGTCGAAAAATACTATATTTGAAAATCAGCAATTTCCATTTTTTATAGCGAAGTTTTCTGTCAAGAATGTTTTACCTTAGAATTTGACTGAAATTTTGCTAGTTTATCCAACGATTTTTCAATAACAATTAACTGCTTTTGAAGTGCCATTGTTGTTTGTTTTGCATTTTCCACATCTTTTTCTAGTTTGGTTTTTCCTGTAGTAATGGCTTTAACTTTTTTTTCCTCTGTAACACCGCCTCGCAATTTAGAACCCATACCAAACAATAACCAATCCGGCGACAAGTCGCGATAATGGTCAAGTATCGCAATGATAACATCAGCACCAATGATACTTTTTCCTTTTTTGGCTGCGGTAAAATAGCTCTGAGATACGTCAAATGCTATAGTCAATTGGTTAATTGTTTCGCCTTTGAAAGCAACAAATTCTACCAAGCGCCTCACTACTTGTGCAACTTCTTTCTCGCGTTTCTCACGAGTTGTTGATCGTTCTTTTCTTACCATGATTTCCTCTGTTTTTTTTGAATCTAACTCCATAGGTATTGTTAAATTATTTTGCAAAGTTACACAAAAAAAATGAATTTATATGAAATCATATCATTTTTTTTGCATTATCTTGCTTGTAGAAAAAGTCATTATTCTTTGAAAATTGTTAATAACCATGCTTAGTCTGTATAAAAAGTCATTTTTGTCTGTATAAAAAGTAATTATGCTCCGCACAACCTCTGTATGAAAAGTCATTATTTGCAAAAAAAATGTTAATAACCACGTTTTGAATGTATGAAAAGTCATTATTTTCTAAAAATTGTTAGTAAGTCGGTTGATAAAAAGTTAGTATCTTTTAGCTTGTATAAAAAGTCATTTTTCCGTGTATAAAAAGTGATTATAGTCTGTGGAAAAAGTCATTATTCTCAAAAAACAACTTTTTTAATCGCCTGTTTTTTAGCATATTGCAAACGGCGGAAAAGTGCTTATATATACAAAAGAACAAAAGATACAAAATAGTTTTATAAAAAAAATTATTAAAAAAAAAGACAAGGCAACCGCACGAGCCAACCCTGCATCTGTTTTTCTTTGAAAAAAAAAGAAACTTGTCAAAAAAATCAGAGTAAAACCTCAAAATAATCTTTTGTTCAAAAAAAATTATCTTTAGTTCATTTCATAAATACACAATCACACTTCGGACATTCTACCCAGCTTTTTTCATGGGTTCTCCAACTGTAGAGCGAGAAGATGTTTTTTTATTACCACGTTCGGCATCGAGCAGTTCACTTAACAACTTGTTGATCGATGTCGAATCTTTTATGATTTTTTGTTGATCCGCAATTATTTCTTGTTGTTCTGCAATTATGCGTATTAGTTCGCTATTGCTTTGTTTCGCTAATAGTTCGGGTGTTAAATCAGCCTGTGATTCTTCTTTTTTCTCGTCCAACAAACTGAGAAATATCGCATGTTTAGTCTTCGGAATACTGCCGCCAGTCTCATAATTTTGAATAGTACGACGATCTATACCAAGTTTATCTGCAAGTTTTTGTTGTGATAAACCAAGTGTTTTTCGTATCTGAAGGACATCAATTTCGTTTTTTTTCGCTTTTTTTCTTTTTTTTACCGCTCTCATTATCAATTAAATACTGTTTTGTTTCTTGAAATATGTGAAATTTTTCGCAACATTATTTGGTAAAATGCGTAATATTTCCTATATTTGTATAAATTACACTGCAAAGATACGAAATTTTTCTCAAATATTATAAAATACTGTAAAATATTTTCAAATATTTTCAAATAAATTAAAATGGTCATTAAAAATCAAATAGTTACAAAGGCGAAAACGGACACCATTGTTCAGAGCAACAGCGTTTCTTCCGCTGCTTACGACTGGACACTGGTTGAAAAAAAGATTTTTTGTGTTATTCTAAATCAAATTTATCAAATGGAAACATTGGCAAGGAAAGAATATAGAGAAATTTTTATTGATAGCGATTTAATACTCACCTTTGACTCAAGTGTATTACTTAATGCCGTTAATCACATAACCTCTGCATACAAGGCACTCAAAGGACTTGCCGGACGAATTATCGAAATCAAAACAGGAAGTACATGGATTGCCCTTGGTTTTATAAGTTATGCTGAACATAACACAGATACTCGCACCATCGAAATTCAAATTTCACGAAAAATCCTACCACACATTTTGCGACTTTCTCGTGAATTTACACGGTATAACCTTTCTACGATGCTTAGTTTTGTATCAACTTATTCACAACGGTTTTACGAACTTTGTCAGCAATATGAAAGCAAAGGTTTTTTCTATTTTTCAATTGACGAGCTTCGGAAAATGTTTGGCATCAAGGAAAATCAATACAAGGTGTATTCCAACTTCATTGAAAAAGTTATTGAAAAATCCCAAAATGAACTTTTTGAAAGCTACCAAAACGGCACATCCGAACTGTTTTTCAAATGGTCGCCTGATACCTATTCTCGCAAAGGAAAGAAAATTACAACACTCAATTTTTCCGTTATTAATTTGGAAAAAACAGGTCGGAGTTACCCTGATTGTTTATATCAAATCCGGTGCGAACTTTTTGAAATTTTTGGCAATCGAAAAATAATGGACAGCGTGGATTGGTGGCTAACATACAACAACCTTCAGGCAGAAGTATTACTTAATAGAATCGTTGAAATAAAAAACGTGTATCGTGGGTCAACAGGCATTCAAAACATGATTCAAACAACCTTAATAAACCAGTTTCAAATAGATATTCATTAAAACAAAAAACTATGAAAAAGATTTTGAGAATAAACGGAGCACAAGTTTATCCCGACTGGAGTTATTCTGTATCGCAAGCTGCTGAAATCGTTTGCAGAACACCCCAAATGCTTCATTTTGCAATAAATCGAGATGAAAGAGATGAGAGGCGGTTAATAGCAAGCATTAAAACAAGCAATGGTCGGCTTAGTATCAAAGGCATAGACCTTTGGAATTGGGCAGAAGGAGTTAGGAACGAATACCGAAAACCCCTAATAAAAAAACGAAAAAAATAAAAAAACATGAAAACAACAAGTAAAAAAGAAATTAAGCCGAACTATCAAAAACAGATTGGGTTGGGCGAAATTCAAGGTTTTTTGAAAGGCGAAAATATAGTTTTTAAGATTAATATCGAAAACATCGACATTCGTTATCAAATTTTGGGAGGTGTATTTGCACATACTCCATTACAAATGTCTACTAATCTCGAAAGAACCAAACTCAAGGCTTATGGCACATTTCCCGATTCGGAAGATGCAAAAAGACGTTTCGATCTCATCGTTAAAGATATTGACGATATACTCAAAACTCTTGGGATTGATTCTAAAGTTAAGCAAACCTCACACAAACCCAAGAAAAGTCAGAGCAAAACAAAAACAAAAAAATCAATCAAGTTAAAATAAATTACAATCAAATTATGACACACAATACTTTATTTCATGGGAGCTTGTTTAGTGGCATTGGCGGTTTTGATTTAGCCGCCGAATGGGCAGGATGGACAAATGTTTTCAACTGCGAAATAGACGATTTTTGTCAAAAAGTATTAAAGCACAATTTTCCAAACGCAAAACAATATGGAGACATTAAACGAACAAATTTCAGTAAGTACAGGGGGGCAGTTAGTATTATTTCAGCCGGCTTTCCCTGCCAACCATTTTCCATCGCAGGAAAACGAAAGGGTACAGAGGACGATCGTTATCTCTGGGACGAGATGTATCGAGCAATTAAAGAGATTTCCCCGCGTTGGGTCGTTGGGGAGAATGTTCTCGGAATTATTAATTGGTCAAAAGGATTGGTATTCGAAAAAGTGTGTTCTGACTTGGAAGCTGCGGGGTACGAGGTACAACCGTTTGTACTGCCAGCTGCAGGTGTCGGGGCTCCCCATCAGCGATACCGAGTATGGTTTGTTGCTTTTAAAAACTCCGACGGTGATGGACGGAATAATATCGACTGGGAAAAAGAATCCGACGTCCGGAAATTCGGGGACATTAGCACAGGAAATTGCCAGCGGATATGCTCCGACAATGGAGAAACTTGCATTACTCCCGACACCGAGAGCAACAGAGATAGAAGAAGAATACTCGAATTACATCAAGAGAATGAGAAAGAGTGGCAATCCAAAAAATATAGGCAAAACAAAACCGGGCAATTTGGGAATGATGGCTGTGAGCGGACTACTTCCAACACCGGTAGCATCGGACATAATAGGCGGAGCAACGATAGTAACATCAAGGTATATAACACGTTCGAGTGGTCAAACATTTTCGGCAAAATTGCGAGATTTAGCCATAAGCGGACTTTTGCCAACGCCGAAATGCCAAGACGAGCGACACGCTCCTCGCGACAGAAACAAGGGCAACCTTGGAGAGAAAATGAGCGAATTGAGCTATCAAACCAATGGGACAACTTCCCAACTAAATCCGCTATTTGTGGAAGAAATGATGGGCTTCCCCGAACATTGGACACTATTACCTTTCCTCGTTGGAGATCGGAAACAATCAAGGCGTATGGAAATGCCATTGTCCCTCAAGTCGCCTTTCAAATTTTTAAAACGATTAACGAAATAGAAAAATTATGAAAAATTTTCAACAAGACGACATGAAAGAGATAGGGGTATTTGACTTTTTAGGAGTTCATCTACCCGACTACCACAGCAACGACCTTATTGCTCGAATGGATGATTGTGCACGTTTTCTCGATGATGAATTAACACGTGAAGAAATAAAAGAAAAAGGGTTTGACAAAGCAACTGTTTCGGAAGTGTTTCAGGAGCACGAAGAATTACAAAACAAAGTATTTGACAGGGCTATTAAAGCATTCGCAGATGATTATGGCGAACGGCAACGCCTAAGTTGCAGTGACGCACTTATAAAAAATGACTATAATGATCCTCACGATGTAATAATGGCTGCACCACAACCTTCGATTCTTGACAACAGCACTCTCTCACGAGAAAATTCACGTTCATTATTTACCGGAGAAACGGATTTGAATGGGAACGAAATCAATGTTGGAGATATTATTCGTGAATTTTACGAGGAAGACAAAAGGTTTATAGATTGGATTATCTATTACCATAAAGGTCTGAAAGAATACAAAGCGATTCGTACCACAAATGAAAATGCAAATGTTCCTTTTGACAGTATTGACACCAATCGGTGCGGCAGGATTGGAAATGTTCACAGACACCCCGAATTAGTGCATATTGATATATCCGGTTATGACTTTTCCGTGTCTGCAACTTCACACCTAAAGGCAAATCAGTACGGAACAGTGATAGGATCAGAATGGAGAGGGGATTTTTTCTATGGAAGTGTGGTTGATCCCGGAGAGGATTCCCATATTCGAATAATTGTAGATTTTGACTACATTGAAAATTCTGCTACTGACAATAAAAAAATCATTGAATTTCTAGAATCGGAATTCGCAAAAAAAGAATGTGTAGCTTGCTCTTACTTCGATGAAAGCGGCGTTAATGTTTTTGCTAGAGAATACAGAATAGATGAGGCAATGAGAATAAACGACGAGTTTAAAAATTTGTTAAAAAATGTTAGCTTGGAACAAATCATTGGCATTCCAAAACAATCCATAAAAGACGAGGCAATGAAGGTTAATAATCAGACAGAACTTGATGTTGCCATTGAAAAATATACAGAGTCCATCGGACATCATGTTGTTCAAATTAATCGAGATAATTCAAAACAGTCCGCAAAAAAAGAAAACGTATTCGAAGAAGACTTTAAATTTTCACTAAAAGATTTTTCACAAGAAGATATGGACTTCATGTTGTCAGAAAAATCTACGCCAGGAATAATCTTGGAGGAGTTGGTGGAAAGTGTGGATGCCACAGGAAGAACAAAAATTGCAGGTCATCCTAATGTTATGCCTGAAACCATACATGGACTGGTAGAAGGTGTAGTAAAACAGTTATGGGGTAAAATTGATGAAGACACCATCATTTCAAACCCAAAAACAAGCTCCGAAACACTTAAATTATTATTTGATAACGATGAGTTTACTGCACATGAAAAAATAATAAAACATCCAAACGCTGAACCCATAAAAGATTTATTAACCCAAGGTCCAACTATGTTATATAAGAAAATGACTGATAAACAAAAATTAGACTTGGCAATTGGAAAAACAGTTATAGTGGACAACGTAATATACAAAGGAATACCAAACTGCAGGGCAAAAATATTCGTTAAAAACAATCAACTAAGTGGCGAGTATTTTCCTTCAAAACCTGAAAAAAGTCAAACAAAAACCGTCATCAATAAAAGATCAAAAATCAAAAAAATAAAATAAATTCGTTCGAAAAATGAAAAAAAACACAAAAAAATTCCGACAAAATTTTGCAAAAATTGTAGCCATTGCTGTAATTGCTGTTGCTGTTATCAGTTTGTTTATTCCGACTCGAACACCGGAGCCACTACAACCATCGCTACCACAGGATGAACATTTTTTTGAACAATTACAATTTATTTGCGACACACTTTTTCCGCAGTTAGATTCCGCTCTGCAACATCTGTTAGAAACTATTAACAAAAAATAATAAAAAACAAAAATGAAGCAAAACATTATTACACGAAAAATCCAAGTTTATGTAAACGAACCAAACAAAGAGCTCAAAAATGAACTAATCGGCACCATTTACGCATGGAGAGATTTAGTTCGCAAAGGTGCTAATGCTGCCTTAGCACACAAATTTATTCAAGACAATACCGGAGATGAAATCAAAGAGAAAGGTGTTCCCAAAGAAAACAAATGTATGAACCGAGAAAACATGATTTTCAGAGTGCTTTCCGATATGATGAGAGGAAAAGTTCCGACAGATATTTACTACTGTCTTAATCAAGAAATTGTAGGTTCGCATAAGAAAATCAAAAAAGATTCCGGTGCCGGAAAGGGAGTTTTGCGATCTTACAAAGACGACATTCCGATTCCTTTTTTCGCAAAAAGTCTTTCAAATTTTAAATGGAACGATGGTGACAAACGTTTTGTTTTTTCACTGTTCGGAATACCCTTTGCGACAGCACTGGGATTGGACAGAAGCAACAATAAAACTATCATCGAACGTTGTTTGAATGGTGAAGGTTCATATAAAATTTGTTCAAGCAAATTGCAGATTGATGATAAGAAGAAAAAGATGTTTTTGTTGCTTTGTGTGTCTTTTCAGGATGAAAACGTGAAACTCCAAAAGGATAAATCGCTTATTGCTGCACTCGGTATCGAAGAACCAATAAAAGCAATGGTAGGCAAAAAAATATTTGACATCGGGACAAAGGATGAATTTCTGCATCGCAGAGTGCAAATCCAATCCGCTTTCCGTCGAGCGCAAATTAGCGTAAAATACAATGTTGGAGGGAAGGGTCGAGAAAAGAAAATTCAAGCCTTAGATCGCTTCAAAAAGGCGGAAAAAAGCTATGTGACGGCAAAGACACATGAGTACAGCCGGAGATTGGTTGATTTAGCACTAAAACACGAGTGCGGAAAAATCGTTTTGGTTGAACATAAAGACACCTGCGAGAAAACCACAGGCGATTTGTTTTTGCTTCGAAACTGGTCGTATCATGGGCTTGCCGAAAAACTCCAATACAAATGCAATTTGTACGGAATTGAACTAGTCAGAGAATAATAAAAAACAAGTGTTATGATAAAAAATAAAACAACAAAAACAAAGAAAAAATCTTTCAGATACGAAACCATTATCGGATTGATTATACTTTGTTCAATATCGGCAATCTTGTGTGCGGTATTAGTCGGATTCAGCAATTGGACAAACATTTGGTTGACAGAATTGGGTAATGGCAATATTTTGATACCGCTCATTGTACTTTGGGGTGTAGTAGCAGTGATAATTTGGATAACAATGGTGGTTTGGACAACGATGAGTATTAGTATTTCCAAAAAAAGATGTACTGTAGCTTCAAATCAAAGCACGCCGTTGAAAACACTGATAAAACTTACCAAAACAAAAGATTGGAATGTCGCAGATGCACTATTAGAAAATCCGAATAAATATTTAATAATACAGGATAAATTAAGTAGAAATAAAGATCCTTATATCCGCCAAAAAGTTGCCAGAAGTAAGGCATTATCAAGCAAAACACTTTTCCATCTTTGCGAAGATAAAAGTCAGATGGTTGCTGAAACAGCAAAAAATATATATGAACATAAATTTAATCAAACATGGAACACCTCGAACAACAACTCTTAGCGCTGCAAACACAGTTTGAAACACTCAAAAATGAGACCCACGAGCAGATCGCCGGATTGATTGCAAAACAGGAAGAAATGATCAGTTGCATGGGACAGCAACATCAAAAAATAAAACGTTTGGAATCGCAAATTCTAAACTTAAATAGTAATAAACGTAAAACAAGAGTGTCATGAAAACAAAACCAACAAATCAATTAGCATTGGTTAATTACACTCAGTCGTGGCGACTGAAAGCATTGGGATTTAATTTACCGTGCCATCATTTTTATGATGAAAAAAAGAAGTTACATTATGATTTCGATTCTGTAAATGTGGCTCTACACTGCAACGAATTTGTCGGTGAGTATTCCGCTCCGCCGGTTGAACTTGTTATTCAGTGGATAAGAGACGAGAAAAAAATGGATTGCTACGTTCAAATTGCCGACTGTTGGCGTAATAATCGCGCAAGATGGGTTGGCGTACTTTTGTTTGCTGATGGTGGATTTTCCGATATGAAAACAGAAGTGTTTGAGACGTTTCCTGAAGCATCAAGTGCGATGCTCGATAAAGCACTCTCGGCGATGGAAGGCAGGTGTGATTTGGATATAGAAATTGATTAATAAAAATAAAAATATTACAAAGGTATGAATCCGGTTCTTTTGCATTCTTTGCCAATCCTCATTTTTACAGGATTATTACTCGTTCTTTTTTTACAAGAGTATTTGAAAGAAAGGATAAAAGAGTGGAGGAGTAAATGTGTCACAGAGCAAGTTCCCAAGGAGGCCTATTCCGCAATGCGAGAAAAATATCTTGAAGAAATTAATAAAAACGAAAATTTACAATATAAGTATCAAACCCTTTTTGAAGAATGTACAGCTGTTCGCAATCAGTATTTTGAAGAGTTTGAAAAGAATAAAAAACTGTTTGTAAATAATAAAGAGTTGCAAAAAGCACATCAAAATCTCTTTAAAGATCTCTCTATTGTCCATGGAAAATATCTTGAGGAAATCGAAAAAAATAGAGCACGTAAAAATATCCATCAAACGTCCGATAATAATTGTTTAACGACCTGCGAACAATACCTTAATGAGGATAAAAAGAATGAAACATGGCAAGATAATTTTCAGAAATTTTGTTTTATTAGCTGCGAACGATACCTTAATGAGGTTAAAAAAAATGAAACATGGCAACATAATTTTCGCACTCTTTCAGAAGACCGCAACACCATTCACAGGCAGTATCTTGATGAAGTCAAAAAAAATGAAATATGGAAGCTTGATTTTCGTACTCTTTCTGCACACCATGCCAAAATTCACCAACAATATCTTGATGAAGTTGAAAAAAACAAAAAAATACACCAAACTAAGCCGAAAGACTATGATACAATTCATAGACAGCTGGTATTAGAAACTGAGGAAAATGATAGACTACAGCAGAAGATAGATGAGTTACGAGAAAAAATTTGGAAACTTGGAAGACAATCAATTTCAAAAAAACTCAACGATCCGATAAAACTTGAAAATATGATCTACACTGCTATTGGCAGACTTGAAAGGTTAGAAAAGAAAAAACATAAACAAAAAAAGTCATCATAAAAAAACAAATGTTTAACAATAAAAACCAAAATTATGAATGAAATCCATAGCTTATTGCAAGAGGAAGAACTTCCAGCAATGTGTATAATTCCAAGAGGGGCATTAGTAAGTACACTCAACATCGCAACAAAATCGGCAGTTGATAGTACACTTCGAGAACTCGGTTTGTTAAAAGACGAAATTAGTCAACGTGAAGCCCATCGAATCTTTGGTGGAGGAAATGTACAATCGCTATTAAATCGCGGACTTATTCAGCGGACTATCGGCAAAGGTGTTCGAAGTAAAGTTACCTACTACCGGAGTCAGATAGAATCTGCTCTGAAAATGGAAAGAATGAATTTACTCACAAATTAAACCTTTATAGGGTGTAAAAATGAGTAGTACAATTTAAACTTGAATCAAAGTTTTGTCGTATTCAAAAAAAGTTGTATCTTTGTACTATGGAAAAACGTTTTATCATTCAAGAATCGTATACAAAGGACGGGTGGATATGCACAGACCAGAAGCACGGACTTATTTGTCATTTTGCAGACCGTAAGTTTAATGACACAAAAATAATTGCATTTCAATACGGAGTTGATAAACCCGATGTCAAGACAGCCGAAAAAATTTATGCAGACATGGTTGATTGGCTTAAAGAAAACCATCCCGAAAAATATAAATAAAAAAGTTTAAATTTAATCCGAAATTTTGTTAGTTTCGGATTTTTTCGTATCTTTGCAGTCGGGTTGTGTAAAGATATTTAACCTTTACCAATCTTTACTGTTTTTTCGTCATTTACTACAAATACACTACAAATACAAATAAATTAAAAATGAAAGCAAATGAAATTCAATCGATTACATTAGATTGTTAGTGTATTTGCAAAAAAAAAGCAAACATGTCAGATAGTCTAATTATTATTCCAACCTACAACGAAAAAGAAAACATCGAAGCAATTATTCGTAAAGTTTTTTCTTTACCGAAAGATTTTCACATTCTCGTTGTGGAAGACAATTCGCCCGATGGAACGGCAGATATTGTAAAACACCTAATGACCGAATTCCCGGAGCGTTTGTTTATCGAAGAACGTAAAGGAAAATTAGGTCTTGGAACCGCATATATTCACGGTTTTAAGTGGGCGTTGCAACGTAATTACGAGTATATTTTTGAAATGGATGCCGATTTTTCGCATAATCCAAATGAT
>Ga0123356_10006522_pt1 | contig 11755 bp, 9 predicted proteins | sample TergutEmb28metaG_2_FD_92546 | JGI IMG/M metagenome (GOLD analysis project Ga0123356, IMG submission 92546) | Embiratermes neotenicus P3 segment gut microbial communities from Petit-Saut dam, French Guiana - Emb289 P3 | ecosystem: Host-associated > Arthropoda: Insects > Digestive system > Gut ... | reverse complement strand
CGCTTTTGCTTGCAATGGACAATATCCGCCCGGAAGGCTCGCTGATGCATCTTTCTCCTGTAAATGCTCCTGCAGTGCTTGCGATTGGCCCTGAGCGCGGCTGGTCGGACAGAGAGAGGGATTTGCTCGAGAAAGCCGGCTTTTTGCGCCTGTCCATGGGAAGCCGTGCCCTGCGTACCGAAACAGCCTGCGTAGCGGCTGCAATGCTTACTATCGAAAAAACATGCGATAGCGTATAAGGAGATAATATGAATCAAGATCAGGTTAAGGAAAAATTGCTGGCAATTGAAGACGCGCCTCTGGATTTTACTCTTGTCTTTTCCGGCAAGAAAAGCAAAAAAGTAAACGGTCTTTATAAGCCGCAAAGCAGAGAGATAATAATTCACAACAGGAATTTCAATACAGAAGGGAAGGGGGCATCTCTTGATGATACGGGAAAAAACCTGCTGCTTTACACGGCGATTCATGAATATGCGCATCATTTGCACGCATGTTCGCGTGGCGGCACCCTTTCTCCGCGGGCGCATAATTCGGAATTTTGGGCGATTTTTCACGCCCTGCTGGAAAAGGCGGAAAAGAAAAAAATCTACCATGATGTTTTTTCTGCCTCTCCGGAACTTTTAAAACTTACCGAGGTTATTCGTACAAAGTACCTCGCAAACAACGGCGCCCTTGTAAAAGAAATGGGCAAACAATTAATTAAAGCCCACGATCTTTGCACTGGCATTGGGGTGCGTTTTGAGGATTATGTAGACCGTATGCTGCGCATTCCAAGAACTGCCGCGAATATGGCGATTAAAATGTTCGAGTACGATATTACCCCCGAAGTTGGCGCCGACAACATGCGCTTTCTTGCAGGCATTCGCGACGGCGGTGAACGTAAAGCCGCCGAAACTGCCTTGGTAAAGGGAAAAAGCCCCGACACGGTGAAGGTCCAGGTTCGCGGCAAGAGCGAGCCGGAAGACCCAAAGGCGAGGCTGGAGAAAGAGCGGGAACGGCTGGAGCGGACTATTGCAGCCTTGGGCAAACGGCTGGAAGAAGTGAAACGGGAATTGAAAAGCAAAGACTGAATTGGAACAGCCTCATATGTTTGATTCTTTTTGCTGATTTTGTTAAGCTACCATATAGATGAGTGAAGTTAACAGGAAAGTATACATAGATTACAACGCAACTACTCCTTTGGCTGCGGAAGTTAAAGCCGCCATGATACAAGACATGGAAATTTTCGGAAACGCTTCCAGTATGCATTCATCGGGCAGGCTGGCCCGCGCCAGAGTAGAGCAGGCGAGGGGCGCTGTCGCTTCTCTGATTAATGCGGCGGGAGATACGGTAATTTTTACTTCCGGCGGCTCAGAGGCAAATAATACGGTGTTTCAAACAATGCGCCTCGTAGCTGAGGGCGGCGTAGCCGCAGGCGGCATCGAATCTCCGGCTTTGCCAAGACGCAACGAGTTTATTATTACAGCCATAGAGCACCCCTGTGTGTTTAATTCTGCGCTGTATCTTAAAAATGCCGGTTTTAAAATAAATATTTTACCTGTTGATGAATACGGAAAACTTAAAATTGATGAGCTTGAAAAAGCGCTTAGCGATAAAACTCTTTTTGTGTCAATTATGGCGGCTAATAACGAAATTGGCACTGTGCAGGATATTAAAGAAATAACCGCGCTTGTAAAAAAAGCGGGAGCGTTTATGCATACCGACGCGGTTCAGGCTGCCGGAAAAATTCCTGTGGATGCGCAGGAGTGGGGCGCGGATTACATTACATTGTCAGCTCACAAGATTTACGGCCCCAAGGGAGTGGGCGCGTTATATGTAAAAAAAGGCGCCCCGCTTTTCCCGCTTATTCACGGAGGGCATCAGGAGAACGGGCTGCGGGCGGGAACTTACAATAATGCCGGTATTCTTGGGTTCGGCAAGGCAGCGCAAATAGCAGCCGCCGGAGTTGAAAAATACGGGCGTGAAATTTCCGCCCTCCGCGGCAGGCTGCGCAGGGGAATAGAGGAAAAAATTCCAAACGTTAAGATAAACGGGCACCCAAAGGACATTCTGCCCAACACGCTGAATGTCTCTTTCCCCGGCGCGGAGGGGGAGTCGATTCTTCTTTCCATGGATATGCAGGGCATTGAAGCGTCTACAGGCTCAGCCTGCGCATCGGGCAGCCTTGAGCCTTCCCATGTGCTTTTGGCGACAGGTTTGGGGCATGAGTTTGCGCATGGTTCAATACGTTTCAGCCTTGGGTGGGGCGTTACAGAGGAAGATATTGATTACATTATAGAAAAACTTCCCCCTATTATTAAGCGCCTTCGGGCTATGTCTACAATAGCGGGATAGTTAGGAGAAAATTATGGCAGACTGGCTTTATTCTGATACTGTTAAAGAACATTTTACAAATCCGCAGAATGTTCTTTTGGAAAATGAGGCGGATTTTGCTCCAGATGCAAGGGGGCAGACGGGGAATATTAAATGCGGGGATCAAATGCTGATGCTCCTTAAGATTAAGGATGATGTTATTACCGATGTCCGCTGGAAAACATACGGATGCGCAAGCGCAATAGCCTCTACAAGTATGCTTTCCGAAACAATAAAGGGAATGAAAATAGAAGATGCGTATAAAATAAAGCCGGAAGATCTTGTGGCAAAACTTGGAGGGCTTCCGAGTTTTAAGATACACTGTTCTGTTTTGGGAGACAAAGCGCTGCGCGAGGCAATTAACGATTATCTTGAAAAAACAGGCAGAGCCGGAATGTTAAAAGAAGAGGAAACCATTATCTGCCATTGCCTTGGGATAACCAACAAGGACATTGAAAACGCATTTCAAAACGGCGCCCGCAACTGGGACCAGCTTCAGCAGGCTACCAAAATAGGCACTGTCTGCGGAAGCTGCAAAGAAAAAGCCGTGGAATTGCTCCACGGCCTTGACCACATTTACGGTAACTGAGGCTATCCCAGGGGCAGTCTCAACTAAATAACTTTACTTTTTATACACCAAACTGGCGGGATCCAGCATCAACACAGAACCGTCTTCGCCTTGAGTCAGAAGCCGCCCCTGCAGAACTGCAACCGATGCGTTCGGGTTGACTTTAACTTCCGATTTTGCCTGCAATATCAGGTTAGAGTTAAAACGCCCAAGATAACAACTGTTATCGCTAAGGTCGATTGTAATTGCATAAATGTCGCTGCCGTTTACCCACAATAAGCTGTTCGTTTGAATATCATCATCGCCCTGCCTTGCCATTTCTAGAGTAGCTTGATTTATCTCGATTAAACGGATTGCGCCATTGCCTTTATTTTCGCCGGCAACTGCAATAATTTTTCCGCCGACAACGTTTATTGTCCGAATGCGGACAGTATTAAGCGGAGAACGTTTTGTTTCGTTTCCATCGTTATCAATAAGAACAATCCTGCCCATTGCTGCATTTTGCTTATCCAGCATTATGCCGACATTTCCGCTCGTAGTCTCTTTAACAATTGCTGTCTGCTGATCTTTAGCAACAGTCTTGCGATCCTCCTGGGCTTCCTGTGTCTTCTTTTCGGCAAATTCTTCAAGCTTTTTGGTTTCTTCGCGGCGTTCTTCGATTTTCTGTTCTTTTTCTTCTACAGCCTGTTCTTGCTTTTCAAGCTCCCGTTCTTTCTTTTGGGCTTCCTGTTCAGTTATTTTTCCAGACTGCCTGTCTTCCTGTGTTTTTTGCCTTTCTTTTGCTATTTCCTGTTTTTCCTGAACAACTTTTTTCTCTTCTTCTTTTATTGCTTCACGTTCAGTCCGCGCCTTTTGTTCAGCCTGAGACGCTTCACGTTCTTTTAAATCTACCATATCGCGGCGCTGTTCAACGCCTTTGTCCTCTTCTTTTCTCATTTCTTCCACAACGCGGTTGTCGGAGATTGCCGAAGTGTCAATCGAGCTAAGCCCGCCGTGCCCCAGGGGGATTACCAATAAAGTGTTTCCCGGCCATTCGTCATAGCGGATAGAAAGCCCAGTTTTTTCCCTGACAAGATTTTCCACAACCGGGGCTTTGTAACGGCTTTCGAAATAATCCCAATTACCGCGGTATACGGCATTGTAAATGGTTATGTATTCCGCAAGCAGAGCAGCATCTTTTTCAGCATAACTGTATGCAGCTTGTAAATATCCCTGAATAATAACACGCAAGTTCCTGACGTGATCCACAGCGACATCTACGCCAAGGCCCATGACATCAGCATCCATTTTGTTTTTTTCCTGCTCGGTCACGGAATGAATAACATAATACCGGTTGGTTGTTCCGGATCTCCCTTCTTTATTGGAAGCCGCCGGCCCTAACCCAACTCCGGTTTGGCGGATTTGTTCTTTCGTATCTACCCGCGAATGAGGCCCTTCGTAGTTAATAAATGTAACCGGCGGAAGGTCTTGTTCAAGCTCATTCTGGTTAACCTGAGCATAACCGGCGGCAGTAACTCCAAAAAAAACTATCGAAATTGCAACAGCCAGATATTTCGAAAAATTATATTTCTGCATTTTCATATTTATACTCCTTATATACTCCCTTTTGTTAATATTAATGTATTTTCTTTAAAATGTATAGAGAGGATTGAGCTATTTTAAAAACTAAGGTTATTTTGGAGAATGACTCTGAAAAAGCCTTTCAAATGACTGTTTTTTCCGCTAAACCTACCTGAGCGATACAAGTTCTTTCTGTGCGTGGTGCCTTACAAGCGGCGGCTGGCTGTTTTTGGAAAGGAGGTTAAGTATTTTTATTCCGGTTTCGCTCAATGGAGGGCCAGAAAAGCGGCAAAGAGCGCCTGTAGCGGAAGCTATTGCCATTAATACCTGTTCGTCCGGCATTTTTTTGGTCAATATGGCAGATTCGTAAAATATGCGGATTGCATTGCCTTCCGGGTCAGCGCCAATAGCGCCTATGGCATTTGCCGCTGTTACCTTTATTAACGATTCTGTATCACGCCGGAACAATCCTGTTAGCCATGGGATTGTTTCCCGTGAACCAATCCGCCCCAATAATTCAATGGCGTTTATCCGGTATTGGACATGGAAGTTACCGGATGCGATTGTCATCAGCCTGGATGTCCAGAGAAGTTCCTCTGTTCCAATTTTTCCGTTATTAATGCCGTTTGTAATTTGATTTAGCCATGTTCTTACTTCTATCTCGTCAATGGGGAAATCGAGGCTGTATGGGTTTAGAGGGCGGCCTGTCCCGTAAGCGCCTTCGGCAGCAGGGCCGTAAAGAAGCGGTTTTTTGGGCGATTTCCGGTCTTCCATTTTAAACGCATATAGTATCCAGTCCTGGCCGCCTGAATAAAGCACGCCGTCATCCCCAAAAGCCGGAATTGCGGCTGCATCGTCAAGAATTGTGTACCATAGCCTTCTGCCATCCTGTGTAAAACCGGTAGCGCCGTTTTTACTCAAGACATAAATTCCCCTTTCGTCAAAAATCATTTCTGCTTCTATATTTGCCTTGTTGCCGCCTTTTGCTGTTTCCCGTATGTGGGTGTCTCCGCTCCAAAGAATGTTACCTTCGTCTAGCGAGATGTAATACATTTTGCCGTCGTTTAAAACAACTGCAATATTATCTTCCCTGTTTACAGCGGCAAGAGGGCTGGAAGGAAGTTTAGGCAAGGATGATTTTTCACTGCCGTTAGCTGAAGTTAAAGTATTAGCTGCATCTTCCGCGCCAAATATGTATATGGTTCCGTCGCTAAAAAACGAAATAATTTGCATTGTATTTTTTTGGCCTGCGGAAAGCAGAATGACCGGCTTTTTCGGAAGCGTCCATTTTTGGTAATCTCCGAAAGGCCCTATGCGCCAGACATCGTTGTTATCCAGCGAAAGAATTATTCCCCCCTGCTGGTCCAGTTGCGGAGCGATTTTTATATTCGATTCGAATGTATGGCTCCACAGGAGAGTCCCGGATGCTGTGTAACAGGAAATCTTTTTTTCGGTAGGCACAAAAATTCTGCCGTCCCATCCTGAGATAACTTTGCCGCACAAAGAGCCGCCTGGCGTACGCTGCCACAATTCCCTTCCTGAACGGTTTACAGCTATTAAGATTCCGTTTGTTCTGGAAAAGTATGATGTCCCTTCCCTGGCTCGTGAGACATACGGGCTAAGTTTGCCCTTTGCTGAATAATCCCACAAAGGTTTCCCTGCGGTAGAGTAGGCTCTTATGTTTCCGCCGTCGAGGGCGACCACAGCGGACTGCGCCTGCACGCTTGGCAGCGACAAAACCGCCCCGCCCAAAGCCTGCCGCCAGAAAGGCCTGTCGGTAACAAGCCCTTGTTCCCTGTCAATTTCCGGCCCGCTTTGGGCAAAAAGCGAAGGCACTATGAGAAACAGAAAAATGCATATTTTTGACAGAGATCGCATTAAATTAATTATACTGAATTTTTAATAAAAAAACACAGTGTACCGTACCTGCAGAAGTTTTTTCTGTATAATGTATTTTATGGCTATTGGCGATGTTTACAAATTACATATGGAGAGTATTGCGCCGGGAGGAGACGCTCTTGGGCGGTTTGACGGTAAACCCGTTTTTGTTGAAGGCGGCGCGCCGGACGAAATTGTTTGCTGCCGGATTACGGATGAACGCAAAACATGGGCGCGGGCTGAACTGCTGGAAATTATCGAACCTTCTACGTCGCGGGTAGAAAGCGCTTGTGCATTTTACGGTAAATGCGGCGGCTGTAACCTTCAGCATATTGATTATGATACGCAGCTTGCAGTAAAAGCTGCGATATTAAAAGATTCTCTTTTAAGGATAGGCGGGTTACAACCGCCGGGACTTACAGCCAGCGAAGCTGCGGATTCAGGGCAATGCAGCCTGATGCCGGAAGTTTTTTCTTCGCCGCCGTGGGAATACCGCAACAGAATGCAGTTTCACTGCTTTAGGCAGAATGTGCAAAAGGATTGCAGTTTGAAATTTGGACTGATGGGGCGGCGGAGCGGGGAAATAATTGCCGTTTCGGATTGCCCAGTTGCGGCTCCAAAGATTAGGGAACATTTGCGCAGCGGCGGAAACGGCATATTGCTGCCGCCGGAAAAAGACCGTTTTACTGTGTTTTCCAAAGATGAGGTATTGTTAAACGAGGGCGGGCAGTGTAAAGGAAAAATAAAATTGCTTGAAAAGGAAATAGTTCTGGATGCGGGAGTTTTTTTTCAGAGCAATTGTTTTATGCTGGAGAAACTTATTTTGGAGCTGCAGAAAATAGCCGAGGATGTTGGCATAGATGCCGGGCAGAATGCGGCTATGGCGGATTTATATTGCGGTGTTGGAACATTCGCAGTTTTTTTGGGAGAGGTGTTTCCAAAGTTAATCCTTGCGGAAGAAAACAAGAGCGCCGTAAGTCTTGCAAGGGAAAACCTGAGAAGGGCGAGTGCAGAATTTTTCGCGCTCCGTGACACGGACTGGCAGCGGGCTTTTTTGCGCCAAAGAGCCGCATTTGGCTTTGCTGTGGTTGATCCGCCAAGGGCAGGGCTTGCGCCTAAACTGGCGGCAGCTCTGGCGCAGGACGGGCCGCCTGTCCTTGCCTATGTTTCCTGCGATCCTGCCTCTCTTGCGCGGGATGCAAAAATACTGATAAACGGCGGCTATGGATTAAATAAACTTATGTTATTTGATTTTTACCCGCAGACAGCGCATATTGAAAGTTTGGCTGTTTTTGAAAGATAATGCCGCTATTGACAATTTTGGTAGTTCCGTTTAATCTGGAATCAGATTCCAGATTAAACGGAGAGAAAAATAATGCTTGAACGGACTATGACAAAGGTTATAAAAGAATTTTCCCAAAGTTTCAAGGTTTTACTGCTGACCGGTCAGAGGCAGGTGGGGAAAACTACCTTGCTTGAAAGCCTGGAAAAAGGAAAGCGGAAATATGTTACCCTGGATAACCCCAAATTCCGCATGTTGGCAAAAAATGATCCTGAGCTGTTCCTTACCGAAAATCCGCCTCCAGTACTAATTGACGAAGCCCAATACGCGCCGGAACTTTTTCCGTATATCAAGATGTATGTTGATACCCATAAAAACCAAAAAGGAGCTTTCTGGCTTACCGGTTCGCAAAAATTCAGTTTAATGAAAGGGGTAAGCGAATCTCTTGCAGGGCGCATTGTTGTTCTTGAACTTTTAGGGCTTTCTTACCGTGAAAGATGCAAACAGCCGTACAGCGGAACCCCATTTATTCCTGATTTTAAAACAAATGACAATAACAAAAAAATAAATGCAAATGAGCTTTATAAGCATATTTGGGCAGGGTCTTTGCCGGAACCAATTGCTGATAAAAAAATAAACCGCGAAGCTTTTTATTCTTCGTACATTCAATCGTACGTTGAACGGGATGTCAGGGATTTTTACAATGTTGAAAAACCTGTCCAGTTTTACAATTTTGTTTCTGCCGTTGCTGCAAGAACCGGCAACCTTGTAAATTACAGCACCCTTGCAAGTGATATTGGCATTGATTTAAAGACAGCGCAAACATGGATGGGAATTCTTGAACGTTCCGGGCTTGTGTATCTGCTGCATCCCTATTCTTTGAATGTAACAAGCCGTATTATAAAAACGCCGAAGGTATATTTTTTGGATACCGGTCTTTGCGCTTATTTATGCCGGTGGGAAACGCCTGAAACGCTTTATTCGGGGGCAATGGATGGAGCGATTCTTGAAACATGGTGCTTTGGTGAAATTTTAAAAAGTTATTGGCATAACGGAATTGATCCGTTGATATATTTTTATCGTGATACAGACCAAAAAGAAATTGATTTTGTAATCGAAAAAAACATGACGTTATACCCAATTGAAGTGAAAAAAACTGCCGCACCAGGCGAAGCAGACATAAAGAACTTTAGCGTTCTTAAAAAGCTGGGCAAGAAAATTGGTACCGGCGCTGTTTTATGCCTTGGTAAAGATCGTCTGCCGATAAATCGCGAAGCAGTTTCCATTCCTGTTTGGGAAGTTTAAAATACAATGAGGAAACATAAAGAGGAGATAAAAAATGGCATTAATTGAACCTTTAAAAAAGAAAAACCCCTGGCAATGTTTTATTGGCGCATATAAAAAGTATGCTGAGTTTGAAGGAAGGGCAAGCAAAGCTGAATTTTGGTGGTTCCATTTCTTCTTTTTTATTATTTCGGTCATTTTTATTGTTTCTATCATTGCTTTAGCTCTGTTTTTTTCTATTGATGAATCGTCTAATTTGTCTGATTATCCAATATATAATACGTTATTAGCAATACTCCTGATTTGGTGGCTGATTTCCCTGGTTCCATTATTCACCGTGGCAGTACGGCGTATGCACGATTGTAATAAACATGGAGCCTTTTTGCTTATTCCCATATATGGCTGGTTTGTGCTGCCCTTGACCAAGGGAAGTTCCGGCACTAACCGTTATGACCCCAATCCCGGCGAAGCGGCTCAGGGGCAAGCGGAACTCTCTGCTAAAGCAGTTGCCGAAACCGAAGATATTGTTTCAAAAGAGAGCGGTTCCTCTCCGGGGATTTGCAAACGATGCGGTGAGCCGGTTACAGGGAATTTTTGTCAAAATTGCGGCTCTCCTGTGCGTATGGAAACAATTGACAAGCATTATTTTGTTAAGGAAATAAAAGGCGTTTTGGGTGTGCAAAGCGGATTTTTTTATTCACTAAAAAGATTGCTTGTCTTTCCCGGAATAAGCGCAAAACAGTATATAAAAGACAATAGAAATAACTTTGTAAAGCCCGTTATTTATTTATTTTTTACTTCGCTGCTTTATACGCTTATATATAACATCGTCGGTGAAAAACATGCAAGCCAGTATGATACAGAAATAATTACCAAATTTGATCAGATATATGATTTTCTGATTAACTGGTTAAATTCTAATGTAGGTTATGCATTTCTGATAATAAGTTTTATTTCTGCATTTACGATAAAACGGGTTTTTAAAAAATATAAATACAACATTTATGAGATACTTGTATTGATGTGTTTTCTGAATGGAACATTATTGACAATATCTTATGTGTTTGAAATTATTGGATACTTTTTGCCTTTCAGTATATATGAAATGTTAGAGATTATTTTTATTGGTTTTATACCTGTTTATTATGTATGGGGTGTTGCATCTTTTTTTGACCCAAGAAAAGTAAAAAATTATGCCAAAGCATTCCTTGGCTTTTTGATACCATGGGTATACGTAATTTGTATAACAATTATTGTTTTTCTTGTGTATGATTATGCAATATAAGCATATTGGCAAAAATTATAGGAATGGATATAATAATCGAATGACCATGAACGAGATCAGGATTAGAGCCTCAAAATTCTGCAAAGAATGGGAAAAAAAGGCAAAAAATGCTCGTGAAGAGGCGGATGCACAAGATTTTCAAACTGATTTTCTTTACATATTCGGTGTTACAAGGCGGGAAGTGGCTTTTTTTGAACATAAGGTGGATTTAGAATCTGAAGAAAATCAAGATTGAACGAAAAGATATTAAATATCAAGCAATAAATCCAGTTGATATTGAAGCTGCTGAACATATGGGCGAACTATATGACGCTTTGAAAGAAAACCGCTATCCTGAACATGATCTGGAATTAGTTCTTGTTAGGCTTCTTTTTTGCTTATTTGCAGATGACTCAGGAATTTTTGAAGAAAAGAAAATATTTTTAAAATATATAAAAGAACAAACGAAGGAAGATGGAAGCGATTTAGCGTTACATGTTGGTTTAATATTTGAAATGCTAAACAAACCAGAAAATAAACGCCAAATAAACAGAGATGAAACATTTAAAAAATTCCCATATATTGACGGCGGGCTTTTTGAGAGAAAACTTGATACGGCAGCATTTGATTCAAAAATGCGCAAAACATTATTAAAATGCTGCACACTGGATTGGTCAAAAATTAAACCAGAAATTTTCGGCGCAATGTTCCAAAGCATAAAAGATAAAGAAAATCGCCGTGAACTTGGTGAACATTATACAAGTGAAGAAAATATTTTAAAGGTTATAAAACCGCTTTTTCTTGATGAACTTTGGGAAGAATTTGAAAAAATAAGAAAGAATTCTTCTACTGTCCGTATACAGCGTTTATTGGAATTTCATGCCAGATTACAGCAATTAAAATTTCTTGATCCTGCCTGTGGCTGCGGTAATTTTTTAGTAGTCAGTTATCGTGAATTGCGAATGTTAGAAATAGAAGTGTTATATGAGTATTTACAATCACAACAGGTTCTTGACATTGAACTAATGGTTAGGGTAAATGTTAATCAATTTTATGGTATAGAAATATTGGAATTTCCTGCTCGAATAGCACAAACAGCATTATGGCTTATGGATCATTTAATGAATACAATAGCTTCGCAGAAATTTGGTAAATATATTGCACGTATACCATTAACCGCTTCTCCTTCAATAGTAATAGAAAATGCAATAAGGATTGATTGGGAAAATTTAATTCCAAAATCAGAACTTTCTTATGTTTTAGGAAACCCTCCCTTTGTTGGGTATAAATTTCAAAACGAAGAGCAAAAAATAGATATGCGAATGGTCTATCCTGAAGTAAAAAATTTAGATTACGTATGCGCTTGGTATAAAAAGGCATTTAACTATATACAGGGAACGAATATAAAGTGTTCTTTTGTATCTACAAATTCAATTTGCCAAGGTGAACAAGTTACTCAATTATGGAAACCTTTAATGACAAAAGATTTATGTATAAATTTTGCAATTCCTTCTTTTGTTTGGAGTAATGAAGCAAAAGGGAAAGCGGCTGTTCATTGTGTTATTGT
>Ga0123356_10006521_pt1 | contig 11756 bp, 6 predicted proteins | sample TergutEmb28metaG_2_FD_92546 | JGI IMG/M metagenome (GOLD analysis project Ga0123356, IMG submission 92546) | Embiratermes neotenicus P3 segment gut microbial communities from Petit-Saut dam, French Guiana - Emb289 P3 | ecosystem: Host-associated > Arthropoda: Insects > Digestive system > Gut ... | reverse complement strand
GGCTCGCCGCCTTGCTTTGCTGTGCCCATTCGCTCATCCCTCGCTTGTTAAAAACTTTCACGCGCTTTTTTCATTTTAGGGCTTGACTTTTGTTTGCAGGACTCCTTCCTATCAAAATTTTGATAAATCACCTCCCATTTGATCAATTTCAGTCCTCAAAACTCCTCCCAAATCTCATAAAATATCTGCCAATTACATCATAGGTTAGGTCTCTCGCCCAAATAACATCGTCCCAGTAATAGTATGTAATACCATGCCGTCTATCAAATTTTGCATCAACTTTGTCAGCGCCTCGTCACGCAAAAAGGCTGCCTCCGGCAACCTTCTCGCGTCTTCACCATCAGAATATGTCTATTCCAACCAGCGAAAATAGCCATTTGATCAACATAAAAGGCAAAGCAAATGGTAAAAAAGGTAGAAACAATAATAAAACGATAATGTCCACCTCCATATGAATGCACCTCCTTTCCGCTATATTTGTTAATTATCACCCCCCGAATCGTTTGTAGTATCTGCCTATTACATCGTAGGTCAGATCTCTTGCCCAAATCAAATCATCCCAATGATAATATCTAATACCATGCTTGTCGTAATAAGTATTTACGTTATCAGCGCCAGTAGCATTTTTTAGGAAGGAGGGCAAATAATCTTGACCCCATTGTCCATGGTTCCATGTTTTTTTGAAAAAAGGTAAGTTTACTCCAAAAATAACTCCAAATCGTGTGCTAAACTGCACCCATTCATCCCCGTGGCCTGTCATGTCTTGTATTGAATGAAGCGAATAGCCTAGTTCAAGATATTCATCATTTTTACTCAGCACGCCGAAATGTGGTTCCACTTCATCAAGCAGGTGACCTAGCATGCGCCACTCACGTGTATCAGGTATCAGCACCTCGATACGACCATACGTAGTGTTCATGTGCCACGACATGAAATAGTCATCGCCCCAAACTCCGGCAGCAGGAGGATAGGTATCTTCATCAACCGCATGGCTGCCTTTACCCAATAATTCAGCTTGGGCAGGGTCAAAGCCTATATCCGTTGCCCAAGTATACGTGCCATAATTTACGCCATTACTATTAGTAGAAATAACGCCAGCATTACTATAGCCTCTATGCACAGCACTGCTCCACATGCCCGTTATATCCACCCTATTCACCGGGTTGTTATCCCACAAGAAAAGGTGGATTTGCTGATACGGGCATTCCGTGACGGAATCGCTAGTAATGCAGCAGAGGATTACGTGAATTTTCGGAGCGCCTTGCCGATGATTGGCATCGAAATAATCAAGACCTGATCGAAAAAATGGATCAATTCGAGTTCGAATATGATAACAACGTATGGGGCATGTTAGATTGCAGGCTCTATGGTGAATACTATGCCCTCAAGCATGAATTTGAGCCATTGGATTACCAAAAGAAACGCGAATACATACCGCTTTCAAACCGCGCGACGCCTGCGCCCCCGGCCACAATAGGCAAAACAGCCCATAATAGCTGATGCGCTTGGGCCAGCCGCCCTGCCACATACCGGCCTCCAACCACTCGGCCCTGTAAGGCGACAGGAAAATCTCTGCGCCGCGAAAGCGAGCCGCAAAGGGTGGCTTCAGTGCTTGAGTGCGCGGGGGGGACAGGAAATCGGTTGGTTCGCCGATTTGCAGCACGAGCCCGGGCTCCGAAGGATCGTCCGCCGGGTTTTGAGCCGTACCAATTTCGTTGATCAATTCACCCGGTAAGATGATTGAATTTCCATCGATGACGACGCGGTCAGTAATGTCCAGAGACTCATCGGCATTCAAGTCCTGTGCTAAGATTGTCTTGCCTTCGAGGCTTTGGTTGAATGTCAGCGTCAGGCTGCCGTACACGCCGAAAATGCCGATTTTGCCCGTCAGGTCCCCCGCGTCGAGGGAAACATCCGCTGTCGGGATTGTGTAGTAGTGCGAATCGTTGCCGGTTCTGCCCAGGGCGGCGATGCTGATGGCCCCGTTGGGGTTGCGGCTGGCTACTAGGAAGGGCTTTTCGCCCGTGCTGACTGTCACAGTCGGGAGGGCAATGCCTCTTGAAATGGCGGCGGGTGCGCGTTGGGTGACTATTCTATCATTGGCTGGGCCGTACCATGTGCCGCTGAGATAATGCGCATCTTCAAGTATTTCTTCCGAAACAAGGACCGGGTAGGCGTCCGCCCGGAAGGCCGGGGCGATGCGCTGCCAGCGCAGCATGCGCCCAATTTCCGCCATGCAGTGCCGCAGAGGCCGCGACTGCTGGAACGCGTTCCCGTAAGGACCGTCGTGCCGGGAACGCATCACGCCGGAGGTCATGCCCAGCGCCGCGTTGAGATAGAGATTATCCTCGCCGTTGAGGAGATTTTGCGCGGGACCGTTCGTGTTTTTGCTGTAGGCGACGCGCAGTAGCGCCGCCGTCCGCTCCAGGGTCGTGGCGGTCGCCAGCTCATGAAAATAATCGTAGGTGCGGTAAACATCGGAGTAAGATATGCGATATGCCCAGTTGCGGAGATGTTCGCGCTTGCCGAAATCCGAGTTTTCCGAGCCATTGATGGGGCTGATGACCCAGGTGTGCTCCATCACCAGCTCAGGGTGCACCTGCTTTGCCAGGCGGCTCAGTTGCCGACGGAAGGCGTCGCTGTTGTTTTTGTTGCCCCAATCCACCTTCCAATAAAGGACCCCGGCGTTCTTACTCCACTCCAGGCGTTCGCGCCAATAGTCAGCGGGGTGCTCGTCCATGGCGACCCAAAGCCCCAGGCCCCGCCAGCCGCATGCCATAACTTTATCGGCCATGGTTTTCAGCCGCTCCCGCGGCGTATCGCCATAGCCCGGGAACTTCACGGGATCTAATATGAAGCTGGAAAAGTAATCTTCCCAGTCTGGGTTTGACGTGCTGGGCAGATCCCAGCCGTCGTCGAGCAAAAAAATTGCGTCCGCGCGCACTTCCTCCGGGAAGAGGGCGGTGGTATTCACCCATCCATTTTCGCCGAACAGGTTCGCGTCATTCAGCGCGTCACGCACGTGCTCGAAGGTCTCCTGCGTCTGCCAGGTGCAAACATAATTCGGGCTATTCCCCGGCTGCGTGGGAACCAGGCTCTCGCCTACCGGCACTGCGTTTGCAAAAGGCGCGCATGTGAACAGCAAGGCAATTGCCAGCAGCAGTGCAAAAATACGCTTCTTATTTTTCATTGATATCATCCTTCCATAGAATTAAATTCAGCCGCCTCGTCCTCTGGTTCCAACTCCTTCGCCATTTCCAGAGCAAGCCGCCTGGCCTCCAGCTCTGACTTGACATCTACGAAGTTCTGTCCGTCCATTTTGAAGAAAAAATAAGGAATGGTCGAAAGAACCGTAGCGACGGCGGGGAAAATGATATAGCACACGAACAGCCAGTCCTTCGTGCGCTGTGTCTGGATGACCCCTTCGCCTTCTTTAAAGCCGATCCAGTCGAGCATAAAGCCCAGCACCAGGGAGCCGATGGCGTCAATCTGCTTATTGAGCACGCCGGTGATGACCATGCTCGTGGCCTCGGCACGCTTGCCGGTTTTCCATTCGGTGTAGTCGTGGGTGTTGATGCTGCACACATTCGAGGCTACGCCCTTCACCCCGCCGGGGATGGCGGAAATAAAGGTGAACGCGATGATCATCACGATACCCGGCATGGAGGTATAGGTGTTCTTCATCGCCGAGGTCGCGAAATACATCGCGAACATGCAAGCGGCATTGAGCAGGTTCGCGAAAATGACGATCCGGCTGGGACGGAAGCGTTTGATAAAAATCGGCGACAGGGCCTGCACAATGAAACCCGGCGCACCCGTAAGCGTCCAGATGAGGGTTTGGTAGGACCAGTTGCCGATGCTGTGCATGAAGAAAAACGCGCTGGTCCCCCAGCCCACCTTCGCGATAATATTCGGGATATTAGAGGTCCATAACAAAATCAGCTGCTTGTTCTTCGCGAAAGTGATGAAGCTGTCGTAAAAATGTTCCTGCCGAGGGGCCGCGACCCGTTCCTTCAGGTTCTTGCTGAACATGGCCATTAGGCCCCCGATGGTGCAGAAAATAAACGCGCACAGGGTATAGTAATTGGTTTCGGCGATCTTGCCTGATTTCACGAACACATCAAACAGCACGGGGATGAGCCCGGGCAGCGCCCCGGAAAACGTCCCGCCCAAAGAACCGATGGTGACATAATTCGAGCGCTCCACAATATCGCGGCTCATCACAGCGCCCATGGCCTGGAAGGAGATCGACGAGAACGTGTTGAAGAACTCCCATATGACGTACATAACCAGGCACCACGCGATTTTGATGTTCATGCTGTCGCCGCCAATGGGGGGCTTGGTGAGCATCAGGAACGAAAATAGTGCCAGCACCGGGACAAATTTTGCGAGGTAGGGCGTGAATCTGCCCTTCGGGTTCTTTCCGTTGTCGATGTACGCCGCGATCAGCGGGTCATTGATGGCGTCCCACACCCTGGAGACCGCCATGATGATCCCCGCCATCTTCGGGCCGATGCCGATGGCGTTGTAGAACTGAAGCAGATAGCCGCCGTTCATCACGCTCATGTTGGAATAGCCGAACTGCGCCAGGGCGTAGGAGGTATACTCCTTGATTTTCATTTTGCCGGGGTCGTTCTCGTTTTGCTTGACCGACTGAATAATCTCAGCAACTTTGTCCATGATGCTCCTCCTTACTTATATTTCTCAAGGTTCTTCCTTCGAGTTCTTTGATTATTGGCCAGATGCACCCTTGCCGTGATCGCCAAAGACAGCTTCGTCAGATGATAGCGCGGGGATGCAATGGACTTCGCCTTTGGCGTCACGGCCTGCGCATAATCTTTCGCTTCGCCAATTTGCAGCAGCATGCCGCCCTCTGAGAAATCCTCGCTTTTCGCCATGAATGAATATTTCCCAATCAAGGCCTTGCTCAATCGCACGCTGTTCTTATCAATTGCGGCTTCTTCCGTAATATCGTGCAACACGCCGTCTTTTAAATCCCCGGCATACACGCGTTTGCCTGACAAATCCTGATTGAATTTTAGCTCCAATGAATTGAATGTGCCAAAAATGCCCGCTGGGCCGCTGAGGTCCCCCACATCCCAGAGCACGTCGGCCGCGCAGGTATAATAGCCTCTGTCGACGGCTACCCGGCCGAACGAAGCGATGCTCAGCGCGCCGTTGGGATTGCGGGAAGCCGCGATGTAAGGATATTCAGCATCGCCATACTGGCTTGTGATCACCGGCAATGAAGTATTGCGTGCGATGATCCGGGGCGCCCGCTGCTCCAGAAACTCCTTATCGCAATAGCTCTGGTTCCAGGTTTGGTCGTTGGTGAACTTCCAGCGGTCGATGTTGCGCTGCTTCGAGACAATGGAGTTCCCCTGCGCAATGGAGAAGGCGGGCGCAATCTCTTGCCAGTTTACAGCGCGAATCACTTCGTCCAGCTGCTTGCGGGCGGGGCGGGTTGCCGGGAACGGCCCCGTGCCGCCATAGCTTTCGTTGCCCCCGCCGGTGAGCTCAACGCCGCCCATGTCGTAGCGCATGATCCCCATGGATAGCCCCAGCGCGGCACAGACATACAGCTCGTCCTCCGCGTTGATCAGGCCCAGCGCGCCCGGCTCCATCGTGGGCGGATATTCCAGCAGAGCAGCCACACGCGAAAGCGTGGTGGGCAAAGACATGGGGAACGTCGTGTCGTAGATGCGCAGCACATCGGAGTAAGAGAGCCGGTACCTGTGCGCGGCAAGGCTGAAGGCGCTTTCCTCTCCCTTCTGATTGATAGGGGGCCTTACGAAGGCATTCTCAATCATCAGCGCCGGATAAATTCTATTTTTCTCCTGCATCAACTGTTTTTTGTGCTTGTCGGAGATATCATGGCTGCCCCAATCCACCTTCCAATAAGCGATCTCGGCGTATTTGCTCCATTCCAGGCGGAGTTTCCAGAAATTCATGAAATCCAGGTCGCATCCAACGACATCGCCGCCATAGGAAATCGTGGGGCTGATCCAGATCCCAAGGCCGCGCCAGCCAAGGGCTTTTACTCTGTTCACCATAGTCTTCAGGCGCTCCTCCGGTGTATCGCCATAGCCCGGGAATTTCTCCTCGCTGATCTGGCAGCAGCCAAGATAGGGCCGCAGAAATTCATCCTCGCCGCGCGCGCCGTTCAAGCTGCTTTCGACATCCCAGCCGTCGTCCAGCAGCAGAATGAGTTTATCCCGGCTTTCCGGATGCATTTTCACGGCGATGCCATCCTCCCCGAAGAGGAATTTTTCGCACATGATGTCACGCACCGAAAGTCCTTCCTCGTCGCAGTGATGGGGAATCCATTCCATGTAACGCCAGGTGCAGTAATAATTCATAGCCGATCTCCTTATTCCGGTGTTTGAATTGATATATTTCGTATATAGGCCGAAAACTTGCCGACGTCCTCGGGATGGTCATAGGCGACGCGGATTTCCTTTATGACGCGCCCCGGGCACATTTCCGAAAGGCCACATGTCACCGTGACCCATTCCCCGATGGCTCCGTCTTTGGCATAAGCCGGGTGCATGCGCACGCCGTTTTGAGTCACCGCGCCGCTGTCGCGCAGGTTCCCGCTTTCAAATTCCAGATCGATGCCGACATAACGGCCCAGTTTATTGCCCGCGTAAATTTCATAACTCAGTGTCGTGCCCGGCCGGATTTTGATCCGCTCCTCGCCCTCCAGCCGATGCAGCACGCTGTAGACAAATGAGTTGGCGGGCGATATATCAAAGCCGGTCATCCGCACCGCATTTGAGCCGTTTTTGACAACATTCATTGTTCGATTGCGCGCCGTGCCGGTTTTGTGGTCAATGGTGTTTTCCAAGGGAACCGGCCCGGCTTCAAAATCAAAAGCGAAGGAATCCCGGTACGTTCTGTCGTCCGGCGGCAGGGAAATCGCTTCGCCGCCGCGTTCCCGTTCGTCATACAGTGTAGAAACACGGCGCAGGGAGCCTTCATCCACAACAGTCGCCGCGAAAATGATGATATCTTCGTCGTCCGGCAGCGTGACGCTTGCCGCGCCGCTGATATCGAGGGTATATGAGAACATGTAAGTGGAAGCCGCCGTGTTGTCTTTCCCTGCTGTGTGCCGGTGCGTCGCCACGAAGGCGGGCGTTTGCTTTTTGACATAACCGCTTATGCCCAGATCAATCAGATCCCACGCGGCCACGTTTTCCGCGAAATCGGCGATTTCTACCGCGATTGGCTGATTGCCGATCTGGAACACAACTTCCTTGTCGCCGCCCACGGAGGCCGCCAGCAGCTTGAGATGCGTGTAGCCTGCCGGGAGATCAATTGATTGCCCGGCCGCGCGCATTGCGTTCATTTCGCCTTCGGCCTTGCTACCGGTTTCATATGAAACCCCGGCGAACCGGATCGTGTCCGGCACCAGTTCCGAGGGGTAGCAGTCGCCTTGCTCCGTCAGCCCGCCATCATTTCTGTTTGCGTTGGAGGAATACGCGTCGGCGTTATAATAGGCGCTCAGGTCAATCGCTTGCGCGTTTATTCTTTCAGCGGCGATGCTTGGGGCTTTGAGTGTCAGCGCAAAAGATTTTACGCCGTACTTCCCGATATCGAAGACCAATTCGTCGTTTTCAACCCGCGCCGGACCGATAGCCTCCTCGGAGGCGTAGACCTCCCGGGCGCTTTCGATGCCTTCGCCCAGCGTGAACCGCATCCCGGTCTGTTCCTCGCCCGCACCTTCGTTGAACCGCACGATGATTTCGTCGCTGCGCTCCGCCTGCTTCACTGCCCGGAGCAGGACTTTGTCATTGCTCAGCGAGCCAAAACTGTAATGCCCACCCAAGGGCCCGTCATGGGGAACGGTTTGGAAGGCGCTCATCGGCTGGTTGAATGCCTGCGCTTCCATCTGCACGCCAGACTGGCCCCACGCGCCGGCATGGCTGTAAACCGCGAAGGAAAAGCGGTTCTCGCCGATCTCCTGCACATCCTGCCTGGCGGGGATGCCCACAAATCCGTGGGTAAAGTCGTTGGCTGGCGTGTGGATCAGGGAAAGGCGCAGGGTCGAGTCGTTCGGTTTGTCGATCCCGATCTTGCCGTCGTTAAGCACAGAAATGCCGAAGCTGCCGTCCGCTGCCGTGAGATCGGCCCACTTTTGGTGAGGCACTTCTGCTTTTTTATGGGTTTTGCCCGCGCCGTCGCTGTTGTTGCCCCGCTCGATCGCGCCAAGGCCCAGGTCATAAGTGGCCGTCTGGTTTGCGCTTGTAAAGTCAAGCACCGCCTTGAGCAATTTGGCGCGCTCGTCCCAGTTGACCATATTGTCAATTCTCACAATTTCGCCGCCCGCTTCCAGCGAGACCACTTGCGTATACTTCGAACTCCCATGTTCGCGCTCGATTCGCAAAGCAACACGGGCCGGGCCATTTTCTATGATGGTAATCTTCGGCGTGCCTTCCACATAGCGCGCGGGGTCCCTGTTCCAGTAGTCGTTAAAATCCAACTCCCAAGAAGACCAGTACAGGGGGCTGTTATCAAAGAGCCCAAGACGAATAGGCTTATTTAGCAATTCCTGATTCAATGATTTATCGAAAATGCTCGCGATGTCGCCGCCTTTATCTATGGTGACGATATATTTTTCGTTTTCCAGTACATTGCCGTCCAGGCGCAGCTCCGTGGCGATTTGACAGGGCTGATCGGACGCCTGCACGGAGTATGTTCTGTATCCCATGGAATCAACCTTCGCCAGGAAGAGAATCCGGTATGTATCGCCGTTTTTCGAAATAATCTGCGACGGCACCTCAATGCCCCCATGGTCGAACACACGGACAAATTCCGGCCGCAAGGGCATTTCGAGCGTAGCCTCCACGCAGGCCGTGCGGCTAACTGCCATGGGATTGCTCACAATCAGCGGAATCCCGGGAACACGGGTGTCCATCAGGGAAGCCACGCCCGCCACGCCGTTCTCGTATTCGGCGGCAAATTGCTTGATGTCGACCATGAGGTCGTTCCATGTGCGTTTGTAGGTCGTACTGTTGCTGGTGCCCGGCATGTCGTCGTGGAACTGGTGCGATACGAGGTTGGTCCAGGTCTTTTTCATTTCGGCTTTCGGGTATTCGCGGGCGCCCAGCCAGCTCGCCGCCGTCAGGGAACGCTCCGCCGCGTCCGCGAGTTCCTCCGCGCGGCGGTTCCAGCGCTTGGATATAGCCCGTGAGGTGTAACCGCCGCTCGCGTGCTGGTAGAGCAACAACTCCCCTTCGTAGCTGGGCAGCTTTGCTTTTTCGGCGGGCTCGATGTCATGGAACACCTGCTCCGGCGAGGCGAATTGGACCGTCACATTGCTGAACGGCGAGGCGAAGCCCGTCCGCCTGCCCAACCAAGCCTGTGGCATCGTTTTTGGCGAATCGATCTCCTTCGAGATGGCCGCAACCGTTTGCTCGGAGGGCGGGCCGCCGCGGTCGCCGTCGCTGCCGTACAGAACGACGCTTTTGCCCACCGGGCTTTTCCGGAGCTTGCGCAGCGCGCCGGGGCTCTTTCTTAAGCCAAGATTATAGCTGTCCGTGTAGTTGTTCCCGTTGATATTGGCGAGAATCCCTTCGCCGTCCGGCCCGGTCCACACGCCGATGTCGAAGGGAAGCCTGGTTCGTGGGAAGGTATTCCCCCAGGCGAGCTTCTGCGTGGTGAAGCCGACCAGGTTCGCGTGGCGCGCCACGGAGGGCAGCGCGTAACCAAAGCCGAAGCAGTCCGGCAAAAAAATATCCTTCGAGCGTCTGCCGAAGGTATCCTCAAAATAGTTGTTGCCGTACAAGAAGTTGCGAAACAGCGCTTCGGGCGACGGCGCGTTCACGTCCCCATTTTCGAGGCCGCTGCCGATGGGATTCCAGTTGCCGGAGGCGACATATTCCTTCAGCCGCTCAAATTCCTCCGGGTAGTATTCCTCCATGAGCTGATAGCGGTAAGCGCCCTCAAAATTGAACTGGTACGCGGGGTATTTTTCGATCAGCGCGAAATTCCCGTGCAGGGTATCCGGAATGAATTTTTCGATGGTGGTTTCGAAGTCCCAGCTCCAGACCGTGTCCAGATGGGAGTTCGAGACGGCGTAGAGGACCTTCGGCCCAGCCGTAACGGCGGCGGCAGTGACGGCGACCAATGGCACCGGCGCACAAAGCAGTAGCATTTTCCATAGCTTGTGTCTCATATCATCTCCCCTTTCATAAGTAATATCAATTATATCACATGCCTGCACAAAAAGCAAGCTTGACTTGTCCGGCAAAACTATAGTATAATAACGTCAGCGAGAAAGGGGATATGTTATGAAACGCAGGCTATCGAGGGTCCTCTTGGGCGTGTTTCTTTTTACTCTGACGATACCGCTGGGCGCGTGCGGGAAATGTGCGGATCCGCCGGTCCCCGCGAACGAAGAAAAAGAAATACAGGATATCACGCAATACGCGAAGGATCTCATCGCGCAAATGACTCTGAAGGAAAAGGCCGGGCAGATGATGCATCAGGCAAAGCCGATCCCGCGCCTGGGGCTTAAGGACTACGTCTGGTGGAACGAGGCGCTGCACGGGGTCGCCCGGGCGGGGTTGGCCACGGTGTTCCCGCAGGCCATTGGCCTTGCCGCAACCTTTGACGACGAGCTGATCTACCGGGTGGCGGACGCGATTTCCACGGAGGCCAGAGGGAAATACAACGCCGCGCAGGCAAAGGGCGACCACGGCATCTATAAAGGCCTGACATTCTGGTCGCCGAACATCAACATATTCCGTGACCCGCGCTGGGGGCGCGGGCAGGAAACTTACGGCGAGGATCCTTTTTTGACAGCGCGGATTGGAACCGCTTTCGTTCGGGGCATGCAAGGCTCTGATCCGAGGCATCTAAAAACCGCTGCCTGCGCGAAGCATTTTGCGGCCCACAGCGGCCCCGAAGAATCGCGCCATTCCTTTAACGCTGTGGTGAGCCAACGGGATTTATACGAGACCTACCTACCCGCGTTTGAGGCCCTGGTAAAAGAGGCGAAGGTCGAGGCCGTGATGGGGGCGTACAACCGCGTCAACGGAGAACCCTGTTGCGGGAGCGAAACCCTGCTCAAGAAAATTCTCCTGGGCGATTGGGGCTTCCGGGGGCATATTGTTTCGGACTGCGGCGCTGTGAGCGATTTCCACAGTGGTCACGGCGTGACGGCGAATTCGGCGGAGTCCGTTGCCCTGGCAATCAGGAATGGCCTGTCGCTCAACTGCGGCAACCTATACCGTTGCTTGCTCAAAGCCGTGAAGCGGGGGCTCGTTACCGAAGAGGAGATCGACGCTTGCCTGCTCCCGCTGATGGAGGCAAAAATCAAGTTGGGGATTATCGGCGGTAGCCCCTATGACGATATCCCGCATAGCGTAGTGGATTGCGAGGCGCACCGGGAACTCAATCTGGATACGGCGCGCAAATCCCTAGTGCTTCTGAAGAATGACGGCATCCTGCCGCTGAACAAAAATGAAATCGAATCCATCGCGGTGATAGGTCCGAACGCGGACAGCGAGGATGTTCTGCTGGGCAACTACCATGGCACACCGAGCCAGAGCGTCACCGTGCTGGAGGGAATCCGGGCATACCTCGGCAATGAAGTCAAAGTAAACTACGCCCCTGGCGCGCATTTGTACAAAAACAGAGGCTTCATCGAAGAGGCGGTCAGCGCGGCGATGAACTCCGACCTGACAGTGCTATGCGTGGGCCTTGACGCCACGCTGGAGGGCGAGCAGGGCGACGCCAACAACCCCTATGGC
>Ga0123356_10006520_pt1 | contig 11756 bp, 10 predicted proteins | sample TergutEmb28metaG_2_FD_92546 | JGI IMG/M metagenome (GOLD analysis project Ga0123356, IMG submission 92546) | Embiratermes neotenicus P3 segment gut microbial communities from Petit-Saut dam, French Guiana - Emb289 P3 | ecosystem: Host-associated > Arthropoda: Insects > Digestive system > Gut ... | reverse complement strand
CCGAGCGGCCAGAGTAGTCGACGCGCTTGCCGAGCAAGTTCTGACGGAAGCGGCCTTGCTTGCCTTTGAGCCCATCAGAGATAGACTTGAGACGGCGGCGTCCACCAGCGGCGCTGGCAGCCGAGTGGCCACCTTTCATAGCAGCGGCACCGTCAATCAGGGCGTCAACAGCTTCTTGCAGCATGCGCATCTCATTGCGGCAGATGACTTCTGGAGCATTGAGGCTGATGAGCTTCTTCAAACGGTTGTTGCGGTTGATGATGCGACGGTAAAGGTCGTTCAAGTCGGAGGTCGCAAAGCGTCCACCGGCAAGAGAAATCATTGGGCGCAGGTCTGGAGGAATGACTGGAATAACAGACAGGATAAGATCGGTCGGGCGAATACTGGCGCGTTCCATACCCTCGAGCATCTTGATGCGCTTGGTCAGCTTCTTGGCCTTTTGGCCTTTGGCGACGGCGATTTCTTCGCGGAGGGAATTGATGAGCGTGTCAATATCGACTTGTTCGAGCAGGGTCTTGATAGTATTAGCACCCATGCCGACGGTAATCAGCTCTTCGTATTCATCTGGGAGATTGCGGTAATCAATCTCGCTAAAGATATGACCTTTGACGAGAGACTGCAGCATTTCTTTGCGGACTTGGTAATTCTCTTCGACATCTTCGAGCTCTTTTTCTTGAGCATCGGCGAGAGCCTTGACGTCAGCGCCTTCGGCTTCGCTAGCTTCCGTGTAACGGAGCTTGATTGCCTGGCGGGCAGCGTCGGTTTCGGCTTCAAGGTCGGTCAGGAGTTGAGCGATTTTGTCAGCCTCGGTATCGTAAACGATGTAGCTCGAGAAGTAGATAACTTTTTCGATGCTCTTGACCGGAATGTCGAGGATTAGGGAAAGCGCGCTAGGCACGCCGCGCATAAACCAAATGTGCGCGACTGGAGTAGCGAGCTCGATGTGACCCATGCGTTCACGGCGGCTAATGCTCTTGGTGACTAGGTTGCCTTCTTTGTCGACGGCAGCTTCGCGGGAGCGAACACCTTTGAGTTTGCTGTCATTCGGGTTAATGTCTTTGACTGGCCCGAAAATACGCTCGCAGAATAGTCCGTCGCGTTCTGGTTTTTGGGTGCGGTAGTTGATAGTCTCAGGACGCAAAACTTCACCGTAGCTCCAGCTCAGGATATCTTCCCTGCTAGCTACAGTTAGACGAATTGCATCAAAGTCATCACCACTGATAAGATTGTCCATCCACGCCATATTAAATCTCCTCTCCTTGTTCGTCTTCGATAGATGTGATGTTGATCCCACTATCTTCGTCTTCTAGTTCTTCTTCAGTTGGCTCGACGTATTCTTCCGAGTAGCTCTCGAGCACTTCGTCGTCAGCGGCGACCGGTTGTTTATCACCGATTTCATCGGGCGGAGTATTCTCCGGATCGTCTGGCGGATTATTTGCCAGCAAGTCTACCTTGAGGCCGAGGCCTTGAAGTTCCTTGACAAGCACGTTGAAACCTTCTGGGAGCTTCGGCGCTTGAATCGGTTCGTTCTTGATAATCGAAGTATAAGCTTTGGCGCGGCCGTAAACATCGTCGGACTTGATAGTAAGCATTTCCTGGAGGGTAGTGGCGGCACCGTAGGCTTCGAGGGCCCAGACTTCCATTTCTCCGAAGCGCTGACCACCGGCCTTGGCGCGGCCACCGAGCGGCTGCTGCGTGACCATAGTGTAAGGACCAGTGGAACGAGCGTGAATCTTGTCATCGACCATGTGGTGGAGTTTCAAGATATGCATCGTACCGACAGTAGTCTTGCTTTCGAATGGCTGGCCAGTACGGCCGTCGAAGAGTTGAATCAGACCGTCTTTGTTGTAGCCGGCTTTTTCGAGCTCAGCTTCGACGACGCTGTCCTTGGGACCGTTGAAGGATGGAGCAGCGACCTTGTAGCCAAGAGCCTTGGCAGCAAGACCGAGATGAGTCTCGTAGAGCTGGCCGATGTTCATACGGCTTGGTACGCCCATGGAACTCAAAATCACATCTACTGGAGTGCCGTCTTCCATGAATGGCATATCTTCGACTGGGGCAATGCAAGAGACTACACCCTTGTTGCCGTGACGACCAGAGAGTTTGTCTCCGACCGAGATTTTGCGCATCTCTGCAACGTAAACAATAATCTTCATGATGACGTCGTTCTTCAGGTTGTAGCCTTTTTCGGCGGCTTCTTCTTGAGTATAGATACGGACGTCGATGACTTTGCCGGTGTTGTTGCCGTGGAAGCGGACAGAGGTGTCGCGAATATCTTTGGCCTTTTCACCGAAGATGGCACGGAGAAGGCGCTCTTCGTTGGAGAGGTCTTGCTCGCCCTTCGGGGTAATCTTACCGACAAGGATGTCGCCGTTATGAACTTCGGAACCGACCCGGACAATGCCGTCTTCGCCGAGGTGGCGCTTGTCGAATTCTTTGATGTGCGGGATGTCGCTGGTGATCTGCTCTGGGCCAAGCTTAGTATCGCGGACTTCGACTTCGAAGTCTTGAATCTTGATGCTGGTCAGAGTGTCATCTTCGACCAGGCGGCTAGAGATGATAATAGCGTCTTCCATGTTGTAACCGCGCCATGGCATGAAAGCCACAGTCAGGTTGCGGCCGAGAGCGATTTCGCCTTCGGAGATAGAAGCGCCTTCGATTAGGATGTCGCCTTTTTTGACTTTGTCGCCACGCACAACGGCAACGCGTTGGTTGTAGCACTGGTCGTCGGTAGTTTTGGTAAAGTGAGTGAGGCGGTATTCTTTCTCGCCGTCTTTGTAAGCGACGACGACAGATACGCTGTCAGCTTTGACGACTTCGCCTGGGCCTTCGGCAGTCACAACTTGAGAAGTGCTGCGGGCAATCACGCCTTCGACACCAGTACCGATAGTCGGGGACTCAGAGCGCAGAAGCGGCACAGCCTGTTTTTGCATGGCGCAGGCCATTAATGAACGGTCAACACGGTTTTTCTCGACAAATGGGATCATGCTGGCGGCAGCACCAAGGATTTCCTTGTGGGCGGCGTCAATATGAGTGATGTAACGAGCTTCGATTTGTCCAGGAATCAGCTTGATGCGGGCTGAAACGCGCTCTTCGGCAAAACTGCCGTCTTCGTTGAGTCTGGCGCTAGCATCGGCGATAATCATAGATTCTTCGTCGCGTGCGTCGACATAAACTACCTCATCGGTGACTTTACCGTCGCGGACGATGATGTATGGAGCTTCGACGAAACCGTAGTCGTTGATTTTGGCGTAGGTCGCGAGGTTGAGCACGAGACCGACGTTTTTACCTTCTGGGGTTTCGATGTTGCAGATGCGGCCGTAGTGGGTAGGGTGAGCGTCACGGACTTCGAAACCGGCGCGCTCTGGGGTAAGACCGCCAGGACCTGCCGCCGAAAGACGGCGCTTGTGAGCCAGCTCTGAGAACGGGTTGGTTTGGTCAATCAACTGAGAAAGCTGAGACTTCTTGAAAAACTCCTGCACTACCGAGAGCACTGGCTTCGGGTTAATTAACTGAGAAGGAGTAGCTGCGACGGCGTCGACAGTACTCATGCGGTCGAGAATATTGCGCTGGAGGCGGAGCATACCGACGTGGAATTGTTTCTTGACGAGCTCGCCGACGAGTTTGACGCGGCGGTTGTCGAGAGAGTCTTTATCGTCTGCTGGTTCTTGAGTGTTATTCAAGCGGATAATTTCGCGGATAGTGGCAATCAGGTCGTCAATCTGGAAAGAACGGTGCGCGGCATCGTTTGGAGTATCAAGTCCGAGGCGGCGGTTAATCTTGTAACGGCCGACGCGGCTATAATCGTAGTGTTTGAAATCAAAGAAAGTGCGCTCGATGAAAGCCCTAGCGTTCTCGACCGTTGCCAATTCGCCGGGGCGCATGCGCTGGTAGACTTCGAGCAGAGCTTCGTTTTGAGTGCGAGTGTCGTCCTTGTCGATAGTATTGTCGATAAACTTGACTTCATCAGTGTCGATGTCGGCGAAACGGCTCTTGATATCGTCGTTGGTGGCAATGCCAAACGAACGAAGGAGAGTAGTAATCGGCATCTTGCGTTTGCGGTCGATTTTGACGTAAATAACACCCTTGGTGTCGGTTTCAAGCTGCAGCCAGACACCGCGATCCGGGGCGATCTTGGCGCCATAAAAAGCACGAGAACCATTATTGGCGGTCTCGCTAAAGGTAGTACCGTTGGTCTGAATCAATTGTGAAACGACGACCTTCTCTGTGCCGTCGACGATAAAGGTCGCGTCTTCGGTCATCCAGGGATAGTTGCCGAAGAAGATGCTCTGGGTCTTGACTTCGCCGGTGGTTTTGTTGAGAAGCTCGATGTCTACGCTGAGCGGAGCTTCGAAAGTCGCTAGGTTATCCCGTGCAGTCTGAGCAGTCATGGTCGGCTCGCCGAATTGGTGGCCGCGGAAACTTAGCTCGAACTTCTGGCCAGAGTAGTCCACAATCGGATTGATGACTTGGAAGATTTCTTCAATCCCGATACTGGTAAACTCTTTCCAAGAATCGTGGTGATGTCCGATTAGATTTGGTATTTGTAGCTTTTGGTCCCCCTCTGTGAAATAGATACGTTTTTGTTTGTCAGTCGTCGACGTCTTTGCCACGCTTATCCTCGCTTGTTTACATATTATTAGTGATTTGGCCCCGAAGATCTACCGCCGATGCGAAAAACGTGAGTTGCCGGCTCCGTTTGACATCACAAGGGCACACTACTTCTTGTTACTCACTATACGCTATCTTGTCGAGGAACGCAAGACTTTTCTACCAAAAAACGCCCAGAAATTACTCTTGGGCGCTTTTTGTACATATAAGCTCTCAACTATATACGTTATGCTTAGCTGACTCGCAGTTAGCTATATGTTCTTTAGGTTCCTGGCGGAACGACTCTAGAACTGTTTTCTATTATATATCAAGATCATCTAAATCTGCAAGCTCTTGACGGGTTTTTTCGGCGAGCTCACTGTTGTTTTCCACAGTATCTGAGGTGGGAGTCTCCACAGCCTCTTCTCCCTCGATATCCTCGTCATCACTGTCTCCGTATTCTTCGGTCTCGGCGGCATCTTTGGCAGCCTCAGTTTCGGCGATTGGAGTGTTGTGGTGCTCTTGCGGGATATACTCGTCATTGTTGACAATCTTCAAGTTGTAACGGGCGTCGTTTTTGGTGCCGAGAGCGCGCAAGAGAGTGCGGATGCTCTGAGCAGTTGCGCCTTTGCGGCCGATAACACGACCGATATCTTCTGGGTCGACGGTCAATGAAAGCAAGACGCCTTTTTCATCGATGTTACGTGCGATTTCTACTTTGTCTGGATTGTTGACTAAGGTTTTTACGATATATTCTACAAATTGCTGGTCGATAGTTGACATGGTAAGGTCTCCATTAAGTTATAGGTAAATAGTACTACAATTAAGCAGCAGTTTCAACTTCTGCTGGGGTCTCTTCGGCGGCAGCTTCAGCTGGCTCTGCTTCTTCTGTGGACTCAGCGACTGGCGCTGATTTCGGCTGGTTCTTGCGCAGTTTGTCGGCGTGCTTGGATTTGGTGCTCTTGATAGTAGAGAGCTTGACCCAATCTGGCATTTCGATGCCCTCAGTTTGGAGGACGCGGACTACGCGAGTGGACGGCTGAGCGCCGTTCTTAAGAAATTTGGTAACCAATTCTTTGTCGAGAATTGTAGATTTGGTGTGGGGGTTGTACGAGCCGACCTGAGCTACAATGCGTCCCGACAAGGGGTGGCGCTGTGCTTCCTGGACGACTATTCGATACACGGGGTAACCGGATCGACCATTACGTTGCATGCGGATAGCTAGCATTAAATGTTCCTTTAGTTAATTTGTTATTATATTGTACATTATTGACAAGCCATAGTCAAGCAAGAGAAAACATGCTATAGTACAAAAAGTGCGGAAACGCAAGAAACTTGAAAGGAGAGGATTATATGAAAATTACCCTATTACCGAATACGCCGTTTTTGAAAAAAGATGGAACATTTGACCAAGAAGTCATGAACTTGGAATATGCAATTAGTTTTGGACGGAAAATGCGCCGGAGAGTGTTACGAACCTGATGGTTGGGCGAAGCTCAAAGATGAGCCTACTGATAAGACTGAGGGTCGTGTAGGGAGGACTATGTTGGGCGAGCACCAAACGCCGCAAGAACATGTGAACATCACAATGGAGCTGGAGGAGATACCGAAAATATTGGCGATGATTTTGAACAACGAGAAGCAATACGCAACTTCAGAAAAGTCAGCGAGGTATACAAATATCGTTAATTCACCTGGTCTGACCGAAAGCCAAAAAGACTTATACAATCAGTGGTTCGTTATCATACAAAAACTGATAACGAAGAAATACGGCGATGTATTTGACCCAAATAAGATTAAGAAACTTGCCCAAGAAAACGCGAGGTACTTTATATCCGTGTTCGTTCCGACTCAAATGATTCATACTGTGCCTCTAGCGCAACTAAACCGTATTGCCGGATGGCTGGGGGATTTGGCAGGCTGTATAGAAAAAAATCAGATGCCGCCAGAAGAGCTGGTTTTCTTCAACAAAATGTATTCCAGTATTGTATTGTTCCTTGGTGAGTTGTCGAGATTAAATCTGCTATACGAAGACTTGCAAAGCAATAGAAAACAAAGAGCTATCTCTTTGTTTGCTGAGCGTACTCTGGAGAACTATCATGTCGCTGATTCTTTTGGCGACGATGTGTATGTAACTAGTTACTGGGGATCATTCGCTCAATTTGCCCAAGCGCACCGTCATAGAACGCTTTGGTATGAGATGGTCAAACCGATTGTAGGTGAAACTTCACAGTTCTATGTGCCGCCGATTATTGCAGACGCAGGCTTGACAAGACAATGGCTTAATGACATGTATCTTGTAAAAGACGACTTCCCTCAAGGTATGATGGTCAAGATAAACGAAAAAGGACCAATAGACGCGTTCATCTTGAAATGCAAGGAGAGGCTATGTTCTGCAGCGCAGCTAGAGATTATGCAGCAAACGACCAAGACATTGTCTATGATGCAAGCGGCCGGAGTGAAGAAAGTCCAAGATATACCAGTAAAGGCACGTTGTCAATTTAAAGACTACACTTGCCCAACGCCTTGCGGTTTTGCCGAAGGAATCAACCTAACTAGAATAATCTAATCTATATGAGAAATGCCCCTTTACAGGGGTGTTTTTATTATTTTCTCCATAGTGCTATTGACTTTTCATCTGAAGTGTGCTATAATCGATAAGAGTATGCTCAGAGACAATGAGTATATCTAGTTGGGAGAGGGCGACCTCAATCTAAGACCCAATGAACATTGAAAGGGTGATCATATGAAATACATATTTTTCGCAATTAGAAGTGACGATGGCAAAATCGCACTGGATGCTACAAAGTATATGAGTGAAAGCGGATTTGTTCTCACTCAAAAGGCATGCCGGTGGTGTCGAGCCTGCAAAGGAGCAATATTATGATGAGAAATTCAACATAATATACGACATCAAAAGAGGTGCTATCGGTGACAAAAGAGTGTTTTGTGTCAAGGAAGGCGATGTAATAATGGTCTTCAGAAATAGGGGCGGCAACAGGAGTGATGGATATGCGCTTGTGAATTTCCGCCTGTACGAAGTCGTACAAATCAAGAAACGAGCAAAGAAAATTGTATGCAAACTCATCTCGGATGAAACAAATAAGGTTCGCACTTATATCTGCGAGCCACAAATAGTAGAGGAATTCGAGGATCCGGTACCTAGCAACTGCTAGATTCCTATGATTTACTCTCATTTAGCCCCAAAACGGGGCTTTTTTATGTTTTATCAGAGGTGGAAGCATAAGTTGTATTGACTTTTATGATAAAGTGTGCTATAATGAGAGTATATGGTCGTGTTACTACGGCTAATCGACTAGGCAGAGGTTCCCTCTAATACACCCTAGTAGAACGTTAGGAGTGATTTTGTGAGTAAGGTTGAAGAAATATTTCATTTGGACTTATTTGCTTTTGAGATAGACGGTAAGTATTTTGTTGAGACAAGAGACATCGGGGAGTCAGGGTTGGTGATGACTTTGAATAAAGATATTCGAAATATCCGTATGGAAGTACGAAAAAAAGTACACCATTTCGGAATGCCCGATGATTATAGAGACGGAAAGCATATATTAGGCCAAGAACGAGATGTAGTAGAAATCGAAAAGGGCGACTTGATTGTCACGTTCATTAGAGACTTCTTCTACAACAAGATGACCAGAATCAAGACACGAGTACATAAGGTACTAGGAGTATCTGAAACTGGTATTGTGTCGTTATACTTAGAAGAATGCAAAGATCTCGAGGTCGCAAAGAAACCATCCAAAAAGGAAAATCGCTACGAGTATTGCTAGAAGATCCCCTGCTGGGGATTTTTTATTTCTTGGTTTTGTATTTTCTGATGGCTTTGGCGGCAGCAGCGGCTTCGGCTTCTTGTTTGCTGTGGCCCTCGCCGGTGCCGGCGAGATTCTTGCCGACAAAAACTCCGACTGTGAAGACCTTGTCGTGATCTGGGCCGTCTTCTTTCATGATGCGGTAGATTGGGGTCTCATTGTCGTAGCGCTGGGAAAGCTCTTGGAGGTAGGATTTGGGGTCGCGCCAAGACTCGTTCTCGAGGATTTCTGGCAGTTTGGAGATAATATATTCTTCGATGACGCGCTTGGCGGTTGTGTAGCCTTGGTCGAGATAAAGTGCACCAAGAACAGCCTCGAAAGCGTCAGCCATTATGACTTGGTGGGCGCGTTCGGAGCCGTTGCGTTCGCCTTTGCTCATACGGACAAGGTTGCCGTAGCCGAGGGCTTCGCCAGCGGCGCCGATAGACTCAGTGCGGACGAGAGCAGCGCGCCAGTTGGTTAGGATGCCTTCAGATTCGTCGTATTCTCGGAATAAATAATCGGTGGTCACGAGTTCGAGCACGGCATCGCCGAGGAACTCTAGGCGCTCGTTGTGGTCTTTGGTTGATTTCTTATGCTCATTGACGTAGCTGCGGTGAGTGAGAGCGGTAATAAGGAGCTCGATATTTTTGAAAGTCACACCGAGTTTATCGCGGGCAAATTCGACATAGGCGTCGTATTGTTCTTTGTTCATTTAGTACCTTCCTGTGCGGATTTTTTTCTTGGCGAGGAGGATGAGACGGGCGATATCAGGGTATTCGACCGCGTCGATAGCGGCGGCGAAACTAAACCATTTGATAGCTGTCATCCACTTCTCTTTGACGAGAGTTTCGGCTGGATCGAGAGCGCGGACCAGATAGACTTGCATGGTCATCAAGACGAGTTTGTCTTGGCGGCGATATTTGAAGTTGACCTTGCCCAGCCAACTCAGGATGCGGATGCGCTTCAGGCCGGTTTCTTCGGTAATTTCCCGAATGGTGGTCTGCTTGGCTGACTCACCGGGCTCGATGTGGCCTTTGGGAATGGTCCACCGTCCTTTGGTGTCCTCGATGAGCAGTATTTCGATATCGCGGCCGTCAGAGGTCGGACGAAAAATAATACCACCGGAGGTGGGTTCGCGCACCATTTCTTTGATGGATGGTTGTCGCTTAAAAACGTTCTTTACCTTAGATATTACGCCAGTCTGCTCTTTATTTTCCTTGTTTGGCTTCATTAGGCTTGGTTGATTCTTTCTGGTCGGGCTCCCCGTAAATCTGTTTATAGGCTGTGCCAAGCACGCCGTTTACAAATTTTGATGAGTTGTCTGCCCCAAAGGCTTTCGCGAGCTCTACAGCTTCGTTGATAGCGACTTTGGGCGGGACAGAGTCCTTGCGATAAGTTAATTCATATAGTCCAATCCGGAGAACATTGCGGTCGATAGCGGAAATGCTGTCGATCGGCCACTCGGGGGCAATCGGCTGGAGAGTGGTGTCTAGTTCTTTTGCAACACCGAGCACGCTCTTTGTCAAATCAAAGACGAACTCGGTATCACCGAGAGCTTTCTCGTATGGTTGGATGTTGTTTGCGATAATGACATCAATGTCTACCTTGGGGTCGCCGGCTTTTTCCCGGAACTCATACTCATATAGACTTTGAAGTGCTACGATTCTACCTAAGTGTCGATTGGATGCCATTTTTGTTTATTTCTCTATTTCTCGCACTCGCAAGTGGCTTTGCCACATACTTTGCATTTTTTAACTTTTAGATTTGGGGTCTTTTTCTTGGTCTCGAAAGCCTTAACTGGGGAATGACGATTGACACTGCGTGCCAAAGTCAGCCTTAGATGGCTCCGACGCAGACCGGTTTTGCGCGGGCTGCTTTGCTTTTTCGGTTCAGGCATTAAATTGCTCCTATTATATTTAGGATTTTCATCCGTTTAGATAATCGTAGCACATTTTCTATTTAATTACAAGGCTGAGGAGATTGCCATGAGGAACGTAGATTGACTTAATGACCTCTTTGCCTGTGAGAGCCGCGGCGACTTTTTCGTCGGATTTGGCGATTTCGAGCATCTTGACTTCGTCAGTGGTGTCGGCCACAGGGACAGTAATCTTGGCGCGGACCTTGCCGTTGATTTGTACGACTAATTCGACGGTGTCGATGACGAGGAATTGCTCATCATAGGCGGGCCAGGAATCGTTTGCTTCTAAGGTCTCGAGCATCTCGCTAGCAAGGTGCGGAGCGAACGGCTTGAGCATCTTGGCGAGTATAGTCAGATCTTCGGTGTCGTATGGGTTTTTGTAGAGGTAGTTGACGTATTCCATCAGGGCAGCGACAGCGGTGTTGAAGGAAGCGCGGTGGAGGTCTTCGGTGACGCGCTTGATGGTTTGATGACGGATTTGCAATGTGCTTCGCCCAGCATTCGTCGCTCCATCCATAAGGTTCCAGCAGCGATTAAGGAAGCGATAAACGCCACCGATGGCCTTGATGTTCCAGGCTGCGTCGAGCTCATAGGGGCCGATGAACATTTCGTAAGTACGGAGAGTGTCGGCACCGTAGCCCTCGTCGATGATTTCGAGCGGGTCGATGACGTTGCCTTTGGATTTGGACATCTTTTTGCCGTCTGGGGCGTTGATATAGCCGTTGTAAAGGAGTTTTTTGACTGGCTCGCGGAAATCGAGCATGCCTTGGTCGGCGAAGAACTTGCACCAGAAACGCACATACAAGAGGTGAGCTACCGCATGGTCGCCGCCGACGTAGAAGTCGATCGGGTTCCAGTAGTTGGCTTTTTCTGGGTCCCAGGCTTGCTGGTCATTGTGCGGGTCGGTATAACGCCAGAGATACCAGCTGGAACAAGCATAGCCGTCCATAGTATCGGTTTCGCGGGTCATTTCTTCCCCGTTGATGATGACTTTCTTGAACTCGTCGGACTTGGCTAAAGCGGAGCGGCCAGAGTCGTCCGGACGATAATCTTCGATTTCCGGAAGCATGACCGGTAATTGGTCTTCTGGGATGGCGTGAGCCTTGCCATCTTTGTCGTAAGCGATTGGAATCGGTGCACCCCAGTAGCGTTGGCGGCTAATCAGCCAGTCGCGCATGCGGTAGATGGTGCGCTTTTTGCCGACTTTCTGCTTGACGAGGACTTTGGTGATTTTTTCGATGAACTCGCTGGCGTCGATGCCGTCGTATTCGCCGGAATTGACCATTTTGTTGTCTGAGTCGATGACGCGGACGATGGGCAGGGCGAATTTCTCGGCAAATTCTTGGTCGCGCTCGTCGTGGGCTGGGACGGCCATGATGGCGCCTTCGCCATAACCAAGCAAGACATAATCTGCAATCCAAATCGGGATTTTTTCT
>Ga0123356_10006519_pt1 | contig 11757 bp, 6 predicted proteins | sample TergutEmb28metaG_2_FD_92546 | JGI IMG/M metagenome (GOLD analysis project Ga0123356, IMG submission 92546) | Embiratermes neotenicus P3 segment gut microbial communities from Petit-Saut dam, French Guiana - Emb289 P3 | ecosystem: Host-associated > Arthropoda: Insects > Digestive system > Gut ... | reverse complement strand
TGGAACCTCTGCCAGTACACCAAACCGAAGCGTGATTTTATCCAGATGTTCTGCTTTTGTATCAAATTGCTGTTGGGTGCGGCTGCGTCTATCGCGCAGCTTATTCATGCTTTGCTCTGTATCGTTAACAGCAAGCTCCGCCCGCTTTAACAGAGCCTGAGCTCTGGCAAGGTCTTCCTGTTCGGAAAGCAGTGTCGTGATCTGTGCCGAAATTCTATCGAACTCGATCTGTCTGCTCTGGATGTCTATCATCTGCCAGTCAAGCTGACTCAACTCACTGAGTATTCGCGCCATACCTTGTTGCAAGCGCAACTGTGACTCTTGCTCGTCGCGTTGATGTTTGGCTTCGTTTTCTATGCTTCGTAGTCGCTCCAGGTCAGCCAGTAGAGCGGTTCGCTTCATCTCTAACGATGACCCAAGCACCCAGCGACTTTGATCATCTATTCGGCTGCGATCATCCTTCTCATGCCGCGAAGAAGAGTGTTTTACCTGACCAGTCAGCGTGACTCCTCGCCTGACAGTGCGCAACTCTGCGGCGTTTTGTACGCAGAGGTAGTCGAAGCGTCGGACCAGGTCGGTGTAGAGCCAGTCCGCATGCTCGCTCGGAGCGATATCGACCTTGTAGATCAGGCTGCGCTGGTCATCGGGGTCAGCAACTTGTTCGAACTGATTAGGTATTCGTTGATAGACAAGACGCTGACCTAGGTGGTTGCGGTCAACATAGTCACTGACCAGGGGGTATAGATCATCCGGTACAAGCAGAGTTTGAGCCAGATTGCGGAGCACTCGCTCAATCGCTCCAGTCCAGATTGCTTGATCAGCGCGAACGCTGATGAGCTCGCCAGCAAAACCTAGCCGCTCAGATGCCACTCCGGCAGTCTGCGCCAGTAAGCGACGAAGATCCAGTAGCCGAACATCCAATGTCGATCGCTGCGCCTCCAGAGTCTGAAGCTGCTGTTCGATAGCGCGGCGTGCGGAGGTTGCCTGATCAGCTTGTGCTGTCAGATTGAACCTTTGCTCGCGCTGCTCAGCGCTCTCTTCCGCATGTGCAAGCTGCTCGGCAATCTGCTCGTTAAACCTTCCAAATTCTGCATGGCTTTCGGGCAACTCCAAGCCAGCCTGCTCAGCCAGGTCAAGGAACCTATTCTTTGTTTTCTGGATAAGATCAAGCTGTGTGCTGGCTAACTGCCGCTCTCGCTCGAGAATCTCCAGTTCGCGTCCGCCCAGTCCGTCAACCGCTCGTCTGGCGCTTTCTTGCTCAGCACGCCGAACTGCGAGTGCTGACTCAGCCAGGTTGACTTCCGTGTCCAGTGCGACAACTGTTTCAAGCAAGCGCTCAAGCTCCGCTTCTTCTTCTATCATGGATAGCCCAAGTGTATGTGCTTCTAAATGTTCACGCTCAGCAGTCAGCATATCCAGTTGTTCTATAATCGTAGCACGCCGTTTGGCATGGTTCTCAAGTCTGGTTAACGAGTCAACCTGTTCTCGAGCATCCACAACCGAACTGTGTGCAGCTGACAATTCATTGAACTGTTCTATTGCCTGCTCGACCAGGTCATAGGTATCTGGTGGATCTAACATGAAGTCACGCAACAGGGCATCGAGACTGGAAAGGTTCTTTGCTGATTGGGTTTTGTGCAAAAGTAATTGTGCCTGATCATTCTCAAGGCTAAAGCTGCGCTGCATGCGCTGCGCGAAGCCGGAGTATGTCGGAGTAATAGTCCAGTTCGGATAAGCAGTCTTCAGCTTTCGCATATCCAAGCCGTTCTCTGCATAGGGCTCTAGCGATAACAGGTCGACAGGCTCCTCAGCCATCATGAACAAACTGCGTACATCTCTGGTTGAGGTAGCACTACTGGCGACATGCATCAGGCGAAGCAGGCTCGTGGTCTTACCCAAGCCGTTGTCATAGGTGAGGCATATTGCGCTCCAGGCAGCACCTGGGCGTAAATATGCAGTCACAGGCTCACCAGAAGCCGAATCAGCCTCTCGCTTGTATGCCCCTCTGACATACGTCAGCAGGTTGCGCGACCGATCTCCGGCATCCCCCTCCTGAGCTGCTGCATTCAGTCGAACTCGTCCAGGTGGCACCAATACTACCGCAATCGCGTCCAGTATCGATGTTTTTCCAGAGCCTGACTCACCAGTAATCAACAGTCCTCGGCGTGGCACAGGCAGGTCGACATAGTGATCGAATGTGCCCCAATTCACCAGCTGCAGGCGCTTGAGACGATGTTGTCCAGGTGCAATCATCGGACTTCCCCTATGTCATTAATCATTTCTTCTGAATCGTCTCGAACCAAAGAAGCTTCCGAATCCTGGATATCTTCATTACCGTGTTCAGCCAGCAGCCGCTGCAATTCTCTGGTAACTACGATTACCTGGTCAGCGTCGAAGACCAGGCTGAGTATCGGTGATATCTCATAGCGGTCACCTTCGACGGTTTGATGCAAAACAGAATTCTTTTTCATTCTTTCTATGGATGAGTTCACTCTGGCGTAGAACGTGACTTCATCGAGCAAGTCACGATTGTGATACACGCTGAGGTGGTCGTGGATCTCGGTTTGCCCGACGAAAGAACGCCTTCCGGTAGCTTCAGCATTGAGCAGTTGCTCACGCAGAAAGAGCACGAGGGCGGTATCGATTAGAGTCAAACGCTGATTGCGGACAACCTTGGGTAGATCCGTGTCTTCAGCATGCATGTTTCGCACAAATGCCACTCCGGAGTCACGGTCAAACACCAACTCCAGAAACAGGTCGCCAAGGCGCTCTCTGATCACATCTTCGGCGTGGATCAGGGTAGCCCAGATCTTGTTATGGCGCTTTTCGGACACATACGGACCGCGCAGTAGCTGTACCAAAGCCCGTCTGGTTGCTTCGGGAAGTCTGCCACGGTCGGTCTGTGTCAAGGCATTGGGATTGCTCGGTGTATCAACAGGCTCATTGGTTTCTAGCTCAGGGGATTGATCCTGCATCGGCTCGCACATGGCATTATCTCCAATCATCTGGAATAGTGTGAAAGACCCGTCTGCCTGTCTCAGCTGTATGGGTCTGCCCCTCACTTGACTGCCACGAGAGAACATCGATCTCTGGTGAAGCCAATCCGACTGTATCAGCAAGCACTATCAATCCTATGACAGAGGCCAACCCCTGAGTAGCAGGGTGAGAGTCGAGAATCTCAGAAATCGATGCAACTGCCTGTTTGTCAAGCACCTGGATAACCGATTGGCGAAGCTCGCCAAAATCGATTTCACTTAGCCTGATCTGACGGCGCAGTTCTTCCAGGTCAAGAGGTTGATCGTCAATGACTTTAACCTTTCGTTGTACTTGCGTGTCAGCTGGGTTCAAAAGATTCCATGAGCTGATTGAGCTGATAGGAATCGAGCTTGATGCGAGCTCATATCCGGCTTGGGTTTGAGGTCTCAGCTGCTTCGATACCTGGTGAAGGACGTTCTTCGCTTCGTTTACGGCCTCGGTCAAGCGACGTTGTTCCAGGTAGGCATGTGATTCTACAAAGCGGCGAAGACTGCGAGCAAGACTGGTCATAACATTACGCACTCGGCTGCTTTCAGACTGAAGCACGCTGAGCCAGCGGCGCAGTGCTGCTACCTCTGTGTCTGTGAGAGTCAAAGCAAAATCTCTGGATAAGATCGCCTCGACGGATTCGTCGAAGTTATTCGCTCGTTCCGGGTCAAGCACCAGGGAATAGAAAGCATTGAATGATTGACCCGCGTCCGAATTGTCAATCGCGTCTACTCCTGCGAAGACCTGGTCAAGAACGCTGCCACGTGTGCCTGCTTGACGGATAATCTGATCTCGCAAGCTTCTATTCAGCTGCTCTATATCTTCACTGACTCGGGCAAAATCGCCAGGAACCTCGTTTGCCAAGGTCATGATCTCAGCAATTCGCTCAAGCGCCATAGCTGTTGTCATCGGTTCGTAGCGACCTGCTTCAACTTCTTGAATAGACCGTTCGATCGACTCCCTTTCTTTGATTAGTGCCTCAAGACGAGAAGTCGGATCCGGATCAGTCTCACGAGCCAGACTGCTGAGTAGGCTTGTAACAGTAGCCAGTCGAGACGAGGTAACGCTGGAGCTTGGGGACTCTATTGATGCGATGAAACGTAAAGCAGATTGTGCCGAAGGAGACAGCTCAACTGTTTCTTCCCGCCCCTCGCTTGGTCGGCGAATAACCAACCTGCTCGACACCCAATCTGACAGGTACTCCTGTGCTGTTCTGGGTAGGTCAAAGCCTCTTCCGCGTAGCTCAAACAGGTCGTTTTCCATCAACTCCAGCAGCTCAGCAACTGTTCTGACTCGTTGTTGTCCGCCGAGATGTTCACCGAGAACAGCAGCGATTACTGGCATTGTGTCTCGTCGCATCAGTTGCAAGCCTGAGTCGGATTCTAGGTGCCGGCGAAGCGTTACAGCCCTGGCGGCAACTCGCTCGCTGCTCATAAAAAATGCCTCGCCTTTCTAAGAAGATAACAGTAGTAGATATGTTGAGTCACGCTGGCATAACCAGCGGTTATGTTAGCACATTCAGTTGTTGTTACTTGACAGCAACGAATGTCTGAGCAAGGTACTGTGACGGGTCAATAGTACTGGTCTCTTCCAGCAGGTATAAGGTATATGTTGGACCATGGATCTGAATGGAATTCTGCTCAGCATATGCAGTCATTCTTTCTGGCAGATCTCCCATATCTCCATAGTAACCGCGAGCATATCCAGTCAGATACATGCCCTCAACGACAATGTGTGAGCCAATCGAGCTTACCGAGACAAAGTGCTCTGGGCAGGAGGGCTCTCGCGAGAACGCCTCATAACTGTCCCAATATCCACCCACTGGAAAACTCAGGTTCACGTGCAGGTCGTTTGATTGGTTTACATATTCTGTCAAAGGATTGATAAATGTCTCACCCTCCTGGTACTCATTTCGTGGCCAAAGAATCAAAGCCATGGTATCCAAGTGCCTCACAGCTACCTCAGCATCATCAGCCTTCAAACCGCTTCTGATCATATCTTGCCTGGCATGAATGATCGATGTGCGCTGGTTCAGTTTGCGCAGCTCATCGTCTAACTCCCGCTCCCGCTTTTCAAGAATCGCCAATATGCTTTCTGGGTCGCGACTTTCTTTCAGCTCGGCAATTGTTTTCAGTGGAATACCCAAATCACTCATTGTAGCCACGAAATTCAAAGCAAAAAGTTGAGCGACAGAGTAATAACGGTAGTTATTATCCAGATTTCTTCTGATTGGTGAAAAGACACCGATGTCATCCCAGTAGCGTAATACCGAAGCATCAATACCAGAAATCTTGGAGAATTCCTGAATGGTATATAAGTCCTTCATGTCTGCTTCCCCTCCTCGGATCTTTTAGCAGTGACATGGTAAGTAGCGATTGCAGGCAAATCCATTTATGTGGATAAGAACAGGCTTTTCATCTTGTTATATTAGCGTATTGAGGCAAACGGTTTTCAGCTCATATTATTGAGGGGTTTTGCAGACTCCAGAATGAATACTTTTCAAGTATTTCTTTATGCACTTGCCAAAAGCAGTCAATGACACTTTCGAACACCAGAACACCAGTGCTTTCTGCCAGAGAACATAGCACGGTTGCTACGTCACTGTTTTCAGCTGCATACAGGTGATGATCGAGCCAGTCTGCCAGCGTACAGATAGAAGCAAGGTAGGGAATGTTGCTTGCTGCCAAGTGCAGAGGGAACCCAGAGCCATTAGGAGCTTCATGATGACACGACACCACATCGATTACCATCTGTGCCACGACATCATTGTCGAAGAGTGTTTGGCTGTGTTTTGTTAATAACCGGCTACCAAGCGACGGATGCTGCTTGTAGTCTGTATCATCTATCAGTAGTTTGCCGATATCATGGCAGCAGCCGCCAATATAGGCAATAGCCGCATAACTGATGCCGTGGGGGGAGTCGCCAGGCTTTAAGTTCGTATCAGCATATCCGGCAATAAGGGAAGCACAGACGCCTACTCGGCGACTGTGCCCCCTTAGTTCTGGTTGAAGATAGCCAAGCAGATCATCTAAGTCTGCTGGTGAAAAATCATCTAGCAGGATGCCTGCATGGCAGGCCTGAATATTATCTACGCCTGTAGGGCACACTGTCCCTCCAATTTGGTTGGACGTGAAGTATGCTTGCGCCGACCGCCCATAAAAGTGGATACCATGAACACGATTTCTACCAGCAGAATCAAAGCAGAGACGATGGTGTATCTATCAAGCACAACCATTGGTAGCCTCATGTCTTCTGTGATAAAGAAGAAGATGATACCAATTACTGCCAAGATCAGCGTAATAACCATAGTAAAGACCGGTTTGGCTTTTCTTTGCTGCTCAGAGCGTTCGGACGCGCCCTTTCTCTCATCTTGCTCATCCTCGTTCTTTTTTGTGAAGGTGCGTAAGACGGTTACGAAAGCTAGTAGTACACCAACGAGCATCAATATCAGGTTAAGCAGAGCCCATGCAGGTTGACCCGATGTACCATAGAGAGGGATTTCTTTTCCGCCGATAGTCAGCGTCGGCACATCCGTGTCATCATTTATCGCAGGTGGCTCTTCGGTTGCAGGCGGTGTTGGTGTGCTTCCACCTGGGCCGACAGAAGGCGGGGGGGTAACTGCATCTTCGGTCTCTGGGACATCTGGCGTTTCTGGATCAGGATCTGGATCAGTGGTTTCCGGTGGAGTTACCGGCGGGGTTGGAATCGGAGTGTACAAAGCACGTACAACTATGTTGCTGGTTACGTTGGTGTAGCCGCGATCCCATCCGGTAAAAGTATGACCTGCCCTTGCTGGGTCTGTAGGTGCAGTTGCATCGCCATGCATTTCAACCTGCTCGGTTTTCAGTACAGTACCGTCCCAATCTGTGAAGATCACGGTAAAGATGATTCGTTGCCACTGAGCGACGTAAGTCGCGTCCCCAGTCACAGTGTCACTGACTTCTGGCTGCCAGCCGCTGAATACCCATCCGGGGTTTCCTGTCACTGCTGGTGCCTCTGGAGTGGGATCACCTGAGAAGAGACCATCGGTGACCTGCCTGGTAAAGGTACCATGGGTGCCTGGCTCGTAGACCACTGTGTAGGTGATGTCGGGAGCCCAGACTGCATACAGTGTTGTATTGCGTGCGATAACATAAAGATCACCAGGCAAGAAATCCGGTTCATTGGCATCCGGACTGAATGCCCATCCGAGGAAGTGATGTTGGGTTCTGGCAAGGGTATTGCTGCCAGCCACAATAACCTCTGTCTGAGTATTATAGATACCTCCACCTGGGGCTGTCCCGCTGGTGTGGTTGTTCCCGTCATATATCAGTTGGAAAGCCTGATACTCTATCGGATATGAGATGTCGTAGTTGTTGTAGCCTTGTTGGAGAGGTGTTGTCCAGAGGATGCCATGCACTTTGTTTGAATAGACAACATCGTCGGCTGGCAAACGATAGGTCATATAGGCAGCTCTGTTTGCATAGAATTCTGCATCAATGCCGATGACCACACTTCCCAGATTGCCGTATGCTACGAAGATACCGCCACCTTGGTTTGCTGCAGTGTTGTTATTAATCTTACCACTGGTTATGGTGATGCTGCCATTGTCGTTATAGATGCCGCCACCATCGTAAGCAGAGTTGTTTGAGATCGCGCCACCGAGCATGTTGAATGCTGAGAAGTAATTCAGTATGCCGCCACCATTCCAAGGAGCAGTGTTGTTTTTAATCACACCATCGAACATATCGAAAGTTGAATAGAAGTTGTAGATTCCACCGCCATCATAATCGACTGAATTACCAGTAATCTCTCCACCTGTCATTGTGAAGCCTCTATAGAAGTTACCTACGCCACCGCCATACCATGAAGTGTAGTTATCTGATATTACACCAGCAGACATGTTGAATGATGCATCAGAGTTTTGCACACCGCCACCATAGTGGGCCGATCTATTTCCAGAAATCGTACCGCCAGACATTTCGAAAACAGCTGAATCGAAGTTTCCAACGCCACCACCAGAATCACCTTTAGCAACATTGTTCGAGATAATGCCGCCGGTCATAATGAGAGTAGCATAGTAATTATCTACTCCTCCGCTGTTGCCAGATGATGTGTTGTTCGATATAGCACCACCTGACATGTAGATAGTAGCATCGTAATTCGAAACACCACCACCATCATAGCTCGCGGTGTTGCCAGAAATCGTTCCACCAGATATGTTGAACGTAGCTCCACTGCTGTTGGACACACCACCACCATAAGTCCGTGATTCGTTGTTAGCGATTAGACCGCCGGACATGGTAAAGGTAGCAGGAACGTAGTACCCATCATCCCCTCCGCAGTTCGAAACACCTCCGCCACCGTCAGAGGACTTGGCAAGGTTACCTGAAATCGTTCCGCCGGACATGTTGAAGGTTGCGAAGAAGTTATCCACACCACCACCGTACTGGTTAGAAGTGTTATTGGATATCGTTCCACCAGACATGTTAAAGATAGCTGCTCCATAGTTTGAAACTGCGCCACCGTTGCGACTGGCTGTGTTACCAGACATGGTGCCACCAGTCATCTCAAACGTGGTGCCCGGAGTCGAATTGGCAACACCACCACCACCATTGCTGCTTGTTGACTTATTATTGCTGATTTCTCCACCTGCGAAGGTAAAACGAGCATCGTTATCGTTAGCTATGCCTCCACCGTAACCTGCAGTATTACCGGTGATCTTGCCGTCGGTCATTACAAAGCTGCTTGTTCGGTTCCAGACACCACCACCACCTTCGCCGGCAGTATTGTTGCTAATTGTTCCACCGGTCATCTCAAAGACCGCAGGGACTCCAGAAACACCAATACGGATCTCGCAGTTCCAGACACCGCCACCTTTCCATGGAGACGTATTGCCGGAGATCAGACCACCGGACATTCTGAAAGTGCCACCTTCGTTGACAACACCGCCGCCGTCCTGGCTGCCTGCACTGTTATTTGAAATCACACCACCAGACAAAGTGAAGACCGCCGATGTTCCAAGAATGTAAACACCACCACCTCGCCAACCACCTTTGTTACCAGTGATTGTGCCACCACTCATTTCGATGCTTGCAGAATCTGCCAGCACACCACCACCACGGAAGGTACTGCTGTTACTTGAGATCAGCCCACCAGTCATTGTGAATGTGGAGTTGGGGTAGTTGTAGATACCACCACCTTCTCTACTTGTGTTGCTTCTAATCTCACCACCACTTAAAGCGAAGATGCCGGCGTTGCGTACACCACCGCCACCGTTACCGGTCGCTGTTGTCGTTGAAGTGTTTGCTGTGATTGCACCACCACTCATGGCAAAGTATCCATTGTTATAAACACCGCCACCAGCTGGGGAGGAGTTGCCAGTGATAACACCACTGGTCAGGAACAGCGAGCCACCACTGTTGATGCGAACACCACTTCCGTTTGTGCCTGGTACGTGGGTAATGGTGATTCCCTCGATCGTTAGTGTACCGTTGACAACAATGGCATCGAACGATCCGTTTGCCCGCAGTGTTCCATTACCGCTGAGTATGATATTTCTGTCAGCCTCTATTATTAGTGTTTTTGTCAGGGTCAAGACATTTTCGATTATTATCGTTGCGCTTTCACTGTCACTAATAGCGGAAATGAGTGCTGCCTCTGCACCAGCAGAGGATCCATCGATAATAATGGTCTCGCTAGACAGTGGGGTGATATCCTCAGCATCACTGTCGGCTTCAGAAGCAGTATCTGTTCCTGGCTGTGATGCTAGACTGTCAGCCTGATCATCCTCCAATGCTACAGCGCCTTTATCAGAGTCATCAGTGGAATCTACGATGTCGTCATCTGGCTCGGTAGACTCAAGTGAGTAATCCGGTTCAAGCGAATCATCTGTGACAGCATCACCAGGGCTACTGTCGTCGACTTGCTGGTTCTCATAAGTCTTTTCATTATCCGGTTCGCTGCCATTGCCAAAGGCAACGGCGGTCCCATGCAGCGGAAAAACTGCCAGCGCCATAGCGACCAGTAAAGTCAGTAGTATTGAACGATTTGATGATAAGTTGGTTCTATTGCGTCGAATCATCCGAGAGCCCCTTTGCTCTCTATGCTGAATCGCTGCTCTGGGTCTGATGTTTCTCATCTCGATCCCCTTTCCTTGCAGTGCCAGAAGCGGCACTTAATCCTGCGCTAACTACTATGAGGTATGCAGTAACTCGAAGGTCAAGGATTTTTTCAAAATATTTTTGCAATTGCTATAAAACTTGTAAGATTTAGAACACATTGGTTATGCAGGCAACTCTCTGAACTACAAGCGAAAGCAACGAGGTTTTATCCACATAATTATTATTTTATTGATACGGAAATTGAGCGGAAAGATTAAAATGCCCTAAGGTTTTGTTACATTTTCGGTAACGAATAGGCAGTATTGCGTGATGATTTGATTCTAGTAGCCGTCGTATTGGCTTCCAAGTAGTTGGTCGCGCAGCTCCTTATGCTTGTTCGTTAAACTTTGACTCACAGGTTTAAGTTTCTTGCTCATGTGTAGGGCAAGTACGCTAGCTACTTGCTCGAATTCGTCTGTTTGGTAGAGCTGTTGCCAGGTTACCGTGATGACTGATATGCCCATCGCCGCTAGGGTGTTTCTCCGCTTGGAGTCTTCTGCAATGCGCTGTGATCCGGTATGAAACGTGTCGCTGTCGTATTCGACTGCCAATAGATGGTCTTGCCAGAATAAGTCGCACGAATAGAATGATTTGCCTGCGGTTTTTGCTGCTGTTCTCTCTGCAGCGATTCGGCTGTTCAGTGCTGGAGCCTTGAAGCCATAACCGCCAAGATTGTGAGGCAGAGTAAGGAGCATTGCCAGCTTTGTTTCCATTGGTGACGCCGAGCAGTTCAGGATATATTTAGCAGCTCGAACTGCCTTCTTGTGCCCTTTTGTGCCGGGCATGGTAGTGATGAATGTATGTAGCTTTTTTGTAGTTGTCAGCGGTGCGCGATCGTAAAATCCCTTGTCGGGGGAGGTGGAGCCGCCGGTAGGCAAGGAGTATGTCCCGCACAGTTCGAATCCTAGCTCGATAAGCCTGATCAAGGATAACTGTTCTGCCATTTGCATGAAGCAGAACTCAGGAGAGCTTACCTGGAGCTCACTGCTCACTTGGACGAAGCAGCCAGCAGGAGTATTGCTGCTGTAAACATGCTGTTTTACTACTTGAGACCTTTGGCGATATCTGTGCTCTTTCACCAAGATATGAATGGGTGGTACGAAATGTGTTTGCTGATTGAGGTTCTTAAACAGGGATAAGTCAGGTGGAGCATCCGGGAGAGATACTATTTGCGTTTTAGGCAGGGTGTCATCTGATGCTCTTGTATGACTCGTTTGTTTTCGCCAGTAATCCAGTGCAGAGCTGTGGCTGAGGAATAGTTTCATGACGCTAGTATACTAGCTTTTTCTCAGAATTTCCACTTGGGATACAAGAATCGGCTTAGCTTCTTGGATTTCTGTTGCATATGCAACATAACCGTTGCATATGCAACAGAAAATAGTTAGGTTATGCTGAATATCCTAACATAATGCGCAAAACCTGTATCCCAAGTGGAAATTTTGTGTCGCGAATAAACCTTAGGGTTCTGCGGAGTTCAAGTCTCTCCACAAGAATACATCCCAACAAGCCAAGTAGGCTTGCTGGGATGTATTGGTGCGGGTGAAGAGACTTGAACTCCCACGAGCGTAAGCTCACATGGACCTGAACCATG
>Ga0123356_10006518_pt1 | contig 11758 bp, 9 predicted proteins | sample TergutEmb28metaG_2_FD_92546 | JGI IMG/M metagenome (GOLD analysis project Ga0123356, IMG submission 92546) | Embiratermes neotenicus P3 segment gut microbial communities from Petit-Saut dam, French Guiana - Emb289 P3 | ecosystem: Host-associated > Arthropoda: Insects > Digestive system > Gut ... | reverse complement strand
TACGAGAAAAATGGCCCAAAATCATACATGTTGCCTTGCCCATTGTCCTGTCGGTTGCTAGATTACGCGCCACTTTTGGGGGTCCCCCGCCGCACTTCAGCTCCGGTCGCTTCATGTTCAAACGTTTGCGCGGCTATTTCTCCAGCGATCTATCGATCGACCTGGGTACGGCCAACACACTGATCTATGTCCGCGACAAGGGCATCGTCCTGAACGAGCCCTCCGTCGTCGCAGTGCAGGACGAACCGGGGCGCGGCGGCAAGATCATCGTCGCCGTCGGCTCCGAGGCCAAGAGCATGCTCGGGCGCACCCCCGGGCACATCACCGCCGTGCGTCCCATGAAGGACGGCGTGATCGCGGACTTCACCTATACCGAGAAGATGCTGCAGTACTTCATCAACAAGGTGCACGGCAATCGCATGTTGAAGCCCTCGCCCCGCGTGCTGGTGTGCGTGCCCTTCGGCTCGACCCAGGTCGAGCGGCGCGCCATCCGCGAGTCCGCCGAAGGGGCCGGGGCACGCAACGTGGCGATCGTGAGCGAGCCGATGGCCGCGGCGGTCGGCGCGGGCCTGCCGGTCCACGAGGCCCGTGGCTCCATGGTACTCGATATCGGTGGCGGAACCTCCGAGGTCGCGGTCCTGTCGCTGAACGGGATCGTCTACGCCAACTCCGCGCGCATCGGCGGGGATCGCTTCGATGAGGCGATCATGAACTACGTGCGGCGCAATTACGGCATCCTGATCGGCGAGGCCACCGCCGAGCGCATCAAGATCGAGATCGGCTCGGCCTATCCCGGCCAGCAGGTGCGCGAGCTTTCGGTCAAGGGCCGCAACCTCTCCGAGGGCGTGCCGCGCAGCTTCACCTTGAACAGCAACGAGATCCTGGAAGCCCTGCAGGAGCCCCTGCAGAGCATCGTGAGCGCTGTCAAGCAGGCGCTCGAGCAGACCCCGCCCGAGCTCGGAGCGGATGTCGCCGAGCGCGGCATCGTGCTCACCGGCGGCGGGGCGCTGCTGCGCGATATCGACAAGCTACTCACGGAGGAGACCGGTCTGCCCGTCGTCGTGGCGGATGACCCCCTGACCTGCGTGGCCCGCGGCGGCGGCCGCATTCTCGAGCTCATGGACGAGATGGGCCCGGGCCATTTCGGCCTCGAGTAAGACTCCCCTCAAAGTCGTGGCCATGGCCACCTTCAATCCAGGGGCCAACCGGCCGCTGCAGCGCGGGGGTGGCGCCCCCGGCTTCCGCTTCGCGCTCTACGCGCTGGTCTCGATCATCCTGATGTTCCTCGACCAGAGCCAGCGCTACCTGGAGCAGACGCGCTACCTCCTGCAGGGGGCAGCCTACCCTCTGCAGCTCGCCGTGAGCTCGCCGGCCAAGGCGCTCAGCTGGCTGCATGAGAACATGCAAGCTCGCGACGTGCTGCGCGCCGAGAACCAGCGCCTGCTCAACCGCCAGCACGAGCTGGAGTTGCAGGCCATGCGCGTCGAGGCGCTGGAGCGCGAGAACGGCCAGCTGCGCGGCCTGCGCGATGCCCTGCCGCCCGTTGCGGATCGCTGGCTGGTCGCGGAGATCGTGGATGTCCCGCTCGATCGCCTGCGCCAGCGCATCCTCCTCAATCGCGGCGCGAACAACGGTCTCTTCAAGGGACAGACGCTCATCGATGACGCGGGGGTGCTTGGCCAGACTACCCATGTCGGCCCGTGGAGCGCCGAGGTGATCCTGATCACCGACCCCGAGCACGCGATTCCTGTGCAGATCGTGCGCAACAACCTGCGCACCATCGCCTTCGGCACCGGGGACGCGCTCGCTCTGCCCTACCTGCCTGCAAATGCCGACATCAAGAAGGGCGATGTCCTGGTGACCTCAGGTCTCGGCGGGGTATTCCCGGCGGGCTACCCGGTCGCCAAGGTCACCGAGGTGCATCGCGATGCCGTGCAGCCCTTGGCCCAGGTGCGCGCCGTGCCCTTTGCTCACATCGACACGGATCGTGAGGTCGTCCTGGTGTGGTTCCGGGAAGGGCATCCCGCGGCCCCTGTCCAGGAGCTGGATGGCGACCTCAAGACCGGCAATGCGGCGCTGCAGCCTCAGGCCGCACCGCCGCGGCCGCACGAGGAGAAGCCGCCAAGGTCATCCGCGGCTGCGAGCTCTGCTGCTGCGTCTGCGTCTGCGAACAGCTTGCACCCGGTCGCAGCTACAACGCCCGCGGCGCCGCCACCTCCCACCGCCGGCGTGTCCCGATCAGCGACCGCCTCCCCCGCCAGCGCGCCCGCGCCCGCGAGCTCGTCCTCGCAGTCAGCCCAGTCAGGACGGCCATGAGCGCACCGGAGTCGCGCGGCCGAATGATCCTGACGGCGACAGTCGGCCTGGTGCTGACGATCCTGCCGCTGCCGCCAGGGCTGGATATCGTCAGACCCGCGTTTCTCGTCCTGACCGTCCTATACTGGTCCATCGCCATTCCGCGGGCGGGGGGCATCGGCTTGGGCTGGTTCTCCGGGGTGATACTCGATGTCTTTCAGGGCCCCGTGCTCGGTGAGCACGCTCTGGCGCTGTCCCTCCTTGCCTACATTGCAGTGCGCGAGCACCAGCGAATCCGCTCCAAGCCCATCTTCCAGCAATCGCTGATTGTCTTCGCAATGCTTGCGCTGTATGAGCTGTGCCTGTTCGCCGTGGACGCTGTGACTGGTCATCCGGCCACCAATCCGGCACGCTGGCTGCATACTGTGACGGGCGCACTAGTATGGCCGCCGGCAGCGGCCATCCTGTCACAGACCACCGCGCGGCGCTGATCTTAAGGATAGCGGCTCACCCGCAACGACATGGCCACTGTGCGAATCAAGGATCACTGGCGAGAGCAGCGACTCTTCGAGACCCGTGCGGTGTTTGCAACCGCATTCATCGTCCTTTTGACCATGATGCTGCTCGCGCGCCTGTATCTGCTGCAGGTCGTGCGGTACGACTACTACTTCGACCTGTCGCAGGGCAACCGTTTCCGCAACGAGCCGATCCCGGCGGCACGCGGCATCATCTACGACCGCAACGGCGAGGTCATCGCGGGCAACCGGCCGGCCTACCAGCTCGAGCTGGTGCCGGAGCTGGTGCCGGACGTCAAGAAGACTCTGCAATCCCTGGTTGCCATACAGCTGATACGGGCCGAGGACGTGGATGAGCTGCTGCGCACCATCCGCGCGCGCCGTGTCTTCGATAGCGTGCCGCTGCGAGTGCGGATGGACGACGAGCAGGTGGCCCGCTTCGCCGTGCACAGCTTCGAGTTCCCCGGTGTCAACATCAATCGCCGCACGACCCGCTGGTATCCGAACGGGGGCCTCGCTGTGCACGCCCTGGGGTACGTGAGCGCCATCAGCGAGCAGGACCTCGCGCACATCGATCGGGCCGCGTATGCAGGAACGGCCCTCATCGGCAAGCTCGGGGTGGAGAGCGCCTTCGAGCAGCAGCTGCACGGGGTCAATGGGACGCGCGAGGTGCTGGTGAACGCCCAGGGCCGCTCGGTCGAGCGTCAGGGTGTCATCGTTCCAAAAATGCGCACCAAGGCACCGGTCGCTGGCGACGATGTGATCCTCTCCATCGACCTGAAGGTGCAGCGGGTGGCCGAGGAAGCCCTCAAAGGTCATCGCGGCGCGGTCGTGGCGCTCGATCCCAACAACGGCGATGTCATCGCGCTGGTCTCCCAGCCCGGCTTCGATCCCAACGAGTTTGCCGACGGGATCACGGCCGCTGACTACCGCACCTTGCTGGCCGATCCCGATCAGCCGCTCTTCAATCGTGCGATCCGCGGTACCTATCCGCCGGGATCAACGGTCAAGCCGGTGCTGGCGCTGGCCGGACTCACCTATCACCTGGTGAACCCGGAGCAACATCGCGTCTGCGCAGGTGTGTTCTATCTGCCGGGCGTCTCGCGCCCCTGGCACGAGTACCACAACGAGAAGCACGGCTACGTGGACCTGGACACGGCCATTGTCAAATCCTGCGACATCTACTTCTACGGGCTCGCCGAGACCCTGGGCGTGGATCGCATCGCCAGCTTCATGGGACCCTTCGGCTTCGGCAAGCCGACGGGCATCGACATCAGCGGCGAGAAGGCCGGCATCCTCCCGTCGCGGGAGTGGAAGGCGAAGAACTTCAAGCATCCGGCGGACCAGATGTGGTTCCCGGGCGAGACGGTGAACTTCGGCGTCGGTCAGGGCAACCTGACGGTGACACCGCTGCAGCTTGCCCACTATGCGTCGATGATGGCGACGCGCGGCAGGAACTATGTACCGCGCCTGGTGACTGGTTTTCGCGATCCGAGCGGTGCCCTGCACCGCATCGCGCCCAAGTACCAAGGAGAGCTCAAGGGCATCGCCCCCGAGGACTGGGAGCGCGTACACCACGGCATGGTCGGGGTGACCGGGTGCGGTGCGTCTGGCTGCGGAACGGCGGCCGGGATCGGCCGCGCACCGTATGTGTTTGCCGGCAAGACGGGCACGGCCCAGGTCTTCACGGTCGCGACCAACGAGAAGTACGAGGCGAGGAAGCTGGATGAACGCCTGCACGATCATTCCTGGTTCATCGCCTTCGCGCCGGCCGATGCGCCGCGCATCGCAGTCGCGGTGATCCAGGAGAACGGCGAGTCCGGCGCGCACGCAGCGGCGCCCATCGCGCGCAAGGTCCTTGACGCCTACCTGCTCACGCCCGACGGCAAGGTGAAGCCGGCGCCTGCCGAGACCGAGCCGGAGGCGGCCGTGAAGCCCCTGGACCCTGCGATGGCTGCCCCCGCTCAGAAGCAGGCCGAGGTGCCCGTGCTGGAGGTGCCGAGGCTCCATACGACCCGCCAGCTGCGCCCACCAGGAGCCCCGGCGGGCCGCGGCAGCACGAGAGCCCAGCTGCAGGCCGCGCTGGATCACAGGCGAAGCTGAGCGTCGTTGCGGGCCTGCCCGCGCACCGACCCGGCTGTCTTCGCCCTGCATCAGACAGCCGGATTTCGCGATTTTGCATGAAACCTTAGGGATTGACTGCACGGACGGCCGCACGCTCGGGCGGCCGCAGAGGTGGACGGATGGAGGTGGATGGATGATCTACGACGAGCTCCTGTCAGAATCGCGCGCGCGCCGCACCTTGACCGGGGCGGCGCGGGTGCTATGGGCGCTGAAGATCGACGGCTGGCTCGTCACCCTGCTGGCGCTCATCTCGATCGGCGGCCTCTTCGTCCTCTTCAGCGCTTCGGGTGGCAACGTCGCCACCGTGCTGCGCACGGTCCTGCGCCTGGGTCTCGGGGCCGCCGCGATGCTGCTGCTTGCGCGGGTCAACCCCAACTTCCTGCGACGCATGACCCCCGGGCTGTACGTGCTCGGGATCGTGTTTCTCATCATCGTGGGCGCGGCCGGCCGCGTGGGGCTCGGCGCGCAGCGCTGGCTTGACCTTGGGGTGATCCACTTCCAGCCCTCCGAGCTGATGAAGCTCGCCGTGCCGATGATGTGTGCCCGCTACCTGCACGAGCGCGCTCTGCCGCCCTCCTTCCTCTCGCTCTGCTCGCTCGCGGTGCTGATCCTGGTGCCCGTCGGCCTGGTGGCCGTCGAGCCCGACCTCGGTACGGCCGCGCTGATCGCAGCCGGCGGTGCCCTGGTGATCATCATGGCGGGCTTGCCGGTGCGCGTGATGGTGGGGCTGGGCATGCTCGCCGGGGCCGGGGGCTACTTCGGCTGGAACTTCATGCACGACTACCAGCGCAAGCGCCTGCTGACCTTCATCGATCCGAAGAGCGACCCGCTGGGGGCCGGCTATCACATCATCCAGTCGCAGATCGGCATCGGCTCCGGTGGCATCATCGGCAAGGGCTACATGGAAGGCAGCCAGGCACAGCTGGAATTCCTGCCCGAGCGCTCCACCGATTTCATCTTCGCCGTGATCGGCGAGGAATTCGGGTTCATCGGCCTCTCCGTGCTCCTGCTGCTGTACCTCCTGGTCGTCGCCCGGGCACTGTATCTGGCCATGCAGACCCAGGACACCTTCGCCCGGTTGCTGGGTGGGAGCCTCGCGCTCACCTTCTTCGTGTACGTGTTCATCAACGCAGGGATGGTCACGGGGCTCCTGCCCGTGGTCGGCGTGCCCTTGCCGCTCGTCAGCTACGGGGGAACCTCCGTGGTGACCCTGCTGGCAGGCTTCGGTATTCTGATGGCGCTCTACTCGCACCGGAAGCTGATCGGGTCGTGAGGCTCGCGGCCTCCGAACGAGAGGTAGCGCAAGCGAAAGCGGATCGACCGGAGCCCAAGGCCCCTTGAACAAGAACAAGCGCCACCCCTGGGGGTGCCTCGTGCTGCTGCTTGCGGCGTTCCCTGCGGCGCCAGCTCTGGCGCGCGGCGCAGGTTTCGATCTTCACCGCGAGGACATCGCCAGCTTCATCGAGGAGGTCGTGAGCCGCGACTCGCTCGATCGCAAGAAGGTCGAGGCGGTGCTCAGGAGGGCGCGCCGTCAGCGCAAGATCCTCGAGGCCATGAGCGCCCCGGCCGAGCAGGTGAGCCCTTGGTGGCAGTACCGGGAGCGCTTCGTCACGGCCGAGCGGATCGAGCGGGGGGCGCGGTTCTGGCAGGACCATCGGCTGAGCCTCGAGCGGATCAGCGCCGAGCGCGGCGTGGCCCCCGAGTACCTGGTCGCGATCATTGGCCTGGAGACCCTCTACGGGCGCCGCACCGGGGCATTCAAGGTCCTGGATGCTCTCGCGACGCTCGCGTTCGACTACCCGCCGCGCAGCGACTACTTCCGCGCCGAGCTCGAGGAGTTCCTGCTGCTCACGCGCGAGGACGGCATCAGCCCCCTGACGGCGACCGGCTCGTACGCCGGGGCGATGGGGGTGCCGCAGTTCATGCCCTCCGCCTACCGCAAGTATGCGGTCGATGAGGACGGCGACCACCGGCGCGACCTGTGGCGTGACTGGGATGACATCCTGGGCAGCATCGCGAACTTCCTGAAGGAGCATGGCTGGGAGGCTGGCGAGCCGGTGCTCGTTGACGCTTCCATCGGTCCTGACCCGAGCTTCACGGTGCAAGGCGGCAAGCTCGAGCTGAACGAGACAGTCGATCACCTGTCCACGCAGGGTGTGAAGGTGAGCCTCACCTTGCCTGCAGACACGCCCGCCGTGCTCGTCCCCGCCGAGCAGCGCGACGGCACCACGGCCTATCGTGTGGGCTTCAAGAACTTCTATGTCATCACCCGCTACAACCGCAGCGTTCGCTACGCCATGGCGGTGTACGATCTCGCCCAGGGAATCGTGGCCCGCACTCCCCAGGACGGCCAGCGGTGAGGGGCCGGCCGTGGGCGCTGCTGCGCGTGCTGGGCACGCTGGCCTGGGTAAGCCTGCTCACCGCCTGCTCGCTGGCCCGGCGGGCACCCGAGGCGCCCCCCGCCGCGGTCGTGCAGCCGCCCCCTCCTGCGATCAACGTCGATGCGGTTCCGGACGCCGTGCCGCGGGTCGAGCCACGCAGCGCACTGGGCAATCCGCCGTTCTATGACGCGCTCGGCAAGCGCTACTACGTGCTGCCCACCGCCGCGGGCTACGTCGAGGACGGCATCGCTTCCTGGTACGGGCCCACTTTCCACGAGAAGAGCACCTCGAGCGGTGAGCCCTATGACATGTATGGCATGACGGCGGCGCACAAGACCCTGCCCTTGCCCAGCTACGCGCGAGTCACCAACCTGCGTAACGGCAGGAGCGTCGTGGTGCGCATCAACGACCGCGGTCCCTTCGTCGCCAACCGCTTGATCGACCTGTCGTACACCGCCGCAGCAAAGCTTGACATGCTCAGAGACGGCACGACCTTCGTTGAGGTGCGCGTGCTTACCCCGGGCCAACCCGTCGAGCCGGCGCGCCTGCCGGCAACACCGGCAACACCCGCCGCGGCGCTGTATCTGCAGGCCGGCGCTTTCGCCGATCCCCGCAACGCCCAGCGGGCGCTCGCGCGCCTGCGCGAGGCCGGGGTGCCCTCTGTCTTCTTGCTGCAACCGCAAGCAGGCCAGGTGTCCCTCTTCCGCTTGCGCGTGGGTCCGCTGGGCAGCGTGGAAGAGCTCGACCACTATGCCGGGCGGCTCGCGGCGCTGGGCTTTGCTGACGCGCGGGTGGTCGGCGCGCAGTGAGAGCGTTGGGGCCTCACACCCACGAGCGCTCTTGGATAGAATTGCCTCCTCGCCTGGCGTCTTCGCATGCCGAAAGCCTGCTCCAATAATCCAGGGGGACTTTTCAGGATGTATCGCCTGTCCACCACGGCAGTTCTTACAAACTGCTGCCTGTTCATCGCAGTGCTCGGCGCGCCGCTCGCCACTGGTGCGGCCATGCCGGTCCCGAAGCCACCCGAGATAGCAGCACACGCCTACTACCTCGAGGAACATTTCAGCGGCCGCGTGCTGGCCCAGGACCATGCCGGGGATCGCGTGGAGCCGGCGAGCCTCACCAAGCTCATGACGGCGTATGTGGTCTTCACCGCGCTCAAGGAAGGCCGCCTGAAGCTCACTGATCCGGTCACCATCAGCGAGCACGCCTGGCGCGCCGAGGGCTCGCGCACCTTCGTGCAGGTGGGCACCCAGATCCCCGCCGAGATCCTCTTGAAGGGCATGATCGTGCAGTCGGGGAACGATGCGACCATCGCGCTCGCCGAGCGCGTGGGCGGCTCCGAGGCGGGCTTCGCCTCGATGATGAATGTATACGCCGGCCGGCTGGGGATGAAGTCCACCCACTTCGAGAACAGCGACGGCCTGCCCTCCCCGAATCACTACACCACCGCGCACGACATGGCGGTGCTGGCGGATGCGCTGATCCGCGACTTTCCGCAGTACTACCCCCTGTTCAGCCTGCGCGAGTTCGTCTGGAACAAGATCAAGCAGCAAAACCGCAACGAGCTGCTCGGCACGGACCCGACCGTTGATGGCCTGAAGACCGGGCACACCGACAACGCCGGCTTCTGCCTGGTCGCCTCCGCCAACCGCAACGGCATGCGCCTCATGTCGATCGTGATGGGCGCACCGAGTGACAAGGCGCGCGAGGAATCGAGCGCGGCGCTCATCAACTACGGCTACACGTTCTTCGAGACCACCCGGGTGCAGGCAGCGCATGCCACGGTGGTGAAGACCCGCGTCTTCAAGTCAGCCGGGGAGTTCGCCGACCTGGGGGTCGCCGAGGATCTCTACGTGACCGTGGAGCGCGGCCAGGTCGGCAAGATCAAGACCAGCACGCACATCGCCACGAACCCGCTGATCGCCCCCCTCACTGCCGGCAAGCCCGTCGGGGAGCTCATCGTGAGCGACGGCGCGGGCCAGGTGCTGGCGCGCTCACCCCTGGTGCCGCTTGCGCCGATTGCAACAGGCGGGCTGTGGACCCGTGCCGTGGACGGCGTCGCGCTGTGGTTCCACTGACGCACGCGGGTGCGCGATGGCCGAGCCGCTGCCGATCTGCTACCTGAGCGGCGCCTACCTGCCGCTCGCCGAGGCACGCATCTCCCCGCTGGATCGGGGCTTTCTGTATGCGGACGGTGTGTACGAGGTGATGCCGGTCTACGGCGGGCGCCCCTTTCGCTTCGCGGCGCACTGCGAGCGCCTGACAAGGAGCCTGGCGGCGATCCGCATGGCCGATCCGCTCACTCGCTCCGAGTGGCGCGAGCTGGTGAGCGAATTGCTGGTCCGCAACGGCGGCGGCGATCAGTACATCTACTGGCAGGTGACCCGCGGCGCCGAGCGTGGCAGGACGCACGCGCCCTTGCCGGACATCCCGCGTACAGTGTTTGCGTTCTGCGCTCCCTTGCCGGTGACTTCGCAGCAGATCAAGGACAGCGGCGTCGCATGCGTGACCGCGAGCGACACCCGCTGGGCGCGCTGCGACATCAAGTCGGTGGCGCTGCTTGCGAATGTCCTGCTGCGCCAGGATTCGATCGATGCGGGCTGCGCGGAGACCCTCCTGCTGCGCGACGGGGAGCTCACGGAGGCCTCCGCCTCGGCGGTGCACGTGTTCAGCCACGGCGAGTTGCTCACGCCGCCCAACTCGTGGAGGATCCTCCCGGGCACGACGCGGTCAGTGGTGGAGGAGATGGCCGTGCGGACTGCCATCCCTCACCGCAGCGCACCGGTCTCACAGGCGCAGCTCACGGCCGCGGATGAGATCTGGATCTCTGCAGCCACGCGCGAGGTGCAGCCCGTGACGAGCCTCGATGGGCGCCCCGTCGGCACCGGCAAGCCGGGGCCGCGCTGGCGGCAGGTCTACGAGGAGTTGCAGCGCTACAAGGCGGAAGTGGCCGGTACCCCCTGGTGAGACTTGGTGAAAGACCGGGTGAAAGACGACGAGGAGCTGCTCAAGTTTCCGAGCGACTATCCCGTCAAGGTGGTGGGTCGCGCCTCGGATGAGCTGCGTGCACGCGTTCACGCCGTGATGCTGCGCCACGTTCCGACGCTCACGCCGAGCTGCGTGAGCGAGCGCCTGAGCGGCCAGGGCAACTTCCTGTCGATCTCCTATCGCATCCGTGCCGAGAGCCGCGAGCAGATCATCGCTCTGGTCACGGAGCTCAAGGCCACCGACGGCGTGCTGATGATCATCTGACGGCGGGCTGTCGCTTCATAACCACTTTGTGACCGCTGCGTGACCGGCCCGGCAGTGACGCTGCCGCGACCGGGCCGGTACTCTACGTGGCTGGCCCGAGCATCTCGGGCGCGAGCAAACGTAAAGCCCAGCATGTCCATCACGCTCGATCAGGTGACCAAGCGCTACCAGGGTGTACCGGTCGTCAACGATGTCTCCCTCGAGATCGGCGACGGCGAGTTCTTCGTGCTGCTGGGGCCCAGCGGCAGCGGCAAGAGCACCCTGCTGCGCTCCATCGCCGGCCTCGCCGGGGTAGATCACGGGCGCATCGCGCTGCATGGGCGCGACGTCACGCACCTGTCGGCACGCGAGCGCGGCGTGGGGCTCGTGTTCCAGAACTACGCGCTCTTCAAGCACATGACGGTCGGGGACAACATCGAGTTCGCGCTGCGAGCGCGGCACGTGCCCGCCGCTGAGCGCCGCAGGCGCCGCGAGGAGCTGCTGCGGCTGGTCGCGCTTGAGGGGCTGGATGAGCGGCTGCCGGCGCAGCTCTCCGGTGGCCAGCAGCAGCGCGTGGCGGTTGCCCGCGCTCTGGCCCACAAGCCGGAAGTGCTGCTGCTGGATGAGCCGTTCGGGGCGCTGGACGCCAAGATCCGCGAGGAGCTGCGCCGGACCATCCGCCAGGTGCAGCGCGAGCTCGGCATCACCACGGTGCTCGTCACACACGACCAGCAGGAGGCCTTCGCCCTCGCCGACCGGATCGGTGTCATGAACCTGGGGAGGCTGCTCGAGCTGGGCAGGCCGCACGAGCTCTACACCCGGCCCGCAACACGCTTCGTGGCGACCTTTCTGGGGGCGGCCAACCTGATCCTCGCACGCCAGTCGCGCGAGGGGCTGCGCTTCGGGGAGAAGCCCGTCGCCGCTCACCCCGACAGCCCCTTCCACGGCACCCGCGAGCACGAAGTGGTGACGGTCGTGAGGCCCGAGGAGATCGAGGTGGCACCGACGCGCCACGGACTGCGCTCGGACTACCTCGCGCTGGCGGTGGTCGAGGAGGTGCTGTTCACCGGCGCACTCGAGCGCATGCGAGTGCGTCTCGAGGAGCGCCCCGGCGTGCCATCGATCGCCTACTCGAACGGCTCGGGCATCCCGCTGCTGGAGGTCACCCGCACCCAGCACGAGCAGCGCGCCTTCGAGGTGTTGCCCGGC
>Ga0123356_10006517_pt1 | contig 11759 bp, 12 predicted proteins | sample TergutEmb28metaG_2_FD_92546 | JGI IMG/M metagenome (GOLD analysis project Ga0123356, IMG submission 92546) | Embiratermes neotenicus P3 segment gut microbial communities from Petit-Saut dam, French Guiana - Emb289 P3 | ecosystem: Host-associated > Arthropoda: Insects > Digestive system > Gut ... | reverse complement strand
GGTTGCCACTCCGGGTGTTGAGGGGTTGCCACTCCGGGTGTTGAGGGGTTGCCACTCCGGGTGTTGAGGGGTTGCCACTCCGGGTGTTGAGGGGTTGCCACGCAGGCGCCGAGGGCGATCGCTGCGGATGCGCGCCGAGGGCGTTACGTCGGGGGGCTCGCGTAGCCTCGGCTGACCATGGCCAGCCCCCGCTCCGTCCACGTCTGTTCCGCCTGCGGCCACGAGTCGCCGCGCTGGTCGGGACAGTGCACCGGCTGCGGTGAGTGGAACACGCTGGTCGAGGAGTTGCGCGCGCGTCCCGGGGCGCCGGGGCGGGCCGGTGGAATTGGATCCCGCCCACCCACCGGCCCGAGCGTCACGCCGGTCCCATTGGGGAGCGTGGCCGCCGCCGAGCATGCGCGGCTGCGCACCGGCATCGGCGAGCTCGACAACGTGCTGGGCGGCGGTCTCGTGCCCGGCTCGCTGGTGCTGATCGGCGGCTCGCCGGGGGTCGGCAAGTCGACGTTGACGACGATGGCGCTGGCACATCTGGCGGCGGCCGGCCGGCGCACGCTGTACGTGTCGGCGGAGGAGTCGCCCGCGCAGATTCGCCTGCGGGCCGAGCGGTTGAGCGCCGGTGCCCCGCTCGAGATCCCGGTGATCGCCGAGACCGACCTCGCGACGGTGCTCGCGACGCTCGAGCGCGAGCGGCCGGAGGTGTGCGTTGTCGATTCGGTGCAGACGCTGCACTGCGGCGAGCTGACGAGCGCGGCCGGCTCGGTCGCGCAGGTGCGCGAGGCCGCGACGGAGATCATGCGCGTGGCGAAGGCAATGCGGATCGCGGTGCTGCTGGTCGGGCACGTGACCAAGGACGGGGCCCTGGCGGGGCCGCGGGTGCTCGAGCACCTGGTCGACTGCGTGCTGCAGTTCGAGGGGGAACGCGAGCGCACCTACCGGACCGTGCGCGCGATCAAGAACCGTTTCGGGTCGACCAGCGAGGCCGGCGTGTTCGAAATGCGTGACGACGGCCTGGTCGAGGTGCTGGACGCGTCCGCGCGGTTCGTGGCCGAGGCGACGCGCGCCGCCGGCAGCGTCGTGCTGTGTGCGATGGAGGGCACGCGGCCGCTGCTGGTCGAGGTTCAGGCACTGGTGTCGCCCTCGGAGCTGGAGCCGCCACGGCGCGTGGTGGCCGGGATCGATCGCAACCGACTGGCGTTGGTGCTGGCGGTGCTGGGCCGCCACGCCGGGATCGGGCTCGGCAATGCGGATGTCTTCGTCAACGTCGTCGGTGGGGTCCGCGTCGACGAGCCGGGCGCCGACCTGGCGGTCGCGCTGGCGGTGGCGGGCGCGGCCCGGAACGTGCCACTGCACTCGGGGGCGGGAGAGCCCCTGGCGTGCTTCGGCGAGCTGGGCCTGACCGGTGAGCTTCGCACGGTCGCCCACGCCGATCGGCGCCTGGCCGAGGCCGAGAAGTTCGGTCTGGCGCCGGTGGCCGAGCCGGATCGGTTCCGGACGCTGCGCGACGCGGTCCGGACGCTGGTCGTGCGGGACCGCATGGCGCTCGCGCGGTAGCGCCCCGATGACCGGCGCGGTTGCGCGCGCGGGGGCCGACTCGGCGTAAAATCCTCCGTCTGATGGCGCTGCGATCCGGGGAAGAGCTCAAAGACGAGCTCGAGTCTCGCCAAGAGTCCCGGATGGTGAGGGCGCTCGAGATGGTTGCGCCCGGGACCGCCCTTCGTGACGGCCTCGACAACATCCTGCATGCGCATACCGGCGGCCTGATCGTGATCGGCGACGCCGATGACCTGGCGTTCATGTTCTCCGGCGGCATCAAGCTCGACCTCGACTATTCACCGGCGCTGCTCTACGAGCTGGCGAAGATGGACGGCGCGATCGTGCTCAGCTCGAACGCGACCAAGATCGCGCAAGCGAACATCCAGCTGACGCCCGATCCAACGATCCATACGATGGAGACGGGCACCCGCCACCGCACGGCCGAGCGCGTCTCCAAGCAGACGGACGCGACGGTCGTCGCGATCTCCGAGCGGCGCGAGGTCATCTCGCTGTACGTGGACGGCATCAAATTCGTGCTCGCCGAGATCCCCGTCGTCCTGGCGAAGGCCAACCAGGCGCTGGCGACGCTCGACAAGTACCGCAGCCGGCTCGACCAGGTGTCGACGCGACTGACTGCGCTCGAGTTCGAGGGCGGTGCGACGCTGCACGACGTGCTGACGGTGCTGCAGCGGGCCGAGCTCGTGACCCGCATGGCGGTGGAGATCGAGCGTTACATCGTCGAGCTCGGCACCGAGGGGCGCCTGATCGAGATGCAGCTCGACGAGACGATGGTCGGTGTGGCGGCGGACAAGGCGGCGCTGGTCCACGACTATCTGCTCGAGGACACTGATGAGTCGTTCTCGATCGGGTTCGACCAGCTCGTGCGCCTGCCGCACCAGGACCTGCTCGACTTCGGCCGTCTCGCCGAACTGCTCGGTTACGACCGCAAGCTGAACACGCTCGACTATCCGATCTCGCCGCGCGGCATCCGCATCCTCGGACGCATCCCGCGCCTGCCGAAGCTGGTGGTCAAGCGAATCATCGACGAGTTCGGTGGCCTCGAGGAGCTGCTCGCGGCCACCGACGGCGAGCTGGAGACCGTCGACGGCGTCGGCGAGATCAGGGCGAAGGACATCCGGGAAGGGCTTCGCCGGTTGCAGGAGATAAATCTGGTCGACCGTTACCTGCAGACCTGACGGTCTGCAGGCGGCTCACCCCGGTGGCATTGGAAAGGGAGGACACCATCACTGAAATGATCGAGGAGCACCTGGGGGACGAGGAGGTCATCGAGGACCTCGACGATCTCGCGCCGCTGCCGCAGGCCGAATTCGAGGTCGGCGACAACGTCGTGTATCCGCACCATGGGGCGGGCAAGGTGCTCAAGAAGGAGATGAAGGACGTGCTCGGGGAGAGTCGTGAGTACCTCACGATCAGGATCCTGCACAACGAGATGACGGTGATGGTCCCGACCGAGAACGCCGCGCTTGCCGGCCTGCGCCGCGTGGTCGACGAGGAGATGCTGGAAAAGGTCCTCGCCGTGCTTCAGGACGAATGCTCGGACATGCCCAAGAACTGGAACCGGCGCTTCAAGCACAACCGCGACAAGATCAAGACGGGCGACATCTACGAGCTCGCGGCGGTTGTGCGCGACCTCGCCATCCGGGAGCACCAGAAGGGACTCTCGACCGGCGAGAAGCAGATGTTCACGCGAGCGAAGAAGGTCCTCTGTTCCGAGATGATGTACGCGCTTGACATGGACGAGGAGCAGGTGGACGGCCACCTGACGAGCGTGATCCTCGACGGGGCGGGCAACGCCAAAGCGGTGAAGATCACGACCGACAAGGTGACGGTTGAGACCGAGTCGGTGACGATCGAGACCGAGTCGGTGACGGTCAGGGCCGAGTAGCGGCCTGGACGGTATGGCCGTCGCGCTGGTCGTTGCCGCGGGGCGTGGCGAGCGCCTTGGGTCCCGGGGACCCAAGGCGCTCGCCAGCGTTGCCGGCCGCCCGATGCTCGAATGGAGCCTGCTCGCGCTGCGCTCGGTGGCCGCCATTGAGACGATCGTGGTGGCTCTGCCCGCCGACCGGCTCGACGCCGCGCCCGCGGACGTGACCGCGGTGGCCGGCGGGGATACACGATCCGAGTCTGTGCGCGCCGCGCTGGATGCGGCGCCGCGGAGCGAGGTCGTGATCGTCCACGACGCCGCGCGCGCGCTGGTGACGGCCGAGCTGTTCGCCGCGGCGATCGCCGAGTTGGAGCTGACCGGCGCCGACGCGGTGGTGGCCGCGGCACCGGTGACCGACACGATCAAGCAGGTCTCGGAGGGCGGGCGGATCGTCGAGCTGACGCTCGACCGATCACGGCTGTGGGCCGTGCAAACCCCACAGGTGTTTCGTCGCGCGGCGCTCGGGCGCGCGCTGGCGGCGCCGCCCGAGCTGCTGGCGGCCGCCACCGACGACGCCTGGCTGATCGAGCGCCAAGGCGGTACGGTCGCCGTGTTGCCCGCCCCGGCTGAGAACTTCAAGATCACGACGCCGCTCGACCTGCGCGTGGCCGAGCTATTGCTCGGCGAGAGGGCTGGGCGATGAGCGTCGCCACCGGGCTCGGCTATGACTGCCACGCGCTGGTCGAGGGTCGGCCGCTGGTGATCGGCGGCGTCGAGATCCCGCACACTCACGGCCTGCTCGGGCACTCGGATGCCGACGTGCTGACGCACGCGATCATCGACGCCCTGCTCGGAGCCGCCGCGCTCGGCGACATCGGCCAGCACTTTCCCGACACCGACGAGCGCTACCGCGGCGCCGACTCGATCGAACTGCTGCGCGTGACCGTGGCGCTCCTGATCGAGCACGGCTGCGCAATCGAGCACATCGACGCGACGGTCATGATCGAGCGGCCGAAGCTGTTGCCGCACCGGGACGCGATCCAGGCTCGGCTCGCCACGGCGATGGGCTTGTCCGACCCTCAGCTGAACGTCAAGGCCACGCGCGGGGAGGGGATGGGTTTCATCGGCCGGCTCGAGGGCGCCGCGGCGCTGGCGGTCGCCACCATCACCCGGCCGAGCGACTAATTTCCTGCTCCGTGCGCGAGATCACGCTTCACGACACGCTCACCGGCGAGGTCCTGCCGCTGCGGCCGCGCGTGCCCGGAAAGGTCGGCATCTACGCCTGCGGGCCAACCGTCTACGGGCGGGTGCACATCGGCAACGCACGGCCGTTTGTGGTCTTCTCGCTGCTCAAGCGCTTCCTCGGGCACGAGGGCTACGAGGTCACGTTCGTGGCCAACATCACCGACGTCAACGACAAGATCTATGCGGCGGCGGGCGCGGCGGGCGTCGACTCGGAGAGGCTCGCGCGCGAGATGACCGCCCATTACATCGCTGACACCGACGGCCTCGGGCTCGGCCGGCCCGATCACGAGCCGCTCGCCAGCGAGACGATCGCGGAGATCATCGCTCTGATCGAGCGGCTGATCGCGCGCGGCCACGCATACGCCGTGGACGGTGACGTGTACTTCGCCGTCCGCAGCTATGCCCGCTACGGCGAGCTCTCGCACCGCCGGCTGGACGACCTCGATCAGGGTGAGGGCAAGGAGGGAGCCGAACGCAAGCGCGATCCGGCGGACTTCGCGCTCTGGAAGGCGCAGAAGCCGGGAGAGGACACGGCCTGGGACACGCCCTGGGGGCGTGGGCGCCCCGGCTGGCACATCGAGTGCTCGGCGATGGCCGAGAAGCTGCTCGGGCTTGGCTTCGAGATCCACGGCGGCGGCTCGGACCTGATCTTCCCGCACCACGAGAATGAGGCGGCCCAGACCTGCGCAGCCCACGGTCAGCCGCTGGTGCGGCTGTGGATGCACAACGGCATGGTGCGGCTCGACCAGGAGAAGATGTCGAAGTCGATCGGCAACACGTTCCTGCTGCACCGGGCGCTCGCGGTGCACGGGCGCGATGCGCTGGTGGCGTACTTCTGCGCCGGGCACTACCGCCAGCCGATCGAGTTCGACGACGAGCGCCTGAACGCGGCCGCGGCGGGCGTCGAGCGCTTCCGGGAGGTGGCACGCCGGCTCGTCGACGGCGCCTCGCCGGAGTGGTCCGCACCCCTGCGGGCGGAGTTCTTCGACGCGTTGGCCGAGGACTTCAACACGCCGCGGGCGCTGGCCGCGGCGTTCGAGTGGGTGCGTGAGGCGAACCGCTCCGCCGACGCCGTGGGCGACGCCGACCTGCGCGAGATGCTCGCCGTGTTTGCGCTCGAGAACCTCTTGGAGGTCGAGCAGGCGAGCGCCCCGCCCGCTGCGCGGGCGTTGCTCGAGGAGCGGGAGCAGGCCCGCGCGGCGCGCGAGTTCGCCCGGGCCGACGCGATCCGCGACCAGCTGCGCGAGCTCGGCTGGGAAGTGCGCGACGGGCCCGGCGGCCCCGAATTGCGGGCGCTCTGATGAGCGCTGGCGGTGCGATGGTCGTCTATGGACGCAACCCGGTGCACGAGGCGATCCGCGGGCCGCGTACGGTCAGCCGCGTGTGGGCGACGCAGAACGCGGCTCGCGAACCGTGGCTGCAGGCGGCGGGCATCCGGGTCACGATCGAACCGCCCGATGAGATCGCACGCCGCGCCGAGTCCGACGGTCACCAGGGGATCTGTGCTGAGGTGTCCGCGTACGGGTACGCCGACGCCGACGCGCTGCTCGGCGGTGAGCAGGCGCTGATCGTCGCCCTGGACCAGGTCCAGGACCCACAGAACCTCGGGGCGATCTGCCGCTCGGCCGAGTGCGCCGGCGCCGCCGGGCTGGTGCTGCCCGAGCGCCGCGCGGCCGAGGTGACGCCCGCCGTCTGCAAGGCGTCGGCGGGCGCCGTCGAGCATCTGCCGCTTGCGCAGGTGCGTAACCTCACCGACTTTCTGACCGCGGCAAAGTCGCGCGGCTTCTGGTGTTACGGCGCCGCGGGCGAGGCCAGGCTCGATTACCGCCAGGTCGACTTCAGCGGGCCCGTGGTGCTGGTGATGGGCTCCGAGGGGAAGGGACTGCGGCCACGCGTCGCCTCGGCCTGTGACGCGCTGATCTCGCTGCCGTTGCGTGGCCGGATCGAGTCCCTCAGCGTGGGCGCCGCGGCGGCGGTCCTGCTGTACGCCGCGGCGGCGGCGCGCGAGTGACGCTTGACAGGCAAGCGGCCCTATGCAACCCTAAACCTCAGGCTAAGCATCAACTCGACCTTTAGAGTGAGGGTTTGGCCTTTGCAGTCGGCGCTTCTCCTGGGAGGGACGCGCCATGCAGGGCCAACTGAATAGGCCGCGGCGCCAGGGGAGGTGACGCGCCACGCAATTCCAACCGCGGCCGGGCGGAGATCCCGGCGCGAGCAAAGGAAACCGCCGTGGCACGACTTTCATCTAATCCGAAGGGCCAGTTACCGGTCGAGGACGGCTATCTGATCGCCCTCGCAAAGGCAGGCAACGCCGATGCCTACGATCGCCTCGTCCGCCGTTACTACGGCTTCGTCAGGCTGAAGGCCTCCTCCTACTTCCTCGCCGGCGGCGACGCCGACGACCTCATCCAAGAGGGCTTGGTGGGCCTCTACAAGGCGATCCGGGACTACCGCAGCGACCGTGAGTCGAGCTTCCGCAACTTCGCCGAGCTCTGCATCACCCGCCAGATCATCACCGCCGTCAAGACGGCGACGCGGAACAAGCACACGCCGCTGAACCAGTACGTGTCGTTCTCGAGCACCCCCGCGGGCAGTGGCAGCGACACCGAGCCGACGCTCGACGAGATGATCGCCGGCTCGCCCGTCCACGACCCGGTCAACCAGGTGATCAGCTCCGAGGAGCTGCGTGCGCTGGTGGCCTGCATCTCCACCTCGCTGTCCGAACTGGAGTCGCGTGTGCTGTCTCTGTATCTCGACGGCCGCTCGTATGAGGAGGTGGGTCAGCGCCTCGGTTGCGACTGCAAGACCGTCGACAACGCGCTCCAGCGGGTCAAGCGGAAGGTCGGGCAGCATCTTGCGTCGCGGGCAGTGGCTGCCTGATACACACGCGTCGAGCGAGACATGCCGGTCATCAGCAGCAGCGCGCTCCCGAGCGGCAACCTCAGGGGTGAAGACCAGGGCGCGACGATCTCATTGATCCTGGACCAGTCAGAGCCCGGACAGGGGCCGCGACTGCACAGGCATCCGTACGACGAGACCTGGGTGGTGATCGCCGGCAACCTCAGCTTCCAGGCCGGTGATGAGCAGATCGAGGCTGGGCCTGGCGACATCGTGATCGTGCCACCGGGGACGCCGCACAAGTTCACCAATCGCGGGCCCGCGCGCGCGAACCTTGTCTGCATCCACGCGAACCCCACATTCGTCACCGAGTGGCTGGAATGACCGCCCGCCCCGCCACGGCCATCACTTGCAGGGACGTGGAAGCGGGCTAGCCGGCAATCGGTCCGAGGTTGGCCACGTGGCCGTAGGTCTTGAATGCGCGGAAGCGGTTGAAGATGCGGTGGCTGGGCCCGTGGAAGTCCGCTGAGCCGGTCGTGATCAGGCCCAGTTCGGCGCAGCACTGCGCCAACAGGTCCACCTGTGCGCGCGTGTGCGTGAGGTAGAAGACCTCGACCCCGTCAAGCCCCATCTCGGCGAAGCGCTCGATCGCCGCGACCACCTCCGCGTCGCTGTCGACATCCCAGAACGGGTGCGCCCAGACCGCGACGCCCCCGGCGCCGTGGATCACGTCGAGGACGTTGGCGACCGGCGGCGCGCCCCGCTCAACGTAGGCGGGCTTGCCGTCGATCAGGTAGGCCTCCAGGAAACTCGAGGGGTTTGTCAGCTGCTCCTGCGCGAGCCGCTCGGTGTTGTCCGGGTGCGACAGCACCGCCTGCGCCAGATGGGGGCGGCCGAGCGCGGCGCCCGCGGCCTGACGGGCGTCGAGCGGCCCGTGGTCCACCGCCCAGCCGCCGCGCTTGAGCGCTTCGATCATGCGCTCCGAGCGCAGCGCCCGGTCGCCGCGGGAACGCTCCAGCTGAGCGCCGAGGGCGGCATCATCCGGGTCGATCAGATAGCCGGCGATGTGCAGGTCGTGGCAGACCCGATCGAGCGCCGAGATCTCGACCGCGGGCACGAGCCTGATGCCGACGTGCCGAGCCATCTCCGCAGCCTCGGCGACGCCGTCGACGCTGTCATGGTCGGTCAGCGCGAACAGCTCGACGCCGGCTGCGGCCGCGGCCCTGACGGTCTGCGCCGGTGAGAGCTCACCATCCGAGTAGGTCGAGTGCGCCTGGAGATCGAAGCTCGGCGCGTCTGCCGGAGAGTGGGACATCGCAGGCGCGAAGCCTATGCCCTGCGGCTTGTTAGGGCACCCTAACTTTTCTGATAGGGTGGCGGCCTGACGTTGTTAGGGCCACCTAACGTGTGCTACCGTCCGGGCCCGGTCCTAATCCGACCTACGGGATCGGAATAAGAAGCAGATGACCACGCCCGCCGAGACAGTCAAGCCCGCAGCGCGCCCCGCAAAGGCCAAGCCCACAGCGCGCCGTACCGCGCCGCGTTGGAGCTTCTACCTATGGGTGGCGATCGCTCTAGGTGTCGCCGTCACCGCCGTGATCCTGGGCTGGCACTCCGGCGGCGGCACGGCCAACCCCGCGAACCCCGCTGCCGCCCACGGCATGAGCCGCACGACGGCCGTGATCAACAGCGGCATCCTCGTCTTCCGCGAAGGCCTCGAGACGATCCTCGTACTGGCGGCGATCACGGCCAGCTTCCGCGGGGCCAACAGCGTCTACAAGCGGCCGGTGGCAGCCGGCGGCGCCGTTGGCCTGCTGGCGACCGTCGCGACCTGGTTCGCCGCCGTCGGGCTGATCAGCCTGCTGGGCGGCAGCGGTCTGAGCCTGCAGGCCGCCACCGGAATCCCGGCGATCATCGTCCTGCTCGTGGTGATGAACTGGTTCTTCCACAAGGTCTACTGGACCGGCTGGATCTCCCACCACAACAAGCGCCGCAAGGGCCTGCTCAACGACGAGACCAGCATGCGCGCCACGCTGCTCGGCTTCGGCCTGCTGGGCTTCACCTCGATCTACCGGGAGGGATTCGAGGTCGTGATCTTCCTGCAGAACCTGCGCGTCACGTTCGGCTCGAGCGTCGTGCTCGAGGGAGTCACCCTGGGCCTGCTGTTCACCGCTGCGGTCGGGATAATGACCTTCTCGCTGCACCAGAAGCTGCCGTACAAGCGGCTGCTGATCATCACCGGCGCAATGCTGCTGGTCGTGCTGTTCGTGATGGTCGGCGAGGAGGTCAACGAGATGCAGCTCGCCGGCTGGATCGGCACGACCTCGATCGGCCACTGGCCGGGCTGGCTCGGACAATGGTTCTCGCTGTTCCCGAACGTCGAGACGATCGCCGCCCAGGTCGGCGCGGTCGTGATCGTGCTCGGCTCCTACCTGATGGCCGAGTATCTGCGTGTGTGGCGTCCGCGCCGCCGGGGCCTGCGGGCCGCCACCGTCGCGAGCGAGCCTCCGGCCGCCGCGATGGCCGAGATCTGCCACACCGCCGAGACGATCGCCGAGTCCGCCACTGCCTCCGAGGCGGCCATGAACGCCGCACTCGCTGCCGCTGCCGCTGAGCGCACGTCGTCGAACGTTTAGCGTTCTGCAAAACCCTTCATCCCGGGGGTGTTTCACCCTCGAAGCCTGGCAAACTCCCTGCTACGCCCGCTTGGCGCAACTGGTAGCGCACCTCACTTGTAATGAGGCGGTTGTCGGTTCGAGTCCGACAGCGGGCTTGCGTTTCGCATCAGGAGGTGTCACGGGGGGAGCCCTCGGGCGACCCTGCAATGAGGTCACGTGAGGAAATGGTCAGCGTCGCCAGAAAATTGAGAGCCCTGTGCATGGCAGCCGCGGCCGTGGCCGCTATGGCTGCTCTCGGGGCCTCATCGGCGGCGGCCGCCGGCACACACGGATCGAACGCCGTCTATTACAAGCTCGTCCAGTATCCGAAGGCCGGGTTCGGCGGCTTCTACACGCAGATCGCGCAAGCCAAGCATGCGATCGACATGGAGATCTACGAGCTCAGCGATCCGACCGCCGAACGTGACCTGGCGGCGGCGGCCAGGCGCGGCGTCAAGGTTCGGGTACTGCTCGACAAGGACTTCACCGGCGGTGAGGTCAACGCGTCCGCCTACTCGTACCTGGTAGCCCACGGTGTGAGTGTCAAATGGGCGCCGCCCCGGATCATCTTCCACATCAAGGCGACGACGTTCGACGGGCGCACGGCCGACGTATCGACCGCCAACCTGACGGCCGCCTACTACGCCAGCACTCGCGACGCCACGGTGATCGATACCAACCCGGCGCAGGTCAAGGCGATCGAGGCCACCTTCGCCAACGACTGGAACGCGGCCCCGAACGGTCAGCCGGGCGCGCACACCGTCCAGGCGTCGGGCCTGGTCTGGTCCCCCAATACGTCGGGCGACCCGGCGGAGGCGGCGATGGTCGGACAGATCAAGTCGGCCAAGCACCTCGTCGAGGTCGAAAGCGAGGAGCTCAGTGACCAGGCGGTGTATGGCGCGCTCGCGGCCGATGCGCGGCGCGGTGTGACCTGCAGGATCGTGATGACGGCATCGTCGGATTGGACGAAGGCGTTCACCGCCGTGACCCAGGCCGGATGCCAGGTCCACGTGTTCCCGGACAGCGCCAAGTCGCTCTACATCCACGAGAAGTTCGTGCTCGTCGACCCCGGCAGCCGCAACGAGTCGCTGCTGATCGGCTCACAGAACGCCAGCTGGGACTCGCTCAACTCCAATCGCGAGCTCGGCCTGCTGATCCAGGACGCACACGGCGGCAAGAGCGTGATCGCCGGTGTTGCCAGCGCTTTCCAGAGCGACTTCAGACAGGCCTCAGCCTGGTCCTAGAGGGACAGGTGCGAGCCTCGCACCGGTGCTACTGGCTAGCTGGCCAGTAGCACCGCCAGACGCGCTCTTGCCTGTAACGGCCCGCCCCGGCGCGGGTACCGATTAGTGCGATGGACAACAGCACCCGCCATGGCCGCACACGCTCGAGGGGTGTGAATCCGCTCGTCTACTGGCTGGTCCGGATCCCGCTGCAGCTGTTCTTTCACGTCTACCTGAGGATGTCGCGGATCGGCCGCGAGCAGATCCCCGCGCACGGGCCGGCAATCATCGCGCTGACGCTACCGGGCGAGCATCGCGCAATTCCGCCGCTGCTCTACGCGCTCGTCGCCGCTGAAGCCGGCTTCGACGGGATGTACG
>Ga0123356_10006516_pt1 | contig 11759 bp, 9 predicted proteins | sample TergutEmb28metaG_2_FD_92546 | JGI IMG/M metagenome (GOLD analysis project Ga0123356, IMG submission 92546) | Embiratermes neotenicus P3 segment gut microbial communities from Petit-Saut dam, French Guiana - Emb289 P3 | ecosystem: Host-associated > Arthropoda: Insects > Digestive system > Gut ... | reverse complement strand
GCAGAAAACCATGAGCTTGCATATGGTCTCAGCTATCCATGTAAGTTTCATGTTACCAACAAAACCGGAAAAGACTTAAGTGTTGCAATATCTGCAAAAAATGACGGTCTCATAAGTTTTGAGGGATTTTGGGGTGGTTCGGTGACGGATGAATCCTCTTTTGAAGGAACGTTTTTCGTAAATGCGATCACGGAAGTACAGGATGATATGCGGATGCATCCGTGTGTCCTCGCCGATGTCAGTGTAAACGGAAAAAGCGCAGAGTTCGGGTTGGGTATCGAGCCAAAGTTTCCCGTCACGATCAGCCTTGGCAGAAAACCACGGATCGCAAAGCCCGGGGCAACAGAAGATGTTTATATCAATATCAGCAATGGTCTGTCTTCTGATGCTGCCGTCAAATTCAGCCTGCCGCATAACCCGCTGATGCAATTTACACAAAAGGAGTATGAGGTAAAGCTTTCGGGCGGTAAAGATGTTTCACTTGCAACAACTGCGTGTTTGACCGGCTGTGGCTACGCCGGTATCCCTGTGGACTTTGTTATACACATGGCTAACGGTGATGTTATCAACATGACGCGTCCGCTGCATATCGTTAATCAAGGTTTGACCGGACAGTTTGCATTTGAAAATGATGATTGTTATGGCGCAGCAAACGGTTTATGGAGATTAAAGCTAAGCAAAAAGGATAATGAGGTTGTTTTTGACCGGCTCTTAGCATCCGGGAAAGGAGAGTTTTATATCTCCCAGCTTGGTAAGCCCTATGACGAAGAGTTTAACATTATGAAGCCTTCGGCTGTCAGAGTGACAGATGAGGATTCATTCGTCAGGTTTGAAGCCGACTATACTTCAGGAAAGTTTGCCGGTGCTGTTTTGACGGAGATCTATGTATTTGATTCAACAGGCACATTAAACTGTTCTCACCGTGTCTCAAATACAGGGTCGGCACAACTTGACCTTTCCATAAAAACAGAGCATTGGACAAACGTCGGAAGAAGACCTGTGTTCCCTTATGATGGTGGTATACATGAAGTCGCCGATAAAATGAATTACGGCTTTGACACTCTTGATAAAAGCAAAATTGATGAAAACTGGGTCTTTGAAGCCGGTGGCGGTTGTCCTTCGGGGATTTACTGGCATCCTGAATATAAGCCGGATGTCAGATGGGGTGACATACTGGTGTTTGAAATCCCAACAGGTGTGCTGATGCCGGAGCAAACATTTGAAAGCGAACCCTTTGTTTACATGTGCGATATTTTTAAGAATTTTTGGGATTTCAGAAACTTCGTACTTGGCATACATGATGAAGTTAAACCTTTTCCGCATAATCATTTGGAATTCGTCACAAACAACAGCAATCCTGTTCTCTCTTCAAATACATTAAAGCTTGCCGTTCGTAACAATCGCCTTAACATACGCGGGGGTTCTGTTTCGGTTTCTTCTCCCGATGGTGCTTTTATAGAGGAGAAGCAAACAAATCCCACCGATGAATTGCGCCCGGAAAATAATTTTAATGTCACGGTTGCAACCGGGTATAAGGGTATTGGTTTAGCTGATTTTTCAATAGATCTATCAAGTTTTGAGAAGAATGTACGGCGCGTTTTGCTGATCCCGGATGATACTTTACCGGAAACGGAAGAAAGTAACGGAGTGCTGACATTAACAAACGGAAAATTGTCTTTTAAAGCTTCCCCGGGGTTTTCCGATGCAGTGTATTCTCTTAAATATGGCGATAATGAATGGTTGTTTTCCAACTATCCTTCAACCGGACCTTATTCCTGGTGGAATCCATTTGTCGGCGGACTCAAGACTTATCCTGTTCCAATGGGTAACAGCCTTGTACTCCGCGAAAAGATTTCCGCTTCTTTTGTTTCGGAGAAAGACACTCTCGGAAATACATGGACAGGCATCAGAACCGAAGTCGCTGTTGATAATTATGACCGGTTTAAGGGTATCAACTATTTTAACTACTTTTTGACCTTGCCGGGAGTGCCTGTCATGTGCCACTTTACAAGACTTTTTAACCGGACCGGACGTTACACGGATGTCGAGTTATGTTCTCTGATGCTTCTTTCCGGTGAAGAAAGGCTTTCTGATATCAATGCCGAACTGACGGAGAGTAATATACATTGTAAAGTACACCTCGGTGGTGTTGAAGAAATGCTCAGGTACGACCGCCTTGTGAAAATATTCCGCTGCGGAGAAAGTCAACGTCCTGAAAAACTTTATGTTTATAAGGATTCTGAACGTGATAACGGTAAGCAGCATTTTGAGTATGATATCGGTATTGCTTACTGTGACATCAACAGTAACGGCAGTGTCCCGGATGGCGGATGCTTTACTACTTTGCCGCTTTTCTGTATACTTACAGAGAAGGATCTGGCGCTTGATGATCTGGAAGATCTCAGGAGAATTTCATTTTAGAATGAAAAGGTCCGCGACAGATTTGCTCGTTATGACGGGATATGGAGGTGCTGTTTATGAAAATCATCGATGCGCATGTGCATTATTCGCACATAAAATCCTTTGAGGATTGCGCACGGAGCACCTCCATTGTTGACTATACGGAGCGGGGATATCTACATGAAACCTCATCCAATGAAGTTGTCGCTTCCATATGTATGGGCCTTACCGAGGCGACGTACGGCGGCTTCCCCGATATAAATGCCGCAACACCAATGACTGCAGACCTGGAGGCAAATCTGCCTCCGGGTATGTCGCTTTGCCCCGGAATAAATCCGCATACGATCACGAAGCGAAACCTTTCCGAAACAGAGGATCTGCTCCGAAATAACCCGCGTGTGGTCGGGATGAAGATCTATGCCGGTTATTATCATGTGGATATTACGGACCCTGTTTACAATGTGATATATGACCTAGCGGAAAAAAATGACAAAACAATAGTGATCCATACGGGTGAAACATATTCCAGCCGGGGACTTCTTAAATATTCTCACCCTCTGCGTATTGATGATCTTGCCGTTGCCCGTCCCGAAATGCGAATCGTCGCCTGTCATATGGGTGCGCCATGGGTTTTTGATGCCTGCGAAATCGCAGTAAAAAATCCGAATGTGTATATTGATATATCCGGCATACTAATCGGGAGTGTTGAATATATAACCCGTCAATCTTCAAACCCTCTTCTGCTCGACCGGTACAGACAGGCGCTGGTTTTTCTTGATAACTACGATAAAGTTCTGTACGGCACAGACTGGCCGCTGGTCCCTATGGAATCTTACATAGAATTTTGTAAAAAGCTGATCCCTGCCGAATCGCATGAAAAAGTGTTTTTCGATAATGCCGTGCGGGTTTTTAAGCTCACGGGTATTTGACAGTCGGAGCAGTGCATTATATTATGTAATCCGGTACGCATTCTCCAAAGATATTTTGAAAGGGAAATCCCGGGAATCGCCCGTATGGTTCGTATATGATAATTTTTTCTATTGAAACCTCTTGTGATGAAACTGCGGTCGCTGTCATGCGAAACGGTCGCGAAACGCTTTCGAGCGAGCTCTTTTCGCAGGCGGATATGCATGCCATGTATGGTGGTGTTGTTCCTGAAATCGCTTCACGAAATCATGCCGCCGTTATCGGGTGGCTCTCGGAGCTTGCGTTAAAAAATGCAGGTATCTCAAAAAGTGATATAGATGCAGTAGCCGTAACATGTGCGCCCGGACTTATAGGCGCTTTACTTGTTGGCGTTAATTACGCCAAAGGTCTTGCCATGGCACTGAATGTCCCGCTTATTCCGGTACACCATATCAGAGGGCATATTGCCGCTAACTATATTGCCTATCCCGATCTCGAGCCGCCTTTTCTTTGTATAATAGTTTCGGGCGGCAACAGTCTTTTAGCTGATGTGCGCGGATATACCGATATAAAAATACTCGGGCGTTCGCGTGATGATGCCGCCGGCGAGTGTTTTGACAAAGCCGCACGTGTACTCGGATTAGGTTATCCGGGAGGACCCGCGCTTGATAAGCTCGCGCAGGGTGGTGACGATACACTTTTTAATTTACCGCGGCCGGTAATTGAGGGCGCTCCTTTTGATATGTCATTTTCCGGATTAAAGACCGCTGTTGTAAATATCGTCCATAACGCCGAGCAAAAAGGTGAAGCTCTTGATACAGCATCACTTGCTGCTTCTTTTGCCCGTACGGTCAGTGATATCCTTGTTCCGCGTGTTATGGAGGCCGCGTCAATGCTGGGTTATGATAAAATTGCCGTTGCCGGGGGTGTTGCGGCGAACTCGCGTATTCGTGCAGATTTTTTAAGTGCTGCAGAGATCAATAACTATACATTATTTATCCCCCCGCTTAAGCTCTGCGGTGATAATGCGGCAATGATAGGCTGCCAGGGATATTATGAGTATCTGGCGGGCATCAGGGCGGGTATGGGTCTTGATGCCTATGCAACAATGGATACTGATTGTGAGTTTGCGTCGATGACACGATAGGAATGAATATATATGGATGGCATAATCAAAACCGAAAAGCTTAAATTTTCTTACGCTCAAACCGATGAAATGATACCCTTAACTGTTTTAAACGATATTAGTATTGAACTCAAAAAGGGTACTTTTATTGCGATTATAGGTCATAACGGATCGGGTAAAACAACTCTTGCCAAACATTTTAATGCAATCTTGCTTCCTTCGGGCGGACGTGTTTTTATCGAAGATATGGATACCGCTGACGAAGACATGATTATTGAAATCCGCCGCCGTGTGGGTATGGTGTTTCAAAATCCCGATAATCAGATCGTTGCGACCGTTGTTGAGGAAGATGTTGCTTTTGCACCCGAGAATCTCGGTTATCCCTCCGATGAAATCCGACAACGTGTTGATGAAGCTCTAAAGATCGTCGGTATGTATGAATATCGTGAACATGCTCCTCACCTGCTTTCCGGAGGTCAGAAACAACGTATAGCTATTGCCGGGGTTTTGGCAATGAGGCCAACGTGTATTGTTTTCGATGAACCCACTGCCATGCTTGATCCCAGTGGAAGGGAAAGAGTTATTGATATCATGCTCGATCTTCGTGATAATTACGGTGTCACCGTAGTCTTGATAACACATCATATGGATGAAGCAATTAATGCAGACCGCCTGATCGTCATGTCAGACGGTGATATTATTATGGATGGAAAACCACGTGAGGTTTTCTGCAATATCGAAACACTGCGGGGAACAGGTCTTGATATTCCCGAAACTGCATTACTTCTTCACGCACTGGTAAATGACGGATTTGACCTGCCGCTTGATGCTCTGTCTGTAGACGAATGCGCAGAAGCTATTTACGCATCGTTTGTGTAGATTATTAAAAGGAAGACGTAAATTGTCACTATTACGAACCGAAAAATTAACACATACATATAGTATCGGCACACCGTTTGAACGTGTCGCTGTTTGTGATCTTGATTTTTCCGCCGAAAAAGGTGAGTACATCGGTATTATCGGAGCTACAGGATCGGGAAAATCAACTTTTATCCAGCACTTAAACGGTCTTTTGAAGCCAACCTCGGGAAGTGTGTTTTTTGATGATGTCAACATACATGATTCAAAAAAACACACCCGTGATATACGCTTTAAGGTCGGTCTTGTTTTTCAATACCCCGAATACCAGCTTTTTGAAGCTTCTGTTTTTGAAGACATTGCATTCGGTCCGAAGAATATGGGCCTTTCAGAGGATGAAATACGTGAACGCGTTTATGAAGCAGCAGGATTTGTAGGTCTCGATTCTTCATTTATGGATAAATCCCCGTTTGGGCTTTCCGGAGGGGAAAAAAGACGTGCCGCTATTGCAGGGGTCATCGCAATGCGCCCCGAGGTGCTTATACTTGACGAGCCGACAGCCGGGCTTGATCCGCATGGGCAGGCTGAAATACTACACAACATAAGAAATTACAAAGCGTCATTAAATGCAACTGTTCTTCTGGTAACACACAACATGGATGAGATCGCCCGCAGTGTTGACAGAATATTACTGCTAAGCAGCGGTAATATCGTTATGGACGGTACTCCGGCGGAGGTTTTTTCGAAATCCGAAAAATTAAAAGAGCTTGGGCTGGCTGCGCCAAAAGTATCAATGGTTGCAGCGCGGCTCCGGACACTCGGGCTCCCCGTAAGGCAGGATATTTATACTGTAGAGCAGCTGCACCGGTCCTTAAAAGACATCAGAGACGGGGGTGAAAAGCTTGCTTAAGGATATAACATTAGGTCAGTATTTCCCCGGCAACACAGTCGTTCACAGACTGGATCCCCGATCAAAACTCCTTTTTATGATCACATATATTACATCGTTATTTTTAGCAAAGGGGTATCCCGCTTATATCTTTTTGTTTGTTATACTTATTACCTGCCTTATGATCTCAAGAATAAAACCGTCTGCGGTCCTTCGCGGGTTAAAACCAATATTTATAATTATTTGTATTACTGTTCTTCTTAACATCTTTTTTATCCGGGGGGAAACGATACTTTTCCAATATCATGCTGTAATAATAACTCAGGAGGGTGTGCTGACTGCTGTTTTTATGGCATCGCGGCTTATGATGCTTATAATAAGCACCTTTCTGCTGACATATACAACATCTCCCATAACATTAACCGACGGACTTGAACGTATGCTTAGCCCGCTCAAAAAAATCAAACTGCCTGTCCATGAATTTTCAATGATGATGAGCATCGCTCTGCGTATGATCCCGACACTTATAGAAGAAACAGATAAGATAATGAGCGCACAGAAGTCGCGGGGTGCAGATTTTGAAACCGGCGGTTTGATAAAAAGAGCCAAAGCAGTTTTACCATTGATCGTTCCGCTTTTTATAAGCGCTTTTCGAAGAGCGGACGAGCTTGCTACCGCTATGGAAAGCCGCTGTTACCATGGCGGTGACGGCAGGACAAAGATGAAAGTCCTTCGTTTTTCGGGAAATGATTTTTTTGCTTTGTTTTGCGGTGTTTGTATAGTCACAGTTGTTGTGCTGCTTGGACGGATTGTATTATGAAAAATATTGCAATGCGATTGATGTTTGACGGTTCGCGATATCATGGCTGGCAGGTTCAAAAGACGGAAACCACTGTCGCCGGAACACTCGAGACTGTGTTGTCCCGGTTGTGTGAGCATCCTGTAAAAATATACGGCTGCGGACGTACGGATGCCGGTGTTCATGCGGAGTTATATTGCGCCAATTTCAGGACCACCTCAAACATCCCGCCGGAAAGGCTCCCGTATGCAATAAACTCTTTATTGCCTCCGGATATCGCAGTGCAAGACGCTATACAGGTTTCCGACGATTTCGATGCAAATCTGTCGTGTATAAAAAAAGAGTATACTTACAGGATTTTCAACTCCCGTATCCGGGACCCGTTTTATTCGGGAAGAGTACTTTTCTATCCGCATACTCTTGATATCGACGCGATGAAAAGAGCAGCCCGGCATTTTGTAGGTACAAAGGATTTTGCTTCTGTCCGCTCTGTCGGTACCGAAACAAAAACAACTGTCAGGACCGTATATTGGTATGAAGTTGAAAACCGCGAAGCCTTCGTTGAGCTGCGCGCCTGTGCAAACGGCTTTTTATATAATATGGCAAGGGCTATGGCCGGAACATTATTATATGTTTCCGAAGGTAAAATTTCTCCTGAAGATATTCCAAACCTGCTGGAGCAAAAGGACCGTTGCCTCACCGGACCCACAGCTCCTCCCGACGGACTTTTTCTGACAGGATTATGGTATAGCGGCGATGTGGGAGCTCTATTTATGTAGCTTTATTTCGGGACTCATGATATAATAACTAATTGCGATTAAGGAGGATAAGTAAAGTGTAGCACCTGTGGTACACTTAAGGAGAGAAAACCAATGGATGATGTAAACAGCTTAAGAAAAAACAGACGTAAAATCATAAGTCTAATTCTATTGCTTGTTGCCGTTGTCATCTTTCTTTTCATAATTATTTCTCTGATAATCGGATATAATACAAATGCCTCCTGGTTTTCTGCTTTATTCTCACCGCGTACACCTGAAATAACTGTTGACAGTTTTTATTTTGACATCGGGCGTTCGCGGTTGTTTGCAAATATCGACGGGTCGGTCGCAGCTGTTGGAACATTAGGAGTACAGGTTTTTGACCCTGCAGGAAACGAAACCCTAAGAGAGCCTTTCCGTCTGGCGCAGCCGGCAATAGCAGGATCCGGTGAAAGATGCATCGCATACGACATAGGCGGAACAGCTGCACGTGTATTTAACCGTACGCAGATTCTTTCAGCACTTGAAACCGACAGCGCAATTGTTTCCGCATCAATAAACGCAAATGGTTGGTTTTGTGTAGTCACGCAGGGAAGCGGAGGATTAAAAGGTACTGTTGCCGTACATGACAGCACAGGGACGATCGTTTATAGAGTCACTTTATCTACAGGTTTTGCACTGTCGGCACATCTTTCACCCGATAATAAGACCCTGGCTATCCTGACACTCCCTGAAACGGGCAGCAGAATAATGCTCTATCAAGGTATAGATGAAGACAAGGACCCTGACCATCAGTTTGATTTTTTCGACAGATTGATTATTGATATTTTCTTTATGCCAAACGGTGATGTGCTTGCTCTGTCAACAGACTCTCTTATATTACTCGAAAGCACGGGAGACAGAACCTTTCTTTATTCTTTCCCGGATAAACGGCTTGGAGGCTACACAATACAAAATGATTATACCGTTTTGCATCTTTATGATTATGGTGTTGGCTATAATGGCCGTCTGATAACTCTCCGCTCTGACGGTACGATACTCGGAGAACTGTTAACAGATCGTGAGTTCTTATCTTTGTCTGCTTTTGGAAAAACTTTGGTTGTTCTTAAAAACGACGGGATCACATTCTATAATGAACATCTTGAAGTGTTCTTTTCTACAGCGGATAATCACTCTTCCGCAGGAGCCGGCAGATTGCTGGCCGTCAGGGAAGATACCGTTCTTGCTGCAAGTGATAATTCAGCGGTTATAATAAAAGCCGAAACCGATTAAAGGTTTAGCTTACAGTTACCCCGGATGAGAGGAGGATCGCCGGACTTTGACAACTTTTTTTATTGATCTCGCTGTTATCGGAACAGTTGTCTTTTGCGGTTGGCGCGGATACAAAGGCGGATTGATCCGCGGAGTGTTTGGTGTTGTTACTCTCATTGCTTCATTACTTGTCGCCAACTTCACTGCACAGGCTTATTCGGGTGAGGCAAAAGGAGTCCTTATGCCCTTTGCCAGCGGTTATGTTGATTCGACCATATCGGATCTTGCAGATGAAGGTATTGAGTATCAGCCTCTTGCTCATGAACATGAGAATACAGAAGCGGATTTCGGAACGGCATATATCGCACTCAGGCAAATCGGATTGCCCGAGGCTGCAGCCGTGCGAGTTGCGGAATTATCCCTGGAGATTGGAGAAGAGGAAGCGGATCGGCCTTTCTCCGATATAATTGCCGACAGACTTACAACAACGTTATCTTTTGTTGCAGTATTTGGGATCGCTTTTCTGCTTATTGCAATCATTTTTGCGGTGATCGGTAATTTGGTAGGAATTATTTTTGCACTTCCCGGATTAAAGCTTGTTGATATAATAGCGGGATCTTTATTAGGGCTTTTTAAAGGTTTGATTATAGTATATACTATAGCTGTAATAATACGCTACTACGGATTGCTGATGTTGGAGACCCTGGAAAGAACAACTGTTTTAAGATATATTGTTAACAGCAACCCCATCGCAAATATGCTTGGAGTTTAATTATCGGATGAAACTGCACTAGGTGGTGTCTTTGGTGAGATCTGTACCGAATATTCTTTCAATCTTTCGTATTTGTCTGGTTCCTGTGTTCATCATTGTTTACTTTACCGACAATAACGACATTAAATATTATGCGATTCTTGTTTATGGAATTGCCGGTCTCAGCGATTTTCTCGATGGCTATATAGCCCGTAGATTTGATGCTCAATCAAAGCTTGGTAAGCTCCTCGATCCGCTTGGCGATAAGTTAATGACTTTTACTGTCTTAGTTTGCATCACTATAACCAGTATTACAAGCGTAGCCACAGCAACAAGACCTATTCTTGTCAGCGCTGTGATCGTATTTTTCGTAAAAGAAGCTCTTTTGGGCATCGGCGGTTTGATTCTGCATAAGAAAGCCCGCGTAGAACTACCCCCTGCAAATAAACTGGGAAAAGCTTCAACCTTTGTCTTTTTTATAGTGTGTGTTATTTTAATGCTTTTTAAGGATATTCCGGTTCCCGTTACCTTTGTTTTGATATCCGCAGCAATGTGCCTAACGCTGGCAGCACTTGCCGGATACTTGGTTTTATACATCAAATTAATGAAAACACAAACAATCGGAGAAGTCGAATGCAACCAACAATCTGTTCAAGATGTAAACGAAACCCGGCAGTAATTTTTATTACCCGCATTGAAAACGGGCAGTCTACAAATGAAGGCATCTGCTTAAAATGCGCTCGTGAATTGAATATAAAACCCGTAGAAGATATCATCCGTAGAATGGGGCTTACGGATGAAGATCTGGAAAGCCTGACCGACGAGATGATGGAAGCAATGGGCGGGCTTGAAAGTCTTTCTGAAAATTCCGAACAGGAGGATAACACCGATGACGGTAAAACCGCGACTTTTCCTTTTCTGAGCAGATTATTTGGCGGTCCCGACGATTCGCCGCCCCGGGATTTTCCAAGACCCGGCCGCGATCCAAAGGATAAAGACACGGGAGGCGGCAACGTGCCCTCCGGGCACGCGGGAAAAAGGCGTAAGTATCTTGAAAGTTATTGTATTTCACTGACTCGTAAAGCGGCTGAGAAAAAGCTCGACAGGATAGTGGGGCGTGAAACAGAAACCGAGCGTGTTGTGCAAATCTTAAATCGCAGACAAAAAAACAACCCCTGTCTTATCGGTGAGCCGGGTGTCGGCAAGACTGCAATAGCAGAAGGTTTGGCACAACGGATCCATGATGCCGATGTTCCCCATAAGCTACGTAATAAAGAAGTTTATTTGTTGGATTTAACAGCGCTTGTTGCAGGCACACAGTTTCGCGGGCAGTTTGAAAGCCGCATGAAGGGTCTTGTCGAAGAGATAAGAAATCACGGAAATGTGATACTTGTAATTGATGAGGTTCATAGTCTTGTCGGAGCCGGAGACGCCGAAGGTTCAATGAATGCGGCAAACATTTTAAAGCCGGCACTTTCCCGCGGAGAGATTCAGGTCATAGGGGCAACAACATTTAATGAATACAGAAAACATATAGAAAAAGATGCAGCACTTGAACGCAGGTTCCAGCCTGTTATAGTTTCCGAACCGTCAATTAGCGAATCCATCGATATAATAATCGGTATTAAAAATTATTATGAAGCATTTCACGGGGTAACTGTATCAAATGAAATGGCGCGTCAAGCCGTAACTTTGTCTGAAAGATATATTTCCGACAGATATCTTCCCGATAAAGCAATCGATTTGATCGACGAAGCCTGTTCAGATATGAACCTCAAAAGCGAACTCATCGCACGTAAGGATGCAATCAAAAAAGACAGAGCCGATTTGCAAAAAGAGCGCGACTTGATTTTATCGACAAACGATGGAAGCGACTATGCCCGGCTTGCTGAGATCCGCACCCTCGACTCCCGGTTGGCAGATGAGTTTGATCAGCTTGAACAGGAAGGTAACCCTGTTCTTACAATAGACAATCTTGCCCGTGTTATAGAGCTTTGGACAAAAGTACCCGCTTCAAATAT
>Ga0123356_10006515_pt1 | contig 11760 bp, 7 predicted proteins | sample TergutEmb28metaG_2_FD_92546 | JGI IMG/M metagenome (GOLD analysis project Ga0123356, IMG submission 92546) | Embiratermes neotenicus P3 segment gut microbial communities from Petit-Saut dam, French Guiana - Emb289 P3 | ecosystem: Host-associated > Arthropoda: Insects > Digestive system > Gut ... | reverse complement strand
GTGCGGGGGCGTCGGGTCGCCGCTGTCTCCTCGATCCTGCTCGAGCGCCTCGCGCCAACGGGTCCAAGCGCGGTCGTCCCCAACGGACTGGATCCCGACGAGTGGCTCGGCGAGATCACCCCGCCCGACTGGTTGCCCGGCCTGTCTCGTCCGGTGCTCGTGTACGCGGGATCCCTCGACCTGCGCCTGGATATCGAATGGCTGTCGCACCTCGCCCGGGAAATGCCCGCGGCCACGATCGTCCTCGTCGGCGCGCTCGTTGACGAAGCTCACCTGGCTCCGCTCCGCGTCGTCCCGAACGTGCAGATCCGGCCCCCGCTTGATCGGGGGCCGTTGACGGGTCTGATCCGTGGCGCTGACGTCGGACTGTTGCCGCACCGCCGCAACGCTCTGACCGAGGCCATGAGCCCCCTCAAGCTGTTCGAATACCTGGCCGCCGGCCTGCCGGTGGCCGCTACCGACCTGCCCCCGATTCGTCGCATCGACCACCCTCGCGTCGTGCTTGCGGCGCCCGGGGGCGACTTCACGGACGCCTGCCGGCGCGCGCTCGAGCTGGGGCGCGCGCCCGATTCCGAGCGGCTCCGGTTCATCGAGGCGAACTCGTGGCAGGTCCGTCACGACCAACTGCTCGACCTTGCGCTCGCGTAGACAGGCAGAGAAGACCGGAATATCGGTTGCCATCTCACTCGTGCTCCTAGCGTGGGGTCAACGCCGGGTTCCGCCGCTCGAGCGGAGCAAATCGTCGGTGCGCCGATGGCTCCCTATGCGCGCGGACGGAGCGCGGTTCGACCGTGTCAGTGGACACCTCCATGGTGGAGCGAGTGCGCAATGCGACGATCATCGCCCCCACCAGGACGAACAGGTACGACACGTGAGAAAACGAGAGCACATCGAAGAGAACGTTGGACACGCACGCGATCGCCAGGGCAGCCTGGAGGGCCAGCGCCGACGAGGCATCACGACGGTTTGGTCCCCGGATCATCGCGTGACCAAACCCGAACAGCGCGCCGAACACGGCCAGGTAGAGGGTTAATCCCACCGCGCCGGTGCCGATCAGCAGGCCGAGATACTCATTGTCAAGGATGCGGTACTTGTGTGGGTCGTAGCTCTCGAAGCCGCGCCCGAGCAGGAGATGGCTCATGACGTCGGGCCTGACGGCGTCATACCGCGCCGTACGGTCCTGCGTGGTCGCCACCGAATTGATGTTGCCCGGAAGCAGCTCGGACAGTGTCGACCCGATGTGTCCCGGGGCGGCAAGGTGGACGACAAGGAACACCGGCAGCGCGGAGATCAGTATCCCGCGGATAACTGGCCGTGGCCGGTAGGCCAGCAGCACCAGCACGCCGATCACCGGCGCCACCACGGAGGTTTTGCGATCGGTTGCCACCGCCCCGCCGAGGACGATGGCCATCGCCAGGAGGTACAGCAGCCGGCGCCGGCGCGTGGTGGCGTCGATCGCGCCGATGATGGCGATCGGGAGCACCATCGACAGCAGCGAGGCGAGCTCCAGTGGCTGCGTGGTGGGGCCCTCGATCGAGAGACGTCCTATGGAGTCGAGCGTGTCGAGCGACGGGGGCGGCTGTACCGGCAGCACCTTGGCCCAGAGGGAATAGAAAATGTCGAAGTGCTCTCGCGCCTCGATGATCGACGCGATCGCCACGATCACGCCGAGAGCCAGGATGAACTGCAGCATCTTCGCGATCTCCCTCGGTCTCAGGGAAGAGGCTGCAATCACGAACAGCAGCACCAGTGAGAAGAGGACCACGAGCTTCTTCAGGACGGGGGTGACCTCTTGATAGGTTCCGAGCGTGTGACCGTTGAGGGCAATGCCGGCACACGCCAGCCCAACGAACGCGAACAGGAGAACGTGAACGCGGGTGAAGCGAACCCGCGGTCGCGCCGGCCCGGTGAACATCATGAGGCTGACAAACCACAGGAAGGCGAGAACCACCAGCAGGACGCGATCGGGGGTGCTGCCGAAGGGCAGGTGAAGCGGCAGCGTGATCGATTCGATCGGCACCAGGAAGATCGCGCCCACGAACACCGCCAGGAACCAGGGCAGGAGCCGCCGCGTGTGCGGCCAGTCGTCGGCCGGCTGATCACCGGCCCGCGGACCAGGAACGCTGATCGGCGCCGGCGCGGGGCGTCTTCTTCCTCCGGGTCTTCTGCGCACCTCGGCCAGCGCCACCAGCCCGCCGCCCAGCAACAGGCTGAGCACGAACACGAACCCCATCAGCTGGATGCGGCCCGTGGGATCGACGACACCACCGGTCGTCGCCCCGAGGGGGCGGAGCGATACGCGGTACTCAGGCGCTACGGGGAACGACGCCTCCCGCTGCGCCACGTATCGTTGGAGCATCCCCCGCGCGGCGTTGACGATCGCGATTGCCGCGCGGGTCGTCGGCGCCTGACCGTAGAAGGTCATCATCGGATTGACACCGTCCACATCCACCAGCAGCCGGTAGTTCTTGTTGACCGGCAAGATCGAGGGGACCGAAGCGCCGACCGGGACCGTCAGGGGCGTGAGATTCCACAGCGTGAACGGCCCCGAGACCGAGACCTCTTGACCGGGGATCCCCGCTGCCCTCGCGATCTCGCGGCGGAAGCTGTCGGTGTACAGGAGCAGCGTTAGGTACTGCGCCTGGATCGGGGGCCCGGCGACGTCGCGGTTCTCGGCCTGATCGGTGAGTTGCGACGTGGGAGTATCGACCAGGGCCTCGGCCTGAGCGACCGAAAAGACCACTTCGCGAGGGTGCAGTGCCGGCGGGAGCAACGACACGCGGTAGGCGACCAGGATCGCCGCGAGTGCCGCCACGGCGCACACCGCGGCGCCCAGGTAGAGCCGCCTGCGCTCCGACCTCCACGCCAGCCGTGGCCTCGATGAGGCCTCGGCGTAGGGTCGGCGGTCAGGCCGACGTGGCGGCCGGATCATCAGCCTGCTTGTGCAGTGCGCTTCGGCTCGCCGCCGGCGAACCCACCCGGATGGGCGCTGCCGGAGGCCCTGCCCCCGTGCGTAAGGGCCTCGTGTACGGCGGGCCCGAAGCCGCCCGAAGACGGGACGACGACCTCGGGCCGGTCGAACGAGCGGTCAACGGGCGAGTCCTCCGGTGTGTCGAACGGGGCGTAGTCGAATAGAGGAATCGACGCGGGCGGGTCGGGCGTGGCCGCGGCACGTCTCACTCGCCGACCCTCCAGAAGGACGACGAGCAGGAGGCCGAGGACGATGACCGCGAGCCCGGCGACGCCGGCGAGGATCGTTCCCGAGCTCGAGCTGACGGAGCCCGCCTGGGCATCGCCCAGCTGCCTGATCGTGACGCGATTGCCGGCCTGAACACCGTTGTTGTTCTGCAGCGTGCTGAGCCAGGACCGCAGGCCGGGATAGACAGCATTTGCTACGCGCGCTGCTGCGAGCGGCGTGGGGCCGTTGACGGTAACGGTGATCACGGGCAGCTCCTGCTGAGCCAGGAACATCAGGTGGTACAACGGCCGAGTGGCCAGTAGCTGAGCACCCCGTGCTTCGGACGGGGTTGGGAGGTCCAGTGCCTCTCCGGTGCCGCTGTAGGGCCCCTCGGCGGTCACCTGATTCGCCGGTACGCCGGCGGCGTGCGCGATCGACTGGAGCACCGCGCCGCTCGTCATGAGCTGCGCGTAGACGGTGGCCCGGGTCGCGAGCGGGCCCGTGTCCTGTGCAAGATCAGCGAGCGCGGATTGGGGGGAGTCGACGAGGATCTGGGTTGTCGCCTGCCCGGTCGGGATCGACTTGGACTTCTCCTTCATCCCCACGGCCGCGGCGACTGCCACCACGATGACGATGCCGACGAGCAGCTTTCGTGCCCGCAGCGCCCTGAGTACCTCAGCCAATTCCATTCAGATCTCCTCCGATCCAACGGGTCCCGACGGATGAAACTTCTGTGCCTAGCCCTGGCGCCGGCCGGCGACTACGGCCTCGCCCCGGTGCGGGTCGGCTGCCGTCCCCGCGATGATCGCGGTGCTGGGTGGTTGGCCGAACGGCGGTCCCGTGCGTCCGGTCAGCGTCCGCAGCGCCAGGCGGGCGGCCTCGCGCCGTGCGGCTACTGAGGACTCATCCGCTCCTCCGGCGAGCGCCCGAATCAGGTGCCGGATCGCAATCGCGCCGAGGTATGCGGTGCGATGCGCGGGCAGGAAGTGCTTTTCGGCGTACTGGCGGCGCGCATAGAGATCCTGGGCAATCATGCGAGGCCGGATTCCGCCCTTGGCCGCGTGGTGGATGATCGCCATCGTGGGCAGGTGCAGGACCCTCCATCCGTCCCGCTTCATGCGCAGGCAGAGGTCGGGCTCCTCGGAGTAGATGAAGAACCGCTCATCGAGGAAGCCGGCACTTTGCAGCGCCTCGCGCCGAGCGAGCATGAACGAGCCGGACGTCCAATCGCACTCGTGCTCCTGGGTGTAGGCCTCCGGATCGAGGACCCGCTCGCCGGCCCACGAATACTGAACCGGCCAGCGTTCCGAGCGCAGCGCGTCTCCGAGCGCGCGCACGGCGTTCGGGAACCGTCGGATGGTGGGGAGCAGCTGGCCGTCTGGCGTTAGCTGGCGGACTCCGACCAGGCCGACATCCGGGCGCCGATCAAGCTCGTCGATCAGCTCGCCGAAGGTTCCCTGGACCACCTCCGTGTCGGGGTTGAGGAACAGAACGTAGCGGGCGGTGGTGGTCTCCAGCCCGCGATTGTTCCCGTGCGCGAAGCCGCGGTTGCGGGAGCTCACCACTCGCGCCTGCGGGAAGTTGGACTCGACGATGTCGCGCGTGCCGTCGGTCGAGTCGTTGTCGACCACCACGACGTCGACGGACGCCGTCCCGGCGTGAGCGAACAGGGTGGGAAGGCAGGCCGTCAGCCACTTCCCCTCGTTGGTCGAAACGATCACGACGGCCAGGTCCGCGCTTTCACTCGTTCTGGGGAGCACGCCCGGAAAACGATCGGGCGGGCGCGGTTCTTACGACCAGGATCTCCGGGGGGCGCGCGAGGAGCGCGACCAAGCGCCCGTTGTTTGGTGAAGCCTGATGTGCGGAATCGTCGGAAAAGTCAACAGCCGCAACGCCAGACCGATTGATCGCGAGCTGATCGCCTCAATGTGCCGCGCACTCGCGCATCGAGGTCCCGATGCGCAGGGGATGCTCGTCGAAGGAGAGGTCGGGCTCGGTATTCAGCGCCTGCGGGTGATCGATCTGGTCACCGGAGACCAGCCGGTGTACAACGAGGACCGCACCGTCGCCGTAGTCCTCAACGGCGAGATCTACAACTACCGCGAGCTGGCCGACGGATTGCGGCGCCGCGGGCACACGCTGGCGACCCACGGCGACACCGAGGTGATCGCCCACATGTACGAGGAGTACGGCGTCGACTGCGTCGGGCACCTTCACGGTATGTTCGCGTTCGCGGTCTGGGACCGCCGCCGCCGAACGCTGATGCTGGCTCGCGATCGTGTCGGCAAGAAGCCGCTTTTCTACTCCCTTCGCAATGGATCGCTGAGCTTCGCGTCGGAGCTGCGCGCGCTGATGGAGGACGGCGAGATTCCGCGGCGGATCGACTCCCGGGCGGTCGACTCATTCCTCACATACGGCTACGTTCCGTCGCCGATCTCGATCTTCGAGGCAGTCCGGAAGCTTCCGCCCGCACATACCCTCCTGCTCCGGGGCGGGGAGGCCGAGGTCAGGCGTTACTGGCGGCTCGACTACTCGCGCAAGGTCAGCGTCGATGATCCCCGTGAGCTGCACGAGCCGCTGCGAGACATGATCCGCGCTGCGACCCGTCGACGCCTGGTTGCCGATGTGCCGGTTGGCGCGTTTCTCTCGGGCGGAGTCGACTCCTCTGCCGTCGTCGCCGCCATGGCGGAGGCAAGCCGCGATCCCGTCAAGACATTCTCGATCGGCTTCGAACACGATGCCTTCGACGAGCTTCCGTATGCCCGTCAGGTGGCCGAGCGGTTCGGGACCGAGCATCATGAGTTGACCGTTCGCGCGGATGACATCGGGATCGTCCCGCGGATGGTGCGCCAATACGGTGAGCCGTTCGCGGATGCCTCGGCGATTCCGTGCTTCTACCTCTCCGAGCTCACGCGACGGCACGTCACCGTGGCCCTCAACGGCGACGGCGGTGACGAGTCGTTCGGCGGCTACACGCGCTACGTCGCCAACCGCGTGGCGGGCCGGCTCGACCAGCTGCCGCACGCCCTGCGCCGGCTCATCGGTACCCGAGCGGAAGGTGTCGGCGGCGGAGACCCGGCGAGCCTCCCGAACAAGATCCGGCGGTTGCGTCGAGCGCTCCCGCTCTCGCCTGAGGATCGCTACCGGCAGTACGTGGCCTGGTTTCCGGACGGAGACCGTCGGCGACAGTACACGGACGAGTTCTCCGCGTTGCTGGAGACACCGTTCACCGCGGCGGTGGTCGACGAGCCCTGGGGGAACGCCTCGGGCGACGACGTCCTCGACGTGATGCTCGAGGTCGACGCGAGCACGTACCTGCCGGGCGACCTCATCCCGAAGATCGACATCGCGACGATGGCCTATGCGCTCGAGGCCCGCTCCCCCCTGCTCGACCACGAGCTGATGGAGTTTGCGGCGAGCATCCCGGCCGCGTTCAAGGTCCGCGGGCGACAGAAGAAGTGGATCCTCCGCGAGGCGCTACGCGAGTGGCTGCCGGATGAGATCCTGGACCGGCCCAAGCAGGGCTTCACTCCACCGGTCAGCCGGTGGTTCCGAGGCGAGCTGCGCGAACACCTTCGCGAGGTGCTGCTCGATCGCGGGTGCCTTGACCGCGGCTACTTCCGTCCCGACGCCATCCGCCAGCTCCTCGATCGGCATGAGCGTGGCGCTGACGGGGTGGCGAAACAGCTCTGGGCCCTCTACGTGCTGGAGTTGTGGCATCGAGAGTTCGTCGATCCCAGGTCGAACGCGTACGAGCGGGTGGCGCCCGGAGTCATCAGCGGGGACGCCCCGCCGAGCATGTTCGTCCGATGAACGCGGCGATCTTGATCGTCTCACCCGTCCGCAACGAAGCGGCGCATATCGAGCGGGTCGTTCGAGCCGTCGCCGCCCAGGAGTGGAAGCCGGCGCGGTGGATCGTCATCGACGACAGCTCCGACGACGGAACGCTGGGGATTCTCCGAGCCCTGGAGCCCGAGGTGCCGTTCATGACCGTGGTCGCCGCCCAGCCCGCGGACCCCCTCGACGCCGTCGATCGACTCGCCCGCGCCGCCGCACCGATCAACTTCAACCGAGGTCTCGCCCTCGTGAACTGGCGCGATTTCACCCACGTGATGAAGCTCGACGGCGATATCGAGCTGGCTCCCGACTACCTGCGTCGGGTGCTGGAACGGTTCGAGGCCAATCGGCGTTTGGGCTTGGTCGGCGGCGTGCTCGACGAACCGTGTGAGGGCGGACGGATGCGGCGGATCGGCATCCCGGCGAATCACGTTCACGGCGCGCTCAAGTGCTATTCGCGGGCCTGCTTCGAGGCGATCGGCGGAGTCCAGGAGCGCCTGGGATGGGACACCATCGACGAGGTCTACGCTCGCATGCGGGGGTTCGAGACCCGCACGTTCCGCGATCTCGTCTCGATTCACCGCCGCCCGATCGGCAGCGCCGACGGAACCCTCCGCGGGCATGCTCGCCACGGCCAGTGCGCCTATATCGCGCACTACAGCGCCACCTGGGTGGCGTTGCGGTCGCTGAAGATCGCAACCCGGCGCCCGCGTGGTCTGGCCGGTCTGGCCTTTCTCTATGGCTACGCTCGCGCCGCAGCGCGCCGAACGGAGCGCGTGCCGGACGCCGAGTTCAGGCGCTTCACTCGCCGGGAGCTGCGCCGTCGGATGCTGCTCGCCCCGGTGCAGGCGCGGATCTGGCCCGGCGGGAGCCGGGCGGGCTGAGCGCTGGGTGCGCGACCGCTTGGTGCGGGCGCGCTGAGCCCGGGGACGTGAGATGACCACCTCGAGCCGCAGTTCTCGCCGTCTGCTCGGTGTCGCGGCTGCCTGCCTCTGCCTGCTGGCTGCGCTCGGCGTGGCCCGGATCGCCGGCCACGGGAGTCGCCTGGCGCCGGCCGTCGAAGCCTGCACCGCCAAGGCGGGCACCGTGTCCAACGTGCAGCGCGAGGTGGCCGCCGCGCGGCCGGGCGCGGTCGTCTGCGTGCTGCCCGGGAACTACGGCAAATTGACGCTGGCGCGCGCGGCTGGGGGCGGGCCGAACGCCCTGGTCGAGCCGCGCGCTCGGCTTGACCCCAATGGCGCCGGGAGGGTGACCTTCAACGGAATCACCGTCGCGGGCAGCTACATAACGGTGCACAACCTCTACTCGACGGGAGGGATCAGCGTCGGCGGCATCGGGGGCGACACGCACGACGTCATCGACCACGACGACGTCACGGACCCCCACGGCTACGGAATCAGCATCCTCAGTCCCTTCAGCGATCCGGCCACCGACATCACGATCTCCGGAAACCGGGTGCATGCCACCTGCTCCACGTGCGAAGGCGACGCGCTCCGGATAGATGGCTGGCGGGACGTGACGATCACCGGCAATGACATCTATGACATCAGGGAGTGCCCCGGCGACGACTGCCACACGGATACGCTGCAGTCCTACCAGGGCGTCACGCCCTCCAGTGGGCTGACCGTCACCCGGAACTACGTTCATGACACGCTCGACTCGCAGGGGCTGCCCTTCCTCAAAGACGGTGATATCCAGGACGTCACGATCAGCGACAACCTCAGCGTTCGGATGGCCAGCGATGGCCAGACCAACGGCCCCGGGATCGATGAGAACACGGTGGGGCTCACGATCACGCACAACACCTACGTGGGCGCCGGCGGCTACCTGGAGGCAGGAGGGACGGCTGCCGGTGCATCCGCCTTTGTCGCCGACAACGTGTTTAACTCGTTCAACAACCAGCCGCCGCTCTACAGGCTGACCGAGGGCCACAACATCTACACGGGCGACAACCAGTGGTCGTTCAAGCTTGGGCCGGGGAGCGAGCTGCTGGCCCATCCCCGCTACATGTGCGGCGCGCGGTGTGGAAACGGCACTGCCGAGGGCGACGACTACCGTCTGGTCGGCTACGACGATCCGGGTAGCCCGGACTACGGCATCGGGATCGACTGGAGTCCCGCGGACCAGCACTACGGCCCGACCGGGTAGCGGCGCCCGGCCGGGTCTGCGCCAGTGCCGGCGGCATCGTCTACAGGGTCACGGGCCCGGGGTGGTGGAGTAATAGTCGGTGCAGAGCGCGGTAGTCCCGTCGTTGTCCCAGACGTTGTTCACCCAGGTCGTTCCGGGGCAGTTCCCGTCGCCGCCGCCGCCGGGGCTGTTCCAGAAGCCGTAGTAGCCGCCGAACGGCCAGAAGCCGTACCCGTCGGCGCCCGATCCGGACGGAGGTTGATTTTCGGGCCCCTGTCCGGTCGCACCCTGGCAGTTGCTGCCACCGGTGGAGCTGTTGCGGACGATCGGCGGCGTGATGCATCGCGCGAACCGATTGTTCTCGACGTCGGCGGTCATTGATCCAGGACCCGACGCGTTCATGCAGGTATCCGCGATGAACCCGCCGCCCGCGAGCAAGCTGTTCTTCAGCGTCAGGTGGTTATCGCACGGACCGCCGCCGCCCCAGTGCGTGTCCCCCGAGACCGGCGCGTTCTGATTCTCCGGGTCCAGCAGCACATCGTGGGTGAGACTGATCGTCGAATCGCTGTAGTAGACGTCCTCGAGATGATCGCCGGTGTTCTGCATCCCGTTCGTGATCACGTAGCTGTCCGAGACGTTGAACGGGCCGTTCCAAATGCACTCTCCGCAGTCGCTGGCGTACAGGCTGTCGACGTTCGCGACGGAGCTGCTGTCATTGGCGACCGCCTGGTCGACGCTATCCGCCGCGCCGCCGCCGGGACCGTCCCCGCCGGTCACGGTCACGTTCTGTACGGTCGCGCCAGTCGCGCCGTGGTAGAGGAGGATCGCAACGGAGCCGGTCTGGCTGGCGCCGTCGCGCGTGACGCACACGTTCCGAATCGTGACGTTCGCAGCCGTCACCTCGATCTCGCCGTTGACGTTGAGGTTGGCCACGGTCTGTCCAGCAGTCGTGACATTGACGTTGCCCGACGACGGCAGCGACGAGCACGGTTGGGTGGCCCCGACGTCTCCGGCCGCCGGGTCTGGATAGCCGCATGCGCCGGGACTCACGAAGCAGTCGTTGCCAGATGGTGGTGGTGGCGGCGGCGGTGGTGCGGTGACCGTCGCGGTCGGGGCCGATGCGACAGATGCCGATCCCGCCGAGTTTGAGGCTGTCACAACGGCCACGATGGTGTCGCCGACGTCGCTCGACGCGACAGCGTACGAGTTCGAGCTGTCCCCGTTGATGTTCGTGCAGCCGGCACCGGAGGTGTTGCAATCCTCCCACCGGTAGGCGTAGGCGATCGGCTGGGTGCCCGTCCAGGATCCGTTCGAGACGGTCAGCTGTCCGCCCTGCTGCGCCGTGCCGGAGATGACAGGAGGCGCCGTGTTCGTGGGAGCCGCCGGCGTCGGGGGCGTCGGGGAGGTGACCACTGAGGTGGAATCGGACGTCGCCGACGCGGAGCCAGCTGCGTTGGTGGCTGTCACCGTCACGCGGATCGAGTCGCCGACGTCGCCGACCGCGAGCGTGTAGCTGCTCGCGGCGGCGCCGGCGATGTTGGAGCAGCCGCTGCCCGACGCGCTGCAGTCCTGCCACTGGTAGGCATAGGAGCCGGGGCTCCCGGTCCATGATCCGGTCGAGGCGGTCAGCGTCTGCCCCTGTTGCGTCGTCCCGCTGATGGCGGGGAGCCCGATGTCGGTGGGGGCGGAAGCCGTCGCGGCAGCCGTGACGACGGCCGTCGGATTCGCGCTGGCCGAGGCGGAACCAGCCGCGTTGGTGGCTGTCACCGTCACGCGGATCGTGTCGCCGACGTCGCCGGCCGCGAGCGTGTGGGTGCTCGCGGTGGCGCCGGCGATGTTGGAGCAGCCGCTGCCGGACGCGTTGCAGTCCTGCCACTGGTAGGCGTAGGCGATCGGCTGGGTGCCCGACCAGGATCCGGTGGAGGCGGTCAGTGTCTGGCCCTGTTGGGGGGTGCCGCTGATAGCGGGCAGCGCGGTGTTCGATGGCGGGGCGTGGCGCGGCCTACGGTGGCGGTAGACATAGACGGGTGGGATCGGCGATCCGGTTGTACGTGTCGCTCCGTGGGAATGGGCGTGCGGCCGAGCCGCCGCGGTCGTCGCCATCAGCGACATGCAGAGGATGCAGAGAATGCCCAGCAAAGCTATGCGGCGCATGCCGTACCTCGATTCCGCTATTCAGGTTGAAATCAGCTTCCCCCCTGCGGATCGTCGGTCCTTGACAGTGCCTTTAGCGCTCACGTGCCCCATCGAACGTACGTCCAAAACGTCAATTTGACCAACTCGTCAAACGTTCGGGGAACGTCCGGAAAGCGTCAGCCGCAGCGCATCTCCGCGATACGCATCGGTGGCACTTGATACGGCAATATGTGTGAAAGACGCGATGGCGGGCGGCAATTTGTCGCTGCCACACAGTTACTCGGCGGTTATACCACCGTCACCCGCACACCGCCGTCCGACATTTGTCTATAGGGCGTCGTGCGAACGCCCGAGGTTTGGAGCCTGTCTCATAACCCTGGCACGCGTCTGGCGGCGGCGGATCTGCGCGATCCGTCGTCCTCGGACCCTCGAAGTAGCGCTGCTACTCCTTCGGGTCCTGCGTCCTCGTCTCGCTTGATCCG
>Ga0123356_10006514_pt1 | contig 11760 bp, 9 predicted proteins | sample TergutEmb28metaG_2_FD_92546 | JGI IMG/M metagenome (GOLD analysis project Ga0123356, IMG submission 92546) | Embiratermes neotenicus P3 segment gut microbial communities from Petit-Saut dam, French Guiana - Emb289 P3 | ecosystem: Host-associated > Arthropoda: Insects > Digestive system > Gut ... | reverse complement strand
CTGCTTTTTATCAACGTATACCGATAGCACATGTAGAAGCAGGATTAAGAACGTATAATCTTCTTTCACCTTGGCCGGAAGAAATGAACAGGCAGCTTAGTGACAGGATTTGCGATTATTGCTTTGCGCCCACAGAATTATCAAAAAATAATTTATTAAGCGAAAAAATAGATTCTTCCAAAATATTTGTAACTGGTAACACAGTTATAGATGCTTTATTATTGGCTGTGGATATTATTAACACAAAAGACGGACTAAAAGAAAAAATACATTGTGTAATTAATGAAAAAGGTTATAAGGTAAAAGAAGGTCAAAAATATATTCTTGTTACCGGTCATCGCCGTGAGAATTTTGGCGAAGGTTTTGAAAATATTTGCTGTGCGCTAAAGGAAATTGCACAGAGGTATCTAGATGTAGACATAGTATATCCTGTGCATTTGAACCCAAATGTGCAAAAACCGGTTTATGAATTGTTGTCTTCTGTTAGTAATATTTATTTGATGGAACCGCTTGATTATCTTCCTTTTGTATTTTTAATGCAGTATAGTTATATAATACTAAGCGATTCTGGCGGAGTGCAGGAAGAAGCACCTTCGTTAGGAAAACCTGTTCTTGTAATGCGTGATACCACAGAACGCCCCGAAGCTGTGGAAGCGGGAACTGTAAAGCTGGTTGGAACTGATAAAATTAAAATTGTGGAATCTGTGTGTGCATTGTTGGAGAATAAAGAAGAATATAACAAGATGGCTCTGGCGCATAATCCTTATGGGGACGGGAAAGCATGTGAGCGAATTATTAATATAATGTTATAAAATGAATATACTTTCAAATAATACTAGATTAGTAAAAAACACAATTATGTTGTTTTCTCGCCAAATATTATTAATGCTAGTTAGTTTGTATACATTACGAGTAGTATTAAAAACGCTTGGAGCTGAAGACTATGGTATATATAATGTAACTGCAGGTATTATTACTTTACTTGGATTTTTAACTGGCTCAATGGCAATTGCAAGCCAGCGTTTTTTTGCTTTTGAATTAGGGCAAGGTAATTATGAAAAATTAAAAAAAAACTTTAATATAACTCTTACAATATATGTAATCATATCTTTAATTGTTCTAGTATTAGGCGAAACCATAGGGTTATGGTTTGTTTATAATAAACTATTTATTCCTGATGAACGCATGGATGTTGTTTTATGGATTTATCAATTATCAATAATATCATTTATATTTAGTTTATTTGCTTGCCCTTTTACTAGTTTAATTATCGCACATGAAGAATTAAGTATTTATACATATGTAGCAATTATAGAAGCTATTTTAAAGCTGATTTTTGTTTTTATTTTGCGTTTTATAACTTTCGATAAATTACTTTTTTATAGTATTTTAATGTTAATTTTAGTTATAATTAGAACAATTCTTTATGGAACAATTTGTATTATAAAATATAAAGAATGTTCATTCTCTTTATATTGGGATAAAGAATTATTTAAAGAAATTGCAATTTATTCTGGATGGAGTATATTTGGAGCATCAGTTAATGTATTTAAAATACAATTTATTAATATTATTTTAAATCAATTATTTAATCCAGTTATAGTTGCAGCTCGAAGTATTTCTACACAAATAGAAATTGCAGTTTCGAGTTTTTCACAAAATTTAAGTACAGCCTTACGACCTCAAATAATAAAAAATTATGCTGTAGATAATAGAGAAAAAATGTTTTTTCTATTATCTTATGGTTCTAAAGGTACTTTTTTATTATTATATCTTTTTGCATTACCGCTGTTTCTTGAAATGCCAATTATTCTAAATATATGGTTGATAAATCCGCCGGAATATACTGTATTATTTTCTAGATTAGTTCTTGTAGATGCACTTATATCTTCTATTAGTTATCCATTAATAACAGCTGTTCAAGCAACAGGAAAAATACGAGTTTATCATACAATTGTTAGTGGAATTTTATTATTAAATATACCCGTTTCAGGGATAATTTTATATTATGGTGCACCACCATTTTTTGTTTTTATTATATCAATATGTTTTACTAGTATTGCAAGTATTGCAAGATTAATTATTCTTAAAAATCTAATTGATTATTCAATTAAAATATTTATTATGAAAGTATTATTTCCAATTATTTTTATTTCAATATTATCTGCTATATTACCATTATTATTTTGGTATTTTTTTACAGAAAGCATAATTCGTTTAATGATAATTATTTTTATTAGCTTTATTATGACTTGTTTTAATAGCTATTTTATTGCTATTGATGCAAATGAAAGAATAAAAATTAATAATAAATTTATAACTTTTTTTAAAAAAAAATATATATAACTTGTTATCATTTGGAATTAAAATAAGTATAATTTTATGAAATTAAATATAATGTCTCCTAATAGAAATTTTATCATTGTTATGTCTCTTGTTGTAACTAATATATATTTTTCGGTAATGATAATAATTAGATTGTTATTTAATATTAATATAAAATATGATTCATTTGCATTGTTTTGCACGTTACTTTTAATGACTAGTTTATTACTAATTATACATAATTGGATTTATAATAAAGTAAAGCTTAGTATTAGAAATTATATATTTATATTATTTATACCTTTATTAATTTCTATAGCATTTTTATTTGAAAATTCGGGTTATCCTCATCAGTTATCAATATTTAAAGCTTATTTGGCTTTTAGTTTAATACCTTCTTTTATAGGTATTTATTATTCCAGAAATGAAAATGAATATAATAATTCATTTAAATACTGGTTTTTATTAATGTGGTTTATCTCAATTATATCTATTATAGAAATATTAATATACTTTATAAGCCCATATAGTATATACCTTATGCATAGATATCAGGGGATTTCTTATACAATTGCTTTTACGTATTCATTAAATCTATATTTTATTTTATTTAATAAGAAAATAAAATTATATGCTTTTTGTAAATATAAATTATATAAATATATAAGTATAGCATTAATTATATTACAAGTTATATGTCTTTTTATTGGAGGAGGGAGAGGTGCATTTATTGTCGTCTTATTTTCCACAATAATTTTATTTTATTTTAGTATAAAACATAAGACTATTAATAAAAAAATGTTATTTTTATCTGTTTTATGTTTGTTTTTAATAATATTTTTTATAATAATAATGTTAAATATGGATAATAAAAACATAAGAGGATTTTCAAGAGTATTTTCATATATAACTTCTACAGGTATTGATTTCACAAAAACAGCCGGTCGTGATATTATTTACGCTCTTGTAATTGAGGGAATAAAAGAAAAACCAGTATTTGGTCATGGAATATTTGGGCAATTTAGTTATACGAAAACAGGATATCCGCATAATATATTTTTAGAAATACTATTAAGTGGCGGAATTCTTTATTTTGTTATTATGATGTTAATATTATATTATATTATAAAAAAACTTTTTTATTTAGCTAAAAATGATGTTAATAAATGTTTAATATTACCGTTATTTAGTAGTGCTTTTATTATGATATTGTTTAGCGGAACTTACTTGTCAAATAGTTTGTTATGGTTTTTATGCTCATATGTTGTTTGTTATAAAAAAAATGAAATTACTAGTCACAAAAGGTGATTAATTGAAATCCTATCCGTTTTATACCGTACGCACCATTTCCCTATTATTAGTTTTGGTTATCATGTGGTTGCTTGTTAATATTATGAACTACAATGCGGATATCATCAAATTGAGCTCCATTATGTTAGTTGTTATTTTATGCTATATATTCGACAATTTTTTGGGGTTTAAGTGAAAATTTTACATTGCTGTTTGGCAGGTCCATATACAGAAAATTTTGGTTATCAAGAAAACATAATAACCAATATGCATAAATTACAGGGGTATGATGTTTTTATTATTACATCTGATAGAACATGGCAGGATGGAAAAAAAATTGTTATTACCGAAAAAAAATCATTTGTTACAAATGAGGGAATACCAGTAACACGCCTATCTTTTGTGAAATGGTTGCCTGTTTTTCTTGTAAATAAATTACGTATTTTTAAAGGAATAACTGAATACTTAATTGAACTAAAACCAGATATAATATTTATACATGGAGTTCAATTCTTAAGTATTTTAAAATTTGTAAAATATATAAAGCAAAGGGATAATATTAAAGTGTATGTAGATAATCATGCAGATTATTTTAATAGTGCTAAAAATTGGTTATCAAAATATATTTTACATAAGATTATTTATAAATATTGTGCAAAAAGTATTGAGCCTTATACAATTAAATTTTATGGAACATTACCGAATAGAGTTAAATTTCTTCAAAATATGTATAATATAAATAAAAATAAAATAGAGTTACTTTTAATGGGATATGATGATACATTAATTGATTTCAATGATAAAGATAATATTCGAACGAGTATTAGAAATAAATATAATATTCAACCTAATAATTTTTTAATTATTACTGGTGGAAAAATTAATAAATTAAAAAATATACATTTATTAGTTAAGGCATTTAATGAATTAAATTTAATTAATAGTAAACTCATTATTTTTGGTTCTTTGCATGATGATATTAAAGAAGAAATCGAAAAAATTATAATGCAATCTAATAATATTAAATTTATAAATTGGAAATCATCAAAAGAAATATACGAATTGTTTCTTGCATCTGATTTAGCAGTTTTTCCAGGTGGACATTCTGTATTATGGGAACAAGCTGTAGGTCTTGGATTACCATGTATTTTTAAAGGTTATGATGGACATAAACATGTCGATATTGGAGGTAATTGTATTTTTATTTCAGATGTCAATATATCTACTATTAAAGAAGCTTTACTATTAGTTATAAATAATAAAGATTTTTATCAAAAAATGAAATATGCAGCAGATTCAGAAAATGGTAAAAACAAGTTTTCATATTATAATATTGCAAAACAAGCCATTGGATGTATAACAGATAATAATAAAAATGAAACTAATAATTAATCTTTCAAATAATTTAGTTGGTGGTGGTTTACAAGTTGCCCTTTCATTTATAGAGGAATGTAAAATATTTTCTAGTCATGCATTTCATATATTTTTAGGTGAAAATGTTAAAAAACAAATCGATGTTAATTCATTTCCTGATAATTTTATATTTTATAATATAAATAAAGTTAAGTTTTGGAGAATAAGTCGAATTTTAAGACCATTAGAAAAGAAAATTAAACCTGATTGTGTATTTACTGTATTTGGTCCTAGTTATTGGAGACCAAAATCTCCTCATTTAATGGGGTATGCTTATGGACATTATATTTACTATGATTATTCATATTATAAATACATATCATATCTTAAAAAAATTAAAATTAAAATTAAAGGATTATTTCATTTATTTCTTTTTAAACAACAAGCTGATTGTTTTGTGGTAGAAACAGATGATGCAAAAGAAAGACTAAAAAATTTATTAAATATAAATAAAGTTTATGTTGTGTTCAATACATGTGGAAGTTATTATTATAATTATTATGATTTTCCAAAAAAATTACCTGAAAAAAATATTGACGAGATTAGACTAATAACTATCACTAGATATTATGTTCACAAATATTTAGAATCAATACCTTTAGTAATAAATGAGTTATTAAATAAAAATATTAAGAATGTTACATTTACGCTTACATTAGAACATAAAGATTATGAAAGAATTATACCAAAAGAATTAAGGAAATATGTATATAATGCAGGACCAATTAATGTAAATGAATGTCCATCTCTTTATAAGGAATGCGATATTCTTTATTTACCAACATTGTTGGAGACATTTTCTGCTTCATACCCCGAAGCTATGGTTATGGAAAAGCCAATTCTTACATCAGATTTAAGTTTTGCTCACTCTATTTGTGGAAATGCGGCTCTTTATTTTGATCCTTTTTCTGCGAAAGATATAGCAGATAAAATTGAATTATTAATTAATAATAATGAATTATGCAAAAAGTTAGTTAATTCAGGTAAAGAGAGACTTGTTGATTTTGGTACTGCGAATGATAGAGCAAAAAAATACTTAAATATTTGTGAAAATATAGTAACAGATAAAAAAATAGAAAACGAGGAATAGATAAATTATATGATTTTTGTTGGGGATATTGCTTTACCATATAAAGATGCTATAACAATCAATATGCCAAATGATTTTTATAATAAAGTATGGTTTGGTAATCTAGAAGGAAGTATAGTAAACAATAACAAGATATTTTCGACAAAGTCTGTCGTATTTAATGATAAAGAGGCTATATATTCAATAATAAAAAAAATTAATTTTGCAGGATTTTCATTAGCAAATAATCATATTTTAGATGTAGGAAATATTAATGATACTATAAAATTCTTAGATGAACTTGAATTGTCCCATTGTGGCGCTGGAAAAAATATATTAGAGGCAAGTAAACCATTACAAATAAAAGAAAATAATAGTGAAATAATTATTATAAATATGGGATGGTCAGTTATTCATTGTAAAAGCGCAAGAAAAAATAAACAAGGAGTAAATCCGCTTGCAAAAAAAAATTCATTAAATATATTAGATAATATTAAAAGGAAATATAAAAATAAAAAGATTGTATTTTATATGCATTGGAGTTATGAATTGGAGGCGCATCCGCAGCCATTTGAACGAGAATTAGCTATGGCATTAATAGATAATGGTGCTGATGGAGTAATTGGTTCTCATTCTCATTGCATTGGTGAAATTGAAATTTATAAAAATAAACCAATTATTTATAGTTTGGGGAATTGGTTATTTAAACAAAATTATTATTATAATAGCAAATTAAAGTTTCCTGATTTTTGTAATCTAGAATTAGCATTTGAATGGGATTTTGATAATAGCAAATATTACTTTCATTTTTTTTATTACGATATTAATAAATCAGAAATATTATATTTAAATTCAGATGTAAATAATTGTAAATATTTATCTGAATATTTAAATATCGGTAAATATAATAAAACTGAATATATAAAGTATTATAAAAAAAATCATTATCATAAGAAAAAATGTTTGCCAATATATTACTGGGATGATAATGAAATAATAATAATAATTAAAAAGACAATAAATAAAATTATAGATATAGTTGTAAAAATATATAAGAATAAGTATCTATTGTTATTATTTAAAAGGAAGTTAATAATAAATGTTTGAAAATTTATATAATAATTCACCCGTTATCATACAAAATTTAATGTGTTCTTTTAAAGGATATTTAATTTGTAGAAAACGATATAATAAAATATTTTTTCAGCAATTAAAAAAATATGAAGACGGTGAATATAACCAGCAACTGCGACTGTTAAAATTTATGAAAAATATAAAAGAAGTTCCATTTTATCAGAAATTATATAAGGAATATAACTTTAATATTAATTCTGATGATATATATAAAGAAATAAGAAAATTACCTATACTTAATAAAGAAACAGTTAAAAATAATATAGATAAAATTATAAACAGATCATATAAAGGAAAATGTGATATAAAAAAAACCGGCGGAACTACTGGAAGTGGACTAAATTTTCCTTATAGCTTTGAAATGGAAAATCAACAATGGGCGGTATGGTGGAGATATCGGCGCTGGCATGGTATTAACTTCAATACATGGTGTGGATGGTTTGGTGGACAACATATAATATCAATTAAACAAAGAAAATATCCTTACTGGCGAATTAATAAACCAGGTAAGCAGGTTATGTTTAGCGCTTACCATCTTAATGTTAAGACGATTGAGTATTATTATAATGAAATTATTAAGCGTCAATTGACATGGTTGCATGGATATCCATCGCAAATTTCTCTTTTAGCATCTAATATTTTAGATAAAAAATTGCTTCCTATTACTACTATAACACATATAACAATAGGTTCAGAAAAATTATTGGAAAGTCAAATAGAAAATATTAAAGATGTATTTCCCAAAGCGGTTATAAGACAGCATTATGGTTTAGCGGAGGGTGTAGCAAATATAAGTGAAAATAAAGATGGAAAATTTGTTATAGATGATGATTTTTGCTATATTGAATTTATTCCAATTTCTGATGATAATCCAAATTTATGCCGTATTATTGGTACTGGATTTGTCAATGAAGCATTTCCATTAGTTCGATATGATACTGGAGACATAGCAGAAATAAAAATTTCTCAAGAAGGAAAAGTTAATATTATTTCTATTTATGGACGTACAGAAGAATTTATCACATTGCCTAATGGTGTAAAGTTTGGATCCGCGGCAATGAGTTTGATGTTTAAAAAAATTACAAATATTAAAGAAACACAAATATATCAAAAAGACCTATTTAATATTGAATTAAATATTATTAAGGGAAATGATTATACACAGGCTGATGAAAATAAATTAATAAAAGAAATTCGTGAACGAATTACTGATGATGTAAATATAAAAATAAATTATGTAGATAAAATTGAACGAACCATATCAGGAAAACTTCGGCTTGTTAAATCGGAGGTAAAACAATAATGAAACAAATAATTCAAGACCTTAAAACAGGCTAAGGAAATAGAATGAAAGAAAAGGTGTATAAAAAATCATACACTTAAAATATTATAAGAATATTGAAGTTTTTATAAAATATATAGACAAAAAATTATACCGGTGTTATACTTATTAATATGAAAACAGCAATTTCATTATCAAATACTTTATTTGAAAAAGCGGAAAAAACAGCTCAATATATGGGAATTCCTCGTAGCCGACTATATGTTATTGCTCTTGAAGAATATATTGCAAAGCATAATGGTGAAATGATAACCCAAAAACTAAATGAAGTATATTCAAAAATTGACCAAAGTGAATTTGATAGGGATTTAGAAATTGGGCTTGAATCTTTAAGGAATTTAACAAAAAATGACACGTGGTGAATTATGGTGGGTAGATCTAGGAGTTCCTTTTGGCAGTGAATCTGGCTTTAGGCGTCCTGTAGTAATATTGCAAAATGATTTTTTTAATAAAAGTCAAATAAAAACCACAATTATTCTACCATTATCATCAAACATGATGCTGGCTGACGCTCCCGGAAATATCATAATAACTAAAAAGGAATCAAAATTAAATAAAGAATCTGTTATAGTATTATCACAAGTAAAAGTAGTAGATCGCGCAAGACTTATAGAAAAAATATCAAAAATAGACAGAACAATTATGGAAAAAATTGAAAATAATTTATTGTTCATTTTAGGGATAAATAGAATTTAACTAACCCATGAAACAAATAATACAAGACCTTAAAACAGGCGAAACAATTCTAGAAGAAGTTCCGGCTCCTCTAGTTAGAAGCGGCTGCGTATTAATTCAAACCACTCATACACTAGTATCTCTAGGCACAGAACGCATGTTGGTTGAATTTGGAAAGGCAAGCCTTGTTGATAAAGCACGTCAAAAGCCGGATAAAGTAAAGCAGGTATTAGATAAAATTAAAACAGATGGTTTGTTGCCGACACTTGAAGCTGTGTTTAACAAGCTTGGACAGCCGCTCCCGTTAGGTTATTGTAATGTAGGCAGGGTAGTAGCGATAGGGAATGGTGTTACTGAATTTACTGTAGGTGACCGTGTAACATCTAATGGTAACCATGCAGAATTTGTTTGTGTACCCAAAAATCTTGTTGTTAAAATACCGGATAATGTTTCATATGAAGAAGCAGCGTTTACTGTAATAGGTTCGATTGGGTTGCAAGGCATAAGGCTTATTAATCCTCAACTCGGCGAAACTGTAGTCGTTATTGGATTAGGATTAATCGGGCTTATAACAGCAGAATTATTAAAAACTAATGGATGTAAAGTAATTGGTATAGATATAGATCAGCAAAAAATCGATATTGCCAGAAAGAAAGGAATTGTTACTTTTAATCCTGCAGATGGCAATGATATTGTAAAATCGGTTTTGGAATATACAGGTAATGTTGGCGCTGATGCTGTAATAATAACTGCTTCGGCAAAAGAAAATGAAATTATTCATCAAGCTGCAGAAATGTCACGTAAGCGCGGTCGAATTGTTTTAGTAGGAGTAATAGGACTTGATATTCGAAGGGATGATTTTTATAAAAAAGAACTATCTTTTCAGGTATCATGCTCTTATGGGCCTGGGCGTTATGATGAAGAATACGAAAATAAGGGGTTGGATTACCCACTTCCTTTTGTGCGATGGACAGAAAAACGTAATTTTGAAGCAATTTTGTATGCAATATCAACAGGTAGCTTGAACGTAAAATCATTAATTACAGAAGTTGTAGATTTAAAAAATTATGATGAAATCTACAATGACATGAGAAAAACAGGTTCTATAGCGTCTATAATTCGTTTTCCAGTTGATTCAAAAAGCGAAACCGTTGTAGATATACAATCTTCAAATGCATTTAAATGTGGAAATGGTAAAATAGGCGTTATTGGTGCAGGGAATTTTACTTCAGCTACAGCTGTTCCTGCTTTGAAAAAAGCCAAGGCAAACATTAAATATATTGCTAGTGCACAAGGTTTATCTGCCAAAATAATTGCAAAAAAAGCAGGTGCAGAAAAAGCAGTTTCCGATTATAAAATAATTTTTGATGATCCAGAGGTAGACACAGTTATTATAACTACCCGGCATAATTTGCATGCTCCTATGGTGATAGAAGCATTAAAAGCCGGAAAAAATGTATTTGTAGAAAAACCGCTTTGTTTAAATGAAAAAGAACTAACCGAAATCATGGATGTTTATAATGAAAATGCATCATTAACGGTAGGTTTTAACCGGCGTTTTTCTCCTTTTGCTGTAAAAATGAAAAAACTTCTGGGAACTGTTCCAATGAACATTGTTACTACAATGAATGCCGGATTTATCCCTCCCGAATCATGGGTTCATGATTTAAGTATAGGAGGAGGCAGGATAGTTGGCGAGGCTTGTCACTTTATCGATCTTTGCTCATATTTGGCTGACAGTAAAGTAATTTCTGTTTGTATGAACTCCCTTGGAACAGAGATAAAGGAAAACTCAGATAATGCCTCGATTCTTTTAAAGTACGAGAATGGAATTAATGCAACAATAAACTACTTTGCAAATGGAAACAAATCTTACTCAAAAGAGCGAATCGAAGTATATTCACAAGGTAGAACATTAATTCTGGATAATTGGAAAAAACTTACAGGATATGGTTATAATAATTTTTCAGTTATGAAAGGAAAACAGGATAAGGGGCATAAAGTACAATTCACATTATTGAACGAAAGGATAAAAAATGGTGGAGAAGCTTTAATACCTTTTGACAGTATTATTAACACAACAAAGGCCGGTTTCGCCTGTATCGAAAGTTTAAAAAAGAAAACCTGGGTAGATGTTAAATAAATCTAAACTTAACAGAGCATGTCAGATTATTTCCAATATGGGATGGAAATATGTATTATTCCGTTTAGCTTATGAAATAAAGCGGAAAACAGGTATTTTAAAATGGAGATATCCTGTTAATCCTGTTGTAAAAGAATATATTTCATTTTTTTCCTGGAAAGAAAATACACCAGTGTTTTTTTTTAACTCAAGAGACGAATTATCGTTTAAAAAAAAACCTTCAGTATATTTACATGATGAAGTAATATCTATCTTATCCGGTAAGTTAATTTATTTTAATTCCAAGCAGTTATTATTAAATGGCTTTGATTGGTATCTTAATCCTCAAAGCGGTTATCGCTATTCGGAAAACCAACATTGGACAAAAGT
>Ga0123356_10006513_pt1 | contig 11762 bp, 13 predicted proteins | sample TergutEmb28metaG_2_FD_92546 | JGI IMG/M metagenome (GOLD analysis project Ga0123356, IMG submission 92546) | Embiratermes neotenicus P3 segment gut microbial communities from Petit-Saut dam, French Guiana - Emb289 P3 | ecosystem: Host-associated > Arthropoda: Insects > Digestive system > Gut ... | reverse complement strand
CGATCCCTTCACGTCCTTGGGATCGATAGTCACGAATGAAACCAAAGCGCAGGTTCGAATTCTGCTTGGCCTGCTAAGGGGAGATTGTTCGGATGAGCCGTCCTATCGTGTCAAAGCCTCTCGTGCGGCTTGCCGCCGGGGCCGCCTTGCTGTTGCTTGCCGTGCCTGCGCTCGCGGTTGCCGCCGACGATGGCGTCACGCCCACGGAGATCGTCATCGGCACAACCACCGACCTGTCCGGCGTCACGGCCGTTCAGGGGGTCAACAACTCCGATGCCATCCGGATGGTGTTCGACGATGTCAACAAGGCCGGCGGAATCAACGGCAGAAAGATCCACTACATTGTAGAGGATACGCAATACACGGTGCCTCGTGCCGTGCAGGCGATCAACAAGCTGGTCAACCTAGATCATGTGTTTTTCGAGATCGCCGACGGCGGAACGCCAATGAACGACGCCGAAATGCCGATGCAGTTCGCCAAGGGCGTGCCCAACGTGTTCGCGTTGAGCGGCGCTCGCTCGATGTATGAGCCCTACAATAAGCTGAAGTTTGGACAATTTGCTTCGTACTATGATCAGATGCGCGCCGCAGTGAAGTATTTCGTGGAGCAGCGACATGTAAGAAAAATCTGCGCGTTGTATCAAGACTCCGACTTCGGCAAAGACGTGTTCGCGGGCGTGAAGGCACAGGCGCAGGCGATGAACATGCCAATCGTCGCCACCGCAACGGATCATCCCACAGACACAGACTTCACCGCGACGCTGGCCAAGCTGCGTGACGCCAACTGCGACTTCGTCGGAATGGGTACCATCGTACGCGACACCGTTGATATCCTGTCGCAGGCAAAGAAAATGGGCTGGCATCCAGCCTTTGTCGGCCAGGTCGCCTCCTATGACACCGCGGTCGCGACAGCGCCCGGAGGCGTCGGTGACGGCTTCTATTCCATGACGCCTGCGCTCTACGCTTATCCTGATGATCCGCGGCCCGCAGTGCAGAAGTTCGCCGCAGAGTTCAAAAAACGCTACGGCATTGATCCAAATTTTCTGGGTGAGACCGGCTATACCGCAGCGAACTTTGTGGTGCTGGCCATGAGGAATGCGGGCCCAAATCTCACCAGGGACAGCTTTATCAAGGCCATGGAAGGTATTCACGACTATCACGACATTTTCGGTACAACGCTTAGCCTCGGCCCGCACCAGCACCACGCGGAAACCGCTGCGTATCTCGCGGTCGTGAAGGATGGACGCTGGGTACCGGTTACTGTCAACCAGCTCGTGTACTGAACTTTGTTCCATGCCGGCCCGGCAGCCTGCCGGTCCGGCATGACTTACCCCGGAGGCGATTGACAGGGCAAAATCGTCGCGTCTAGGTTTGTTTCCAACGAAAAGATGCGGACTGGCCGACCCGGCTGGCGCTAGAGAGGACGAACGGCCAGCCGATGACGGAAGCGCTACGGCTTCTCCAATTAATTATCAATGGCGCTGCGGGTGGCTGCATCTATGGCCTGATCGCGTTGGGCTTCGTGCTAATCTACAAGGCGACCGAGGTCATCAACTTCGCCCAGGGCGATATCATGATGCTGGGTGGGTTCTTTGCCTACAGCATTGTGACATGGTTCGGGCTCGACTACTGGGCCGCCGCGGCGCTCGCCATCATGATCACCGCAGCGTTCGGCTATTTGCTCGATGTAATCGTGATCCGCCGCGTGATCGGCCAACCACAGTTCGCTGTCGTAATGCTGACCTTGGGGCTCGGGTTCATTTTCCGGGCGTTTGCCGGCATTGTGTGGGGTTACGATTCGGTTGCCTACAACACGCCGTTCACCAACCACACGTTAAAGCTCGGCAGTTTCGTGCTGGGTTACGACAGCCTTTCAATCATCGGTGGTACCCTGCTGCTGTGCGCCGTGCTCTATGTGTTCTTTAGTCACACACGTCTTGGCGTTGCAATGCAGGCGTCGTCGCAGAACCAGCTTGCCGCTTACTATATGGGTATCCCGGTTCGCACAATCTTCTCTTTGATCTGGGCCATCAGCGCTGGTGTCTCCGGTGCTGCGGCCATCTTGCTGACGCCGGTTTCGATGGTCGATGTGAACATGGGTTCCCTCGGCATCAAGGCGTTTGCCGCCGCGGTCCTCGGTGGCTTTGGCTCGATTCCCGGCGCTCTGGTGGGCGGTGTGGTGATTGGCATCGCCGAGCAACTCGCCGGCTATTACCTACCGGCCGGATTTCAAGACGTCACGGCGAACGTGGTCCTGCTGGCCACGCTGATCCTCATGCCACATGGACTATTTTCACAGCGTATCGTCAAGCGGGTGTAAAGGACCGGTTGCATGCGCACTCCATTCAAGACTGACTATCGACAGGACCTGACGATCTGGCGTCATCCCGGTGATCTGTTCTGGTATGGATTGCTGCTGGCTGTGCTTCTGATTTTGCCGTACATGCTCGGGGACTTCTATATCGGCGAACTTGGCGCGGTGTTTATCTATGCCATCGCCGGCACTGGGCTGATGTTGCTGACCGGCTACACCGGGCTGGTGAACCTTGGCCACGCGGCGTTTCTCGGGATTGGCGCATACACGAATGCCGTGCTGCTGACAGCTGGGCTGCCCTACCTGATTACACTGCCCGCTTCCGCACTATTTGCGGCAATTGCGGGCGTCGTCATCGGCGTTCCCACATTGCGTATGAGCGGTCTGTATCTCGCGATCGCCACGCTGGCGTTCGGCCAGATCGTCAGCACGGTATTCCAGAAATGGGACTCGGTCACCGGGGGATTCAACGGCCTAGCGGTGCCAGCTCCAGAAGTTTTCGGTTTTTCCCTCCAAGGCAGCACAAGCGTCTACTACATTGCGCTGCTCATGCTGGTCGTGGTCTTGTGGGTTGCCAACAACATCCTGCGTACGCCGTTCGGCCGCGCACTGGTTGCGATTCGCGACAGTGAGGTATCCGCGCGCAGCATGGGAATCAATGTTGCCGTCTACAAGACCATCGCCTTTGCTGTCGGTGCCGCGATGGCCGGCCTGGCTGGCGGGTTGTTCGCGCAATACGTGAACTTCCTGGCACCTGATTCCTTCGACGTGCTGCTGTCGGTTCAGTTTCTCACCATCATCTTCGTGGGTGGCATCGGGTCGCTGCAGGGCGTGATCTATGGTGCCTTGTTCGTGCGCCTGCTGCCACAGGGCATCGCCCTGATCCGCGACGACCTCCCAGGACATATCGGACACCTGCCGGGACTCGAGCCATCGCTGTTCGGCCTGATACTGGTGCTGACGATCCTGTTTCAGCCCACGGGGATCAACGGTGGCTGGTTGCGTGCCAAGGCCTGGTTTCAGCAGTTTCCGTTACACCGCGCAAGCAGCGCCCGCCGCCAGCGCACGTACGCCAAATCGGAGCGCGTGTGATGCCACTGTTCCGCGCCGAGGATCTCTCCCTGAGTTTCGGCGGGATCCGGGCTGTCGATCAGGTATCGTTCGACGTACAGGATAGCGAGGTATTCGCCATTATCGGCCCTAATGGCGCCGGTAAGACCACGATCTTTAACATGATCAGCCGCCTGTACAACCCAACCGATGGGCACATGATCTTTCGTGATCAGGATATCACGGCCATCCCGTCGCACCGCATCGCCGGGCTCGGCATCGCCCGCACGTTCCAGAACATTGAATTGTTTGGCAACGCGACTGTATTACAGAATCTGCTCATCGGCTGCCATTGCCACGTGCGTGCTTCGATCTGGTCACAACTTGTGTTTGCACCGTCCGCGCGACGCGATGAACTGGCGCATCGCGAAAAGGCCGAGGATGTCATCTCCTTCCTTGGCCTGCAGCGTTATCGGGATTCGCTCATATCCGGTTTGCCTTATGGCGTGCGCAAAGTGGTGGAACTCGGCCGCGCGCTCTGCACTGAACCAAAGCTGCTGCTGCTTGATGAACCGTCCTCCGGTCTCAATACCGAGGAAACCGAGGTAATGGGATTCTGGATCGAAGACATCAAGACGGATTTGGGGATCACCGTCATCATGGTCGAGCATGACATGAACCTGGTTCGCCAAGTATCAGACCGGGTGATGGCTCTGAATTACGGCCGGGTGCTCGCGCTCGGCACGTCCGCCGAAGTTCAGTCGCACCCCGAGGTGATCCGCGCGTATATCGGCGGCGAAGCATCTGCATGACCGCCGAACCGTTGCTTTCCGTAACCGGCATCGAGACGTACTACGGCCCGATCCAGGCAATCCGCGGCATCAGCCTCGAGGTGGAAGCAGGGCAGATCGTCACCGTGCTTGGCGCCAATGGCGCGGGCAAGACCACGGTACTGCGCACGATCTCCGGCGTGCTGAATCCGGCTCGCGGGCAGGTCCGATTCCAGGGACGCGAAATTGCCGGCTTGTCGCCCGACCGCGTCGTGAGGCTTGGGATCTGCCACGTGCCCGAAGGCCGCGAGATCTTCCCCCTGCTCACCGTGCGGGAAAACCTGATGATGGGCGCGTTCGCACGTCGCGACAACGAGATCGATCGCGACCTGCAGATGTGTCACGGATATTTTCCCGTGCTGGCCGAACGCACCTCACAGCGCGCTGGGTTGCTTTCGGGAGGTGAGCAGCAAATGCTGGCCATTAGCCGTGCGCTGATGGGCCGGCCGCGGCTCTTGTTACTCGACGAACCGTCGCTCGGCCTATCACCGTTATTGATTTCGCAGATTTTTGACATCATCCGCCGGATCAACCGCGAGCAGGGCGTGGCGATCCTGTTGGTGGAGCAGAATGCAAACATTGCGTTGAACACAGCCGACTACGGCCACATCCTCGAAGTCGGTCGGATCGTCATGCGCGGCACGTGCGCGGAATTACTGGAGAAGGAAGACATCAAGGAGTTCTATCTCGGACAGAAAGCCGAGGGCGTGCGCGGCACGCACCGTTGGCGGCGCAAGAAGCTATGGCGATGAACACGCTACCCGATCTGCTGCGACGTCGCATGGCAACCGACGCAACGCGCACCATCATGCGCCGCAAGGATCGTGGCATCTGGAAGCCGATGAATTGGGGCGAGCTCGGCACCCGCGTTCGCTCGCTGGTGCGCGCGATGCAGGCCGACGGGTTCGGCCGGGGCACGACGGGCGCCATATTGGCAGACACCCATCCGGAATGGCTCCAGGCCGATCTTGCTTTGCAATCAGCGGGGGGAGTGAGCGCCGGACTGTGGCCGAATGCCGGGGTAGACGAGATTACCGAGCAATTGCGCGACAGTGGTGCCCGTCTGGTGTTTGCCGAGAATGAGGAACAATTGGACAAGGTGCTGAAGGCACGAACGGCTTGCCCGGCGCTCTGCCGTGTTGTCATCTTCGACATGAAGGGCTTGCGCGGGCTGGCGGATCCGATGTGCACCAGCTTCGCAGAGTATATGACGAGCGGCGCGAGCGCTGCCGACACTTGGGATGCGACGATCGACGCGCTGGATCCCGACACACCGGCAGCGCTGATCTATCATCATGATGACCCAATTCGCCTCAGCCACGGTAACATTGCGGCGGCGATTGAAACCGCCATGCGCCTGTTCGCGCCGAATGCGGAGGACGAGCGGCTGGTGGTGATGCCGCTCCCGCATGTGAGCGAACGAGTCCTCGGTTCCTATTTGTCTTTGCATACAGGTTGTATCAGCAACTTTGGCGAGAGCTCTGGTACATTGGAAGAGAATCTGCGCGAGGTGAAGCCGACCCTGCTGGTCGCTGCACCATCGTTGTGGAAGCGGTTCCATGATCGCATCGCACTGGCCACCAGCGCCGCGACACGCATTCAGCGCGTCATATGTCGCGTCGCCCTTGCGGGTGGTGTCAGAGCTGGTGAGAGCCGAGCTAACGGACGCCGTTCCATGCCTTGGAGTATGGCAATTGAATGGCTGGCATGGCCCGTGCTGGCCAACATTCGGCGCGACCTGGGGCTGTCGCGTCTGCGGCTGGGGTTGATTGCCGGCGGCACGACCACCCCGGACCTGGTTCGCTGGTTCATGGCACTGGGGATCGACCCGATTGAAGTGTATGGCCCGGCTGAAAGCAGCGGCCTCGCTGCGGCGCCAGCGCCCGGTGCCATCCGTCCCGGCGATGTCGGTTACGCAATCGCACCCGACTTACTGCGCGTCACGCCGGATGGAGAGATTGAGCTCAACAGCGCTGCTTTGTGCCAGCCAGGAGCTGCGTCACAGTCCGACGGCATCTGGCGCCGGACCGGCGATGCCGGTGTGATGACTGATGGCCGGCTGACAGTACTGGGCCGTGCTGCCGACACGATCACGCTACTCGACGGTTCCGAGGTTCATCCCGAGCCGATCGAACGTGCGCTCTGCCTGTCACCCTATATCGCGGACGCTTTGGTGGTTGGCGACGGCAGGTCCTTTCCAGGCTGTTTGATCCGTCTCGAACCTGAGGCAGTTGAAGGGTGGGCCCACGCCAAGCGCGTATCATTCGCCGGCTTCGCCGATCTTGCGAACACGGCGGAGGTTCGTGCGCTCCTTCAGACAGAGATCGAGCGGGTCAACAAAGCTGCTGCGCGCGCTGCGCCGGTCCGAGCGTTCCGCGCGATTGACCGGCCGCTGCAGGAAGGCGATCCGGAATTGAACTCGCTCGGCGGCCTGCGCCGGGTGCCTGCCATGACAACGTTCCGCTCGCTGATCAGCGTGATGTACGACGAGGCGACACACCCTGCCGAGTAGACAATTGGCGAGGTGGCCGACTGATATCGACCGTCCCTGTGACCGACTTGAAACGATGCACAAAATTGCAGAGATTTCGGTTCGCTGCTGAGCGGCGTCGGCTCGCGAGGAAGGGAGAAGTAATCAGACAGGCCGCAATTTCGGGCTCGCCCTGACCCTTCCACCCCCGGTGCGATACGATCGAACTCCACGATTGCGTTCCTCCGCCCCGCCATCGACCAATGGCCGCACGATCTCTATGCAGCGACGTGTCGCCTTCGGCCCCTGCCGACCGCCGCACAATTACTTCCTCGACCGGTTTCGCCAAGACCGAGCACAAGCATTCGCTGGTCACTCACCATCGGAGAAGCGGCCAGCAGTGGCGGCGTTCATGCCTGGCTGTGGCCTAACAAACCGGTCGGTCTGTTTCTCGCCGTGTACGTCCTTGCCGAATGGTCGCCCAGCGGTGGCATTTCTGTCTTCAGCAAAGGCCGATTTCCTGCTGCATTGGGGCTGTCACCTCCGGTAGGTCAGCGCCTGCTCCACCGTCATATGCATCCTGACCTCGGCGCTGCCAGGTTGGCAGCCCTGTGCGCAGGGGGACGTCGCCTGCGACGAGGCATCGTCTTGGCCCACCGGATCAGCGTCTGGACTGCCGCACGCTGCCAGCGAAGACAGGATTGTTACGGCGAGCATCAGGTTGCGAACCACGTCAGCCTCCTGCATGGACACACAGCATCGCCCCTCCCGCATCGGCAATCAAGGATTGTGCGCCCTCCAGTCGGCGGGACTTCGGATCCGCACATTTCACCCGATTGGTCCACAATCGGTCAAACTGTATCAATCTGAGAAGTGTGACGATCGACCGAAAAACTTATGGCAGGGACTGCGACTTGCGATGGTCGATCGACCAGAGCTCATCCGGCGTGAACATCCGTTCGTCGTGATGAAGGAAACCAGCAATAAGCATTAACGGAAAGCTTGTGGCGGTCGCGGAAGCTGGTAGCGGGATCGGCCACGCGACCGCATTGGTGCTTGCTGAGTGTGGTGTAACGATAGTGTTAAACCGCCAGACAAATGGACGCTTTGGCCCACGGTGCTGCGCCATGTGTTCCGTTGGGTGCTCGACACATCGCCACCTTGCCTGCCGGTAACTGCGTCATTTTGAAATCAGATGCCGCGGTCGAGCTCGGACAGAATGCGCTCGGAGGACTCGATCAGGTTCGCGGCGGGGTGAGATCTGCAATAATAGCCGAGGCTCGCGCCAAAGGGACTGTGCGGGTCAAAGGGCACGACCCCGCCCTTTCCGGCGTGATACCCCCATAGAAAACTGATCAGGGCCGCCATATTGGCTCGGCCGGAAGCCAGGAACGCTCGGCAGGTAACCTTCGAGTAGTAGTCGCTCTCCTGAGCCGCTGGCGTGCCAGGCACGGCGATCAAAGCGGCGAAATTCGTCCCAGTGGCCATCAGCGCGGTGTGCTCCTCGAACCGATCACCGCATCGGTGGGCGGCGTCCATTTTGCCGCTCAGAGCATGTGCCAGGGCCGCTCGGGTGGTTCGTTGCTTCGGTGCCCAATCGCGGAACAGGGAACGGAACCCGTGCGTTGTGTGACCCGGGGGTCGAAAGTTCGAGCGCACCAAGTGCCTCGAGGGGGTCAGGGTTTGGGGGCCGCCATTTACATACCAATAATATGGCGTAATCAATCCGTTAAACGTTCGTTGCCACTTAGAAGGCGCCGCATCGGACACCGCACCGTCACATAGTTCACGCCAGACTTACGTTGCCCGGTGAGCAACTTCCGTGCGGCAGTGGCTCCCGCATTGGGGAGGATCAAAGATGCACTCTGAGATCTTGGTTCCCGGCCTGGCGGTTGACCTGGACTACGCGCTGAAGGACGTGCCGTCTGGGATTGTAGCGATTGTAAGTGAGCTGGCGCGGTTACGGGGCCGAGCGGTTGCGGAGGAGTTTATTGTTCTGGTGCTGGCAGCTGTTGCGGGAAGTGCGATAGCGGCGCTGGGTCAGGAGCGAGCGTGCCACTTGCTGGCGACGCAACTTGTAACGGCGGAGGAGTGGGACCGCGGCGATTAGGCCGGCCGCTGGTGCCGGGTTGTCAGCGACCCTTTCGACGTCGGCGGTTTAGAGCATGGTTCCGCCGCACTGAAACCGGGCGGGGCAACCTAGAGCACGGTCGGCACCTTGGTGAAGGCGTCGCGCTGGGTCGGTGCAATTCACCGCGCACTTGTCAGCACATTGGGTAACTATCGCGCGAGCTGGAAAAGGCGAAACCGGCTGGTCGGGGCACCGTTAGTCTTCCGCATAGTCGGAAGACTAAGGCCAAGTCGGCATCAGCACAGCGCAACGCGGACCACCACGAAGCATCGGCTTTTGATCACGAGGAACAAGGACAGGGCATCGCCGCTGCTGTCACTGCTGGATTTGCATCCCAACGATGGGACACTGACGACACCCAAGTCTCCGTAGACGCCTTTGGCTGTCAACCTCGCATCCCTATTGCCGCCGAAGCCCTGACGATGCGGCAACCATCGTACGGTAAGATGGTTCTCCCCCCAAGCACCGCGACTGGCGTCCGTGATGCCTACGACAGACATGATCAGCGACAGACATGACCGGCAAGCAGCTAAGCGGTCCGGTATACCGACACGTGGTGCCGCCCAGGAGGGTATTGGATGCGCGAATAGCGGCCCGATTTATCGGGCGAGCTGCCGGGCCCTTCGAGCCGATCGAGCGGACCCGGCCGGGCAGTCGCGACGGGCTGGAGGACGCCTGCATGACGGATTAGACCGCGGAGCACGCCACGTTGGAGGTGACCGCGCGACTGCAGGTGATCAGCCTGGGCGCGGTCTCTAACAGGGAGCAATATCTCGAGGGTTCAGGGACTGCGGAGAACGATGACAGACAGCGACCGGCCGGCCCCGCCCGCGCGGGTGGAGGTGACGGCGAAATTCATAGCGGAGAACCGCGCCAAGCAGCATGCCTACGAAGATCGCCGCCGGCTGTGGACCGAGCCATTGCAGCCATTGAGGTCGCGCGGACAAGCGGCCGCCGCCTCGCGCGGGCGCGGCAAGATCAACGATCCGCGGCAGCGGAAGTTCGATTTGTGACCACGTAGCCGTTTTTTCTCCAGAGTTGAAAAAGGTAGCCGCAAGATCCTCGGTGGAGCGCGGCATCCAACAGAAAGCATCGCCCTCATGACGACAATCGAACGGCAGTGGCAAACGACGCGCCAGGCTCAAAGAGGACGCCCAGTGCCTGCCGGAAATGCGCTGTAAGCTGGAAAGCGACCAACCACGGCAACGGGAGATGCGCAAGCGCCGCGGCGCCGCCCATATGACGAGACCCACAATCCGGAGGACGACCCATGCCCCTAACCACGGACGAGAAACTCCTGGCCCTGAGCCGGGAGACCCTTGAGGTGTTCGACAAAGTGAACGGCGGCGTTCATCCCGGATTCAGACCCGCGCATGCCAAGGGCATCCTGCTGACAGGCGCGTTTACACCGTCGCCAGAAGCCGCGGCGCTGACGCGAGCGCCGCACCTGCACCGCAATTCCACAGCGGTGACGGTCCGTTTGTCGAATGCTGGGGGCATGCCGACGGTTGCCGACAATGACACGCAGGGTGCGGCCCCGCGCGGCTTTGCGGTTCGCTTCCACCTTGCGGAGCATGTTCACACCGATATCATCGGCCATTCGGTCGATGCTTTTCCGGCCCGCACCGCCGAGGGGCTCATCGAGCTCCTAAATGCCGCGATCGCGACCGATCCCGCCGGGCCGCACCCGAATGCCATCGAGCAATTCCTCACTGCGCATCCTGCCGCCTTGAGGTTTGTACAAATCGCTAAGCCAATCCCTACCAGTTTTGCGACGGAGTCGTTCTTCGCGGTATCGGCGTTTAAGTTCACCAACGCCGAGGGGGTGAGCAGATACGGACGCTATCGGGTGCAGCCCATCGCGGGCAGCGAATATCTGAGTGATACCGAAGCTGCGGCGCGTGGTTCGGACTTCCTCTTCGATGAAATCAGGGCGCGCGTTGCCAAGGAACCCGTTAGATTTCGGGTCGTCGTGCAGCTGGCCGAGGATGGCGACACCGTTGACGACGCCACGATCCGCTGGCCGGAAGAGCGCCCGCAGCCAGCGTTTGGCGAAATCAGCCTACGAGAGATCGCCGCGGATAGTGCCAGCCAGCAGCAACAAATCATCTTTGATCCGATTCCACGCGTGGACGGCATCGAAGCGTCAGCCGATCCGCTCTTCGAGCCGCGCGCCAATATCTATCTGATGAGCGGAAGGCGACGCAGAGAAGCCGGCAAACGCTAGCAGCTTGCTGAAAAACAGCGGCCGGTGTCGTGTTGCCGCGAATGACTGGAAAAGTGCTTGTCCGCCCCGATGGCGGCCGCTGGCAGCCCGGCTTCTGGGCGTTCGAACTTCGCTGGGAAGAGACCGGCTAGAGCACGGCTATTCGCCGATACGCACGAAGGCAGCTGCCTTGTGACGGAGGCAGCCGCCCCGTGCCGGCGGCGCAATCTACGTCAATGCCCCATGTGGACCGGTCCGCCGAGCGTGATCTTGCGCGGCGTCAAAGCCAGTGGCACGGCGGTTTGCGAGATCGGCTTCGCACCCAAAAGGCGTCCATGTAGCCGGGCAACCTTGCCTGCGTCTGCACCTTCTATCCGATCGACTCATTCGCCTGTTGGTGCGTCTGGATCAGCGGGCTACCCGGCCAGTGGTTGCTCGACGCACGAGGCCCGCGGGTATCCGTGAACGCGCAATCGACGGGATGTGGACGGCAGGTGGCATACGCGTGACTACGGCTGGCCTGCATGATTTTTCTACGCAGCGAACAGTGTCGCGTTTGGCGGGCGGAATACTCTTTGATGCCGGGGAATGGCAGGCTAGGCTGGGTAGTCACAAATTGCATGGTTATTGTTCGGCGCCACTTTCCACCGATGGTAGCCAGCCAATGCTACTTGAAGGGACCAGAACGTCGCAGCGCCAGCTCGCTGACAAAAGGCGGCCTTGTAAGATGTCCCTTCGGGCGGCTATCAATTGACGGCTGG
>Ga0123356_10006512_pt1 | contig 11762 bp, 9 predicted proteins | sample TergutEmb28metaG_2_FD_92546 | JGI IMG/M metagenome (GOLD analysis project Ga0123356, IMG submission 92546) | Embiratermes neotenicus P3 segment gut microbial communities from Petit-Saut dam, French Guiana - Emb289 P3 | ecosystem: Host-associated > Arthropoda: Insects > Digestive system > Gut ... | reverse complement strand
TATTCCGGCAGGAAATGCTTTGGATGTCGCAAAAGCAGATTGCCTTACTGTTCGACGTAAATCGTCCGGCTGTTACCAAGCACCTCGGTAATATCTTCAAAGAGGGAGAGTTAGCTGAAACCGCAGTATGTTCCATTTTGGAACATACTGCGTAGAAAGATATACACGATCAGAAAATAGTTCCGTTATTGGCTACCCCCGCACCCCTGCAGGCTTGTAGCCCGCAGGGGTGCGGGGGTAGCCAATAACGGAACTATTTTCTGTTTATTAAGATACAATATCATCAAGCGAAACTGGTGTTGTCACGTAAAGTCAAAGACAGGTACAGAATGTATGAGTTCTAGAAAACGCATAGCCATCCTTACAGCATACTGGTTCCTTGCCTTCATGTTCGTGTGGGTCACGCCAGCGTGGGCTTACATCGACCCAGCAACGACAACCTATATCATCCAAGTCGCTGCTGCTATCGTAATCACTCTTGGGGTCTCGCTCAGCATATTCCTGTATAGATTCCGGATAATAATCACGAACCTCAGAGTGACCTTGCATGCGCTAACAAGCCGCCTGAGAAACAGAGACACGAAGGGTAAACAGCAAAACCCGGCGACCATTTCTGATACTCCTTCTGACGCTAAGTCAGAAGAAAACAAAACTGACGCACCTGGCTTGCCAGGTGCGTCAGCGCTTCTTACGGAGGAAGAAGCGCTCGCCGCTGGAATTCTCGATTATCCTATCCCTGTATGCAAGACCTATACCGCGCTGGCGTATGGTTCCTCGTCAACAGAAAAGATCGAGTCAGATTCCGCACCCAAGCTGGAATCCACTCATGAAGCGGGCGACGAGAGCCGCAAGAAGCAATCTTTCCTGGGTGCCATCAAGGCTTTCGGTCATTGGTTATGGGACGATACACGCAGCCGCAAACAACGCTGGCTGCCGTCGATACTCATCGCTGCTGCAACTGCCATGACCTACGGCATCTTCAGCATGACGGAATCAGTCATCGCGAATAGCTCTCAGCTCATTTTCTCCTTTGCAGAGATCATCGGGCCTGTCCTCATTTTTGGGTTAGTCATATTCGCCATTGTGTTTCTCATATCGCTCTGCTTCAGGGGGCGCATCTTTGACTTCATGCTCTGTCTGGCGCTTTCGCTGCTCGTCTGTGGATACATCCAGAGCACGGTTTTCAATGCCGAGCTCGGAGAGCTTATGGGGCAATCGGTCGGGTGGACAGACCTCGGCGTCCCCAATGTAATCTTTAATTTGCTATTTTGGTTGGCAGTTTTTGCAATCATCTTCATTTTCGGTCTTCTCCGCAAAGAAAAGATACGGAGGTTCTTCTGGAGGTTTGCACTCTTTGCACCTTCATTGCTCATCGCCGTACAGCTGGTAGCCTTGTTCAGCATCCTCCCACCTGTAAATGAATGGCAAACAGAGCAACCGAGCGGAACAACCCAGGTCTTGTCCGTCGAGGGTCTGTATGACGTCTCTTCAAATGGCAACGTGCTTATCTTCATCGTCGACATGTTGGATGAGGACTTCATCCATGAGATCCTTGCGGTCGACCCTCATTTCTTCGACAACCTCGATGGCTTCACGCGTTTTACGAATAACGTGTCGGTATATAACATGACCTTTCCCTCTGTCGTCAATCTCATAACCGACGTGCCGTATGACCCATCCATACCTAGTGAGGACTACATTGCGAACGCCTATACCAACCAGCGCTCCTTTATCACCGACATCCGCAGTCAGGGTTTCCACAGCAGTCTGTATGCTGAGCCTCCGTACGTCTATACCAGGGAGAAGCAGCTGGAAGGCTTGGCGGATAACCTCGATGATGGCGTCTTTGGTATCAATTACCTGAGAGCATCCTTGCAGCTCTTCCGCCTCACCTTGCTTAAGAACGCTCCGCTTGCGCTTAAGTTCCCCTTCTGGCTTCATCCGGACATACTCAGTTACCGGAGTATTGGGGTTAAGGTCAGCGGTGCTGACCCGTATTGGGGAGATGATCCCCTGTTCTACCATAAGCTTGTGAACGACGGTCTTAGACTGACCAATGAGCCGCAGTTCACCTATTATCATCTCAACGGTTCCCATAGCCCTTGGATTATGGACGCAAACGCGCAGTATGTTGAGAAGGGGGCGCCGCTGCTTGAGCAGACAATGGGTTGCTTTCATATCCTGAACGAGTATTTCGAACAGATGAAACGTTTGGGTATCTACGAGGACGCAACGATCATCATAACTGGAGACCATCCAGTGCATCATACCGACGGCCTCCTGGAAAAACCGATGCTCGTCGGACTGTTCGTCAAGCCTTCTGGCTCCGCAGGAACCCCTTTGCAGTATAACAACGCTCCCGTTTCTCTTGCCAACATGCGTGCCACCTGTGTTGAGGCGGCAGGTGGGGATCCAACGCCATGGGGTCGTACATATTTTGATGTCGCTGAAGGAGAAAGAAGCGAGCGGTATTATTACAATCGCTACAGTTTCCGCACCGGACAAGGAAGCTGGGATTACCTGCTTGCGAAGTACCGTATCGTCGGCGATGCGCGTGATTGGAATAACTGGGAACTTGTCGAGCAGATAAAGGTAGCGTCCGGCACTTTCATCAGCTGACGTCAGCTGACAAGAGCTGACAAGAGCTGACATTAGCTGACATGAGCTGACCTTTTCCCCGCACCCTCCTTTGCGACGTAGCAACAGCTTGTAAAATCCATATCGAATGTGTACCATGACTAAACTATGGATGCTCTCATCAGCCTGATAGGCACGCCGCTCGGGTACATCATGTACTGGTGCTTCGAGCTGCTCCGTAATTACGGGGCGGCGATTCTTCTGTTCACGCTTCTGACTAAGATCATCCTCTTTCCTCTGTCGCTCATCGCCCAGAAGAACTCCATCAAAATGGTCAAGATGCAGCCTGAGCTTGCAGATATCAAACTACGCAACGGCGGCAACGGCGAGCTTGTCATGCAAGAAACCAGAGCCTTATACAAAAAGGAACGCTACAGCACTATAAAGGGCATCCTGCCTTTGCTCATCCAAATCCCTCTGATTCTTGGACTTATCAATGTCATCTATAATCCTTTGCAGCACCTTCTTCATCTAGGCAGCCAGACCATCACAACTTTGACCAATCGCACAGCAGAACTCCTCGAAACCACGGTAAGCGGTCTGGGCTGGGGCACGCAGGTGATGGTTTTGGAGACGGTGCAAAGCAACCCTTCCGCCTTCACGCAAGCAGGCTCGGGCGGTACAGATACTCTTGCATCAGCCGTTGCACAGATACTTTCCATAGACGTCTCATTCTTTGGCTTCGACCTTGCCGCCGTGCCGCAATTTAGCGAATTAACGTTAATCTTTCCCATCTTGTCTGGCTTAAGCGCTTTGGTTTTATGCCTGGTGCAAAACCGCTATAACGTGTTACAGGCAGAGGCTGGATTCTTTAGCAAATGGGGCATGACGATATTCCTTATAGCGTTTTCCAGCTACTTTGCGTTGGTATTGCCCTGTGGATTTGGTCTGTATTGGACAGCTGGCAACCTTCTCTCGATTCCGGTTCTGGCTTTGTGCAACCTCATCTACAGCCCTAAGAAGTACATCGATTATGCACACCGCGTCATGCCTGTTAAGCTTACGCGCGCGCAGCGCACTGCAAAGTATGCGCAAGCGCGCATCTTGGCTAAACGAGAAAAAACCGATAGCAAGCGCTTTTTTGCCAAAGGGCTTAAGAAGAACCTCGTTGTCTATTCCGAAGGAAGCGGCTTTTGGAAGTATTTCTCGGCTATCGTCTCTTATGTAACCGAGCGCTCAAATATCATCATCCACTATGTGACCAACGACCCCAATGACCGCATTTTCCAAACCGAGAATCCTCAGATCGTCCCCTATTACATTGGGCATAAGGCTCTCATCGCATTTATGATGAAGATGGACGCCGATATCGTCTTGATGACAACTCCGGACCTTGAGTGCTTCCAGATTAAACGCTCCCTCGTGCGCAAGGATGTTGAGTACATCTATCTCGACCATAGCATGGGATCGTTGCATCTCGTATTGAGGAAAAGCGCGCTCGATAACTTCGACACCATCTTTGTATATGGCCCTAATCATATCGAAGAGGTTCGTGAATTGGAAAAACTCTACAACCTGCCGCAGAAGACCCTCGTAAAGACCGGTTATGGATTGCTAGACGAGCTATTAGAGCGAGTCAGGACGATGGGACTGGATGCGGCAGATACCCATCCAGCAGATTCGCACAAACAAATCCTTATCGCGCCCTCATGGCAGGCTAATAATCTTCTTGATCTTTGTATTGACGAGATGCTTGCAAGCCTGCTTGGACAAGGCTACCGTATTATCGTGCGCCCGCACCCGGAATATGTTAAACGTTTCCCAGCACGTATGGAGGCTCTTATCAGCCGCTACGCCAACGCCTGCTTGGAGCCTGACATACAGGGCGGCATACTGATCTTTGAGACTGACTTTTCCTCAAACGAAACCGTCTATCGCTCCGATCTTGTCATCACCGACTGGTCTACCATCGCCCAGGAGTTCTCGTACGCCACCAAGAAACCTTCGCTGTTCATCAATACCCCCATGAAGGTGATGAACCCTGAGTACCATCTTTTGCCGATCGTGCCTCTGGAGATCTCCATGCGAGATGAAATTGGCATCTCAGTTGACCCCGATAAGCTTGACACTCTTGCAGAAACCGTCGCCGATCTGCTCGCGCGTAGCAAGGAGTATCAAACCCGCATCACCGAGGTCCTTGAACGCAATATCTTTGACATCGGAGACGGTGCGCGCGGCGCTGGAGATTACCTCATCGCGCGCGTCAAGGAGATCGAATACCTGCGATCGGTAGGAAAAGACCCAGCCCAGCATGCTCAACCTGCTTTACTGGAAGCAGCTGATAGAAAAGCCAAAGAGGACAAGATCAGAAAACGCAAGAAGCCTCTCGTTCAAGACCCACTTAATGTGTGAACGCCTTCAGCGCTTCGAGAAGCTTGGCATTCTCCTCGGGTTTTTTAACAGAGACCCTGATGTATTCGCCGTGTATCCCGTTTTTCCCGCTTAAATCCTTAATCAGAATATTCCAGTCAACCAATAGAGACTCAGCAAGCCCACGCGCAGAATAACCCGCTGAAAGCTGGCATGTTATATAGTTCGCCTTGCTTGGGATCGGTCTCAGATATTCTATGTCGCTTAATCCAGCGTAGAGCTCATCCCGAACAGGATAGAAATTGTCTAAGGCATGAGCGTAGTCTTCCTTGTACTTCTCGCTTATCTGGAGATAGAACTCCGCAAATGAGTTAATGTTCCAGATGGATAAATCCTTGCGTATCGACGTGGTCAGGGTTTGGTTGCTGCAAGCCAGAACGCCAAGACGGAAACCGGGGATTCCATAAGCCTTTGATAGGCTCTTGATAACAACGAGCTTTGGATGCTTCTTGAGTATGTCTTTTTCTATCAAGGTATCGCCCTTATCGGCAAAGTCGACAAAGGATTCATCAACAACCAACAGAACGTCTTTTTCCTGAGCCCATTGAACAAGCTGCAGCACGTCGTCATGTGGTATATAGTTGCCGGAAGGGTTGTCAGGGTTGATTACGACCAACGCAGTAATGGCGCTTTGGTCATAGAAAGCCATGAGGTCGTCAGCCGAATAGGAAAACGCGTTATTGTCAGGCTTGAACGCTATAACGCTCCCTTTCTTCCTTTCTTGGTATTCCTCGAATGTGGGCAGCACGACCCCGATATCACCAGGAAGCTGTCTGAGCAACGAATTGATGAGCTCGGCTGCACCATTACCCACGACGATATCAGCGGGCAAGACGCCAAAAAGCCGAGCTGCCAAGAAATCATTCACGCGCTGCCCGGAAGGATACCCTGTGGCTAATACCTCGAAATTCGCCTTGATTTCATCCAGTAGCCTCTGCGGTGGGAAAAATGGATTTACCAGATAGCAGAAATCCAGCATGCCAGGATAGCGCCAATAGCCTCCGTATCGTTTTTCCATAAGACCCAGGCGGCTGTTGCCAGATGGCGCGAAGATACTTTCTGCGATGTCGAGATCCTGAATATCGTCTATCTCATACCAATGGCCCGTTTCCAGTACCTTTGCTTTAAGCTCCGGTTCGTCCAGCCTGGTTATGACCTTGAGCACCTGCTCATAGTATTCATTGTTCCCCATGGCATGACAATATGCTTCCAGGAAAGGAACGTATTGCTTATTAGAAAACTGCCTGCTGAATTTATAGATATTTACCGTCTTGTAGTAGTTCTTGCTATCGGAAAAACGGAAATGCTCCTTATCGATGAAATCATCGATAACACAGTCATTTTTCAGCGTAACAACGGTCCCGTCCATCCAGCTTTCATGTTTTACTACCAGCGCCAGACTGGGGCGCGGATCGTTTACCAATGATGTGATGATGCATTCCTCAAAGACCAGGTCGGATTCCAGCAACAGGGTGTCTTGCTGCCGCAGGTATTCACGGACAAGATAGAGCGAGTATATATTGTTCGTCTCAAAGTATATGGGGTTCTCAACATAAAGGATGGGCGTCTTAATATCCAGGGTATCCAGATAGCTTTTCAGCGCATCGGCTTTGTAGCCGACCACGATGATGATCCGGGATAGCTCCAGATGTTCCAACTGCGTAAGCATGCGCTCAATGATGGAAATGCCGTTAACCTTGACCATGCATTTAGTTACATCTTCGGTCAGTTCCTTTAAACGCTTGCCCATGCCAGCTGCCAGTATTATTGCCTGCATGACCAGACCTCCTGTTTTCTTTCAGCACATTTTATTCTGTGTTTATATTCACACAGAATCTATTCTAAATGCAATCCTGCTTTTCTTTCAGGAGAATCCGGTCGTGTATCGTTTTTCTTACTTTTACCTGCATAGAGTGGAAAGGGTACGATTTACCGAATTAGTGATTTCAACTATTTTGTACATGAACAACTATTGGATGGAAGGCGCACAACTTGCCCCGGGTATATAAGGTTCGCATTGGGAATGTTGTTGAGCTTTTGCAGTGTTTGCCAGGTTGTTCCGTACTTAGCAGCAATACCGCTTAGAGTATCACCTTGCTTGACGATATAGATGTTGCCTGTGTTACATGTACAGCCTCCTCCGGAGCCTTGAGGTATCCAGAGGGACTGTCCAGGGAATATAAGGTTGGGGTTAGGGATGCCATTGATGCGGGCAAGCTCTTGGTAGGACACACCAAACCTGGCACCGATAGCACTTAGCGTATCTCCGCTCTTAACAACATAGATGATGCCTGTAGGCGGAGGCGGAGGCGGAGGCGGAGGCGGAGGCGGAGGCGGAGGTGGAGGTGGAGGCGGAGGCGGTATATCCGGCTTTCCCGAATCATCCTTAGCACCATAGTAGGCTTCAAAAGCTGTTTTATCCCCAAAGAATACATTGAGGTCAAGGCGGCCGTCGTATCCATCAAGCTTGCCACTGCTTGTATATTGGTGCATCTGACAAGCGGTATAAGGCTTGAGGTCGTGGCGGAATCCCATCTGCTGGTAGCCAAGCGGGTAGTTGGCACACCAGAATAAGACGTCCTCCTCTGCACACAGTTCAGGAATCCTTTGGGCTACAGCAGGAGAACCTGAGCAGTACACACCACAAGGTATACCAGTGATGCGCCTTACCTCGCGAATGAATGATCTCACCCATTCGCGCCCGTTGTTAAGCGCTGTGGACTCATAATCAAGTATCAGCATAGCTTTACCCAGATAACCCGAGATATGGTCTAGAAAATAAACTGCTTCAGATACTGCCCTGTTCTGCCGGGCGTAGTGGTACAAGCCAAAGCCTTTGCCACGCCTGAGAACATCTCCTGCCTGTTGGTTGTAGGCAGGAGATATGTAGCCAGTTCCTTCGGTGGCCTTTACTATTGCGAAATCATAGTCAACCATCGAGCAGATGCCCGCAGGTTGCCATGAAGAGACATCAATACCGTTAAGCATCTCTCTTTCCCTCCTGTTGGATAAACTGGAACTTATTGTTACTCTGTCGATATCACAACAGCTCCCACCCAGCTGGGTATTCTGTGGGGCTGTATACATTTGCATCTATCAATGACTCGTAAACACTACCCTCGAAACGCACCTTGTCGCCCTTCTGGTAGGCATCATGGGCGCCAGTCGGTTGCACCCATTCGGGCACCTCTTCATCAGGTATATCAATAGCCCCAAGCCTCTTGAACAGGGCAGGCACCTTATCGGGCTCCCATCCTACCTGCGGCCAATGCATCTGAAGGACTTCCCAGTGGTAACCTTGATAGGCAACGATCATCCCGGCAGCAAGGTAGCCGTTTGGCGCCCACTCAAGAACGCCAGGGTCATCGTCTGTGTTGCTGAGGGCTTCGATGATGGTATTAATTGCCTCGATATGCTCCATCAGATCCCCATCATAGATGGGGATCTGAGCATAAGTTACATCCTCAAGAATCTCTTCTGCATCGGAAAGCATAATACCTTCGCCGATGGCAAAGCTTTGGGTATACAGCTCATGGCTCTTTAGCTTTAGGTATCCATTTTCAGGCATGAGGACACGCGGAGCTTGGGTGCCTGGCGGTGTGTTCGGCGCTTTGATTTTCATTTCTAGCCTCCTTCGGGGCACATGACCTGGGATGGTCTTTTCTAACGTATGTGTTTTGGGACATAGGAATCCAAGACTTCATGGATATCATCGATGGTAATCTCCCCATGTTTGATGCAGGCCACTACCTCATCGGCAACCTGTGCCGTTTTTGTTATAGAGTTGTTTTTCCACCATGCCCAGATAATGAGTACAGCTTCCACAACGCCGGATATCCCTGCGTACACTTCATCTTCTGCAAATGGAAACGGGTGATAGCCCCATATTAGCAGCAGCGCGTTGATCGTCGAAACCGCTAATGCAACCGTGCGGATGATTGTCTGTATTTTCATGTCTCCTTCTTTCCTAAATGATGTTTCTGCGCTCGATGAGAAAGACGCGAAGATCCTCGTATGCATCTTGTATCTCAGCCTTCTCATCTATCTCTGGATGGCTTTCAAGGCTTCTGCAGACAGCGACCAAGACTTTGACCATAGCCTCGTTACACCTCTCCTGCTGCTTGCGTGCCTCGTAGTCGAGCCTGGAGCGCCTATCAAGCTCTTTAACCGTGTCGAGCTGCCGTTTTGCCGGCATAACGACCTTGCCAACCATCGCTACCGCACCACCTATCGTAAGGATGGAGGTGCATGCGGCAACGATGGCGGCGATCATTTCGTACAATCCTCCGTCCATTAGTTTCTTCTTTCATATGTGATTGAATGGTGGATTTATGCCCACCAAAAGGCATCTTCTGAAAAGCGGCTCAGGCAGTACGTCTCCATATATAGCAAGCAATAGCAGGCATACGGACATCGATAGATGTCACCGATGCATCAGATGTTGTACTGCTCGAAGCTTCTCCTGATGACCCGACGATAGCTAAACCGTCTGCATGGGCAGTCGTGTTCGCCCCGCTTCCGGAGGTAGTAAGCCCCCAGTTGGCATTACCTAGACCCGAAGCAGCCGCGGCGCGCCATTTCAAAGTGTTCGTTGAAGACGATAAGGCTCCAAACAGGTTCCCCGCCGGGTGGGTATGTGCCATCGTATGGGTATGAGATATACTCCTGGTCTTAGCGCCGACGGTCTTTCCCACTGCGTTGATGTCTGTATCAGCCGAATCCACGCACACCGGCACTCGCCCCGCTCCAAACAACGACCATGTGCCAAAGCCGAGCAAGGTCACAGGGTTAGTTGCGACACTGCCGTTAAAGTACAGTGAGCCAACAGGGTATGCAGCTTTGAGCACCTCAAGCTTAATCGCATTTGCTTCAGCGGAGGCTAACTGGTCCCCACCTATTGTTGCGGTGGCAATCCATGAGGTCTTGTGTTTCTCTATCAACACCCTTGATCCTACTGCGGGGTTGCATCCACGCACTACCGAAATCGTGTTGGAAAAACCGTCTAGAATCACATCGAGCCGTTTTAGATGTATACCTGTCACTGTTGCGTAGCGTGGTGAAGTATCCTTTTTAAAAGGTTCGAACGTTCTTGCAATGTCATAAGCATCCATGGTTCCTCCTCTCATGATCCACTCGGGTTGGATGTCGTAAGCGAGGGCACGAAGCCCCGTTCGAAGCGCTGTAGCCTGGTCGAGCATGGCATACCAGGTGAGAGTGTCATGTTCCTTTTTACTGCGATTCCTGTGAATGCATAGCGGGCATCGAGGTATTCGAGCTTTATACACTGCCCAACTTGAAAAGGCACATAGACATGACGTATCTCAACGGATTCGATGGCACTGCTCTTTTCGGTCAGCGCGTCTAATGCCTTTTGTGTAAGATCAGCTAATGACTCGACTTCAGAAAATGTCTCAACATATACTATCTGCCGTCCACGATTAACCACAGAAAACGGTGAGAGCGCATCGTTGTTTGTTGCTGTCGCAGAAAGGCATACATCCTCGTTACTCATGACCGCGACCGAGACATTTGGAACAGCATAGATGTCAAACTCGTATTTGACATCTGAGGCAAACACGCATTTCTTGTCGTCACGAAGAACGAAAGTAGGCGCCTTCGAAGACGGGTCGACGTAACGTTGTAACAGCACTGTGCCAGAAGGGTCGATGTCGGCATTTGCAAAGTGCGCCGCCTGGCACAGGTCGTTGACGACCTCAAGACAACTGGTACCTGCGTCATAGTTCTTCGGTGCTGCAAGTGTATGAGCGCTGCTGTCTGCAAGGCAGGTAAGGCCAAGAACTTCTACCATGCCTTTGGCATACGTGATTGCGTTGGTGCCTGCTGGGATGAAAAGCGGCGAGCTTATCCCTGCATCTGAGACTATCTGCAAAAGCGAGTATATGTCAGCATCGCCCTTCCGAACTTCATGCTGAATCGTGCTTGAGGGCGTTGCGATGATAAAGGTGCCGTGTATTACCTGCTCAACGACACCATCCAGCTCGCTTACTGAATACACACGCACATAGTCATTGCCGATATCAGGAAGCCGTACGAAAGGCAAAGAGCCCGATATCTTTATATCAGTTAGTGCGTTGTACTCGATTGAGCCGCCATCAGAGAACATGTCGAGCTCATTTGTATCCTGCAAGGTTGTGCGATCTGTGCGCATGTACCTGAAGCGGTCACATCTTCCGCTAGATAACCAATCCATCATCCCTCACCCGCTCCCATGTTATCGAGACATCCGCGTTTCCTTGGCAGATGCCTGTTGATTTCTTAACTGCTATATCCACCGCCATGACATCTTTATACGGAAGTCGCAGGATACAGCGTGTGTTCCACTCCATCAGCTCCTCGATGTCTGCTACCTCGATGCCTTGAGTCCAGCAACCTTGGCTGGCGGCATCACGAAGCGTGGTGCCGGACACAGAGCCTGTCTGTCGCATCGCCTGACCGTAGAATACCAAGGGCAGGGTAGGCCCGGCAGTACCAAACACCTCCTTCTCATGCTCAACACCCTCATCATGGGCCATATCCAAAGCGATGCGTACTACACGTTCAAAGCGCGTTCCAATGTTGAACAATGCATGTCCGTTTGATGGGATGGTGATAAGCTCTTCATAGCGTGACACAGCTCCTGCTTGAGAGTGCGCAACAAAGAGGTAGGTGACTTCCTGATCAAGCGGAGGGTAGGTATCTGTAGTGCCAGTACCGGAAGGAGCTCCAGCAACAAGCATCACAAGCCTGCCGTCTTT
>Ga0123356_10006511_pt1 | contig 11762 bp, 4 predicted proteins | sample TergutEmb28metaG_2_FD_92546 | JGI IMG/M metagenome (GOLD analysis project Ga0123356, IMG submission 92546) | Embiratermes neotenicus P3 segment gut microbial communities from Petit-Saut dam, French Guiana - Emb289 P3 | ecosystem: Host-associated > Arthropoda: Insects > Digestive system > Gut ... | reverse complement strand
GCAAAAATCGCGCACTTTTGGGTCCTTGTAAGAACATTTTGGGTTCTTTGAAGAAGATATTGGGTTCTTATAAGAACATTTTGGGTTCTTTGAAGAAGATATTGAGTTCTTATAAGAACCTCCGAGTGCGCATTTTTGTACTCAAAACAGCAATTCTGGTACTCAAAACAGAGATTCTGGTACAAAATTATTGCGCCGGTGGCATCAAAACGACAATTCTGGTACAAGATTCCGGCCACTAGCCACTGGCCACTTTCCTCAAGCCTCAAGCCTACAGCCTCAAGTCTGGGGGTCGCATCCCTACGGGATGCGGGTGATTCTGGGGGGCAGCTTGTTTCTACCGAGCGATGCATCCCTACGGGATGCGATCATCCGGTCACTTTCCTCTTGTCTCAAGTCTCAAGCCTCAAGCCTCCCGTCACTACGCTGCGCTCCGTTCCGGCTGTTGTTGCCCACTGCCCACTGACTACTGCGCAGCCTCCCGTCACTCCGTTCGGTCATTGCATGACCTCACTGCGTTCCGGCTGTTGTTGCCTACAGCCTCACGCCGTTTAGAAAAAGCCTCAAGCTCTATCCGAATTTTCTGCGGGATGTTGTCTGTGCAGCATCGGTCGTGACGCCATGACGATGCATCGGGAGGATGGTCGGCGATTCCGTGTTGCTTTCGTGATATTCGCCCGGCAACGGTTGTGGCGCTTTTGCGGTCAGCACGATTTTTGACGATTTCCGTGCCAGGACGCGAGCACTTGGCGGGGCAAGTGAGACCACCTGTTCGTGACCCGAAAACGATTCCGCTGCCGATTTCACCACGATCGTTTGCGTGCCCCGGCGTTTTGTTCCGATGTTCCAAACCGGGGGAAATTTCGGTTGCGCGGCGTCATCGGACAACGGGAAGGGGTTGCGAGAAACGTCCTCTTGGGATTCTTCCGTCGCAACGCCGGCTGCAAGCTCCGTCGCCCGAAGGTCGGCGGCTGTCTGGCGGGAGGGAGCAGCCTGACGTGAGGGAGCTGCCGCTTTTGGGAAGTCGGCGGCTTCCGTGGGTGAGGTTTCCTTCGAGGAATCCAAGATTTCCTCCGAGGAATCCAAGGTTTCCGTCGAGGAATCCAAGATTTCCTTCGAGGAAAAGGTTGCCGCCTGGGGTGTGGCATCCCCAGGGAAGTGTCGGTCGAAAACATGGGACGCTTCGATACGTTCGCGAAAAAAGTCAAGTTGGTCGCGCGTGGCCAGACTGGCGGGTTGTGTGAGGGGCGGGAAAAGAGAAACCCGGTTGGGAGACGGGAACGCAGAGACTTGATCCGACGCTGCCGGCGTGAGTTCGGCGTGTTCCGGTTGCGGAACACTGATGAGATTGATCATCAGCGGCAACATGAGCGAGACCCAAGCGATGGTCATGACGCGCCCCGCAATGACCATCGCCGCATCGGCGGAAAACATCAAATGCCCCACAATGACGATCCCGACACCGAAACAGAACAAGGTTCCGCCGACGTTGGCCTTGAAATGATGGAGGATCACGCCCGATCGACGAAACAAATCAAGAAAAAGCGGCAAAATCAGCGGAAAGAACGCAACGGGAAACAGCGTCACCTTGCCGAAAGGAATCCCAAGCGTCATAAGAGTCAATCCGTACAGGGAAACGCCGCCGAGGATCGTCAAAATGGTCATCGCACCGGACGACACCGAATGATGCAGGAGCACAATGGACAGCAGCAACGCGACAACAATCACCGCTCCGACAACCGGCGACTGTTGACGCATCAGCTGTTGACCGTTCAACACCAAGAGGGGAAAACCGCCCCACGCCAACCATAAGTCGCCAAGTTGCATTGTCAGGGCATCCATCCGGTACAATAACAAATCCATCACCGGCAACGCATGTTCTTGCGAAACGATCGTTTGCCAGTTGTCTAACGGAAAAACCCAAACAAGCGGCTGTTGATCGGCACCGAAAAAACGCTTTGACAGGGTGGTTGGGGTTTCCATAACGGAACGGTCCAGATGTCGCAAACAGCTTTGCAGATTTCTTTGCTGCATGGCTAAATCCGTCGCAATCGCCTGCTGCCAGGCGTCCATCCGTTCGCAATACTCTTGTTGCGGGATTTGCGTCATCCATAGACACGCTTCGGTCATTCGTTCACACGCCGTTTGACACAAACGAAGGTCTTCGTGAAGTGATGCCGCTATCGATTTGTCGATGGCGGCCAAGGCCCGGAGTGCGGAAAACTGTTCGGCCAGCCGATGATACAATTCGCCCAGGGAATGGCCGAGCGCGCGTTGATTCGGGAGCGGAATTTTCTGTCGGATCGATGTATGCCCCGCAATACGGGTCATGTTGTCGATCATGGCACTTCGGTTCGCGCCGGTGTCCGTGATCAAGCCCGATGCGTCATACGCGAACACTCCGGGAAGATCGTCGAACCCGGCCCGCAAGAACCATTCCCGGGATACAAGGACAGGCATTTCTGCGGATTGCCTTTCCGACGCGGTGACGAAATACTTTTCACCGGGATCGGCGGCCAGACCCGTTCCCGAACGAATGACGCAATACAGGAATCCGCCAAACAAGGCAAACATCAGTAACGCAGTGATCGGCAACGGAATCGTCGGTAACGGTTTTGTCGATTCCCATGACTCCGGCGCGTCGGGCATGTCCTGCCAAATCGTCCGGCGATCTGATTCCACGACCTGAAGCAACGCGGGCAGGATCGCAAGCTGGCCGACAAGGCAGGCAAGTGCCGACTGCGCAAGCAGGAACAAAGCCAGGTTGACGCCGACCAGCGAAGACCGAAATGACAAAGTTGCCGTCGTCGGTTCAACCGGATAAAACCAAAGGTAAAACACGCCTGCAAGAAACACGGCAACCGAGATCAAACCGCCGCGGAAGGTTGAGGTGCCCGTGATCTGCATCATTTCGACGACGGCATCGGAAACCAAACGCCCGCTATGACGGGAACTGAGATACGTTGCGGCCTGCAAAACACCCGCACAAACTCCGAACAAAGGCACCGTAATGCCAATAAAAAGCATGTAAGGGGTCACCATTTCGAACCACATTGCACAGAAACCAAGATAAGTGCCGAAAGAACAGATCGTGGCAATGAGTATCACAAGACATAATCGGACATGTCCGAGACCGGCGATCACCAAGAGCGTCAGAACGACCGGCATGACCAATGTGCCGGTTGCCCGCAGGGGAAACGGTGCTGTTTGACTATGATAGACATCAACCGGAACTCCAAACGGTTCCATGGCGATGCCGTCGAATTTTTGTTTCACGTCTTCGACAATGCGAAACAGTTCCGACACGGAAGCGTTCAATTTGCCAACCAACTGATGGTCGATTTTTTTCTGCTTGCCGATGACGCGCCGATCCAACAGGTTGGCCAGTTGCGGCTCGGCGAGTTTGGCCCAAATGATGACCGTGCCGTTCCCGGACGAGTGTGCATCATCGGGATTCTCGTTATCCGTCGGGATACCCGCTTGGGCAAGCACCTTGTCCGGGGTGAGTTGCCACGGAGTGATCAGGTCACCGTTTTGTTGTGCGACTGGTTGCGAGAGATTTTGATGCAGCCCTTGGGCGAAACGTGCCGCCGAAACAAGAAGACGACGATTCTCCACGAGAACCGCTTGCGCTTTCGACGGTGTTTTCGGCTGAGACGTTGCTTGATCAGCCGGTGCCGAGGGACCGACTCCCTGTTGTGACGCGAGTTGAGAAATTTCCGCCTGAGATTGATTCAATCGCATCGCCAGCCATTCGGCATAACTGGCACTCTCCAGCAACGCCCATCTGCCGCCGAGAACCTGTCGTGCGTCTAGCAGTTCCGCGTACAGTATCTGCAAATCGTCGTCGGACAACGCGTTGAGTCCCTGCCGGGACGTGCGTTGCAGGTCACGGCTTGAGATAACGTCGCAGAAATGCTTTTTGTTGCCGGACAATTTGGATTTGCTGTCGGACAATTTGGATTTGAGCAAATCGACCGCTGCATCAAGCTCATCTCCGGCACTTTGCGATTGTCCTGACGTCGGGCGGTTTCCCGATATTTCCGATAACCATACGGAATCGGGAACCGAAACCCGAATCATGATGTCCGAATTGAACTGAATCCGCCGACTTGTTTCTTCCCAAGCCAGCCGCTCGTTGAAGTTTTTGGGCAACTGGGAAACCGGCGACGAATAGGGAAACCAGAGATAACAGGCCGTGAGAGCGCCGACCAGCGAAAACAGAACGCACAAGGTCAAGACCAATTGCGGTTTACCGACGCACACCACCGCCCATTTCCCGAGCAGCTTTTGCGTCACCGTCATAGCTTGTGTCGAATTCCGTTTCGACATGGCGTTTTATCCCATTTGTTTTGCGTCAAGGCACGATCCTGCCAAATTCGCAAATTTCATCTCCGTTGCGACCTTTGTCGTCTTTGCGTGAAATCCCCCTTGAAGCGAATATTCGTTGATTCGTTTATTCGTTTTCAATTTCACGAATCTGGTCGCGTAACAACTTCGCGTTTTCGTAGTCTTCAATGGCAATCGATTCGTCCAGCTCGCGTCGCAACTTGATCAATTGCGTTCGGCGGTCCGGCCCATCGGTTTGTGTGAATCGGGGTGATTTGCCGACATGCTGACGCTCACCATGAATATTCTCAACCAAAATATTGAGTTGCTCGCCAAAACAGGTATAATCGAAGGGACAACCGAGTCGCCCCTTGTTGCGAAATTCAAAAAAACTGATCCCACAAACCGAACATGCCTGCTGGTCAATCTCTTGCAGGTTTTCCACCGCTTGGTTGAGCGCGATGTTCTGTGCCAGCGATGCGGCAAGAGTCGCGGTCGCCTCATTTTGGTCGGGTGACTCGCTCAGGTATTCCCGGGCATGGTCTTCACAAAGGTGCAGCTCGACTGGTTTGGCGCCGGTCAACTCGGTGATGTGAAATGTGGCAAATTTATCGCACTTTTGACATTTCATCGGTGATTCAGGGTGGTAAAATTGAATTCAAACTACAAAAAACAACAAGTCTCTTTATCGCCGTAAGGTTTTTCAAAAAAATACATTACAGCAAATCCATCGAGAACGATTTGTTTTCGCACGCGACCATTCCTCCTTGGGATCATGCAGTTTACCAGAAAATCAGATTTTAGGCAATCCATATTTTTCACCTCAATTCGGAGGCCGGAGGCGCAAGGCCAACAGCAGCCGGAACGGAACGTAGCGTAGTGACGGGAGAGGCAATAGGCTTGAGGCCGGAGACCGGAGACTTTTTCTAAACGGCTTGAGGCCGGAGTACCGGCTGATTGAAGTACCAGAATCTCTGTTTTGAGTCCCAAGATTGCCAATTTGATGTCACTTTCGCAAAAATTTCGTCCCAAAATTGTCGTTTTGATGTCATATACACAACAATCTTGTCCCAAAAGTTGCCGTTTTGATGTCACTTGCGCAAAAATTTTGCCCAAAAATTGCCTTTTAAGAGCCTAAAAGGTCCTTATAAGGACCCAATATGTTCTTCAAAGAACCCAAAATGTTCTTATAAGGACCCAATATGTTCTTCAAAGAACCCAAAATGTTCTTACAAGGACCCAAAAGTGCGCGATTTTTGCTTGCAAATCAACAATAGTGGTCAAAGAACAGGGATCAGGGGGCTGCGCAGTGGTCACTAGAGCATTTCAAGAATTTGTTTAGACAATTATACTATGAGTTTGAAATAGTATCCGCATTTATTTGCGTTGCCATGTGTCTAAATCATTTGTTGAAATGCTCTAGTAAAATACCAAGCGATTTTCACAAACAACATCAAACCTTTCCTAGAATACCGTGTTTACGTAAAGTCAAGGCTACACCCTTAAAAATTGGTCACCTTATTCCTTGCCACCGGTGGATTTTTGAAACTGAAGAATCCCGAATCGTTCCGGCGTGTGAGCGCTCGGTTTCAAAGCCGGATTCCAGGCAAGGAACGATTTCCATGCAACATCGTGGCGGTAAAAATTAATTCTCCAGCACGTTCCATCGACCGGTTTGTCTTTTGCAAGCGAATCAAGGGGGATGCGGATTTCCGTTGTCCATGTTCGGGCGGACGGGTCAATATGGACGGCAGCATCAAAGCCGCTGCTCCACTGGAAATCTTTTTCCGGATAGTCAAGTGTCAAATCCAGTTTTTCACCGGTCGGGGCAACTTCAAATTCGGCGTATTGCGTGATTCGATCCAGGTTCGTTCCGATGAATACTTCGACAACGTCGCGTTCCCAAAGCCCCAATCGCTCCTCACCGTTTTCCAACGGCGGTTCGAACGTCGTCAATTCCGTATAGGGAGCTTCAAACGCAAAGTAGATCGCGTCGTCCGTCCAAAGTGTTCGAACCGTAGTCGAGATTTGCGGGACAACGGCGGCGGTTACAAGAGCGCTTTCAACATAAACCGGTTTCGTGTTTTGCCAAGCATGTTCGTCCAATCGACCATCAAGCGTGATCTTGTCATTTGTGAAATTGGCAACCACGGTCGGTGTCGGGAGTGATCGGGCAAGCAACCGTCTTGCATTGTCGAACAAAATTTTTCGCTGCACATCCGGCGAAAGGCCGATAGCGTCGATTTTCCAGTTGCCTTGAATCGGCGTCATGTGCTCAAACTGCCGGTCGTTCGTGTCGAACCATCGCCAATGCTTCCGGTAAAATTCCAACGCTTGTTCATCGGTTGGCGGCGGCTCGTTACCGCTGGAACCGAGAATCAGGCGATCATAAACCATGAAGTCGGTGCCAAACAAAATCCGGTCGGCATATTTGGTGAAAACGTCGCGTATTGTTTTCGCATCTTGCCTGCCGAGTTCCGGTACGCGTGCCGCAATATCGACCATCATGTTCGGAAATTTGTCGAGTGCCTTTGCGACCGCCTGCGCATCTTCCGGGTAACAGCCGAAATGCGCACAGACGAAGATGGTTTTCGGATGCCGTTCAATGACGCGGTGCAAGGCATCAATCAGATCGTGGAACGGCGGATACTTTTCCGGGTCACCAAACCACCAACCGGGGTGGTCTCGCAATTCGTCCCACCGTTCGTTGGTTTCATCATAAGGTTTCCAAAATGCGAGCGGGTCGGCAACGTGGATCGTAATCGGCATCCCGAGTTCACCGCACCGTGACCACACCGGATCAAGTTTCGGATCGTCAATTTTGATCAGTTGACCGTTTTTGTCCTTGAAAAACAGTCCAAGACGTTTGTATTCCTTAAGACCTGCGGCACCGAGACGAAACGCATCCTCTACCTGTTCGACCGCTTTGGCCGACCAATTCGGTTCATCCCAACCATTGAAATTGAGACTGAAATAGTGCAGAAATCGTCCGGGGAACAAGGAGTCGGCAAGCTCTTTGTTCCTTTCAAATTCGGATTTTTCCCCTTCGCGATGCGTGACAAAGCCGCCGCTGAGGTTGACGATAAGACCGATACCCGCCTCACCCATGATTTTTACGCAACGCGCCAAGTGTTCCGGCGTAAAATTGACGTGTTGATGCAGGTCGATGATTCGATGTTCGTCACGCCATTGTTGCGTGATTTCTTGATGCAACGACGCGGGCGAAACCGTTTGTGCAACCCCGCGACCGGTTGTGAGCATGAACTGGCAAAACAACGATACCAGCATCAAAGCAAGTGAATAGCATCGTGGATTCAATGACATGGCAATACCTCTTTTCGTGGAAATGTAACAACCCAACTTTTGCTGAATGAATCAGAAACGCTCTTCTTGTTGAATCGTCCCTTCATCGCCTTCGCGCAGGATCAGTTTTGCATCACAGTTTTTCGGAACGCGGACAAGGATTATGTGGCCGCCGCTGTTTTTTTGTTTTGCTTCGAATCGAATCGGGCCTTGCGGCGTGAAGTACGTCAAGCGGAGGTCGCCGAGATCGGCCAGTTGCGGCCGAATCTCACACGCGGTAAAACCGGGAGCCGTCGCGCGAATGCCCGCGATGTCCGAATAGAGTACGAACAGCGGCGACACCGCACAATGCGACCATTGCGAACCGCTGTCCGGCTGCGCAGCCCAATCTTCCGCAAGTGTGTTGTTGAGTAAGACGGAATCCATCGTCGCCCAACGATCGCGAAATTCCTTGAGCACCACGTCGCTGCGACCGAGCCGACACAAAGCCCAATATCTCCAGCAGGCATTGCATGGATACGAATACCCCATTTCCGGCGGCTGTTCGACCAAAAGCCGCAACGATTCCGCAACATCGCCTCCGGGACATTGTCCGAACAGAATCGCGGTCGCCAGGGAACGGTCGTCCATGAACGGTTGTTTATCTTCATCCAACCACGGTCGGTTGTTGACAAAGGTTTTTCTGTCCGAATCCCAGTATTTTTCAACGATCTTCTCCAGGAGAACTTCGCCGCGATTTCGGAATTTCGCAGCGTTTTCCGCGTCCTCTTTCGCTTCGGCCAACGGGGTCAGGGCGTTTTGTAACATCGCCGCAACGTACAAATTGAACGCACACTGTTTATGCCGTTGCTTCCGAAACGCGATGTGATCCATCCAAACCGTCGGGATACCGAGATTTTCGACGGGCAAGAGTCCGTCCGGTTCCTTCAAGGTGTCAAGGTAATCCGCGAACTTGACAAGTCGCGGATAAACTTCGTCGAGCGCTGCCAAATCGCCTGTTTCAAGGTAATGATACCAGCAATCGAAATTAAACCCGACACCGTGATCCAGGAGCGGTCCCCAGTATGCCCCGTCGATCTGTTTCTGCATGACGCGGGCCAAACGGTCGAACGCCGGCCAAGTGTCCATGAAATACCCTTCCGACGTTTGCCCTTCGCTGAACGTCCGTAAAAACCGCTTGGGAAGCCGTGTTTCTCCGAGCACGCTTCGCACGGCCAGAAGTTGGTGTCCGCCATCGCCGCTGTATTGCTGTCGCTCCCGAGCCATACCGTCAACGCAGGTGTCGAGGCAACTGTTGTAGAGCGTGTTGATCGACGCCTCGAACAACCGCTGCAATGCCGGTTCACTGCATGATACATCCGGCTCATGCGGCCAATCATAAAGCCGGCGTCGAATTCCGACATCGCTCACTTTGACCGGACCGTTTGTCGGGCGGATATGGAGTTGCAACCATCGGAGTGACTCAAAATCGTAAGTTTGGAAATGATTGATGCCTTCCTTGCAGATGAAACGCGACCAAGCGAAGAACTGCGAGTCGAGCCAAAGGTTTTTGCCCAGTGCATGGGCTTCCTGCGGCATGACGTCGATGATCGTTCCCGCCGGAGCCTCAACAGTGAAATAAGGAAAGCCGACGACCTGTTCCTCCCATTCGAATGTGAGAAAGATGCCCTCGTTCGGAGCATACTGCGAGGGGTCAATAACGGGCATCGACGGCACCGGCTTGAGTTGAATGTCGAAGCAATCGGGGATTCGCATGTCGAACCAGTCGTTGGGATCGCGTTTCCATTTCACGACGCCGGATTCGGCAAGTCGCATCGCGGGAATCTCAATTTCCCGAATCAGCGGGATTTCCCGGATTCGCAATGAACTCTTGTCCGGGTTGGCTCGTTCGATCAAATCGTTCATGTCGTACCCGCTCGTGGACGCCGGTTTGGCCGGAGAGCAGTTTAACACCATCGCAGGAAGCCAGCTCGAATCGGGCTGAAAGTCCGCCGTGTCCCATCCGTAAGGGTGCAACCGGGCGTCAAATTCTTCTTGCAACGAGCGAAGGAACCAGCGTTTGTGCTGCCCTGGTTTGTGGGCACGGTCGAGTTTGACCAGCCAGTTTTGATCCGAAATGATGCTTTCGTTGCGACCATCTTCATATTCGAGCGTCAGATAAAAAAGAAAGCCGGGTTTTCCCGCCGGACTGGTTCCGTCGCCAAGTCCATAGAACAGTACCTCGGAGCCGATAACATTTATGCCCTCAGTGAGCGTCGTGGTCAAATTGATTGGATCAACGTCGCCGTGTCTCGGGTCACTCGGAGCCGGTCCCCATTGAACCCGTTGGCCGTTGACGCTGAGCAGGTAACGACTGTCCGCCGTGATCCAACCGGTTGCGGATTTCAGCGGGCCTTTCACGTCGATTTCCTTCCGAAAAAGCACAAACGTGTTACTCAACGTCCGGCCTGATGGAATCCATATCCAGCGTGCCGGTTCCAGATCGACGGCAATGGGACGCCATGCGTCGGACTGAAAATCAACCTTTGCGATCGGAACAGCGTCAGAACCTTGGATAGCCGAATTCCAGCATAAAACAGCGATCAACGGGAAAAGAGTCCATGGTCTCATAGGGACACTCCAAAAGAAAGTGGAAAAACAGTTTATACCTTCGCCCATGGTGATTTCCCGGGCGGATGCTCGTCCGTTCCCCCTTGCATATTGGAAAAACGGACTCCCACAACGCATGGTGCGGGATTTTTCAATCGGCTCCGGTAAATCAACCTGCTTAATTATATCATCTTCTCTTCGTGGTGAAAACCTTTCCCCATCGTCGAAAGCAATGACCTTACGCGGATTTTGACGGCGCCGAGTTGGGTGCCTTCGTCGATTTTGAGCAGCGTATGCACCTTGCCGCAGGAGGTCAGGATTTCGTCCACTTGTTCGGCGGTCACGGCGTCCAGGCCGCAACCGAACGAGGTCAGTTGAATCATCTGCACTTGTGGGTGTTGTGCGGCGAAGGTCGCGGCACGGTACAATCGCGCATGATAGCCCCATTGATCGACCACCTGCAACGGGAAAAGCAGGTCGCGTCCCAAGTGGGCCACCATATCGCCCGCCAGAACAACCGCCCCGCTCGCGGCAATCAATTCGGGGATGCCGTGATGAACCAGCGGATCAAGATGATACGGCCTGCCCGCCAAAACGATGGCCGGATCGCCCGACGCGGTCAGTGCAGCCACGGTTTCTTCTCCTTTGCGGCGGAGGTCGGCCTTGTACTCAAATTGCGCTTCCTCGGCGGCAACAAGTGCCTGTCGTAATGCCCGTTTCGTGACACCGTAAGGTTTCAACAACGGCAACAGCAGCTTGAGTTGTTTAGAAAAATCGTCGCACGGCAGGAACGGTGCAATGAGATCGACTCCGTAGTCGCGAATTTCGTCGATATTCAGCCGCACCACTTCGGGGTACGAACCGACGACCGGGCAGTTGTAACTGTAAACCGATTCCTTGAACTCGGCGCGTTCAACCGGCAACGCAGGGTAAAAAATCCGCCGCACGCCGCGTTCGATCAGATCGACGATGTGCCCATGCACGAGTTTCGCCGGAAAACAAAGCGTTTGCGACGACACGCTGTCAAGTCCCTGGTTGTACAGCGTCGAGGTCGAGGGACTGCTCAACACAACGCGAAAGCCAAGCCGGTCGAACAGCGTAAACCAGTAGGGATAATTTTCAAACATGTTCAGCACGCGCGGAATGCCGATTTCGCCGAGCGGAGCATCGGCCATGTCGCGCGGCTTGTAGTCGAACACGCGCTCGTACTGGTACTTGAACAGATTGGTTTTCGATGTGTTGCCAGTACGGCCAAGCCCATTTTCGCACTTGTTGCCGGAGATGAATTTTTTCCCGCCGGAAAAATCATGCACCGTAACGAGGCATTTGTTCGAACAGGCGGCACATCGGCGTTGCGTGGTCGCGGTCGTAAAATGCGGCAGTTCGTCAGATGTAATAAGCGCAGAGCGCAAAACGCAAAGCGCAGAGTGATTTTCGTTAGGCTCCGTACGCCGCTCTCTGCTCTCTGAACTCTGAACTCCCCTCTCCTCACTTTGCACTTTGCACTTTGCACTTTGCGCTCGCTGCATTGCCCGTTCTTT
>Ga0123356_10006510_pt1 | contig 11763 bp, 11 predicted proteins | sample TergutEmb28metaG_2_FD_92546 | JGI IMG/M metagenome (GOLD analysis project Ga0123356, IMG submission 92546) | Embiratermes neotenicus P3 segment gut microbial communities from Petit-Saut dam, French Guiana - Emb289 P3 | ecosystem: Host-associated > Arthropoda: Insects > Digestive system > Gut ... | reverse complement strand
CTGCGCTCGATGAGGGCGCCGCGGCGCTGCTGGCACATGAGACGCTGGGGGCGGAGGACTTGCCGAAGGTAAAGCAGGTGGCGGTGTAAAGGAGGAACGGCAAAACGTCATCCGATGACGCGTTATCGCGTTCGTCGGTCCCGCGCTGCTGCACTTGTCCCGCGCACATCTCTCGGGCGTCCTCCTTAGCCGGCCGGCTCGCTGCTCGGTCCCGACGATCGTTGCCTCATCCCGAGGCACCGTTGGCGCGCTCGCAGCGTCAGGTTGGCCGCAGTGACGGGATGGCGCTCGTTCGCCCCACGCCCTACGGTCCTCCGCTTTGCGGGAGAGCGAAATGCTGACGACTGATTCTTTCCGATTGGATGGTCGCGTGGCACTGGTTACCGGTTCGGGACGCAATATCGGCCGTGCGATTGCCGAGGCGTTCGCCGCGGCCGGGGCCCGAGTCGTCGTGAACGGGCATCGCGACCAGGCCGCTCTGGACGACGTCGTGCGCAGCATCCGTGATCGTGGCGGCGAGGCGATGTCCGTGCTGGCCGACGTGTCCGACGACGCAGCGGTGGCTCGCATGGTGAGCGACACGGTGGATCGCTTCGGCCGGATCGACATCGTCGTGTCCAATGTCGGCATCCGGAAAATGCTGCCGTTTCTGGAGATCACCCCGGAGGTTTGGGACGACGTGCTGCGGTCCAACCTATCGGCGTCGTTCTACTTGGCGCGTCATGCCATCCCGCATATGCGCGCGAAGCAGCATGGGCGTATCATCGTCATTTCTGGCGCCGACGGGTTTTGGGGTCATGTCACGCTGCGCGCCGCGAACATCACCGCCAAGCAGGGTATCCACGGCCTGGCAAAAGCAATTGCACGCGAGTTTGGCGTGGATTCGATCACCGCGAATACGGTGTCGCCCGGGCCGATCGACACGGTGCGCGACTGGTCGCAATACGTGCACCAACCGCGCGAGCGCATCATTTCCGAGGTGCCACTCGGTCGCTATGGACATGTCGACGAGATCGCCGGTGCGTGCCTGTTCTTGGCGAGCAATGCTGGCGCGTATGTGACGGGACAAGTGGTGCACGTCAATGGCGGGCACAACATGTATTGAAAGTGGTTGCCGAGTACCTCACGAACGCCGGAAGGTACGGACTTGGGACGCCATATGCGCACAGATCCGCGCAGCCGACCCATGGCGCCCGTCCGTTCGCGTGGGACTTTGCTCGCACATTTGTCTATTTTGTTCCTCATGCCTTGCATGCATGACGGCGCGACCAACGTCTGTCTGCTTGCATCCGCAGTTAGATTTTTTCCGCCCGCACACCGCAGCGGTAGGCGTGGAGGCCTAGGAGGCCACTTCAGACAGCAGCCAGTCGGTGAAGCTGGCGGTCACCGCCGAATTATCGGTCGGCGCGCCCCTTGTCACGACGTAGTACGCAAACCGCGCCGGCCACGGCGCGTCGAGCGCGATCCGCAACCGCCCGGAGGCGATCTCGTCGGCCGCGTACGTATCACGCAGCAATGCTAACCCTTGTCCCGCCACCGCCGCACGGATCAGCAGTGGAACATCAGAGAACCGGGTGCCCCGCGTAACGCGCGGATCTCGATGGTTCGCGCCCAAGGCCTGCAGCCACAAGCGCCAGTCGAATGCGAGCGCATCATGCAGTAACGGATAGCGCAGACAGTCAATCGGCTCGCAGATCGGCGTACCGGCGCCAAGCAGCGATGGACTCCCAACCGGAACCAGGTGCGGCTTCAGTAACGGCACCGCGTGCAGCCCAGGCCAGTCGCCAAGACCATGCCGGATACCGACGTCCGCACTGCCGGGACCGGCCCCGATTGGGACGAGCTCGGGCGTGGTCATGATCCGCACGTCAATATCCGGATGCTGCTGCACGAAGCCACCCAGCCGCGGCGCCAACCATGTCGCGGCGAATGACGCCGTCGTGCTGACGATCAGTGCAGGTCGATGCGGTTCGCGGGATTCCGCTAGTTTTTCTAGTGCGCTCTCAATGCGGTCGAACGCATCAGAAAGCTCGGCCAGCAACCGTTCGCCCACCTCGGTGAGGCGCAGGGAACGGTTGCGACGCTCGAACAACGACATGTCGAGCCGGGCTTCGAGCGCCTTCACCTGCTGGCTTACCGCGCCCGCCGTTACGCCCAGTCTGCGTGCGGCGGTCTTGACGCTGCCGGCGCGCGCGACTTCGGCGAATGCACGTAAGCCAAGCAGAGGCAACGGACCGGGCATCCCTTCATTTTAGATCACCTAAATCGAACGGCAAGGAAATCTCGTTTGTGATGCGAGGCGCCAGTTCCGACATCCGCGTTGCTGCGTTCTCAAGATGGCTCCAAATGACACTCGACATCCTCTGCGCCGAACGATTCGACGCTGCGATCGTTGCACTATTCGGCCGAATCACCTTTGCTGAGACATTCGGGCATATGTTTCAGGGCCATCGCGACGACCTGCGCACATACCTCGACAAAACCTTCGACACCGGGAAAGTCCGGTGCAGCCTTGGCAAGCCTGAGAATACCTATTGGCTAGCCTATCAGAACAAGCTGCCGGTCGGCTACGCCAAGCCCAAGTCTCCATCGGCGCCGCCCGGGGGGCCGGGTTGTGAGGCCGCACAACTACAGAAAATCTACGTGCTGCGCGAATTTCTCAGCGACGGCATCGGACGCGCGCTTGTGGCACCGCTGTTGGAGGCCGCCTCCCGCCTTTCGCCGCTCATCTGGCCCGACGTGCTGTGCCAGAACGAGCGTGCCGTCGGCTTCTACACGACATTCGGCTTCGCCACGATCCGGGACAACACTTACACGATCGGTGTGCAGCGGTTCCATTTTCGTCTTACGGCGAGGCCACTGCCATGAGCCTGACGATATCACTGCGGGCGGAACATGGCAGTGAGATTCGCCGTTTCTGGCCCGCCATCGTCGCTTGCTTCGCCACCGCCGTGCTGGGTTGGGGATTCGGCTTCACTGGCACTTCGGTCTACCTCGCTGAACTGCAAAGGCTGCGCCATTGGTCCGGCACCACCATTGCCTCGGCGATTGCGGCCTATTACCTGCTCGGCGCACTGTGTCTGGCCCACGTTCACACCGCGATGGGTCGATTCGGTGCAGCGCGTATGCTCTCCACCGGCGCTGCCCTACTAACGGTTGGTTCCATCCTATTCGTGCGTAGCACTCATATCTGGCAGCTGTACGGAGCGGCGATGATAATGGCGGCGGGCTGGGCCGGCTGCACCACCGCCGCGATCTCCAGTACGCTCGCGTTGTATTTCAAGCACCAGCGTGGCCTGGCGATCACGCTTGCCCTCAACGGTGCCAGTACCGCCGGCTTCACCATCGCGCCGCTGCTGGTCGAGCTGAGCGAGCACATCGGGGTTGGCAACGCCGTGCCGCTGGTCGGTGCGGGCATGCTGGCAATCGTCGTACCGTTGAACATGTTCGGGCTACCGGCGCCAATAACCGAGCCGGCGGTCACGGTGTCTGAACCAGCCGTCCCGGTAAACAACCTATTACGCACCTGGCGATTCTGGTCCGTGGCGTTGCCGTTTGCACTGGCGCTGGCGGCACAGGTTGGGCTGATCGTGCATCTTGTGTCCTTCCTGCTGCCGAGCCTCGGCGCATCCAGCGCGGCGACCGCTTTCGCCCTAACATCGGTCACCGCGGTAAGCGGCCGACTGGTGCTCGCCGGCATCATCGACCGGCTCCACCAACGCCGCGCCGCTTCGGCAAGCTTTGCCAGCCAGGCCGTTGGTGTCGCCTTGATGCTCGCGTTTCCGCACCGATCGGCGGCGCTCTACGCAGGATGCATGTTGTTTGGGATGTCGGTGGGCAACGTCATCACGTTCCCTGCCTTGATCATACAGCGTGAATTCCCGTCTGCGGCGTTCAGTACGGTGATCGGACTATCCACCTCGGTCAGCCAGTTCACCTTCGCCCTCGCGCCGGCATTGCTGGGCGTCATCCGCGACGCGACGGGTGGCTATCCGGCGGTGCTGGCGGCATGCATCTCTTGCCAGCTTATTGCAGCGATCATTGTCCTGGCGCGGCGGTGAAAGACCGGGGAGAGGCCGTCGCCTGGACTCCTGTCAAAGCCTTCCGCCGACGGCCGAGCGGGTTACCTCACAGAACTGAACCATGAAGACTTAATGGGCGAGGACCTCAGCGGGGACGGTGAGGGCAGATCCTCTCGGCCTCTCACCTTCCGTCCAGCCCGGTCAGCATTAAAATGCGCGTCTGTGGCACGGTTCCGTGCCAGCCCTGCACGGTCAGGCTTCCGGTATTTGCGTCGAGCTCCGCCGCCACGCGCGTAAGCGCATTCAGCACTGGAGGTCGCAGCCAGCCGAGCGGCTGCGCGCCCAGCGATGGCAAGGCGGTCCGCATGGCTGCAAGCCGACGGTGACTGTTCCGGCCACGCGGCCGGCCTCGGAAGCGGTTGGTCAGCCAGTGATTCGCAATGCAGGCAGGCGCTGCATGTACGAGGGCGTCACGTTCGCGCCGTTCGATGATGCAGCCCTCATTGGGCGTCACCCCGGTCAGCGTATAGATCACGGGAATGCAAACGGGCGTCGTGGTCAGCATCGCCTTGGCTTCCGCGTAACTGGCGCAACGCTCGAACGCCTGCCGCAGCAGGTGCGCCGGCGGCAGCGCTGTGGCGTTGCGGACCCGCCAGCGATTGACCATCCAGTCGATCGGCAGGCCGAGGCTCAGCCGATCGAAACTATAGGCCATCGGTGGCTGGTTGATCGCTGCAGCAAAGCGATTTGGGGCGACGGCGGTCAGCACACCGAGGAAGCCCGGCCACGTGATACTGTGGTACGCACCGGTTGGAGGCGCATGCCGCGCAACGACGACATTGCGTGCCAGCCGAAACGGCCAGTCGAGCGTGCGGTAAAGTTGCACGGCGCCACCGTCGTCCGGTGATCGGCAGGCGGTCGTGCACCCGAGTTCGAAGCTGAAATTCAATGCATAGGCCCCTGGCTGTCCTAGCAAGTGAGCCACCGCATCGAGTTCCGCTAGGTACGGATTGCGCGCATGGCGCAGGCTATGCTCGGCGTAGCGATCGGCCCAGCGCAGCAGAGGACCCTGGATCACGCGTCGGACCAGGCCGACGATACGCCGAACCTCGCCGGTACATGTCATGGCGAGTTGCAGCGGCCCCTCCGGGGCGTCGATGGTTGGGATTTCCGGCAGGGTCCGAGCGTCATCCCCCCGCGCCATATGTCACGCTCCCCGGGTCTCTGGCGGCATGCCGACGGCGCACGCTATCCATTCGTTCTTACACCGGCCCCAGGGCTTGAAGAGTGCCGTTGCTGTCGGCACCGTGCCACCCGCCAATCCCCCTGGCCATGCCTGCGCCGGAAACGGCCGGCACCGCAATTTACTCTGGAGCCCGCCATGGACCTCGATCCGCAGATTGCCGCCACGCTTAAGTCGGTTTCCACCGCCACGATTACCACCGTGCTGCTCAAAAAGGGGCTACGCAATGTGTGGATGCGTGGACCGAAGCCGTTGAAGTCAGGGCAGCTGCGACTGGTCGGGCGGGCATTCACCATGCGCTTCGTGCCGGCGCGCGAGGACCTCGCGACACCGGATTCCTGGGCTTCACCACGCTCCACGCGCGCCGCGATCGAGGACATGCCGCCGGGCGTCATCACTGTGATCGACGCGATGGGCGTCAAGGACGCGGGCGTGTTCGGCGACATATTGTGTGCACGCATGGCCAAGCGTGGGGTGGTGGCGATGGTGACCGACGGCGTCGTGCGCGATATCGCCGGCGTTCTGGCGACGGGGTTGCCGGTCTGGTGTGAGGGCTGGGCGGCGCCGGCCTCTGTGGCAGGGCTGACGTTCGTGAATTGGCAGGAGCCGATCGGCTGTGGTGGCGTGGCTGTCTTCCCCGACGACGTGATCATGGTAGACGACGATGGCGCGGTGGTGATCCCGCACAAAATGCTGGACGACGTTGCGGCACAGGCCTCCGACCAGGAGAGGATGGAGGAATGGATCATGTCGGAGGTGGTCAAAGGTGCGTCGCTGCCAGGTCTCTATCCGCCTAACGCTGAGAACAAGGCGCGGTACGAGGCCTGGACGAAGAAGTTTCGATAGGAAATCATCCGATGAACGACCTCGCGACACTTGAGCACCCGGTGCAGAGCGCACAGCATTTCGACGTGCTGATCATCGGTGCGGGCATTTCCGGCATCGGCAGTGCGTATCATCTGATGCACCAATGTCCATGGGCGACGTTCGCGATCCTGGAGGCACAGGACCATTTCGGTGGCACCTGGTGGACGCACCGCTATCCTGGCATCCGCTCCGACAGCGACCTTCACACCTTTGGTTACCGGTTCAAGCCATGGACGAGCGCACCGATCGCTACTGCCAATGAAATCCTGACCTATCTGGGCGAGGTGATCGAGGAGGACGATCTCGCAAAGCACATCCGCTATCACCACAATATTCTGTCGGCGCACTGGTGCAGTGCAGACGCGTTATGGAAAATCGAGGGCGTGCGCACCGATACCGACGAGCCGGTGCGTTTCACCGCGAACTTCCTGTGGATGTGCCAGGGCTACTATCGCCATTCCGAGGGCTACACGCCGAAATGGGACGGCATGGCAGATTACAAGGGCATCATCGTCCATCCGCAGAAATGGCCCACGGACCTCGACTACAAGGGTAAGAACGTCCTGGTCATCGGTTCCGGCGCCACCGCCGCGACGCTGATTCCCTCTATCGCAGCGGACTGCGCGCACGTGACGATGCTGCAGCGCTCGCCAACGTATTTCCGCATCGGCCGCAATGCTATTGACCTGGCCGAGGAACTTCGCCGCCTGCAGATCGACGAATCCTGGATCCACGAAATCGTCCGCCGCAAGATCCTGTTCGAGCAGGACTGGTTCACCAAACGGACCTTCAGTGAGCCAGAAAAGGTGACAATGGATCTACTGGACCCGATCCGCGCGATCCTTGGCCCCGACTACGACATGTCGCACTTCACCCCACGGTACAGGCCATGGCAGCAGCGCCTCGCTTTTGTGCCCGACGCCGACCTCTTCAAGGGAATCCAGTCGGGCAAGGCATCCGTGGTGACCGGTGAGATCGAGCGATTCACCGAGAAGGGCGTGCTGCTGAAGACCGGCCAGACGTTGGGCGCCGACATCATCGTCACCGCCACTGGCTTCAATCTTTGCATCCTGGGCGACATCGCGTTTACGATTGACGGGCGGGCGTTGGATTTCGCGAGGACAGTCACGTACAGGGGCATGATGTTCACCGGTCTTCCCAACATGGCGTGGGTGTTCGGCTATTTTCGCGCAAGCTGGACGTTGCGTGCCGATCTCGTCGGCGACTTCGTCTGTCGGCTGCTAATTCACATGCGGGCGAAGGGCTATCGTTCAGTGGTTCCCGCGCTGCGTCCGCAGGACAGGGACATGCCCCTGCTCGACTGGATCGACGCCGACAATTTCAATCCCGGCTACATGCTACGCAGCATGCACCTGCTGCCAAAGCGCGGTGACAAGCCGGAATGGCAGCATACGCAGGATTACTGGACCGAAAGGACCACGTTCCCTGCGATCGACCTGAACGGGGCGGAGTTCGTTTACGCGTAGTTTCACCTCGCTCCTTTGAGCGACATTGAGCACAACCCACTCCGTTTACGGAGAGGTCGAGCGTCATGCTTCTTTTCTGGCGCACCGCTATGACCCGACAAGCTGATCCGACCGCAGTAAAACCAACTGCGATCGTATCGGCGACGCCCACCCCCGAGGACACTGGTTCGGGGTCAGCCTGCGGAGCCCTCTGTGGGTGGCAACTTCCGCACCTCCGGGAGCCGTGTCCTCCCCGGCTGGATTGCCTTAGGTGTTGCCCAACACGCAATGAACTGCGGCTTTAGTGCCGGAAGTGCCGCATCCCGGTAAACACCATCGCCACGCCCGCGCCGTCCGCCGCCGCAATGACGGCGGCGTCGCGCAGCGATCCGCCCGGCTGAATGATCGCCGTGGCTCCGGCTTCGATACACGCCTCCAGTCCGTCGGGGAACGGAAAGAACGCGTCGGACGCCGCGACGCTACCGCGCGTTAACGTTTCCGATAGCCCCGCAGCGGCCGCGGCTTCCACGCCATGCCGAGCGGCGATGCGCGCAGAATCAACGCGGTTCGGCTGGCCGGCGCCGATTCCCACAGTCGCGCGGTCCTTGGCAAAGACGATTGCGTTGGACTTGACGAACTTGCAGACGCGGAAAGCGAACAGCAGATCATTGATCTCCGCATCGCTCGGCTCGCGTTTGGTGACCAAGCGCAAATCGGCTCGGGTGACACGTCCCGCATCACGGGTCTGGGCCAGGAAGCCGCCGGCCAGGCTACGGAATGTCAGTCCCGGAGCAAGTGGATCAGGCATGCCGCCGGTCAGCAGCAGGCGCAGATTGCGCCGACGTGCCACCGCCGTGATCGCCGCTTCGTCAGCATCCGGCGCGACAATCACCTCGGTGAGGATCGCCGCAATCTTCTCCGCCGCCGGGCCGTCGAGCGTGCGGTTCACCGCGACAATGCCGCCGAACGGCGAGATCGGATCGCAGCGGAACGCCAGATCCCAGGCCTCGGCGAGCGTCGCGGCGCTTGCCACCCCGCACGGATTTGCATGCTTAATGATAGCCACCGTCGGCGCATCGAACTCGGCGACGCATTCGAACGCCGCATCGGTATCGGCGAGGTTGTTGTAGGACAGCTCCTTGCCTTGCAGCTGGCGTGCGGTCGCGACCCCGTGGCGCGTGCCGCCGGTGTAAAAGGCGGCCTGCTGGTGCGGGTTTTCGCCATAACGCAGCGTCTGCCGCAACGTGCCGCCGATGGTCAGGTGGGCCGGGAACGTCTCCTCCCGGCGTTCGGCGAACCAGGCGGCGATGGCCGCGTCGTAGGCGGCAGTGCGGGCATAGGCTTCGCCGGCCAGGCGTCGGCGCGTCGCCAAAGTCGTGCCGCCTTGCGCGGCCAGCTCGTCCAGGATGGTCGGGTATTGCGATGGTTCGGTCAGCACCGCGACGAACTCATGATTCTTTGCTGCCGCGCGGATCAGCGCGGGGCCACCGATGTCGATGTTTTCCACGCAGTCGGCCTCAGCGGCGCGGGACGCGACGGCCGCCTCAAACGGGTAGAGGTTCACTGCCACCAAGTCGATCGGTGCGATCCCGTGTTGCTGCATTTCGGCCACATGCTCCGACGAGTCACGCCGACCGAGGATGCCGCCATGAATTTGCGGAACCAGCGTCTTGACCCGGCCGTCGAGGATTTCCGGAAATCCGGTGTGGTCAGCGACCTCCCTCACCGGCACCCCGGCCTCGCGCAGTGTCCGGGCGGAGCCGCCGGTGGATAATAGCTCGACGCCGCGAGCGGCCAGCGCCGCGGCGAAGGCCACAAGGCCGGTCTTGTCGGAAACGGAAATCAGCGCGCGTTGGATCGGCACTATGTTGGTCATGGGAGCATCCTCGGCCTGGTGGGTACGGGATAGGCCGGGACGCCGCAGCGCACAATTGGATGACCGTATGTCCGCCAATGCGCTGCGGAATGGGCGCTGCCCCAGCCTTAGGTGGTAGCAGCGCGCCTCTCGCGACGCAGGCTCAGTCGCAACTGGGGCTTCGGACATGGGCTGAATGGGCAGGCAGGCGTAGGGCGAGGTCCAGAAACAGCACGATCAACGCGAGCAAACGGCCTTCGGGGATGGCGCTTCTGGCCGGCGCGATCATTGCTTCGACGGTGTGATCCTCACAAGGTTGGCGTAGATGGGAACCTCGCGCTTGCATGCTTTCACGCAAACCTCGTAGAGGGCGGTGAATTTCTTCTGGCGTCCTTGTCTGCGTTTCACCATTGCCGCCGCTGCCTAAAGTCCAGCATCAGATCAGCGCGGATTTGACGATAGATTGGCGTGGATCAGACAATACAGGTACAAGCGCAATGACTGCTCGCCGCCGACTGGCCGCTAACCTGCGCCGTATCCCAGTCGGCTCAGACGAACCGGCGCAGTGCCCATCCGTCCTTGAATGGGACGTTCATCACTGGCTGCGAGCGCTTTTCCGAAAACAGCCAAGTTGTATCGACCCGACGATATCGCTCGTGGTCGATGCTGGCGCGCCACATGGCGCGATTTCCTTCCCTCATGGTGCACGGCATGAACAGATACCATTGCGCCCACGCTCTGTCGCCATCGACGTGAATCTGGCCATTGAGGCTGTAGTGGATGGCGAAAGAAAAAATGTCCGAAGCGGTCCGGAAGAAACGTCGGATGGCTTCCCGGCCCTCGAACCGGCCCAGACCCGGGCTGTCCCAGGTCGCGTCCTCGGCAAACAGAACCGCAATTTCATCCGCGTTATAGTTGTCGTCGCATAGTGCAGCATAGCGCGCCTTCAAATTGCGGATGGCTTCGGCGTCCTCCAGTGCCTGGAGTCGCGTTTCAATGCGCTCAAGCCGGGTCAGGTCAACGCTGATCTCGTTGCCTTCCATGATTTCCTCCCTTGGGTGGACCTCATTCTACACCATCTCACGACACCGCTGGACCTGCTGCCAAGGGGAGGGGAACCGGTAGCCCTGCTGCCTGCGTTTACTCGAAATCGGTGGGCAAGGCAGGATCGCGTTTGTGAGCGAACATTCGCTGTATCTGCCGCGGCAACACGCGTCCCAACGATAGGTCATGCGGAATGTCGGTTTCTGCGAACCAGGCGACTTCCGAAGTCTCTAGCCCGGTGGCTGGCCTACCGCCGGTCGGCTCGCAGATGAAGAACAGCTTACAACAGGAAAACACCCCGTTTGGATGCCCCTGCCGCGTCCGGTCCCACACCGCCGCCAGCTTTCGTACCCGGACGTCGTAGCCGCTTTCCTCTAGCACTTCCTTGGTGGCGTTCTCGGCACCCGTCAGGTTCACATCTGCCCAGCCACCGGGGAGAGTCCAGCGGCCGCCATCGGCCGACTCACGCACCATCAGCAGGTGTTCATGATCGTTGAACACCGCGGCGCGCACATCGACCTTTGGCGTCGCGTAGCCGGTCTCACCGGAAAACAGTGCGACGATCCGGTCTATGGGCGCATCGGTGTGGGCCGCGAACATGCGGGCCGCCAGAGAGCGGATAGCTTGGTAACGCTCTCGATCGTAAGGATCACGTGTGAACGTCAGTCCAGTCTGCGCAATAGCCTGCAACTCGCGCGCCCACACAAGCCATTTTGGGTCGCTCATGGTCATGGGATGGTTAGATGCTGTTGTACTGTTTCAGGTCAAGGGACCAAGCAGATATACTGAGCGACGCTTCCGGAGAAAGGCAGTGTACCAGATGCAGCAGCCGGTGAGAGGCACGCTGGGGAACGGATCGAAGGCGACGGTATCCGGGCAGTGTGTGTGCGGTAGGGTGCGGCTGGAATTCGACTTCCCGGCCTTCTGGGCATGGCACGATCACTCGCGAGCCACCCAGCGTGCGCACGGGGCAGCCTATGCGACCTACGTAGGGGTCTGGAAAAGCCGCTTGCGTATCGTCGCCGGCCATGATCGCATCGCGCGCTTCGAGGACAGGTCACGTCGCACCACGCGCAACTTCTGTGCGGCATGCGGCACGCCCCTCCTTTTTGAGCGGGCGCGCTCCCGCAACATGGTGAACGTGCCCCGTGCATTGTTCGAGACCCGCACCGGCCGGGAGCCGCGCTATCACATCGCGCTCGACGAGTCGCCTGAATGGGCTTATCGGTGCGAGCCGCTCGGACCGTTGAAGGGCTATCCAGGGGT
>Ga0123356_10006509_pt1 | contig 11765 bp, 7 predicted proteins | sample TergutEmb28metaG_2_FD_92546 | JGI IMG/M metagenome (GOLD analysis project Ga0123356, IMG submission 92546) | Embiratermes neotenicus P3 segment gut microbial communities from Petit-Saut dam, French Guiana - Emb289 P3 | ecosystem: Host-associated > Arthropoda: Insects > Digestive system > Gut ... | reverse complement strand
GCCGATATCGCACGGTATAAGAAGCAGCATGGTTTACCTGTTTTTGATCCGGACCGTGAGAATCAAAAGCTGCGTGATATTTCGTCAAAAGTAAAAGAAGATCAAAAAGCAAATATCGCGGAGTTCTTTTCATTGTTGTTTAAAATCAGCCGGGCTGAGCAGGAAAAGATATTAAATACCAGGGGGGATTTATGAGCGGCTTCGGTTTACTCGGCGGATGCCTTTCCCATAGTTATTCCCCGCTAATTCACGCTGAACTGGGAAATTATGAATATAAGCTGTTTAAAAAAAGACCGGATGAGGTTGAAGATTTCCTCCGCCGTGGAAATTTTAAAGGAATAAACGTAACGATCCCTTATAAAAAAACCGTGATCCCGTTTTGCACCGGATTATCCGAAGCCGCAAAAGTAATCGGCAGCGTAAACACAATTACACGGCTCGCCGACGGTTCATTATACGGTGATAATACGGATTATTTCGGATTTTCTTATTTACTTAAAAAATCTGGCGCAGAGCTGAACGGCGGTAAGGTCCTCATCCTCGGAAGCGGCGGATCATCACTTACAGCACAAGCTGTCTTACACGATTTAAGCAATATGGATATTGTCGTTGTTTCACGAAACGGTGCCGATAATTACGAAAACATCGGAAAACACAGTGACGCTGTAATGATTGTAAACACAACCCCGGTCGGTATGTATCCGGAAAACGGTGTTTCACCGATCAAGGATTTAAGCATTTTCCGCAGTTGCAAAACAGTAATAGATATGATATATAACCCTCTGCGAACAGAGTTATTACTGCAGGCGGAAGAACGCGGTATTTCATGCACAGGCGGTCTTGCGATGCTTGCGGCTCAAGCAAAAAGAGCAGCGGAACTTTTTACGGGTTTATCCATCCCTGATGATAAAATTGAATCGATCACGTTAAAAATCACCGGCTTGACCCGAAATATCATTCTAATAGGTATGCCGGGCTGCGGAAAATCCACCATTGGTGCGATTCTTGCAGAAAAAACCGGAAGGGAGTTTGCAGACACCGATGAATGGGTGGAAAAACGCGCCGGAAAATCCATTCCTATGATCTTTGCCGAAGACGGCGAAGAAGCTTTCCGTAAGCTTGAAAATGAAGCGCTGGAAGAATTATGCAAACAAAGCGGATATGTGATCGCAACAGGCGGCGGTATAGTCAAAAACGAAAAAAACTGGAATATCATAAGACAAAACGGGATCGTTGTGTTCATAAACAGGGATCTTGCCGATCTTCCGGTATCGGGAAGACCGCTCTCTGAAAAAGAAGGTATAACAGCGTTGGCGGAAGCCCGGCTGCCGGTCTACACCCGATGGAGCGACTTTAAAGTAAAAGCTGTTAATGCAGAGGAAACAGCAGAAGAAATACGCAAGACAGTAACGGAGGAGGCTTAATAATGAACAGAATACTGGTGATAAACGGACCGAATATCAATATGCTGGGAATACGCGAACCGGAAATATACGGGGAAAAGAATTATAATGATTTACTCAGGTTTATAGCTGCAACAGCAAAAGAAGCCGGACTTGATGTACAGTGCTTTCAATCAAACTCGGAAGGAGCTGTAGTAGATAAAATACAGCATGCATACGGGTTATTTGACGGTATTATAATAAACCCCGCAGCTTACACACATACCAGCATTGCTATACCCGATGCTATCAAAGCAATCGGTATCCCAACGGTGGAAGTGCACTTATCAAATATAGAAGAACGTGAGTCCTATCGCCGTGTTTCGTATACATCCGAAGCCTGTGAGAAAACGATCTCGGGAAAGGGATTTGAAGGGTACGCCGAAGCGATACGTTATTTTGCGGAGAGGTAATTAAAACACAGAAAGGGAAATCAAAACTATGAAAATATTTATTACGGGCGGGACAGGAAATATCGGTCAGTATGTCACAAAAGCACTCTCGGAAGCAGGACACAATTGCATTGTATACACACGCACACCCGGACGTGTGCCCGGTATCGGACAGCTTGCGGGTGTAACGGAAGTAAAAGGGCATTTATCGGATTTTGATTCAATGGGAGCAGCGGTCAAAGGGTGTGACGCGGTGATACACATTGCTCTTGGATGGGGTAATGAACCCCTGTCAATGCTGATGAACGATACACGTGCTTCAATCTTTTTGATGGAAGCCGCTGAAAATGAAGGCGTCGGGAAGTTCATTTACACAAGCTCAACCGCAGCAGTCGGTCCCATGCCCGGCGACACGGATGAATCAACATTACCAAATCCCGATGATTTATACGGCGCGACAAAAGCATCTACAGAGTTATTCCTGCTTGGATTCCGCCAATTCTACGCAACCCAGGGAGGGCGCGGAGAGCCTGTCAAAATGCTCCGCAATGTCATCCGTCCCGGTTACACATTCTCAAACCCCGCCTTTGAAGGCGGAGCCTCGCAGTCCGATAAGCGTTTTTTCAATATAGCTCTTAACGTCTTGCAAAATGAAAATATAGAACTGTATGAACATGACGGAACACAGTTCTTATCTTCGCAGCAAATAGCACAGTTATATTTAAAACTTGTCGAAAGTGATTTAAATGAAGAAATTATATTCGCACTCGGCAACCGCTTTACAACCTGGGCCGACATAACCCGGATGGCTCTTGAGTTAACACCCGAATCAACTTCAAAATTAGTTCTGATCCCCGATTCTCCGTCTTCTTACCGTTACAAGGTGGATAAAATGGAGCGATTATTCGGATTGTCGTTTGACGCCACCGACGATCTGCGTGAGCATATGCGCTGGAATCTTGACCGCGCACGTCAAAAACTCGCCGGTGAAGAACTTTACAGCGTCACCCACGAATACTCCGATTGAGAGTGTTTTTGTATGTCGTAAACTGCTCAAATGACGGCATTGAGCTTTGCGCGCCTTTATGCTGAACCGAATAAGATGCAGCTGTCTGCCCATGGTTTATCGCTTCTTCAATATCTCTGTTTTTTATGTAGGAATCGGCAAATCCGCCTAAAAAACTGTCCCCGGCTGCGGTGGTGTCAACTGCCGTTACATGATAAGCGGGAAATATTCTTTCCCTTCCTTCGTGTAAAAGCAATACCCCTTCCTGCCCCATTGTTACGATAACACATTTTATACCGCAACCGGCAAGTGACCGCGCTGCATCGGATATCTCTTTAACGGATGAACAAGGCTTTCCTTTTATCCTCGACAGTTCATGCTCGTTCGGAACAAGGATATCGGTGCAGCTTATCATATCCTTTGAAAGCGGAGCTGCCGGTGCAGGATTTAGAATCGTTGTTTTATTATATGATTTTGCGATTTTGAATGCATATTCGGTTGCATCAACCGGAGTCTCATGCTGCGCAAGAATTATATCGCAATTTCTTATCACATCACTATTACACTTGATGTATTCTACATCAACAAAAGCATTTGCTCCCGGTACAACGATAATGTTGTTCCTGCCTGACGAATCAACACTTATGGCTGCCAAACCTGTAGACGTATCACATTTATCTATATGTGATACATCTATTCCGTTATCGGACATTCCTTTAAGCAGAAAATCGCCATAACTGTCATTTCCTACTTTTCCGAGAAAACATGTTTTTGTACCCAGTTTAGCGGCGCATACAGCCTGATTTGCTCCTTTGCCGCCGGGATATTGAGCAAATGCCGTCCCGATGACTGTCTCTCCCACCCCGGGTATTTCATCCGTGTATGTGGTCAGGTCAATATTGATACTTCCCAAAACCAGTAACATTATAAAAACCTCTCTTGCAAAGATTCTTCGTTTCACTCAGAATGACACGTTCTCTATCCGGATTGCTTGGCTACTTTAGTATCCCCATTTCTTTGATCTTCATTACCGCTTCAAGGTTGCTTGATACGTCGAGCTTTTTATAGATAAGTGTGGTGTGAGATTTTACACCGTTTGGTTTAAGTCCCATTATATCGGCGATTTCACTTCTGCTGCGGCCCTCACACATCAAACGCATGACCATCACTTGTTTATCGGTAAAGGAAATATTATTTGAAACCCTGCCGCCCGTCAGACCTTTTGAACGTTTTGATTCCACAGCTGCGGCAAAGTACAGCGTTTTGATAAATCCCGCAGGTACCTCCCGTATATGTCCCTTCTGTACTACGCGTTTTTGCATTCTGTGGAGCATATTCACAATATCTGCACTTTCGCTTGTAAATACCTGTGTAAATCCGTATTCACCGGCATCGGCAGTAGCCTGTGTTAAATAATCAAGTGCTGTTTCCTGTCCGTGCCCGGCACGTCCTCTTTTCCAGTACACTATGGCGATCAATAAATTTGCTTCGATTATATCGATCGTACGCTTGTAACGTCTGCATAATGTCAAAATTTTCTGTAGAAACAATATTGCATCCGTATAGTTTTCCATTACGATATATGCTCTTGCGGTTGTAAAGTGCTGATAAAGCTTAAAAAACATCGGGGATTCCAGCAGTTTTGCACTGTGATTCTGCAACCAGTTTGAGGCGGCTTTTTTATCACCCTCGGATAATTTTATTCTGACAAGAAAGGCCTGAAAATTGGCGTTTAAATACAAAGCTTTTTTTGTTTCGATCATATCTTTTATATTATTGATGATCGTTCCCGCTTCGGCTTTTCTGCCTTTTGCTATCAACACTGAAACCAAAATCATCATAGCACAGAATATTATTTCCGAAGAACAGCCATCAGGGATGCCGGCGCAAGCTGCCAAAGCGTGTTCTTCAGCTTCATTCAGCTTTCCCTGTTCATAATAAAAACCCGCATAAAGGCATTCTCTGACAGCGTTGAACTCTTCACCTACTACAACTCCGATACTGTCTCCGAATAAAGCTATATACTTTTTCATATCAACGGAGAGTTCCGAAAAATCCCTGCACGAACGGTGAAATAACGGCATGTTTTGTGTAATACTTGGTGTCGCAGCCTTAAAGTTTCCTTTAAACGGCAGACGCTGCAATGTTTTCATCGTTTCGATCAGGCTTACTCTATAATCGACACAACGGAATTGGATCATGTTTACGACCGATCGCGGGTTTTGCAAAACTATTTTAGGGAATTGTTTATAGTATTTGTCCAAATATGTTTCAAATTCGTCGGCCCGTCCTTCAACATAGGCACTCCATACCTGAACCTCCATCAGAAACGGGTGCTTTTTTACTATCGGATCACTGACCGAAATTCTGATAGTTTGAAGCGTCTCTTCAACAGAAGCGCTCGGTGATTTATGCGAGTCGTACATTTTATGGAGAGATCCCGCTATACCGTTATCATAGTCGCCTTTCAGATAGTACTCTATAGCCCGGAAATAATCGGCTTTGTTGTAAAACCAGTCGCCGGCTCTGATATATTGCTTATTTTTTTCCTTCTCCCCGCGTTCTTCGAGCATTTTTAATAAAAAGTCCCGGAAAAGGTCGTGAAAACGAAATGTATTTACACCGGATTTTCTTAAGAAAGCATTTTCACGCGCCAATCCCGTGAGTAACTCCAAACAGTCGGCATCTTTAATTAATTTATCTTTCTCTGTAAGCCATTTGCTGTATTCCGGGGTAAGTTCGTCTGCAACAGAAATAAGGGTCATAAATTTTTTGATCCGGTCATCCCATCTTTCCCACACGTGTGTTTTCAGAAAGTTATCGAAGTATCTGTCTGCCAGATTTATGTTATATGATGATTCGTTTGACAGAAGCATTGCCCGGATACCGATTGCCCATCCCCCAGTAAGCTCCCGGATTTCATCCGCTTGTGCCGCCGATATTGACTGCCCGTTATTTTCAAACAATAATTTGACCTCGTTGCTTGAAAATTGTAAATACCTTGCGTCTATAACATCAAGCTCATCTTTTGCCACTATTTCCGAAAAGCTGTCGGACGGCGCTTCACGGCTCAGGAGGAGAGCAATACAGTTGGCAGGCAGCCGTTTCAGCAGGTCCGGAAGTAAGTTTAATGTTTCTTCGTTAGTAATATTATTTAGATCGTCAAATACAATTATGCACTCATTAAAATCGTTATTAAAAACACCTAAAGCACGCATAGTGAACTCAACAGGTGCAGTAGTAAATGAAGGATGTTTTAATAACTTGTGCAACTCTGTATTTTCCGGTTGAAGCCCGGCAAGCTCGGAAACAAATCTTTCGCAAAATGAAGATGTTTTATTACAATATGAATCAAGATTTATCCATGCGCTTTTTGTACCCACCAGTTCTTTTCTGTATTCAAGCCATAAAACCGACGAAACAGTTTTTCCGAAACCCGCAGGAGCGTGAATGTATATGACACGTTTGTCAAGGAAGCTGTCAAGCAGGTGCATCAAAGCAGTTCTTGGAACCTGTGTTTCCGGTTTTGCCTGTCCCATATAATGACAACCCCTTTCCGATATCATTTTATGTGTAAACACAAAATCACTATATATTACATTTATGGTTAAATCAATTAACTATTTGAATAACTATACGACCATGGGTACTATTTTTCTCGTTTTTGTGATACCTGCAATAAAATACTAATAAAATACCGGTGACCGGATGCAAAATCCTTTTGTTGCACAACCCGGCGGTTTATAGTATGTTATATAAAGTATTCTTAAGTAAGATCATTTGTTGGGAGGGTATTTAAATGGATGCATTTGCCGATCTGAGAGTTAAATTTGACAACATGACCACAGAGCAAAAAGGGCAGTTCTGCACCGGCTTTAAAAGAGTTGCACTAAACAGCAATAATGAACAGCAAAAGCTTTTTTTGGATGAATGCATTCAAAAATATGAAAGTATTATCAATCCAACCATCCCGACTCAAGCAGATGATCTCCCTCAGACAGACGATTTACCTCAAACCGTAAAATCTCCTCCGGCTGCAGTATCAGCATTTAAACGCAGACTAAACAAGCTAACAGCAAAAATCAACGAAATGGCAGGCGAAAGCGGTTCGGTGGACATGAGACTCCGCGACTTGTTTTCCGGCGTATTCAAAAAACATTCGCGTGCGGAAAGTGATGAGATTTTTATCGCCGGTACGGTTCACACAACACCCGATGAATCAGATATTGTTGTTTCATGGCCCAAACCATGGCTTTTTTCACGTGTCCTGCTTGCATTGCTGGCTACATTTGCATTACTTTATATCTGTTCAATAAACTTTCAAAATCCAAACATGCTGCCGGGTTTGATGTTTATCGGCGCTCTGGCTATGCCCTTTTCCGTGTTGATTTTTGTGTTTGAAACAAATGCACCCAGAAACATTAGCATCTTTGAAGTAATCAAAATGTTTTTCGTCGGCGGTGTTGCCTCTTTAGTACTGACATTAATACTTTTTCAGATTTTTCCCGTTACACAACTCGACTATCTAGGCGCTGTTACAGTAGGTTTTGTCGAAGAACTCGGAAAACTTTTAGCCATAGTCTTTTTTGTCAGGATAATAAACCCCCGGTACATTTTAAACGGAATGCTGATCGGAGCAGCTATCGGTGCCGGGTTTGCCGTATTTGAAACAGCCGGATATGGTTTCAGGTTTTTTGTAATGAGCGGATTTAGGGTTGAAACATTAATCGATGTTTTATTCCTGCGGGCGTGGTCTTCAATAGGAGCGCATGTAGTCTGGGCTGCTATCACCGGTGCTGCACTTGTTCTGGTCAAAGGTGATTCTCCTTTTATGATAGACCACTTAGTCACTCTGCGGTTTCTTAGAGTCTTTATCATACCGGTTGTTTTGCATGCAGTCTGGAACAGTCCTTTACTTACGGATAATATGACAACTGTATATATAAAAATGATCCTTCTGATCATTGCCGCATGGATCGTTATTATCGTGTTTTTGAGTGCAGGTCTAAAACAAATCGAAAGAATCTGTTCGAAGGCAGTTAAATAGTTAGAACACGTAAGACAAGGAGCCAGTGTTGGTGTCGCATTTTGCGACAACTACACTGGCCCCTTGTCTTATTTATTGAGCGGTATTTATTCTCCTGCGCCGGATAAGAGATTGGATATTGCTTCCATTACTTTCATATCATGACGTATACCGTCGGCGAACTCGGATATACTCACTTCAATATGGTCAACCTTACTCTCGTAAGCACTTGTGCTTTCAAGGGGCAGTTCGGGTTCTGCCGCATTCAACTGTGCCGCAGCTTTAATGATTTCATCTCCCGTGCCCGATAATAAATGGGATATCGTGTCTATTATGCTCATTTTATACCGGATGTTATCGGCCAGCTCGGAAATTTCCATTTCAATGAAATCGACTTTATTTTTGGGCCCTGCCGGTATCTCTGCGATTTCTTCGACAGATTCTTCAATAACGGCATCCTTAATCTCTGCCTCTATATCCATTGTTTCTGTCATTTCCGCAAAATCAATTTCAGACTCAAGCTCGGGTTCGAGTTCGGGCTCAAGTTCAACCTCGGGCTCGAGTTCAGGCTCAATATCAAGTTCAACCTCGGGCTCAATCCCAGGCTCAACCTCAGGTTCCAATTCCGGTTCCAGCTCCGGTTCTAACTCCGGTTCCAGCTCCGGTTCAACCTCTGCAACATCATCGGTTATGATATCGGCGCCGGGTTCTTGTGCCGCGATTTCACCTATATCATCAAGCATCTGTATGACCTCGGGATCAAGCGGGACTAATTCGACCTCACTCCCGATATCCTGTGCTGCGATTTCACTTACATCATCTAGCATTTGCAAGACTTCGGGATCGACCGGTTCTGTTGCAGAATCCATTTCCAGTTCAGTTGTATACACAGCTATGCACTCATCAAGAAACTCCGCACTTTCAACATCGTCGCTACCTTCAAGCGATTTTTTTAAATTATCGATAAAGTTACCTTTTTGTTCCGTGTTCATACCGTTGAACATTTCTCTTAATTTTTCTTGTGATGCCATAGTTCTGCTCCATTTCCATGTAATTTCCTCTAAGAATAAAGTAGCACAATCCGTAGAATTTTACAAGTGGTTATCGGACTATCTAAACCGAGAGCCTTTCTACGATCTCGTCAAAGTTCATAAGCTCCACATTCTCACGCAGCCAGACAATCAAATCACCGCCCGATTCGTAACTAAAAGCCTCCAATTCTTCAAGTGCCGCGTCTACTCCATGCATATCATAATTGATACAAGCCAGACGCAGCCTTTCCAGTGTTTCAACATCCGGTTTGGACTTTCCGGGTTTGAGGTTGCTTGCATCTATTTCCGCAATCATGGTAAGGATGTGTGATATGACCATCCGGGTTGTTTCAATAAACTTGCTATTATTGGCAGAAATATAGTCATAATCCCCGGCATTGGCTGCATTCTCCAGTGCTGCAGCCATGGTGGCGGTTTGCTCTGCCAAGATACCACCGCTTGAACCTTTTAACCCATGAACTATCATAGCGTAATCAGCTAAACGGTCTGCGTCTGCATCTACAGCCGCTTCGAGAAGAGGTGGAGTGTTCTTCGCATATGAACGTAAAACGTCAATGTATGCCTCCTTGTCTCCGTTGAAACGCAATAGTCCTTTTTTTATGTTTATGCCTTCAATGCCTTTATCCAATGCCTGCCAGTTCTTTTCTTCGTTTTTAACATCAGTATCCGGTTCCTCTATTTGCCGGTACAGTTTTTCCTGCTCTTTATCCCTCACCCATTCACATATAACTGCATCTAAATGGGCAATCTCTATAGGTTTGGAAATGAACGCCTGGAATCCTTTGTTTAAAAACATTTCTTCATTACCAACAATAGCGTTTGCTGTAAGGGCAATGATAGGTATGTTTTTTGCGTAATCGGTATCGATCTCCCGTATAAGTCGTGTTGCTTCAATCCCGTCCATTCCGGGCATCATATGATCCATAAATATGGCGTTGTAGCAGACTCTGCTGTCAAGCATCGCTTCAATAGCCTCCTGACCGCTCGTCACGCAGTCTATAGTCATGTTATAAGGCTTCATAATACCTTTTGCTACGTCAAGGTTTGTTATCACATCGTCCACTATCAGCACCCTTGCATAAGGCAAACTGATCCGTGACACTTTTTCGAACTGCTGCCGGTTATTTTCGGAATATTTCATTTTTTTAAGGCTATCAAGCACCTCTGTCCCTATTACATTATCTGTCACATACCCCTGCATAAGCCGCACAGTGAAAACACTGCCCTTCTCAAATTCGCTCTCCGCTGTAATCTGGCCGTTCATCAGATCTACCAGTCTTTTTGCAATAGACAGTCCAAGTCCTGTTCCAACGATTTTACGGTTAGCCGACATATCTATCTGGACATAATCTCCAAACAATTTTTTCATGTCTTCCTGTTTGATCCCTATACCCGTATCCCGGATTATGAAGGTCAGCCAAACAGAATCACCTTCCCTTACGTTATCTACAGTCAGTTCCACCGTTCCTTTTGTAGTGTACTTAAAGGCATTTGATAAAAAGTTATTCAGTATTTGCTTGATCCGCAGTTCGTCACCATAAAGCTGTGCCGGTAATTCAGTACATATATTTAATATAAACTCAATGGGTTTTTCACCTCTGTGCAAGATGCTTTGCGTGACGGCATCATTTATCATACTGGGAGTGTCATATGTGATGGGGATAAGTTCGAATTTACCTGCTTCAATCTTGGATATATCAAGAATATCGTTCACCATACTAAGCAGGGTTGCACCGGCGTTATTGATCCGGTCTAACCTATAACGGCTTTCCTCATTCAAACCGTTGTCTGTGTTTAAAATCAAACCCGACAAACCGATTACAGCATTAAGCGGCGTGCGGATTTCATGGCTCATGTTGGCGAGGAATGTTGTTTTAGCTTCATTTGCTTCCTCCGCTTGATGTCGCAGCCGCTCCGCCTCGTTTAAGAGGTTTTTGGATTCAGTCATGTCGAATGCTGCGTTCACAAAACGCATAGGTGTCCCGTCTTTATCCCGGATCGCTTTACCGACAGTCCGGAACCATGCATATTCCCCGTTTTTCTTTTTGAGCCGTGGTTCAATATCAAAAGGAGTATTACCGGTTTTGTCAAGCAAATGGTCGGAAAAAGCGCGGAAAGAACTGTCCAGATCGTCGGGATGTACGAGACCGAGACGGCTTTCGCCGAGGTTTTTAGGGGACATATCCTCTTCGGTAAATCCTAGCAGTTTTTTGTATTCATCGGAATATTCGGTGCGATTATTCGGACTGAGGGGGTCACCTGTTTCCAACTCCATGTTGACCATACCTATTTTCGCGGCTTCTATTATCAGATTTAACTTTGTAAGCTGAAATTCATTATCTTCACGTACTCTGATCAATTCTTTTTCTCTGGTACGCATTTCGGTCATGTCATAGGCATAAACTATTAATGCAAAACTGTCTCCATATGGGATCCTAACCATTTCTACCAGTAAATTCTTTGTTATTCCCTCTATACTAATTTCTGTTTCAACTCTGTTATAACCATCCCTCATTGCGATTTTGAATCTTTCGGTCATCGGTATTGTAATACGTCCGTCCGGCTGAATCTCCGGGAGACCTTTAGTAAAGCGTTCAAAAAATCCGGTAATCAATTCTTCTTTTGTCTCAAATCCCATGAAACGCAATGTAGCCGGATTACATTCCACTATCTTGAAATTGCTGTCAAACAACACATTGATTTGCGGATTCGCTTCGAGCATGGTAAATGTAGTGGTTTGTGCTGCTTTAAGCTCCTGGATCATCCTCGTTTGCTCCCGCAGGTCGCGTGTATATCCGGCTACCACATAATCGGTTCCGTATTTGACTCTGATAAGTGTAATCTCTG
>Ga0123356_10006508_pt1 | contig 11767 bp, 13 predicted proteins | sample TergutEmb28metaG_2_FD_92546 | JGI IMG/M metagenome (GOLD analysis project Ga0123356, IMG submission 92546) | Embiratermes neotenicus P3 segment gut microbial communities from Petit-Saut dam, French Guiana - Emb289 P3 | ecosystem: Host-associated > Arthropoda: Insects > Digestive system > Gut ... | reverse complement strand
CGGCGCCCGCTACGTTACCGCCCGCACGACGAAGCCCTCGAATGCGCGTGACGCAGGGCGGTTGACAGAGCGGCGGCCAGATAAGGGGCATGTTCGCGCAACATGCTGTGATGATCGCCGGCAACGGCGTGCAGCGTCAGGCCCCCCAAAAGCCTGCCCCAGACACGCCTCGGCGAAGCCCCGAAATTTCGAGACCTCGTATAGAAGAACTGGACCCGACCCGGGTATCGGACGGGCCAATAGTTGGACACCGCCGTCAAGCCCGCCGCATACACCCTCAATGCCGGATCGGCGCCTTCTTCGGGGACGTAGGGCGCCAGCCAGGCAAAGCGGGACCTCACCCAGTCGTCAGTACCGCCGCTCAGCATCGCGGTCAGACTCGCAAGAGCCAACGCGCAGGCTTCGCTCGGCGGCTTGGTGCGGAACGGGGCGATCACGGACCGCAGTCGCATAATGCGCTGGGCTGCCTTGGGGAAGGTTTGCGGATGCGCAAAAGTGTCGAGGAAAGCAAGGAGTGCGACCGTCTCGCCGGCGGCGTTCAAACATCTTGCCATTTCCATGGCTATGATGCCGCCAAAAGAATACCCGGCGAGATAGTAAGGACCGTTTGGCTGCATGGCACGCAGATGCGCGAGACTGTAGGCCACCATGTCCGGGACTGTGTCGAGGGGCTCCTCGGTGCCGTCGAACCCTTTGGCGCGGATGACATAGACAGGTTTGGGAGAGTCGATCCCCTGGCCCAGCTTTGCCAGCTCAATCACGATGCCGGCGAGGCCAGGCACGATGAACAACGGCTTCCCGACGCCAGGCTTCAGCAGCACCAGCGGCGAAACCGGTGCGGCCCCGCGGCGGTCGACCAACTCGGTCTTGTCCAGAACGTTTCCCATGGACCATTTATTGGATAGCACTGACGTGCCAAGTTGCAAGCCAGCATCAGTCTACCACCGGTCCGACGCGCGCAAGGCAGGCTACCGCAGCCACTCGCGAGTGAGGATGAGAGGAAATCAACCGGGCCGAAAGCCGGCGGCGCAAGCATCACGCTATGGGGTCGCACCCTGTTGATTTTGCCCGCGTCGGGTGTCGAATTGGGCGCCGACGTCCGCTGTGATCAACCCAATGCTTCGGCGACGCTGGTGAAGAAATCCACGCCGTCGGTGCTGCCGAGGAGCGCATCGGTCGCATCTTCGGGATGCGGCATGAGGCCAAGCACGCGGCGGCGTTCGTCGAAAATGCCGGCGATGTTGCGGGCCGAGCCGTTGTGGTTGGCGTCGTTCGTCGCCTCGCCCGCCGCGTTGCAATAGCGAAACGCGATGCGGCCTTCGCCTTCAAGCCGGTCGAGCGTCCCGGCATCGGCGAAATAATTGCCATCATGATGGGCGACCGGTACGCGGAGCACCTGACCGGACCGGTAGCGGCGCGTGAACAAGCTCTCGCTGGTCTCGACCCGCACATGAACGTCTTTGCAATGGAATCTGAGCGTCCGGTTGGCCAGGAGCACGCCCGGCAGCAGGCGCGCCTCGGTCAGGATCTGAAAGCCGTTGCAGATGCCGAGTGTCGGCGTGCCACTGCGCGCCCGCACGGCGACCTCGTGCATGATCGGCGAATGTGCCGCCATCGCGCCGCAGCGGAGGTAATCGCCATACGCAAAGCCTCCGGGAATGACGATAAGATCGAGCTTCGGCAGCGCCGTGTCGCGGTGCCAGATCTTGACCGGCGGCTTGCCCGTCGTGCGGTGCAGGGCATCGAACACATCCTGCTCGCGATTGGAGCCCGGAAAAATAATGATCGCGGCCTGCATCGCCTGGGGAGATCTCGCAGAAAACCTTGTTTTCACATAGCGACGCGCCGCCGCCCGATCAAGGATGCATGCCCCCGATCGGCATCGCCCGCGCGGGTGCGGAACGGCAGGCGGTCGTCACCGGTGATGGCGGCAGGACGATGTCACGCCTCTCCGGCAGCCATCATTCTTCGAGCTCGATCCGGTAACTCTCGACCATGGTGTTCGCCAGCAGCTTGCGGCACATCGCGTCGATGGCTTCGCGCGCGCGTGCCGGGTCGCTCTCCCCCAGATCGAGATCGAACACCTTGCCTTGTCGCACCTCGCCGACGCCGGCAAAGCCAAGCGCGGCGAGTGCCTGCCCGACGGCCGTGCCCTGCGGATCGAGCACGCCGGGCTTGGGCATGACGTATACCCTCGCTTTCATTGCATCGTATCGGAGGCGCGAATGTCGACCGGCCCCGATTCCGGGAGAATGCCAAGCCGGCGCGCTACTTCCTGGTATGCCTCCTCGACGCGGCCAAGGTCCCGGCGGAAGCGATCCTTGTCGAGCTTTTCGTTGGTCTTGCTGTCCCAGAGCCGGCAATTGTCGGGGCTGATCTCGTCGGCCAGCACGATGCGGGTTTCGCCCTTGTCGTAGAGCCGGCCGAATTCGAGCTTGAAGTCGACGAGCCTGATCCCGATGCCGACGAACAAGCCGCTGAGGAAGTCATTGATGCGGAGCGCCATCTGCATGACCTCGTCAAGCTCGTGCGTGGTCGCCCACGAAAATGCGGTTATGTGCTCTTCCGAGACCATGGGATCGCCGAGCGCGTCGCTCTTATAGTAATATTCGACGATGGAGCGGGCGAGGGGCGTGCCTTCCTCCATGCCCAGCCGTTTCGCCAGCGAGCCGGCCACGACGTTGCGGACCACGACTTCGAGGGGAATGATGTCGACGGCGCGCACCAGCTGCTCACGCATGTTGAGACGACGCACGAAATGAGTCGGAACGCCGATCTCGGCGATGCGTGTCATCAGGAATTCGCTGATACGGTTGTTGAGGACACCTTTGCCGGTGATTGTACCGCGCTTCTGGTTGTTGAAGGCGGTGGCGTCGTCTTTGAAATATTGGACGATCGTGCCCGGCTCGGGACCTTCGAACAACACCTTGGCCTTGCCTTCGTAGATTTGCTTCCGACGAGTCATGGCCGGGCCCCCGCTCGAAATTGACCAGTCTCTATAGCAAGCGCGGCCGGGTGAAACAATCGCCTCACACGGAGACGTCGATCCACTCTGTCGCCACCGGAAAATAGGTGCGGAAACGGAAGTGTGGCGTCAATTCCGGCTTGTCATGGGAGGGCAATGCGATCAAGGCGCTCGAGACCGTGGCAAAACCGCCCTCGGTGTCAAAGCGCAGCGCGCGATCCGGCGCGCCACCGTTTTCGCTCAACAGGGTCTCCCAATGCGACCAATCGCCTTTCGCCGGATCGGGCGGGACGGCGTCGAGGAAACGCGGACGATAGCGCACGAGACGCGCCGTCTCGGCATCATCGAGCTCACCGGACGCGATCATCGACAGGCCTTCGCCGACCGGCAGAGACGCCACCGGCTTGCTGCCGTGGTCGTCGGCGTGCCGCAACCAGAAGGCGTCACGCGAATCCGCGATGATCATGTTGAAGGTGCGGTAGGCGCGCGGATCGATCGCCGCGAGCGCTTCGGCGGCGTCCGCCGCATCGGCATGGTCGAGCGCCTCCAAAACCAGCTCGCCGCGCGTCCGCCGGCCCGACGCGGGGCCAAGCGAACCGTGACGGTTCAAGATGCCCGCGACGACACCCTCCTCGTTGATGCCAAGCCACGAGCCGCCGCCCAGTTCGTCGAGCCCGGCCACGACCTCCGGTCGGTCGGGCCAGTGGCGTCCCGGCGGCCGCCAGGGCCGCGCCTTCATTTCATCGCGGTTGGCGCCGACAACCACCGGCCAGTCATGGCCAGGACGACGCAGCAGGATCAGGGTGCACATATCGCGGCCGCTTCTATAGAGTTCAAGAAAAGAGGGAATGATGAGCAGTTTCGACGAACGCGAGCAGACTTTCGAGCGCAAATATCAAAACGACCAGGAATTTGCCTTCAAGGTAAGGGCCCGCGGCACCAAGATAGCGGGCCGCTGGGCGGCAGCGCTCCTCGGCAAGGAGGGCGCCGAAGCGGATGCCTACGTGGCCGGCGTCGTCAACCAGCTTGCCAGCCAGGGTGACGAGAATGTCATTGCCAGACTGGCCAAGGACCTTGCCGTGAAGGGCATCGATCGCCATCGCGTCGCGGCGGAGCTCGAAAAGGCGCGGCGCCAGGCGAAGATCGAGCTGGGTGCCCCCAAATAGGCCGCTAGACCTTGCGGTCTTTCGTCTCCGGTGCCACCAGCACGGCGCCGATCGCCAGCACGGCGAGGAAGCAAAAATAGGCTTTGATGCCCCACAGGCTGCCGCCCATGGCCGCCACGAGGCTGGTTGCGATGACCGGCATCAGGCCGCCGCCCAACGCGGTGCCGAACTGGCGGCCGAGCGTATTGCCCGAATAGCGCAGACGGGCGTCGGCAAAGAGCTCGGCGTAGAAACTGCCCTCCACACAAAGGGTCAGAGGCGTGAGGACCGCGGGCGAGAACGCCATTGCCGCCATGACGATGATCGGGTGACGCGTGTACAAAAGCTCGAAAAACACGAAGCCGATCCAGAGCGCCGCGAGGGCAAATCCGGTGATCATGAGCGGCCGGCGGCCGATCCTGTCCGACAGCCAGCCCATGGTGGGTCCGACAAAGAGCGAAAGCACACCACCGATCAGTCCGCCCTGCAGCAGAACAGTGCGCGGAATATGCAGCGTGGCGACGCCGTATTGCAGGCCGTAGATGCCTTGAAGGAAGGCGATGCTCGATTCCGCGAGCGCACACAGAAATACGATCAGCGCCGGCTTCGGGGCCTGGCGCAGCACGTCGAGGAGCGGTATCCGCGCCACGCCGGCCTCTTTGGTGCGTTTCACGAAGGCGGGCGATTCGTCGACCTTGATGCGGATGTAAAGGCCGATGCCGACGATGATGATGCTGGCGAGGAACGGCAGCCGCCAGCCCCAGGACATGAGCTCGTCGGGCGGCAGGAAGGAGACCGTCTGCGCCGCCAGCGAGGACATGATGGCGCCGCAGGCGGCACCCATTTGCGCGATCGATGCGAACAGGCCGCGCCGGCCTTGCGGCGCGCTTTCCATCGTCAGGACCGGTGCGCCGGTCGATTCGCCGCCCAAGGCACAGCCCTGGATGAAGCGCAGCACGGTGAGGATGATGGGCGCGGCGATGCCGATGCTGTGGTAGGGCGGGATACACCCCATCAGGGTGCTGGCGATGCCGATCAGCGACATGGTGAGGACCATCATCGGCTTGCGCCCGATCTTGTCGCCGAAATGGGCGAACACCAGTCCCCCCACCGGTCGCCCGATAAACCCGACCGCAAAGATTCCCATGACCAGGATGGTGCCGATCAGCGGTGACGACTTGGGAAAGAACAGCTTGTCGAAAATCGCCGGTGCCAGCAGCCCGTAGAGCCCGAAATCGTACCATTCGATCGCCGAGCCCGAGAGCGCCGACAGCAACAGCCGCCGGTGCTTCAGCGACGTGACGCGCGGATCGAGGGGAACTGCGGCGGAATCGACGGCCATGACGTTTTCCCGATGGTTTTTCAGGACCATAGCATGCCGGGCGCTCGCGCCTAGCCGCTATCGGCTCGGCCCATTCTGACGCGCGACCCCGATGGACGTGAGCGATGAGGGCGAGGACGGCGTCCGCCGACTTGGAACGCAGGCAACCATGCGCGCGGGTGCGGTCGACCGGGATCCTCAGTCCCGCGGCAGCGCCCGTGCGGCGCGAACGCGGTCCCTTGATGATGCCGGGCCCGCATCCGGTTCGCTTCGGGACCCTCGCCGCCCTGGCTCGCTCGCCGCCTAAGAGACGGCGATGATGTCGCCGGTGCGTGTGCAGTCCGGCGCGGCGAGCGCGATAAAGGGATCCGTCACGTCCTCGGGTCGCTTCAGATGCGCCTTGTCCTCTCCGGGAAAGGCGTTGTTGCGAAGCCTCGTGTGCACGGGGCCGGGATCCACCAGGTTGGCGCGGATCGGCGTCCCCGCGACCTCGGCGGCGTAGCAGCGGATCAGCGCCTCGAGGCCGCTCTTCGCAGCCGCAAAGGCGTTCCAGTAGGGGCCGGCGTCGCGTCCCGCCCCACAGGTGGTGAAGATCGCACGGCCGGCATCGGAGCGGCGCAGCAGCGGGTCGAGCGAGCGGATGAGACGCCAATTGGCGGTCAGGTTGACGTCGAGTATCTCCTGCCACGTTTCCGGATCGAGATGCCCGGTCGGCATCAGAAGCGGCAGGACACCGGCATTTCCCACCAGAATATCGAGTTTCCCGAACCGCTCATGCAATCCGAGGCCCATGCGGTCGATATCGTCGAAGCGCCGCAGATCAAGGGGCACCAGCGTCGCCGCGCCGCCCGTGGCGCGGATCTCGTCATCGAGCTCCTCGAGCGCGCCCTGGGTCCGTCCCACCAGGACGACGTGGGCGCCTTCTGCGGCAAGGCGCTTCGCCACGGACCGGCCGATGCCGCGCGTTGCGCCGGTAACAAGAGCGAGACGAGCGTTAAGCCGGCTCACGCCGTTTCGGCGAGGAGCGACAATTGCGTCGACACTTTTCCGGCCTCGTGGTCGACCAACGGGATCGGGTAGTCGCCGGTGAAGCAGGCATCGCAGAAGCGCGGCTTCGCCCGATCGCGCCGTGCTTCGCCCATGGCGCGATAGAGCCCGTCGATCGAGATGAAGGCCAGGGAGTCGACGCCGATGTGCCTGGCGATTTCCTCGACCGTCATGTGGGACGCGAGGAGATCCTGACGCTCCGGTGTCGCGATGCCGTAGAAGCAGGAATGACTGGTGGGCGGGCTGGAGATGCGCATATGCACTTCGGCGGCGCCGGCATGACGAAACATCTCGACGATCTTCATCGACGTGGTGCCACGCACGATCGAATCGTCGACCAGGATGACGCGCTTGCCTGCGATCTCGGCCTTGTTGACGTTGTGCTTGAGCTTGACGCCGAGGTGGCGGATCTGATCTGTCGGCTCGATGAAGGTGCGGCCGATATAGTGGTTGCGGATGATCCCGAGCTCGAAGGGGAGGCCGCATTCTGCAGCGTAGCCGATGGCTGCGGGGACGCCTGAATCCGGCACGGGAATCACGAGATCGGCGGCGACATGGCTTTCGCGCGCGAGCTCGGCGCCGATGCGCTTGCGGGTTTCGTAGACACTGATGCCGTCGACGACGCTGTCGGGTCGCGAGAAGTAGATATATTCGAACACGCAGGAGCGCTTGCGCTGGGGATCGAAGGGCTTGCGGCTTCGAAGGCCGCTGCCGTCGATGACGATCATCTCGCCCGGCTCGACGTCGCGCTCGAAATCGGCGCCGATGATGTCGAGCGCGCAGGTCTCCGACGCGAGGACCCAGGTCTCGCCCAGGCGGCCGAGCACCAGGGGGCGCACGCCAAGCGGGTCGCGAACGCCGATCAGGCAATTCTGGGTGAGCGCTGCCAGCGAGTAGGCGCCTTCGACCTGGCGCAAGGCGTCAATGACGCGATCCTCGACATGATCCTTGAGGCTGGTCGCGATGAGATGAACGATGACTTCCGTGTCGGACGTCGACTGGAACAGGCTGCCGCGCCGCACCAGCTGGCGCCGCAAGTGATAGGAATTGGTCAGGTTGCCGTTGTGGCAGATGGCCAGGCCGCCGAACTCGAAATCGGCAAAGAGCGGCTGGACATTGCGCAGCGCCACCTCGCCCGTCGTGGCATAGCGGCAATGGCCGATTGCGGCGATGCCCGGCAGGCGCTGGATGACCTCGCGTGAGCTGAAATTGTCGCCCACCTGTCCGAGCCCGCGATGGGCGTGGAACTGTTCGCCGTCCCAGGTGACAATGCCGGCCGCCTGCTGGCCGCGATGCTGCAGCGCATGGAGGCCGAGCGCCACCAGAGCCGCCGGCTCGGCATGGCCGTAAACGCCGAAAACGCCGCATTCCTCATGCAGCTTGTCGTCATCGAAGGGGTTCGTGCTCACCATGGCGTCCTCCCCGCTTATATGGGGCGGATCCGGTGTTTCTTGTAGCACCCGCCGTCACTGTTGTTGGCCCTGTTGCTGATTGATCAGCCGGTCCATGTCTTCCCGGTCCTGCTGATGATAGTCGGGCTGACTGTCGGGGGGCCTGGCGCTGGGCTTCGGCGACGCCAACGCCCGGGCGGCCGCATCGGCGTCGCTCAAAGCGCGGGTCTGGCCGGTGCGCGCCGTGGTCCGGACCTGCTCCCGCCATTTGGCCGGCACCAGGGACTCGAGCATGCTGGCCCCGGATTGCAACAGCGGCAAGGTGCGTGCCTGCGCGACCCAGTGCGGGCGCGGCTTGTCGGGCGGCAGGTACCAGGCCAGCGCGATATAGCCGAGGGCGACGAGGACCGCCCCGCGCGCCAGGCCGAACAGCAACCCGAAGAGCCGGTCCACCGAGGAGAGGCCGCTTTGCGCGACCTGCTTTGCCACCGACCCGGTAATGATCGAGAGCACGATCAGGGCGACGATAAACACCGCGGCGCCGGCGGAAACATTGGCGATCGGGCCTTTGGGGAGGAATCGCTCGGCGAAGGGCGCAACATGGGCATACCCGTAGAAGGCGGCAAAAGCGGCGCCGACCCAGGCGACGATCGCCAACAGCTCACGCACAAAGCCGCGCATATAGGCGAAACCCGCCGACAGCACGAGCACCGCTACGACAATGATATCGAGCGTGTTCATACCGCCCGACGCCTGACCGGCAACACGGTGCTTTGTCCCTCTCTCTCTTCCATGAAACGCTCAACGAGTTGACGCAGATGCCGTACTTCGACGACCCGCAAATTCGTCTCGCCTTCGTGTCGCGGCGGCGCATAGGCGTCGAGGAAGCCGAGCTTCGCCGCCTCGCGCAGTCGTGCTTGCGATTGGCCAACGGGCCGGATCTCGCCCGAGAGGCCGATCTCTCCGAATATAACGGTCTTGTCCGCCACCGGTTCATCGCAGAGCGCCGAAAGCAACGCCGCCGCAGCCGCGAGATCGGCCGCCGGCTCGGCGATGCGCAGGCCGCCGGCGACATTCAGATAGACGTCACGCGCTCCGATGGCGACGCCGCATCGCGCCTCGAGCACGGCGAGCAGCATGGCGAGCCGGTTGCTGTCCCAGCCCACCACCGCGCGGCGTGGCGTGCCGAGGGACGAGGGCGCAACCAGCGCTTCGATCTCGACGAGCACCGGCCGCGTGCCCTCCATGCCGGCAAAGACCGCGGTGCCGCTGATCGGGGCCTGACGCTCTGCGAGGAACAGGGCCGACGGATTGCTGACTTCGGCGAGTCCGCGATCGGTCATTGCGAACACGCCGATCTCGTCGGTGGGGCCATACCGGTTCTTGACCGCGCGCAGGATCCGGAATTGGTGGCCGCGATCGCCTTCGAAATAGAGCACCGTGTCGACCATGTGCTCGAGGACGCGCGGCCCCGCGATCATGCCCTCCTTGGTGACATGGCCGACCAGAAACAGGGTAAAGCCGCGCCGCTTGGCGAGGCGGATCAATTCCTGCGCAGCCCCACGCACCTGGCTGATGGTACCGGGGGCGGCATCGATATTGTCGAGGTAGGCGGTCTGAACCGAATCGATCACCACGATTCTGGTTCCGCCGTCGTGGTCGAGCGCTGCTGCGATGTCGCGAACACTCGTCGCCGCGGCCAGATCAACCGGCGCGCCGATCACGCCGAGCCGTTGCGCCCTGAGGCGCACCTGGCCGAGCGATTCTTCGCCGGAGACATAGAGAGACGCGTGGCCCGAATGCGCGAGCGCGGCCACCACCTGCAGCAGCAGAGTCGATTTGCCGATGCCGGGATCGCCACCGATCAGCAGGGCCGAGCCCGGCACCAGACCGCCGCCGCAGACGCGGTCGAACTCGGCGACGCCCGTGGTCCGCCGGATGAGCCGCTCGTCGGGTTGGCCCAGCCCGACGCGCTCGAGCTTCCTTCCCTTCCCGGGGCCGAGGCCTTTCGGCGGAGACGCCTGCGCCGCTTCCTCGGCCAGGGTGTTCCAGGCGCCGCACGCCTCGCAGCGGCCGGTCCATTTCGGGTGGACGGCGCCGCATTGCTGGCAGACGAAATGCGACTGCGCGCGGCTCATCTATAGCGCCCTGATCTCCATCTGGATCGGACCGTCGGCCCGGCCATGGATGAATTGTTCGACGAATTCGTTGCCCGAGTGGTCGATCCGTTCGACGACATCGGACCAGATGATTCGCCCTTTGTAAATCATCGCGACGCGATTGGCGATCTTGCGGGTGGAGACCATGTCGTGGGTGATCGAGATCGCCGACGCTCCCAGGTCCTTCACGCATTTGATGATCAGGTCGTTGATGACATCGGCCATGATCGGATCGAGACCGGTGGTCGGCTCGTCGAACACGATGATCTCGGGCTCGGCGGCGATGGCGCGCGCCAGGGCAACGCGCTTCTGCATGCCCCCCGAAAGCTCGGCCGGGCTGAGCATGCCGATCTCAGGCCCGAGCCCGACCGCGCCGAGCTTCTCGATTGCGATGTCCCGGGCGCGGGCGCGGTTGACGCCGCGGCCTTGAATCAGGCTGAAGGCGACGTTCTCCCAGACCGGCAGGGAATCGAAGAGCGCGGCGCCCTGGAACAACATGCCGAACTTGTGCATCAGGGCGAGGCGCTCGCCCGCCCCCAGCCGGGTCGCCTCGACGCCGTCGATCACGATCGAGCCGGCATCGGGCTCCATCAGGCCAAGAATGCATTTCACGGTGACGGACTTGCCGCTGCCGGAGCCGCCGATAATGACCAGACTTTCGCCCGCCATCAGGTCGAAATCGACGCCGTCGAGCACGACCTTCGGACCGAAGGACTTCTTGAGGCCCCGTACCGCGATCTTGACCTTGTCGCTCATGTCGAAAAGAACATTGCCGTGAGCACGTAATCGGTCACCAGGATCATGATCGACGCCGACACCACGGCATGAGTGGTTGCTGCGCCGACACCTTGGGCACCGCCCCGCGAGTGGTAGCCAAAATAACACCCCATCAGGGCGATGATGAAGCCGAACACCGCCGACTTTATCAGCCCTGATACCACATCCTCGGTGGCGAGCGTGTCCCACATCTGGCCGAGAAACCCGCGTGGATTGTAGTCGAGCGTATAGGTCGCAACCAGAAATCCGCCGAACACGCCGATGATATCGGCGACAAAAACCAGCAAAGGCAGCGTGATGGTGCCGGCAATGAGGCGCGGGACGACCAGATATTTGTAGGGATCGGTCGAGAGCGTCGACAAAGCGTCGATCTGCTCGGTGACGCGCATGGTGCCGATCTCGGCGGCGATCGCGGCGCCGATGCGGCCCGCAACCATCAGTCCGGCGATCACCGGTCCGAGCTCCCGCGTCACCGAGAGCACGACCACGGTTGAGACCGCGGTCTCGGCACCGATCGCGAAGCCGGTATGGGTTTGCAGCGCCAGAACCATGCCGGTGAAGATTGCGGTCAATCCGACCACCGGCAGCGAATAGTAGCCCATGTCGATGATTTGCCGTCCGATCAACCGCGGATAGAAGGGGGGCCGGAAGCAATGGGAGATCCCGGTGACGGCAAAGAGTGTCAGCCGCCCGGCGGCCTGCAGGAACAGAATGAAGATGCGGCCGATGTTGGCGAGGAAATCAAGCATGTGTCGTCGTGCGGTAGACCCGATGATGCTTGCCGCCAAGCTGGGTCAAGACCTCATAGGCGATGGTGCCGGCGTCACGGGCGAAATCGTCGACGCCGTACGTGTCGTCGAGAAGATCGAGATAGGCACCGGGCCGGGTCAGCCCGGGGTCGATGCCGGTGACGTCGACGGTGATGAGGTCCATCGAGATGCGCCCGACGATCGGCGCCCGCT
>Ga0123356_10006507_pt1 | contig 11767 bp, 8 predicted proteins | sample TergutEmb28metaG_2_FD_92546 | JGI IMG/M metagenome (GOLD analysis project Ga0123356, IMG submission 92546) | Embiratermes neotenicus P3 segment gut microbial communities from Petit-Saut dam, French Guiana - Emb289 P3 | ecosystem: Host-associated > Arthropoda: Insects > Digestive system > Gut ... | reverse complement strand
TTCGTTCGAAAATTCCTGGCCCAGCGCGGAATTGGCTCGCACTTATACCTGGCTGAGGACGGCCGGAAAGCCAATCTCTTCGCCACGATAGGCCCGACGGACAAGCCCGGGGTGATGTTGTCGGGGCACACAGACGTCGTGCCGGTCGAGGGCCAGAACTGGTCAAGAGACCCGTTCCACATGACGTTGTCGGACGGAAAGGCCTACGGGCGCGGCGCAGCTGACATGAAGGGCTTCCTGGCCTGCGCCCTGCTGCTTGCTGACCGCGCCGCCCGGGAAAGCTTGGCGACGCCGATCCATCTCGCGTTCAGCCATGACGAGGAAGTCGGCTGCATTGGCGTCCGCTCGATGATCGACGGCCTAGCGGGCAGCGCTGTCCAGCCCCGCTTCACGATCGTAGGCGAGCCTACTTCGATGCGGATCGCGACGGGCCACAAGGGCAAGATAGCCGCGCGTGCGACCTGTTGTGGCGTGGCGGGGCACTCGGCGCTCGCCCCGCGGGCGCTCAACGCCATTCATCTCGCCTGCGACTTCATCGACTCTGTCCGAGAGCGCCAAAACCAGATCGAGCGCGAGGGGCCTCGCGACGACGACTACAATGTGCCTTACACCACGTTGCACGTTGGCCGCATAGACGGTGGCACAGTGCTCAACATCGTCCCGGACCGGTGCTTGGTCGACTTTGAGATCCGCAACATTGCGCAGGATGACGCGGGCGCGCTCCTTGACCTCCTGATCAACGAGGCCGCGGCGATCGCGGAGCGTCGTCGCGACGCCTTCCCGCAAGCCCACATCGGCATCGACGTGCTCAACGACTATCCGGGCTTGGCGACGCCGGCCGATGCAGAGGTGGTGCGTTTCGTCGGTAGCCTCGTCACATCCCAAGACCTCTCGAAGGTTGATTTCGGAACCGAGGGGGGCCTCTTCTGGAAGCGCCTCGGCGTTCCAGTTGTCGTATGTGGGCCCGGATCAATGAATCAGGGCCACAAACCCGACGAGTTCATCGGCCTCGATCAATTGGAGGCTTGCGGTCGCATGATGGAACGATTGCTGGAACGCTGCCGGTGAAGCGGCCGCGTCGGAAGGTAAATCGGTCGCGACGGCATCGCGGTGTTGAAGGCAATCGCTGCGGCGCCGATGGGGGCGACACGTTGATTCGGGAACGTTCGGCGTGGGTGGCACACTCTACGTCAGCTCGACTATTTGATCGCGGCCGGTGAGAACGGAAGCATCACCTTGGCGTCGGGGCGTGATCCGTGCGTACGCAACAACGTTCGATGGTCGCGTGTGCTACCATCACGCCTCAAGCCCCGAGCGAGTTCCCATGCACCGTGATCTTAGGAAGCTTCTTTCGCCGAGGTCCGTCGCTATCGTCGGCGCCTCGCCGCGCCCAGGCGTCACCGCGATGCGGGTGGCGGACAATCTGCGCGCCTTGGGTTTCGGCGGCCCCATTCGCTTTGTCAATCCGCGCTATCCGGAGATAGGGGGGGAGCCCTGTTTTCCCTCACTTTCGGCGTTGCCGGAGGCGCCAGACGCCGTGTTTGTCGGCACTGCAGCCGAGCACGCCGTAGCCGTGGTCGAGGAAGCCGGACGCTGTGGCGTCCGGGCGGCGATCGTCAACGCTAGCGGCTTCGCCGACAGCGGCGCCGACGGCGAGACCCTCCAAAGGCGCTTGGTCGAAGCCGCGAAATTGTCAGATATGGCGGTCTGTGGCCCCAATAATATGGGCTATATCAATGTGCATGACCGCGTCTGCATGTACACCGCCAGGGTGCTTCCACGCCTTGATCCCGGTCCGACGGCGATCATTTCGCAGAGCGGCTCGGTGGCGATCGCAATCAGCCAGGACGCCCGCGGCCTCGGCATCTCGCATGTCATAACAGCCGGCAATGAGGCCGTTTGCACGGCGGCGGACTATCTCCAGGCGGTTGTGGAGGACGACCATGTCCGGATTGTCGTGATGTTTCTGGAGACGATCCGCAATCCGCGCGGCTTCGCATCGGCCGCAGCCGAGGCAGCCAGGCGCGGCAAGCCGATCATCGTCGTCAAGGTTGGCCGGAGCGAGGGTGCGCGCGCCGCCGTTGCCGCCCACACCGGCGCGCTTTCGGGCGAGGACAAAGTCTACGATGCCTTCTTCCACCGTTACGGCATTGTCCGTGCCAACGACATCGACGAGATGATCGAGACGGCGATGCTTCTGTCGAAATATCCCGCGGCGCCAGAGCCTCGGCGGCCCATCGTCGTCACGGTCTCAGGCGGTGAGGCGGCCTTGATCACCGATCTCGCAGTCGATATCGGGTTGAGCTTTCCCGCGCTCGCTCCGCAGACCGTGGAAGCGATGAAGTCTGCCTTTCCGGCCTTCTCGCGCCCACGCAACCCGGTCGACTCATGGGGTCTCGGCTGGGACCCCGCCCGTTTCAGACAGATCTTCCGCTCGCTGATCAGCGAGCCCGCTGCAGGGGTGGTGGCCCTTTCCGTGGACGCGCCTGGCGACGGCGGTGCGGACGCGAAAGTCGCCAGGGACATGGCGCAGATCGCTATCGACGCGTCTGCGAGTCACGACAAGAAGGTGCTCTTCTTCAACAACGCCGCGGCGGGAGGCGTGAATGCAGAAGTGCGGGCGATCCTTGATCCATACGGCATTCCCTATCTCCTGGGCATGCGTCCGGCGCTTGCTGCCATAGCCCATTGGTTGAAGCGACAGCCTGTACAGGCGCCAGCGGGGCATGCCCGCATCGATCTCCCAGCGCTGCGGGATCTGAGCGAGACCGAGCGCATGGAACTGGTTGCGGAGAATGCGGGCATTCCCTTCGTCGCATGCGCTATTGTGAATGATCCGGAGAAAGCCGTGTGTGCAGCGCAACGGCTGGGCTTCCCGGTCGTGATGAAGGGTCTCTCGTCACAGCTGCATCACAAGACTGAACTTGACCTCGTGAAACTCGGCGTCGCCGACGCAAGAGGTGTCGTCTCTGCTTTTCAAGGGCTTGTCGCCAGTCTTGGCCGCCATGCCGGTGACGACCGCAAGGCGCAGATCGTGGTCCAGCCTATGGTCGAGGAAGGTGTCCAGCTGCTTCTCGGGGCGCGCTCCGATCCCGAGTTCGGATCGGTCGTCGTGGTGGGCCTCGGCGGCACGCTGGTGGAAACGATGAACCAGACGAGCTTGCGGCTCGGTCCCGTCACCACCGAAACCGCAAGGGAGATGCTTGCCGAGACACCGGCGGCCGCTCTCATCAGGGGAATGCGAGGCAAGGGGCCGTTCGATCTCGAAGCGGCCGTCGAGGCGATCGCCGGTTTCTCCGTTTTCGCTCACGCCACGACGGACGCGATCGCGGCTATTGAGATTAACCCACTGATCGTACACGCGAAAGGTAAGGGGGTCATGGCGCTGGATCTGGTGCTTGAGCCTCTGCGAGCTTGCGCCCACGAAATGCCGTCCGCGGCCATACCGCCACGCCGCTTTGTCACTGAGGGAACACAGAATGACGGACGAATTGATTCGCTACGAGACCCATGACCTTGTCGGCATCATCACCATGAACCGGCCCGAGAAGCTCAACGCGCTGAATCAGAGCCTGCTCGAGGCGCTGGCGGATGCCTTTCGGCGCGCAGACGAGGACCCTTCGACCAGCGTCGTGATCCTGCGGGCAGAGGGGCGCAGCTTTTGCGCCGGCTACGACATCGGAGCGGTCGATCCAAGCCGGAATAGTTGGCGTCACGACGCGCTCCGTTGGCATGGGCATCTAACGCCGCAACTCGCCTTCGAGATGATGCCCTGGTACATGCGCAAGCCTGTCGTCGCATCGGTGCAGGGGCATGCGGTCGGCGGTGGTTGCGAACTCGCTATGTATTGTGACCTGACCATCGCTGCGGACAACGCAATGTTCGGCGAGCCCGAGGTGCGCTTCTCCAATACCGGTCCCGGTATCGTAATGCCATGGATCATAGGCTATAAACGCGCCCGCGAGCTGCTTTATTTTGGCGACATAATCGATGCTGAGACAGCGCTCCGTTACGGCATGATCAACAAGGTTGTCCCGCTGGAGCAACTGCAGGAGCAGACGCTCAAATATGCGCGTCGTATGACTTTAATTTCCCCAGAGGCGTTGGCGGCAACCAAGCTTTCTATCAATCGGGGGGCGGACGTTGCGGGATTCCGCAATGCAATGCAGGCGGGGCTAGATGTCGTCGCGCCGCTCTACGCCGCACGGACGGCGGCGGGCGTGAAGTTCGGCGAGCTCGTCAAGGACCAAGGCCTCGGCGCGGCGCTCAAGTGGCGCATGGCGCAGTTCGAGCAATAGCGGAAATCCATCTGGCGCCGAAAGCGTGATGCTCTCTTGCCTCTCTTCATAGGCCCATCTTCGCGGCTTTAGTTAGCTTTGTCGTTCTTGAGCACATGGCAAGGAGACGATGGCGCGGACCGTATCGCTCACCTTGTTGTCGTCCTGCAGATCTCAGCCTTGGGGCCTCCAGCCATGACGCATAGAAGCTCGAACAACATGGTCGCGCCGGTGAGCGCTGTGACCCCGGTCGGGTCGAGGGGCGGCGACACCTCGACGAGGTCGGCCCCGACAATGTCGAGCCCGTCAAGCAGACGAATCATCGTCTGTGCCTCCCGGCTCGTGATTCCGCCGATCTCCGGGGTACCGGTGCCGGACGCGATCGACGGATCAAGCACGTCGATGTCGAAGGAAACGTAGACCGGTTGGTCGCCGACGAGCGTGCGCGCCTCGCTCATCACGGTCGCGGGTCCGAGTTCGGCGAATTCCTCGATGAAGACGATGCGCACGCCGGCCGCGCGGGCGAAATCGAAATTGGACGCGTCCGAGATCGCGCCACGGAGACCGATCTGAATCATCCGGCGCGGGTCGAGTAGTCGCTCTTCGACGGCGCGGCGAAACGGCGTTCCGTGATTGTACCGGTTACCGAAGAAGCTGTCGTAGGTGTCCGAATGAGCATCGAAATGGATCAGGCCGACGGGACCTTTCTTGGCAAGACTGCGCAGGATGGGCAGCGTCACCAGATGGTCACCCCCCGCCGTTAGCGGACGGGCGTTGGCCTCGTAGATGCGGGCGAAGAAGGCTTCGATGCCGACCAGGCTGGCCGCGACATCCAGGGGGTTGACCGGCGCATCGCCGCAGTCGGCCGCCCGCACGCGGTCGAACGGCGACAGGCCGGTCACGTGGTGGACGCGCCTTACGAGGCTCGACTGATTGCGGATCTCGCGGGGACCGTGCCTAGCGCCCGTACGGTTGGTGGCGCCGCCATCAAATGGCACGCCCACGATTGCGATATCGACCTGATCTGGCGTGGCGATCGGTAGCCGCATGAAGCTGGCGGCCCCTGCGAAACGGGGAACAAGCCCTGAGTCCAATGGCTGGAAATCCTGGGCGGAGCCGACGGCGCTCATGTTCGCGCCGCCACCGCCTGCCCTATGCGTCCGATCATCCTCGTCCTCGTCTGGAAACACTGGATCGCATTGATCCTGGATCGGGGTCGATCGGGGCCGTGTCGATCGAATTCAAGCGGCTGCCTCCGATGTCGCCGGCATGACGCGCCACCCTCCATCATCCCTGCTCCAGCCTGTGTTGAGGGCCCAGAACATCACGCGCCGCCGTTGGGGCTGACGCACTGGCCAGTCATGATGTCGGGCCCGGGCCGCCCACCAGGAGCGCGAGGGCCGAATCCTGCGGGTCTGCCGCAACAGCGGAAGGTCCATGTCGATGATTTCTTCAACGCTGGCTACGACTGGAGCCAGCTCTCGAACTTGAGCGTCAGATCCTCAAAGTGATCGATCCACCAGTCGTAGTTGACGAGCAGGGAGACCTTGACGTTGTCAGGATGGGAGGGAAGCTCCCTGGCGAGCTTCTCATCGATGAAATCGAAGGCCCTGAGGTTGGTGGGCCCATAGAATAAGGCTCGTGCGAACGCCGCTTGCGGCTCGGCGCGGCCCACGAAATCGAGCAGCTTCATGCCGCCTTCAGGATTGGGCGAGTTGCGCAGCAGGAACCAAGCTTCGATGTCGCCATTATAGAGGGCCTGGTTCCAGACCATCCCGTAGTTTGCGCCCCGGTTCATGATCGAATCGCTGGCGCGGCCATTCCAAACCGAGGAAAGGTCAACCTCCTCGTCCTGCATAAGCTCCTGCGGCTCGGTGCCGCTTTTCCACCAGACCTTGATGTGCGGCTTGATCTCATCGAGCTTCTTGAAAGCGCGATCGACGTCTATAGGGTAGATCTTCGCCGGATCCGCGGGCACGCCGTCTGCCATCAGGGCCGCCTCGAAGGTGGTGATGCAGCGCCGCCACAGCGAGCGTGGTCCAGGGAAACGCTTGACGTCCCAGAAGTCGGCCCAGGATTTGGGATGATCCTCGCCAGGCCACTTCTTCTTGTTGAAGACCATCACGGTCGAGAGCGTAATGGCGCCGATGGCATTGTCATTGCGCAACTGGCCGGGCGACAGCGCGGACTTGTCGATGACGTTGAAGTCTAAAGGCGCGTTGAGCCCGTACTTGATGACGCGGGGCGTGTCGATCGAACCCGCCTCGATGACGTCGACCTGCTGCTGTTTGGCCTGGTCCATCGCCCGGATCTTGCTGAAATCATAGGGCGTTATGTACTGGATGGGAATTCCCGTCTTCTCGGTCCACGGGTTGAAGAAGCATTTCTCCATGGCTTCCTGCCAAGCCCCGCCCCAGCCGAGCGTGGTGACGGGCTTGCCGGCCGCAAACGCCGGGTGGTTTACCATCAGTTCGGCGAACGATCCGAGCAGCGCCGATCCGGCCGCAGCCTGCCCCAGACGGGTGAGAAAGGAGCGGCGATCCATATTCCGGGTTTCATGTAGAACGCCGCGTAGCGTTTCCAGTGAAAACTCCGTTTCCTTGTCGGTCATGGCACATCCTCCCTTGAACTCTGCGGTTCCGTGACGGCTCCTCAACGATGTTGCTTATCCTTGACCTCACTCCTCGCCGCTTGACTGCGCCGATTCACGAGCATCACCGCCCCGATGCCGAGGATAACGATGCCCGTGACGGCTGTCGTGGCCGCGGCAAGAGACGGGTCGATTGCGACCTGCACGCCCTCCCAGAGCTTTACAGAGAGCGGCTTGCGCACGGCGCTGAAGACGAAGATTGAGACCAAGAGCTCCTGAGCCGACTGCATGAAGGCAAAGATCGCGCCCACGATAATCCCTGGTGAGATAATGGGAATTGTGACGCCAAGAACGGCTCGCAACGGCGAGGCGCCGTGAATCGTGGCGGCGCGCTCGATATCGTAGTCGTAGTTCCGTAGGCTCGCCAGCACATTGATCACGACGAAGGGAATGCCCGAAACGGTGTGGGCGAATGCGAGGCCGGAAACGGTGTTGAGCAGGCCGAACGGCACGTAATAGAGGTAAATCGAAATCGCCTTGATGATCTGCGGCGTCACAAGCGCCGAGAGGATGAGCGCATTCAGGAACCCCTGCCCGATTACGATATGGCGGGACAGCGCGAAGGCCGCCGGCACGCCGAGCAGCGTCGACAGGATGGCGGTCAGACCGCCGACCTGCAAGGTCAGGACGAAAGCGTCGATCCACTGCCAGTTCGAGAAGATCGATCGGTACCAACGCAGCGACAGGCCGGGCGGAGGAAACGACAGGAAGTCCGCCGAACTGAAAGAGATGGCCACGACCACGAGGACCGGAAACAGCAGGAACGCGAGCACCAAGCCTGCGAGGCTGTTGATTCCCAGTCCTCCCAGCCCCCTTTTCATCGGCCAACTCCGCCGAGCAAGCGATCGAACCGAAAGAAGCGCCCGTAGATCGTTAGTAGAAACGAGACAGTGATGAGCAGCAGAACACTGGCCGCGCTGGCCAGGGGCCAGTTAAGCAGGTCGCTGGCAAGCACCATGATCGTCTGCGAGATCATGGTCTGCTCCGGTCCCCCGAGTAGCGCAGGCGTAACATAGAACCCCAAGGCGGACACGAACACGAGCAGCCCCGCCGCGCAGACGCCAGGCAGGCTTAGCGGTAAGAAAACCGTCGTAAAAGCGCGCCACGGCGAGGCGCCGTGAATGGTGGCGGCATCGAGGAGACGCCGATCTATGCGCAACATCGCGCCGAACAGTGTAAGGATCGTCAGCGGAAGCAGGATCTGGATCATGCCGACCGAAACGCTGAAGAGGTTGTAGAGGAGTGGCCAGCCGCCCTTCGACAACCCGGTCCAGACGATTAACTGGTTGATGAGGCCGCGCCGACCCAGAAGGATCATCCAGGAATAGCTGCGCACGATGTAATCGAGCCAGTAGGGCAGGACCACCAGCATAAGCATAATGCCGCGCGTCGCGGGATGCGCCACGGTGAGGACATAGGCGACGGGATACCCCAGGAGCACGCAGCCGACTGTCGTGACCGCACAGATCTTGAGGGTCGTCAGGAGAACCTTGACGTAGACAGGCGAGGTGAGAACCTCGGCATAGGGAGCGAACCCGGTCTCAGCGAAACTTCGCAAGACGATGAGCGCGGTGGGCAGGATAAAGAACATCGACATCCAAAGGAGCATCGGCGTCAGAAGCAACCAGCCCAGCACATACGGTCGATAGAGACCGCGTCTCAGCAACGCAGGACGCACGGAGGCAGGATTCGCTGAGCTGCGGATATCAGCCACCTCCGCTTCCGGCGCCCGGCAGTGAACGCGAGCGTTCCTTTGACCAGGAAAGGACGATCTCCCCTCCGATCGCAACCCGCTCGGCAACCGCGCCCGAGACGCGGGCGATAACCGTCTGATCTCCGATCATGGCGGTGACCTTGAAGGATTCGCCCATGTAAAGGACATCTCGAACCGTGGCCGTGGTCGTCGTGCGGCCCTGCGCATCTTGTCCGGAGAACACGATGTCGATGTCTTCGGGCCGGATGAAGACCGTCACCGGGCTTCCGGCGGAGCCTGAACCGTCAAGGCGGGGGACCGCGACCACGCAACCGTTCGGCAGGCGCACCTCGTAATCCTCGCCGTGCGTGGCCATGACATTGCCCCGCAGCAGGTTGGCTCCGCCTAGGAAATCAGCCACGAAGGCGCTGTTGGGCGCTTCATAGACCTGGCGCGGCGAACCGACCTGCGCGACACGGGCGTCATGCATCACCACAACCAAATCCGACATGGTCAGCGCCTCGGTCTGGTCATGCGTCACGCAAATGAAGGTCGATCCGATACGCTGATGGATTTGCTTGACCTCCAATTGAAGATGCTCGCGCAGCTTCTTGTCGAGCGCACCGAAAGGCTCATCCATTAGGAGGAGGCGCGGACGCGAAACCAATGCGCGCGCCATGGACACACGCTGCTGTTGCCCTCCCGAGAGCTGCCGCGGATAGCGCTCCTCAAGGCCCAAGAGACCAACCAGCGAAAGCGTCTCGGAGACTCGCTCCGACATCGCAGCACGGGTCAGGCGATCACGCATGCGCAGCGGGTAGGCGACGTTTTCGAAGACCGTCAAATGCGGAAACAGCGCATAGGACTGGAAAACCATGCCGATGTTGCGCCGATGCGGCGGCACGGCTTCCATCACCTGGCCCTGGAAAGTGATGTTGCCCCGATCAGGTGTCAGAAAACCGGCGATCAGGTTGAGCGTCGTCGTCTTGCCGGATCCGCTCGGGCCGAGGAGAGTGACGAAACAACCGGCCGGGATGGTGAGCGATATGTCATCCACCGCGTTGATCAGGCCGAAGGACTTGGTCAGGCGGTCAAGGCGGACTTCCACGCCCGCACCAGCCGGGCTGGCGCCGGCCGGCTGTTGGTCGGCCGGCCGGACCGGTGTCGCCGAGGGCGGCAAATCACCATCCTCTCTTGGCGATGCAAGGTTCATGCCCTGTCTCCGTCGCCCTTCAGTCCCTAAGCCCTCAGCAAGACCGGGACGCCGAGATTTCATGCGAGCGGCTGCATAGTCCTTCCCGCCCGATGGCTCGGCCAAGCCGTACTGCGCTTTGAGATGACTCCGATCGACGCGTCTCATTCATATCGGCGGAATTGATCGTCGCGCCATTGCAATGCCTCGTTGAGGCCCTTGCTGCGGCGCAGTTCGTCGAATTTGTCGTATTCGGGCGATCCGCTGGCATCCATGATCGTGCACGCCTCGAGCCCGTACCGCATGGCCGCCTGAAAGCCCTGCGCGTCATAGACATTGTTGATCGACCGCTTGTTCCATTGCAGGCACGAGAGCGCCACCTGCGACATGCGCTTGGCGACTTTCATCGTTTCTTGCCGCAGGTTCTCCTTGGGGAAAACCCTGTTGACCAAGCCGATGCGATGCGCCTCCGCCGCGTCGATCTTGTCACCGGTATAGATCAGTTCGCGAGCGCGAGCGCCGACCACCCAGGGCATGATCATCGTCACCACCCCGTTCGAGAAACGGGTCTCGACAACGCCGAAGACAGAGTCGGCTGAGCAATATCGGATGTCGCACATCTGCGCGAATTCCAGGGCGCCGGCTAAGCAATAGCCGTTGATCATGGCGATCACGGGCTTGGAGCAGCTCCACACCGAGAAGGTGAAATCGTAATCGCCGGCAAGCCGGTCGCGCCACTCGGCTACGGTCTTGCGCGGCGCCTCGGCAGACTGCTTGATGTCGTAACCGGCCGAAAAAGCCCGATCGCCGGCGCCGGCGATCACGAGCACACGGATATCAGGGTCATGATCCGCCCTTGTTACTGCATCGACAACCTCCGTACGCAAATCAAGGCTGAATGCATTGAGTCGTTCCGGTCGGTTGAAGGTGATCACCGCAACCCGGTCATCAATCTCGTAGGTTATGGTCGAATAAGCCACCGCGATCTTCCTCCACCTGACCACGATTCACACAAGCGCACGCCGCAGTCCAGCGGCCGAACGCAGCACATGAACACCACCCAGCGAAACCGCTTGATGGGCTCGGATCGAGCGCTCCACTCTCGCTCAGCCAAGTGGGACCGTGCCGCATTGGAAAGCTGGGTGCGCTGGCGTATCAGGATCCGCCGAGCCCGAGCAGCAAACCATCATGATTCCGCATCTTGCCGCGTTGACGTAGGGCTTCACGTATTGCGCAAGCGTCAGCTTCACCTCATGACAGAGCTTGGTCAACTCTCGGGCCCAGTTGTGTGACGAGGCGCAGGCCTCGAGCCGACCAGACATCGCGGAAGTTTGCCAAGGAACTCCTGCACCCGGCCTCGCGACAATCGCTGTCGCAGAACCGAGCGAACTTCGCGATATCCAATTCGATCGTCGTTAACCTGCTCATTCTCGCTCTCCGACTCAACCGCAGATCATGCTGCGGGATGGGAAGGGGAGCGACCTTCGAGATGGGCTCTGTGAATGGGCGGGAAGTCACGAGAAAGCGGACTTTGGCAGCGGAAGATCGCCGGCGCGTCGCGTCATCTAGATTTTACCACATCTGTGGTTAACCCGGGCGACTGCGCTATTCAGGGCCGTCTTAGACGGTGGCAGTCATTCGTGAGGAGCCAATAGCGTCCCGAGGGCGCCGGTTGACACCTCGCCCCTGAGGAATACGGTGAAGAAGCCTAGCGTTATGACGCTCTATACTCGACCAAAGGGAGGAGGATGGAATGATTAGAATCGCTTCAGGTATCGTGGCTGTGGTTGGCTTGACCTTCGCGGCCGATCCCGCCATCTCGCAGATTGGCCCCCTCTGTCAGACCCCCGACGGCAATCTGATTGTCTGTCATTCCCCGCGCGCTGGCGTCGCGCAGATTGGCCCCCTCTGTCAGACCCCCGACGGCAATCTGATTGTCTGTCGCTCCCCGCGCG
>Ga0123356_10006506_pt1 | contig 11768 bp, 3 predicted proteins | sample TergutEmb28metaG_2_FD_92546 | JGI IMG/M metagenome (GOLD analysis project Ga0123356, IMG submission 92546) | Embiratermes neotenicus P3 segment gut microbial communities from Petit-Saut dam, French Guiana - Emb289 P3 | ecosystem: Host-associated > Arthropoda: Insects > Digestive system > Gut ... | reverse complement strand
TGAACGAATATATAGCCGATATGGCAAAGTATGCCGAGCCCGCTACAACTATTAAGATACGGACGTGTTACGAATCTATCCCTTCTCAGTTGGCAAAAGAAAATCACAAATTCCAATATAGCGTTGTTCAAAAAGGTGGGAGTGCAACCATTTTCGGCGAATCAATCGAATGGCTCAAATATGCAGGAGTTGTCCTCAAATGTCAAAAAACAACACAGGGGATTATGCCTGTTAAAGTTCATGTAGATTTGAGCGATTTCAAACTCTATATGTCTGACACAGGTATGCTTACCATGCAGTCGGGAATAGTGGCGCAGGCTATACTTTCTCCCATTGAAACAGACAACTCGTTTCTTGGAGCAATAGCCGAAAATTATGTAGCTCAGGCTTTTGCCGCAAATCAGACACCTCTGTTTTATTGGAAAAATGATAATACCGCCGAAGTAGATTTCGTAATTCAAAAAGGTATTGACGTTATACCGGTCGAAGTCAAAGCAGGGGTACGTATTCGTTCCAAAAGTCTGGGTGTTTTTATGGATAAATATAAATGCCCTTACGGTATCCGCATATCAAAAAAGAATTTTGGATTTGAAAACAGAATAAAATCCGTACCGCTTTATGCTGTATTTTGTATTGAGTAGAAGTTTTTTTGTTAATTAACACCCAAAAGAAAAAAATATTGTTTTTTTTTTTGCAAAAGAAAAAAAAAGAATTAACTTTGGGGGATTTTTGAATAAGTTAAAAGATATAGAATATTAATTATCAATAAAATAACAAATAATATCATGAATACGAATTTTAGCACTAAAATAAAAAGCGTTTTTACTGCTTTTTTAATTCTATTTTGTTTAGGCATACAAGGGCAAACCGTATCAAAGTATATTTTGACGGATCAATTCGGCTACCGTCCGGCAGCGAAAAAAACGGCTGTGCTTAGAAATCCTATGGTGGGTTTCGACAGTAATGAATCTTTTACGCCGGGCGCAACATACAGAGTAGTAGACGTAGCTTCGGGAGAGTCCGTCTTTCAAGGTACATGGACGCAATTTAATGGTAGTGGAAGTGGTGGAACTGATGCCGCTTCGGGTGACCAGATATGGTGGTTTGACTTCTCTTCCGTTACAAAACCCGGAGAGTATTATATTTTGGACGTAAGTCAAAATGTAAAATCATATAATTTTCGTATTGCCGAAGACGTTTATAATGAAGTATTGAAACATGCGGTACGCACGTTCTACTATCAGCGGGCGGGACACGCAAAAGCTATGCCATACTCATTACACGCAGACTGGTCTGACGCAGCAAGTCACGTCGGAAATTTGCAAGATAAGAATTGCCGCTTATACCCCGGTGGTACCGGACAGGGCAACGCCGCTACCGAACGCGATTTGCACGGCGGCTGGTATGATGCCGGTGATTACAACAAATATACCGCATGGACATGTAATTACATCGAATCAATGATGTTGGCTTACCTTGACCATCCTGAAATTTGGACCGACGATTTTAATATTCCCGAATCGGGCAACGGTATTCCCGACTTGCTCGACGAGGCTAAATGGGGATTGGATTGGGTACTGCGCATGCAGGCAGCAACCGGAAATGGATCGGTGTTAAGCGTAATGAGGTTGGCTCATAACAGCACCCTGCCTCCTTCAAGAGCAACGGCGCAAAGTTTCTACGGTCCGGCTACTACCATAGCAACGTGGGCGGCGGCAAAAGCATTCGCACTCAGTTCTAAGGTGTACAGGCAAATGGGAACGCAATTGGGAAGACCCGAATATGTCACGTATGCAAATCAGTTGCAGACGGCAGCTATAAATGCGTTTACATGGGCGGAAGCTAATCTGAATGTCACGTTTGATAATAATGCTAATAATTTTATGTCCGGATCAGGTAATCCTGAAGTGAATAATGCGTGGGATAGAGTAGCTTACCGTGTTTCGGCGGCTCTTTATTTATTTGAAATAACAGGGACAGCTTCATACCACACTGTTTTTTCAAGTAATTACACGCAATTATCACTATTTGCATGGTCTCAGCACATGGGGCAATATTGGACTCGCGACCACTCCATGCTTCATTATTATCTAACGTTGAGTACAGGTACCCCAGCTATAAAAACTAACATCACGAATGCTTTCAGAAACGCATTTGTTAAAACCGGAGACTATGCCGAAAGATTAGGAAAAGACGGATACCGTTCCTTTGTCTTAGACTATAATTGGGGTTCTAACCAGTATAAATCCGATTATGGATTGATGTTTTGGCTTATGGCGCAAAATTCAATACGCCCTGCCGACAACGCCCAATACTTTGATGCCGCAGAAGATTATATCCACTACATTCACGGAGTAAATCCTTTCGGAATGGTTTACCTTACTAATATGACTCCGTATGGCGCTTCCAAGAGTGCGACGAAATTTTATCACGAATGGTTTGGCGCTCAAATGGGAAATAGAGCTACTGCTCCCGGTTACCTTACAGGAGGTCCTAATAGAGATTATGATGATTGCTGTAACGCTTGCGCCCAGAACAATAATCAATGTATTACTCCATATCTGAAACCGAGAAGTCAACCCGATGCTAAAATGTATAAAGACATTAACACCAGTTGGCCCCTTAATTCATGGGAAATTACCGAAAACAGCAATGGCTACCAAATGCCTTATATCAGGTTGCTTGCCAAATTTGCAGCAAAACCGCAAGTTAAAACGCCGGAAGCATCTGTTCCTACCGGCTCGGAAGTGGAGAAAAATTCAACAGTCACGTTATCGACCGCCACAGCCGATGCCAAGATTTATTACACAACCAACGGCTCCGAGCCTTCGTCAACCAACGGAACGGAATATACAGCGCCGATTACCTTTACTGCCAATGTCACCATCAAAGCAATAGCCGTCAAAACCGGCGTGGCAGACAGTGAAATAGCAACGTTCCAATATACCGTTATTGAGGAACCGGACATTACGCCGGTAATTACGATTCTTACGCATCCTGCTCCGTCGACGGTTTTCCTGCAAAATAACATCAGCGGCGCTTTGTCGGTCTCGGCAAACGTTACGGAGAGTGTCACGCTCAGGTATCAATGGTACTCCAACACAACCGGCAGCAATGTGGGCGGAACACCGGTAACCGGCGCTACCGGCACAGATTTTACAATACCAACCAATCTTACAGCCGGAACATATTACTACTTCTGCGAAGTGAGCGCTCCGTATGCTGTTTCTGTCCGCTCCGATGCAGCAACGGTAACGGTCTTTGTTCCGACTATTACGATTCTTACGCATCCGGCTCCGCTGACAGTTGTTCCACAAGGCAACACCGGCGGCGGTATTTTGTCGGTCTCGGCAAGTGTTGCGCCAAATGCTGCGCTCACCTATCAGTGGTACTCCAGCACAACCAACAGCAACACAGGAAATAATGCAATAACCGGCGCAACCAATGCCACTTTTACCATACCGAACGGGCTTGGCAACGGCTCCACAACTTACTATTTCTGTGAAGTGAGAGCTACCGATGCAACCCCTGTTCGCACCAATGTGGCAACGGTGACAGTAAGTAATCCTAACAACACCACTATAATTACAATCAGCCAGCAGCCGGTTTCCGTCACTGTTACGGAAGGCAGCATCAGCGGCAATTTGTCGGTCACGGCAACTGTCAACAGAAGTACGCTCACTTATCAGTGGTACTTCAATACAACCAACAGCAGCACGGGCGGTACGATAATAAACGGCGCAACCAATGCCGCTTTTGCCATACCGACCACGCTTACTGCCGGAACATATTACTACTATTGTATATTAAGCACTGCCACACAAGCCCCAACCCCTATGCCTACCGTTGCAGCAACGGTGACGGTGAAGCCGAATGAAAATCCTCTGCCGGTTATCACAATCAATACGCAACCTGCCGCATCAACCTCAGTTACGGAAGGCAGCATCAGCGGTAGCCTGACGGTTGAGGCAAGCGTTACGTTAGTCGCAACGGTCAGCTATCAATGGTTCAGCAATACGTCCAACAGCAACACCGGCGGAACAGCGGTAGCAACCGGCGAAACTTTCACGATACCAACTACGCTTACGGCGGGAACGTATTATTATTATTGTGTGGTAAGCGCCACAGATGGTGCGATTTCTGTTACATCTAATGTGGCAACAGTCTCAGTTGCAAGCTGCAAGCCGGATGCCGGCATCACCAACAATTCGGTAACAACCGTCTTGACCTGTACCACGCCAAGCATCAGCCTGACCGCTACCGGCGGCGTAACTTATTTGTGGGATAACGGCTTGGGCAGCAACGCCAATGCAAATGTCACCGCTCCGGGTACTTATACCGTGACCGTCACCGCAGCAAACGGCTGTTCCAATACCGCAAGCATCACAATTACGGAAGATAAAACTCAGCCAACAGTCGATATTACCAACAATACCGGAACCACCGTGTTGACTTGCACCACATTAAGTATCAACCTGACCGCTATTACTACCAGCGGCGGAACTTACGCATGGAGCCACAGTTTGGGTACAAATGCTAATGCGACAGTAGCGCATCCGGATACATATACGGTCACCATCACCGGCGCAAACGGTTGTACCAATACATCAAGCATACAGATAACTCAGAATATTAATGTATCCGATGCATATATTACCAATAATACCGGCACAACCGAATTGACCTGTACCATTTTAAACATCAACCTGACTGCCGGCGGCGGCGTAAGTTATGTATGGGACAACGGACTGGGCAACAACGCTTCGGTTTCCGTTACTTCTGCCGGTACCTATACCGTTACGGTCACAGGAGCCAACGGCTGTACCAACACCGAAAGCATCACAATTACAGAAGATAGAATAATTCCAACAGTGAACAAACCTGCCGACCAAAGCAAATGTAACGGTGAAGCAGCCGATCAAGTAACGTTCACAAGTAACATTCCAAGCGGCGTAACTTATAGTTGGACAAACAGCAATGCAGCTATCGGTTTAGCTGCCGGTGGAAGCGGCAATATCATGCCTTTCACCACAACTAACCATACAAATGCGCCAATAACCGCTACGATCACAGTTACTCCGGCAGCAAATGGCTGTTCGGGTTCTCCGGTATCTTTTACGATTACGGTCAACCCTGTGCCAACAGTTAACAACCTTGTCGACCAAACCAAATGTAACGGAGCAGTAACCGAAGCAGTGGATTTTACAAGCAACATTCCAAGCGGCGTAACTTATAGCTGGACAAACAGCAATACAGCTATAGGTCTGTCTGCCAGTGGTGCCGGCAATATCGCAGCTTTCTACACAGCTAACCCTACAACTGCGCCAATAATCGGTACAATCACAGTCACTCCGACACATAACAGTTGTCAGGGAATACCGGAATCCTTTACTGTTACGGTTAACCCGACGCCAACAGTCGCGATTGTAAACAATACCGGAACAACCGAATTGACCTGTACCACAACAAGCATCAGCCTGACCGCTACCGGCGGAGTAAGTTATGAATGGAGTGGCGGACTGGGCAACAACGCCAGTGTAACAGCAACCTCAGCCGGTACCTATATGGTAACTGCTACGGATGTTAATGGCTGTACCAACTACCAAAGCATCACAATTACGGAAGACCCGGACAGACCAACAGTCTCCATCACCAACAATACCGGAGCTACCACATTGACCTGTACTACGCCAAGCATCAGCCTGACTGCTACCGGCAACGGTGATTATTACACTTGGAGTAACGGATTGGGCAACAACGCCACTGCCACTGTAATTACAGCGGGTACCTATACCGTAACTGCTACACAAAATAATGGCTGTAAGGCTACCGCAAGCATTACAATTTCAGAAGATAAAACCCCGCCAATTTTCGGAATTGACAACAATACTGGAACTACCATATTGACTTGCACCACGCCAAGCATTAGCTTGATGGCAAACGGATGGGGCTTAGGTCCTTGCGAATGGAATAATGGATTAGGCAACAACGCCGTTGTAGACATTACCACAGCAGGAACTTATACTGTAACCGTCACATCGCTTACCAACGGATGTACCGATACCCAAAGCATCACAATTGAAGAAGACAAAGAGGCGCCAACAGCCGGTATCACTAACAATTCGGGAGGAACCGTTTTGACCTGCACAATAGAAAGCATCAGTCTGACGGCTACCGGCGGCGGCGCTTACGCCTGGAGCAACAGTCTGGGCAGCAATGCCGATGTTACTATTGGCTTAGCCGGAACATATACTGTAACCGTCACAGCAGCAAACGGTTGTACCGATGAAGCAAGCATCACAATCACGGCTGAACAAACGGAATACACCGTAAGTTTTGACGACGGCAGCGGAAACGAAGTTTTAGTCAAGCCGGCTTGCCAGGGCATTACAATTACCAAACCGGAACCTGACCCGACCCGTAGAGGATACAATTTCGCAGGCTGGTATCAAGGCTCAACACTTTTCGATTTCAACACGCTGATTACCACTTCTATTACGCTTACGGCAGAATGGAATATTATAAATTACAATATTATCTATGTGTTGGACGGCGGTATAAATCATCTGGAAAACCCGTTGACTTACAATGTTGAAAGCAACACCATTACATTGCAAAATCCAACGAAAGACAACTATAATTTCGCAGGCTGGATAGAAGGCGCCGAAATTCCTGCGGGCAGCATAGACGCCAAGACTTTCACCGCTCAATGGACGCCTGTGACCGGCGTTGCGGATGTCTCTGCCATTGCCGCCATACAGGTCTATCCTAATCCTGTTGAAACAGAACTGTACATAAAACTTCCTGTCAAGGAGACAACAGACTATGTTATTTTCAGTCAGACAGGACAAATTGTTCAGCAAGGCAAATTACAGGATAATTCGACCATAAATGTGCAGTATTTGCCGGCTGGGGTTTATTATCTGAGGGTTTTGGGCGAAACGGTGAAGGTGATTAAGAATTAAACGTGAAGGCGCAGAGAAAAGTTAAACTTTGCGCCTTTGCGTTTTTTCCCTTTGTTTATTTTAAAAAATAGTTTAATTTTGTGTCAATGAAAAGAGAGTTAGGTAAATGGCTTATGGATGTAGCAAAATATGTTGCTACTGCTTTTCTTATATCTTCATTTTTGGGAGATATAACAACAAAATGGATAATGTATGCTATTGGTTCTGCTACTGTTATAATTTCAGTATCAGTCGGATTATGGTTAATTAAAAAAGATAAAACAGATAAAAAGGAGGATTAATTATGGAAGGTGTTTTAATTATGTGTGGTACTATCATTTTCATTGCAGTTTTTGTGTTTGTTTTTGCACACACAAAGGCTGGAAAGAAGTTTTTAGCGTAATGTTATTTAATTAGTAATTTTAAAAGAATTGTAAAAATGAAAAAAATTAGTTTACTCATAGCGTTTTTTACTTTAGCATCGGCGGCGTATGCCTCGAAGCTCGTATCCGCAACCATTTTGGATAAGGATTACATCATGCTCTATTTTCGTGATGGGGATGTTACTTTTAATGAGCGTGCGATTCCGGCAGGACCGGGAACTCCGGCTTGGCCCCTTTACCATAATGGTCCTTTTAACGGCGCTGTTAATACACTCGTCACTTATGGCGCCGACTTGAATACTGCCACCACCGGCGCCGGCGCCGGTAATCCTGCCAATTGGAGAATATCTTCAACAGATGATTCTAATTTCGGTGAAACAGGAGTTGCGCCGTCGAATGTTCACCGTAAATCGAAATTGGGCTGTATGGCTCAAACGACATGGAATATGACAACAAACGACTGGAATTACAGTACAAAATTTGAACACACGCTTTATCTGAGATTACCCCAGTCAATGACAGCCGGGAAAACCTATACTATTCAACTGCCTACAGGCATTACCTTTCATGACAACGTTAGAACGGCAACGATTACTTTCGACATTTTCAATAGCCGCAGCGAAGCCGTTAAGGTAAATATTGTGGGTTACTCTACGGCTAACTCTATTAAGGCTGCCGATGTGTATATGTGGATGGGTAATGGCGGTCAACGCGATTACGCCTCTTTTGTCGGGAAAAAAGTATATGTCTACAACACTGTTACCAAAGAGAGTACGCCAATAACACAAGCGCTTTCCTTGTGGAGAGCATCTGCTGCGGAACAGGACTACTCGCATCAAATAATCAATACGAATGTTTGGAGAGTTGATTTCACAGGATTTAATACACCCGGAACTTACCGATTGGCTGTTGAGGACATCGGGTGCAGCGATGAATTTACTATCAGTCCCGATATATATTACGAACCATATAAAGTCTCTACGCAAGGTTTTTACTATATGCGTATCGGGGAAGACAGCAGAGCAGCAGGCATGGGTAGCAATCCCACTGTTCCTGTTACACGCCAACCGCTTTATATACCGGGAAAATCGCCCGCAGGATGTTCGGTCATTATAACATCAGTACATCAGTATCAGACTACAAATTGGAATAGTATACCGGGAGGAGACAAATGGGATGAACCCGGAGATAAAGCCAACGCTGCTGCCAGTAGCTGGAACAGGTTTGCCACCGGAAGAACAAATCCGAATGCGTATGGCGGACATAGCGATGCTGCCGACTGGGATCGTCATTTGGGACATGTTTGCATTATTTATGATATGCTGTTGCCTTATTTCCTTTCAAACGGAAGGCTGTCGGAAGATAATCTGGGTATTGGAGAAAGTGGAAACGGCATTCCCGACATAATTGACGAAGCCCAAAATGAAGTCGATTTTTGGTTACGCCTTCGCGATGGAATGGGTTACAGTCATGGATTAACCTGTCCGACTACTTCTACCACTACTCCTGTATTTTTTCAAGCCGGTAATACCGGTGTTGCCGCATGGGCAGCAGCCGCAAGCGCCGCCATGTTGGGCGATTGTTACCGTATCTTGTGGGAGCGCACGAATTTGCCGGAACATGAAAAATTGATGGAAAGATACCGCGACAGCGCTATTGTTGCTTACACTTATGTCAGCGGACTGTCGGCAACGGATCAAATGCTTACCCAGAGTCAGGGTATGGGCAGCGGAGATATGACCGGTAGATGCCTCAGGGCTACAGCCGCAGCATTCCTCTACAATTTAACGGGAGATGTCAAATATGAGAATGACCTGCTTGGCGCCAATGGCAGCAGATGTAACTCAAATACTTCGGTCATTTGTAATAACGCATATAATGAGATATATGCCGTAGCCGGTTATCTTTTCACTAATCGAACGGTGAATAATACGGCGCGTTGGAATAATATGAGAGCGTCTATTATCGCCGACGCAAAAAATAAAGAGACAAACTTTGCAAGCACACGTCCTTCACGCAGGTCAACCTGTAATTCCAAGGGATGGTTTATTACCGAGATCTATAATCAGCGAACCATTCTTGCACATGCTATAGCCACCGAAGGAAGCGCCGACAAAAGGCTGTTTGAAGACGCATTAATTCTCGAAGCCGATTTCTCGCTCGGACGTAATCCGTTGAATACTATTCACATGACTACGGCAACAACCGGTTTGGCAGACAAGAGAAGTTTTGAAAATGCTTATACTTCAGGATGGAATGATGGAACTCCCGGCGTTCATCCCGGACATACGCCATACATGAATATTTTTGACTGGGGCGGATTAATTATGGGACGTCCTAAATGGATGGTGGATCAAAACTTCCCTGCTGTGGCTTATCAAAATACTAATAGTCAGATTGCTGCCGGTAGCTGGCCCTACGGCGAACTATACTACAATACTCGCTATGTCTATGCCGCAAATGAATTTACCCCACAGCAAACAATGCGTGGAAAACAAGCTCTGTATAGTTACCTGTATGCCATCAGACCTGAGATACCGGTTACGATACAAGTTGCAACACCAACAGCATCAGTTGCTACCGGCACGGAAATCGAGCAAAACTCAACAATAACGTTATCGACTGCCACAGCCGATGCTAAGATTTATTACACAACCAACGGCTCCGAACCTTCGGCAATCAACGGAACGGAATATACGGCGCCGGTTGCCATTACAGCCAATGTCACCATCAAGGCAATAGCCGTCAAAGCCGATATGGACGACAGTGAAATAGCAGAGTTCAAGTATACCGTTATTGTGAAACCGGACAATACGCCGGTAATTACGATTCTTACGCATCCTGCTCCGCTGACGGTTGTTGAACAAAATAAAATCAGCGGCAGTTTGTCGGTCGCAGCAAGCGTTACGGAAAGTGTCACGCTCAGGTATCAATGGTACTCCAATACAACAAACAGCAATGTTGGCGGAACACTTGTAACCGGCGCAACCAACGCTAATTTTACAATACCAACCAATCTTACAGCCGGAACATATTACTACTTCTGTGTAGTGAGCGCTCCGTATGCAGTTGATGTTCACTCCAATGTAGCAACTGTAACGGTCGAGCCGCCTGTTGTTCCTATCATCACGATTCTTACGCAGCCTGCTCCGCAGACGGTTGTTGCACAGGGCGCCATCAGCGGCAGTTTGTCGGTCACGGCAAGTGTTACGCCAAGTGCCGCGCTCACCTATCAGTGGCATTCCAGCACAACCAACAGCAACACAGGAAATAATCCAATAACCGGCGCTACCAATGCCACCTTTACCATACCAACCAATCTTGGCAACAACACCACCACTTACTATTTCTGTGTAGTGAGCGCTACCGGTGCAACCCCTGTTCGTTCCAATGTGGCAGAGGTGACGGTAAGTAACGCTAACAACACAATCATAATCACAATTAGCCAGCAGCCTGTTTCCGTCACTGTTACAGAAGGCAGCATCAGTGATAATTTGTCGGTCACGGCAACTGCCAACAGAGGTAATACGTCTCTTACGATTTCTTATCAGTGGTACTCCAATACAACCAACAGCAGCACGGGCGGTACGGCAATAACCGGCGCAACCAATGCCGCTTTTGAGATACCAACCGATCTTGCCGCCGGAACACATTACTACTATTGTGTATTAAGCGCTACGTTTAATGCTACTACTGCTACCATGAATACCATTGCAGCAACGGTAACGGTAGAATCGGGTGGAACTACTCCGCCGGTCATCACAATTAATGCGCAACCTGCCGCATTAACCACTGTCACAGAAGGCAGTATCAGCGGCAGCCTGACAATCGGGGCAAGCGCTACGCCAAGTGCAACGGTCAGCTACCAATGGTTCAGCAATACGAGCAACAGCAACACCGGCGGAACACCGGTAGCAACCGGCGAAACTTTCGTCATACCAACTACGCTTACGGTGGGACCGCATTATTATTATTGTGTGGTAAGCGCCACCGGGGGTGCAACTTCTGTTACATCAAATGTTGCAATCATCTCAGTTGAAGGTTGTAATCTAACTGCCGGAATCACCAATAATTCGGTAACGACCGTCTTGACCTGTACCACGCCAACCATCAGCCTGACAGCCACAGGCGGCGCAACATATTCGTGGAGCGGCAGTTTGGGCAACACCGCCAATGCAACAGTCACTGCTCAGGGTACCTATACCGTAACCGTCACCGCAGACAACGGTTGCACCGCTACCGCAAGCATTACAATTGATGAAAACAATCCGCTGCCAACTGCCGGCATCAACCCTCCTGCAACCTCCGTTTTGACTTGTTCTACGCCAAGCATCACACTGACTGCTACCGGCAACGGTACTTTCGCTTGGAATCACGGACTGGGCAGCAATGCCACTGTTGATGTTACCTCTGCCGGTACCTATACCGTTACCGTAACAGG
>Ga0123356_10006505_pt1 | contig 11769 bp, 7 predicted proteins | sample TergutEmb28metaG_2_FD_92546 | JGI IMG/M metagenome (GOLD analysis project Ga0123356, IMG submission 92546) | Embiratermes neotenicus P3 segment gut microbial communities from Petit-Saut dam, French Guiana - Emb289 P3 | ecosystem: Host-associated > Arthropoda: Insects > Digestive system > Gut ... | reverse complement strand
TGGTTCGAATCCGCCCCGGGGAGCCAGTTATCCGCAAGGGGTTGGATGCAGCCATCCAACCCCTTGTTGCTGCTCCCGACATGTGATCCCCTTATCGACTTCGGCACGGCATTCACGCGCAGATCGCAGGAGGATGACATGAGGCAGCAGGGCGCCGTTTCCGCCGTCGCGCTCTTATTGGCAATGGCGCCGACACTCGCGCACGCCAGCGCGTCAGCCGCGCCGCGAATGCCCGTCCGCATCCATGCGATCGTCGAGAAATTTGACCAACATCTCGTGACGGTAAAGACCGATAAAGGCGATCATTTGACGCTGGAGCTGACGACGCAAACCGGTTTTGCAACGGTGGATCGACGCGCGCTCACGGACATCAAGCTCAACGCCTATGTCGGTGTTGCGGCGGTCCCGGGGACGGATCGGAAGCTTCACGCGACTCGCGTCTTCATTTTTCCCGATGTTATGCGTGGCGCCGGCGAAGGTCATTTTCCCGGGCGCGCGGGCCAGGGCAGCGTCAGCATCAACGCCACCGTGACGGCGATCGCGGTCACGAGGGACGGCACCACGGCAACGCTGCATTGGAAAAGCAGGGCCACCGGAAACGAGGGCTGGACCAATGTTGATGTCGCGCCGAACGTTCCCATCGTGGCATTTCGGCCGGGCGACGCGAGCGTGTTGAAGGCGGGCGCCGACACCGTGACCGTGGTGCAGAAAGACGGGGATGGCGATCTTCATGCCCTTGAAATTGTCGCGGGCCAGGACATAAAGCCGCCGATGTAGGAGACGATCCGCCCGTCGTTGAAGGGAGCACGGCGGAAGCATGCTCCTCCCGATGCGTTGGGCGATTTTGGCGTTATGACCCAGGGTGTTTCTGCGCGCCCCCGATACCCCATCTGATCGTCCCGGAGACGCATCGGCTGGATTCAGTTGGCCCGATTGAACGTCGCTCTGAGTGTCTCCGAGCCGTTATGCAGGGTTGCCTCCAGGGTCTGGCCGGTGAGCGTATATTGCAGCCTGCCTCTCCTTGGGGTCGTGTAAGACAGGGTTGTCCCATGAATGACCGCCCTGTCGCGGCTGACATGAACCTCGTCACCCGACATGAAAGTTGTAACGACCACGGCCGATCTGGCGCCGGTGCGGCGGATGCGAATTGCCGAGGGGGATCCGTCCCAAAAACCGCACCAGTCGCCTTCAAAAGGGTTTGGCGCGCTTCTCGGGTTAGCGAAACCTGTGTTGAGCGGAGCCAGGATGTTCGCCGGACATGCTTGCGCTTCAGCAGACCTGGCAACCGGTATGCTCCCGGCCGGAACGAGCAAGGTCGCCAAAATCATCAGGAGGGCGCGGACCTTCATGGGTTAACTCCGCAAAGCCAGGCAAGATAACGTATGCTCTCTACCTGGGATCTATTGCTTTGACGCACGGATCGTTCAGATTTGGGCCGAGGCGCTTTTCCCGCCTGCACGCCTTCGGCGTTGCGAGGTTGCCAAGGGTTTTTGCCATCTGGCGAAGCCGGAACCAACCCAAATCCAGCGGCAATCTCTTTCTCCCTCCTATTCCTTCGACTGTCAACACAAGGGGCTGGAGCCATGTGCCGCAAAGCAATGGTCCCGCTCTACATTGGCCCGGTCCGCAAGGCCCGGGGAAGTGGCACGTCTTTGCGTTGTCCGGGCAGGAGATCAGCCCCTGAAGTTGAACAGATCGAACAGATCGGTAATCGCCGGCCTGTTCAACGGGACATAGGCGTTGCCGGGCGCCGTGATGGGATTGGGGAAGTTATCCCGACTTCGGGATGTCACCGGGGGGAGTGACCAATTGCGCTCGATGAACTTCAAGATCGAGACGTGATCGGCATAGGCGTGCGAGATATGCCCTGGGGTGGCATAGCGCGAAACCACGATCAGCGGGACGCGCGTGCCGTCGCCGAAGAAATCCAGCGGTTGCACATAGCCCGAATCGTAATAGCCGCCGCCTTCATCGAAGGTGATAAAAATCGCCGTGCTTGCCCAAAGGCTGGGCTGCGCCCGGACGGCGTCCACAATCTTCTTGGTGAACCCCTCGAACAGATCGAGCTTGGAAGAAGCGGGGTGGCCATCGAGGAAGCCGCTCGGCTTGACGAAGGAGACCGCCGGAAGCGTGCCATTGGCGATATCGCTGTAGAGGTCGGTGGTATCCAATAGATGGGCCGTGCGTACCGCCGGGTTCGCCATGATCCCGGTTTCGTATTGGAACGGATTGCAGATGGCGCAGTATTCGTCGTTCGGGTTGAGGACGTAAGGGTCGGTCTTGTACAGATTCCACTGGTCGCCGAAATAGGCCCACGAGACGTCATGTGCCAGCATGGTGTCGCCGATCGATGGCACATTCGAGGGCGGAATCGTGAATACGGTGTTATTGTTGTTTGCATCGGCATAGGCGTTTGTGCCGTCTCCGAAATAGCCGGGATTGTAGTTGTTGAGCAAGTAATAGGCGCGGGGGAGACAGTGCGGGTCGATCGGCGGGGACAATGACTTGAGGTAGTCGACGACCGCTTCGACCCCTGGGTTGCTTGGATTGTGGCACTCGCTGTAGGAGCCGCCGCCCGAAGACGGCGAGCCGAGGGAGCCGGCGCCGTACCCGTCCTCGATATACCAGTTGTTGGTGCCGGGCGCCGGGTTGGGATCCTCGATCTCGGCAACGACGCCGGCATTGGCAGTGCCTGTCGCCACTTCCACATCGTTGGGCGGCACCCCCGGTGAGCCGTCCGGATTGCTGAAATAGATGGCGTCGCCATCGCCCAGCATAATGTGATTGACGCCGGTGCCGCCGTTCACGGCCTGATGGTAGTTGTCGCTCATCGCATAATTGTCGGCGAGCGACTTGAAGTAAGGCGCATCGCCCGTCGCAACATTGTAGAAACCCAAAGCGGTCGAGCCTTCGCCGGTCGACGCTTCGGTGAAGGGCGTCGGTTGCGGCGCGCCATTGCTGCCGGCCCCGATCGTGACTTCGACCCAGGAGAAGAGATCGGCAAGACATCCCGAATTGTTGGTGCTCGTGGCATTGCCCGCATTGCAATCGAGCTGCTGCCACATCTGATAGAAGCGATGGACCGGGCTCTGGGTGTAGGCGTCATAGGGCATGCTCGGTCCGCTCAGCTGAAACGGTCCGGGCGGCAAATGCGTCACGGGCTGACCGTCGTAGGTGATTCGCCGATCGGGCGTGCCGGCCGTCTGTCCGGTTCCGCCCGTGGTCAGCAAGCTGTAGTCATAGGACATCCCGCCAACGGGCGCTCCCGATGCCTCCAAGCCATTTTCGACCGCGGCGGCAGCGGCGGCGCTTGCGAACGGCGCCTTTTTGGGGCCGCCTGCCAGCGGGGGCGGCAAGGTCTTCGGCACGGACTTGCCGCCCGGGCTGATGCTGTAGTGATCGGTCGCCGGCGTCGCACCCCCGAAATCAACCGCGGAAGGCTGGTACGCCTTCGCGTAATTTGCTCCAGGCAAGCCGTTGGCCTGGACGACCCGCTCCGACAACAGGTTCCAAACGGTATTGGGGGGTTTGGGCTGGTAGGTGGCGAATAGGTGATCGAAGCTGCGGTTTTCGCCGATAATGACGATCACATGTTTTATCGGCGTTTTTGTCTTGCCGTCGCCGCCACCCGGTTGAAACGGCACGTGTTGCGCGGTTGCAGCGATCGGGGCTAGGAGATAGCCAAAGACGGCCGTCAACGCGACGCACGCACCAACACGCCGCGCGAAGATTTTTTTCCGCATTGCCCCCCTCGCCTCGTTGTGATGCATTCCCGATTGTGATTGTCCCGCGAGGTCGAGTCGAGCCCGATTGCCGAACGATGGGGCTGCGATTGCGGGTTGATGAAGGCCGCTATGATTTGGTCACGGCACGCCCCGTTTGTGCCGGTGGCGGCGGTCCTGCTCTGCGGCTGAAATTCGCCCGCGCTTCCGCATCTCGTCCGCGCGGCGCCACGCTTCGTGCCGAAGCATCGCCCCCGCTCACGGCGAAAACAACGTGTTGAGGATCTCCGGCGTCTCTCTCGCGGGCGCGATTGCGGGCCGGTGCGACTGCGCCCAGTCTTCCCAGCCGCCACCCAGCGCGGCGAAAAGCTGGACGGTGTCCAGATAGCGCTGCTGCACGGCACGGACATAACCGAGCCGGGCCTGCTCGTAGCGGCGCTGCGCGTCCAGCACGAACAGAATGCCGACATTGCCGCCCTGATAACTGTCGCGCGTCAGTTTCAGCGAGCGCTCTGCCGCGTCGAGCGCGCGATGCTGCGCCGCGACGAGCTGGCCATCGTGCTGCAGTGCGTCGAGCACGGTCGCGACTTGCGTCAACGCTTGAAGCACCGTCTGCTCGTAACCGGCGCGGGTCGCCTCGAACGCGGCAATCGCGGCCCGTTTCTGTGCCGTGAGCTGGCCGCCGTGAAAAACCGGGGCGGTGAGGTTGGCGGCAAGATTCCAGGCGTTGTTCTGGAGCGCAAACCAGTTGCCGACCGACGTGCTCAATTGCTCGTAGCCGGCGGTCAGGGTGATTTGCGGGTAAAGCTGTGCCGTGGCGACGCCGACGGCGGCGTTGTCGGCGCGGAGCTGCGCCTCCGCGGCGAGAATGTCGGGCCGGCGATGCGCCAGTTCCCCGGGCAGACGGACCGGCAGCTCGGTCGGCAGCGCGATGCGATCGAGCTTGAAATTGGGTGGCGACCATCGGGCGGGGGTGCGCCCGACCAGAAGCGCAAGCGCATTGCGCGCGGCGCTTAGTTGCTGGCGCAGCGGCGGCAGGTTGGTGCGATCGTTTTCGAGCTGGCTGCGTGCACTCTCGACGTCGATTTCCGTGGCTTCGCCGGCCTGCAGCTCGCGCTGCACCAGCGCCAGATTCTGCTCGTCGTTTGCGATGATGTCGTTCGCGGCGTCAATCTGCGCTTGAATCGCCGCGATCGTGATCGCTTCCGTGACGGCATTGCTGGTCAAGGTCAGATAGGCGGCAGCCATCTGATAGCCTTGAAACTCGGCCTGGGCCGCGCGCTCCTCAATCAACCGCCGCGTGCCACCCCAGATGTCGAGCGCGTAGTTCACTTCGGGGCCGACCGAGAAGACGTTGAACTGGGCGAAACGGGGAAAGGCGGGACTGGACGGAATGCCCAGGGTTGCGAAATTCAACCGCTCGCGGGAGACGCCGCCGGCGACGTTGAGCTGAGGATACTCCCCTCCGGCCGCCGCCACCTCGGTCTGCAACGCCTGCTCGAGCGTCGCCCGCGCCTGCACCAAAGTGCGGTTGCCGGCAATCGCTGCCTTCACGGTGATATCGAGCTCCCGCGAATGAAACAGCGCCCACCAATCATCACGCAAATGCGCGCCGGCCAGGAGACGCTGGCTCTCATCCTTCTCGCCCGCCGGCAGCGTTACGGTGGTGTGTTTGCGATATCGGGTGTCCGGGGGTGGGTTCGGGGTCTCGAAATTCGGCCCCACAGTGCAGCCGACCAGCAGGCCGGCGGCAACAAGGGAGAGCTGGCACGCGAAGTATCGACGCGCGCGTAACATCGAAGCCATCCGGTGAACTCCAAGGGGCGCATGGTTATAATAAGCTTGCTTATGATCAGCTAGGCTATTTTTATCTGCCTGCCCTGCGCCGGTGCAGCACGCCTGCGCGTCCTCCACTCAATCCCGATTCGGTCCACGATCCAAGCAGGTTCGGCGTCACCAAAGGGTGGCGTGCTCAGGTCGATTTTTGGGATGGTTTCTGTGCTCTTCCGGACATTACGCCTTCCCGGGCCGAAGGCCGGGCGAGCGTTCCACCTCGAGCAGGAATCAAAGGCCGGGGCGGGCGGAGCATTGCTCCGCCCGCCCCGGCCCTGGCCTCTTTGCTCGCGCGGACGCGCGAGCGGAACCGATTAGTAGTGACGATGCCACCAGTGGCGCCTGAAGAAACGCGCGTGGTGCCAGTAGGGTCCGTAATAGCCGTAGGGTGCGACCGGGGCCGCATAGGGATAGTAGGCCGGAGCCGGCGCCACATAGGCCGGTGCCGGCGGGTAATAGGCGGGGGGCGCGTAATAAGGCGGCGTCACGGCCGCGGCCGCGGCGGCAAACGGCAGGGTGGCAACCGTGGCGGCACCGACGACGGCCGCGCCAGCCACGCAGAACGGCCCGCAAAATGCTTGTGCCGGCGCCAAGGGTGCCGCGACAAGAGTTGCGCCGACTGCGCCAACGGCTGCAATGGTTGCAAGTTTCATTGTCGACTCTCCTCCAAAAGGGGCGCGAGATCTCTCTGCGCGCCTCGCTTATTTGGTAGGCGCTTTGCGCCGCGTTCATCCCTGTTCGCTCATGCTCGACAATTGTCCGAAAGCGTGATTGGTTCTAGACCTCTCGCTTCAATCCGATCCAGAAGAGGTGTCGCAGTGGGTCAGTTCGGCATCGGACAAGCGGTTCGCCGCAAAGAAGATTTCCGTTTGTTGGAAGGCAAGGGCGAATACGCCGACGATTATCGGCTGCAAGGCCAGGCCTATGCCTTTTTTGTGCGCTCGCCCTACGCCCATGCACGCCTCGGCAAGGTCGACGTCACGGCGGCGAAGCGCGCGGCGGGGGTGCTCGGCGTCTTCACGCATGCCGACGTGAAGGCCGCTAATCTCGGCACCATCAAATGCATGGCGCCGATCAAGAACGCCGACGGCAGCCCGCCGTTCAACCCCGGTCGCACGCTCCTGGCGTCGGACCGCGTGCGCCAGGTCGGCGAGCCCGTCGTGATGGTCGTCGCGGAATCGCTTGCTCAGGCCAAGGACGCCGCCGAGCTGATCGCAATCGACTACGAGCCGATGCCCGCAGTGACGGACCCCGTCGCGGCGGCGAAGCCCGGCGGCGTCACGCTCTACGACGGCCGCAGCGACAATGTCGCGCTCGACTGGTCGCTGGGCGATCCGAAGCCGGTCGAGGAAGCCTTCGCCAGGGCGAAAAGGATTGTCGCGACGGACATTGCCATAAACCGCGTCGTGATCGCTCCGATGGAGCCGCGTGCCGTCGTCGGCGAATTCGACAAGGCCGACGGACGCTATGTTGTGCATCTCGGCACCCAGGGCGTTCATTCGGTGCGCAATGCCATTGCCGCCACGCTGGGCGTCAAGCCCGAGCAGGTGCGCGTCGTCACCAACGATGTCGGCGGCAGCTTCGGCATGAAGGGCTTCGGCTTTCCCGAGCATTTCCTGGTTCCCTGGGCGGCGAAAATGATCGGCCGGCCGGTGCGCTGGAACAGCGATCGTCAGGAAGCCTTCGTCACCGACACGCAGGGCCGCGAGCAGAATGTCCATGTCGAGCTGGCGCTCGACGAGAACGCGCGCTTCCTGGCGATCCGCGCCGACGTGGTCGCCAATATGGGCGCCTACCTTTCGCAATTCTCGCTGTTCATTCCGACCATGGCGGGCGCGCGTCTCCTCACCGGCGCGTACGCGGTCCCGGCGGCGACCACGCGTATCCGCTGCGTCTTCACCAATACCAACTGGGTCGATGCCTATCGTGGCGCCGGGCGGCCGGAGCAGGCCTACGTCGTCGAACGGCTGGTCGACACGGCGGCGCGCGAGCTCGGCATTGCGCCCGATGAATTGCGTCGGCGAAACTTCGTGCCGCGCTCGGCGATGCCCTGGAAAACGCCGGTGATGGCAACCTTTGACAGCGGTGATTTCCTCGCCAACATGGAGCTCGCCGTCGAGCGCTCCGGCTGGAAAGCCTTCGAGGCCCGCCGCACCGAATCAAGGGCGCGCGGCAAGCTGCGCGGCATCGGCATGTCCTACTACATGGAAGTGACGGTCGCCGGTGCCGAGGCGGCTGAGATTCGCTTCGAGCCCGACGGGCGCGTGTTTCTTGGCATCGGCGCAGGACCCTCGGGGCAGGGGCACGAGACCGCTTTTCCCCAGGTGATCGAAGACAAGCTCGGCGTTCCCTACGACAAGATCGACCTCGTGTTCGGCGACACGGACAAGGTCAAATCGGGCACCGGCACCGGGGGCGCCCGCTCGCTGCTGGTCGCCGGCACGGCGATGATCGACGCATCGCAGAAGATCGTCACCAAGGGCAAGAAGCTTGCCGGTCACTTTCTTGAAGCGTCGGAACAGGATATCGAGTTCAAGGACGGCAACTTCACGATTGCCGGCACCGATCGCTTCATCAACATCATGGAGCTGGCAAAGCGCACGCGCGAAGCGACGAATTTGCCTGAAGGCATGCCGACAACGCTCGACGATACCGGAAACTGCAACAACAACAGCAATACCTTTCCGAACGGCTGTCACGTCTGCGAGCTCGAGATCGACGAGGATACCGGAGCGACAGAGATCGTTCGTTACACGGTGGTCGACGATATGGGGCTGGTCGTGAATCCGCTGATCGTGATGGGCCAGATCCACGGTGGTGTGGTGCAGGGCATCGGCCAGGCGCTGATGGAAGACACGGTGTTCGACCAGGACGGCCAGTTGCTGTCCGGCTCCTTCACCGACTATGCCATGCCGCGTGCCGACAATTTCCCGCCGTTCGAGGTTGCGTTCAACAACGTGCCTTGCACCACCAACGTCATGGGGATCAAAGGCGCGGGCGAGGCCGGATCGGTCGGGTCGCTCGCCTCGGTGATGAACGCCGTGATCGATGCCCTCTCGCCCTATGGCGTGCGCCACATCGACATGCCGGCGACCCCGCTCAAGATCTGGCGCGCGATCGAGGCGGCAAAGGCGAAAAAGGCAGCGTAGCGGGCGGGCGACGGGGGACCGATGCCGGGGCGAACCTCGGTTGACGCTCGCGGCCGTCGGCAGTCGGTTGACGCCAGCAGTGCTGCCGGCTTCAGCTGGTTGCCATGATCACTCTTGGCGCCGATGCAATGCAGAGCATGGCCGAAAATGCGCGTGTCCCGCCCCCTCGTGGAGAGCATGGGTTTGAAGCATCGAGGGAATAGTCTAAGATGCCGCCTCGGCATCGCGGGGCGGCTCCGGCAAAGTCGTCTTGAGGACCCCCCGCTCGCAGCCATCCCGTCATCGTCGTTTGGAGGAAGCATCGGATGTTCAGAATGTCCTTCTTTCCTCTCGCTTGTGCTGCCTTGGCGGCATCGTTGGTCGCGGCAGGCGCCGCCGCCATGCCGTTCTCATCTCGTAACGCGCAGCCGACGGGGCCGGTGACGCTGGTGGCCGAGGAGCAATGCCCCGAGGGATATACTTTGCATCCGCGACGCCATGTCTGCGTTGCAGCACCAACCTGTCCTCCGGGATCGACCCTGCATCCGCGACTTCACCTCTGTGTTACGGCGCCAACCTGCCCTTCGGGGTCCACCTGGCACCCGCACCTCCACCGCTGCGTCACACGAGGGTCGTGATCTCGCCCTTTGCCTCTTCTTGCGAGGTGACATGATCCGAGGCCTGGGTGGCTCCTTTGATGAGCCATCGGCGTTGCCGCGGTCTTGGTATGGTGTCGCAATCCGAGGTGTGCGGGTTGCCGGCGCGTTACTCGTCCGCGGCGCCTGGCGCGCGATGGCGTCAGGGGACGCCCGTCCCTAGCCGCTGACCCGATCCCCGAGCAGCACCCAGCGCCTGCCGTCGAAACGCATCATGTGGAGCTGGCGAATCGGGTGGTAGTTGGCGGGTGCGGTGTTGATCTCGATGCCCGGCAACAGCATGGGCAATCTCAAATGCTGCAGGCTGGTCGCCTGTCTCATGACGTTGGCGCGTGACAGATCCTCGCCGCAGCGACGCAGCACCTCGACGAGGGTCTGCGCATAGGAATAGCCGCCGACGCTTGACAAGTCGTCGGCGCTGACGCGGCTGTTGTAGCGAGCCATCCAGGCGCGCCACTCTTTCGTGCCGGGATCGTCCCGCCATTGCGGATCGGTCGGATCCTTCAAAAACGACGTGCTGATAATGCCCTTGGCGCGCTCGAATCCCGCCGGCGCCAGCACGGCCGCCACCGAATTCGAGGTCGCCGTCAGGAGCTGCAATGGCCGCCAGCCGATGTCGTATGCTTTGCGGATCGCCATCGCCGCGAATTTGGCGGTGCTGATATTGACGAAAATGTCGGCCCCGGAGCCGTAGAGCGACACGATCTGGGAATCGATCGTCGGGTCCGGCGGATCGTAGGTCGCGTCGGCGATCACCATCCGCGCATAGTCGGATCCGAGAGCATCCTCTAATCCGGCCATGGCGTCGCGGCCGAGATCGGTGTTCTCGTGCAAGACCGCGATCTTGCCACGGGGCCGCTCGCGCCGGATATGCGCCGCGAACCCGTGGGCCTCGATGAAATAGCTGGGCGCCCAGCCGATGGTCCAAGGCCAGTGCCCGTAGTCGCCCCACAGGCCGGCGGCCGAGGCACAAAACAAATGCGGCACGCGCCGCTGGTTGAGATAGGCACGCACGGCATGGTTGGTGGCCGATCCGAGGATGCTGAACATCGCCAGGACATCGTCGCGCTCGACCAATTGACGCGTCAGTTCGACCGTCTTGGCCGCAACCAGCGCATCGTCGCGCGACAGGAATTTGATCTTTCGCCCGTTGATCCCGCCCTCGCGGTTGATCTTGTCGAAATAGCTCGCCTCGGAAATGCCGGTCACGCCATAGGCAGCGGAGTTTCCGCTGTAGGCCATGGTGTTGCCGATGCGGATCTCCGTCTCGCTGACCCCGGGACCGGCATAGCGGGCGGCGCCGGCCCAACGTGGCGAAGCGAGCGTCGCTGCGGCCGCCGCCGACGCGAGCAGGCGACGCCGCGTCGGCACTATTCGGCGGCAGCCTTGGGGGCGGCGTTGTCGGGCGCAAATTGGCGCCAGTCCTGGCCCGAGGGGAAGGTCACGGCAAGCGCACGAATGGCGGCGAAGTCGATATCGTCCGAGCGCCATGCGATGGTGCCGTCACGCTGATAGGCCTCGACGGCGTCGAGCAGCAGGCGGCGCACCGTGACGATGATGGCATCGGCCGCGCCCAACTGTTCTTTGGAGCGATCGACCAATGGTCCCATCGATGCCTGCACGATGAAGTCTTCGAACGGGATGTTGCGGTTGAGGCCGCTCCAATGGCCCGCCTTCATGGCATCGCGGTCCTGGTGCCAGAGATTTTCCGCAGTGCCCAGATTGGCTGCGAAATCTTCCCGGTCCGGCGCGGCGCCGCGATAAAGATTGGCGAGGCGCTCCGCCGTGATCGGCTTGTCGGGATCGTAGACAATGTACCACTCGGCGTCCCATTCATCGTCCAGGGGCACGGTGGCGCGGCCGGAGTACGGATCGCCCTTGGCCCCGGGGATAAAGGTGAAGAAGGGCAGAACGATCTGGCGGATACGCGCATAAGTGCGGTCGCCGGGAACCGTCCGCAGCGCGCCCTCGCGCAGACCGTAACGGGTGACGTCCATTTCGAATTGGGGCGCGGTGTCGACCAGCGTCAGGTTGAGATCGCGGAGCTGCGCGTCACCCACCCCGTGGGAAATGAAGCCGGAATGCAACACGCCGACATGCGAGGAATCGATATGCGCCTCGAGCCCTTGCAACCAGTTGTAATGGACGCGGGCGCGCCGGATATCGACATGGCTTGCCGGAAGGTGGGCAAACTCGAATTCGGGGAAACGCGGCGGTACCGCCGCCTTGCCGAGGTAGGCCCAGACCACGCCAGCGACTTCACGCGTCGGGTAGGCCCGCACCTTCTGCGCGGCGGCGAAAGCAGCGCGCCGATCGGCGGGCTCGCACGGCGTGTCGACGACCTTGCCGTCGGGGCTGATTTTCCAGCCATGGAAGATGCAGCGCAGGCCGCCCTGCTCATTGCGGCCCAGCGCCAGCGAAGCGCTGCGG
>Ga0123356_10006504_pt1 | contig 11771 bp, 10 predicted proteins | sample TergutEmb28metaG_2_FD_92546 | JGI IMG/M metagenome (GOLD analysis project Ga0123356, IMG submission 92546) | Embiratermes neotenicus P3 segment gut microbial communities from Petit-Saut dam, French Guiana - Emb289 P3 | ecosystem: Host-associated > Arthropoda: Insects > Digestive system > Gut ... | reverse complement strand
CTCCATCGGCCAGTGGTGGGTTAACTCACTCCAAGCTTCAACACTCAATGGCAAATGCTCCGTCGGGGGCTCGGCCGCGCCGTGGTCAGGTTATCGGCCCCACGGTCATCCCCGTGGCCCTGGAAATGGGCCCAGACCAACGCACCATGCCACGGTCGCCTTACAGGATCTGCCGGTCTGGCGTGTGTTGCCGAAGGGCCGCTGTCCGATCTGCCAGGTTCAATTGCCTTTCGAGATCGACCCGTTGTCGCGGCAGCGCGTCTGGATGGCTCTGCTGTAGGAACTCGATCATCTTTTCCCGCACGTAGCAACGCAGATCCCAGGCTTCGCCCGAGTTCCGTGCACTAACGAGCGCCCGAAGCTGAATGGTGGTTGGCAGTGCATCGACCACATGCAAAACCACCACCTTGCCGTCCCATAACGGCGTGCATTTGACAATTTCCGTCAGCTTTGCGCGCAGCTTCTCGATCGGCACTGTATAGTCCACATGAAAAAACACGGACCCCAGAAGGTCGGCGGTTTGCTTGGTCCAGTTCTGGAACGGGGTTTCAATGAAATAGGTCAACGGGAGCACGAGGCGGCGCAGATCCCAGATGCGAACCACAACGTAGGTCGAGGAGATGGTTTCGATCCAGCCCCATTCGCCTTCGACGACCACAGCGTCTTCCAGCCGAATCGGCTGTGTGATAGCGAGCTGCACGCCTGCTATGAGGTTGCTCAGCAACGGGCGCGCGGCGAGGCCGACCACCAGTCCGGCCGCTCCGGCGGAAGCGAACAGGCTGACGCCGTACTCGCGAACCCCCGGGATAGTCATCAACGCGGCTGAAGCGGTGACCACTGCTATCAGCGTCTGGGCTGCGCGTCGCAGGATGCGCACCTGCGTCACATGCGTGCGGGCGAGCAAATTGTCCGGCGTATCCATGCGGAAGCGCTGAAGATAAACGTCGGCTGCGAGGGCTAGCGCGTTCAGTGCCCCCCATCCGACGGCGAGGACGAAGGCCACGAGCAGCAAATGGCCGATCACCAGTGTTGTGGCCGGCCGCAAGCCGGCAGGCGACAACGCCGACCCGAGCACGATCACCATCCACACCACACCCACCGGGCCGACACTCCGGTGGACGAGCGCGGTGGCGAAGGAGCCGAAATGTCGGGCCAGACGCTCTAACTGTCGGAACACCCAGCGGACGAGAAGCAGGCCGACGGCTGCCGCGAGCGCCAGGATCACGATCTCGATCAACCACGGTGGCGCCCAGTACAAGACCGCACGCACATAGTTCAGGGCCGTTTGCATTGTGTGATAGTCCTTCCAGATACCGACGGCGGCGCCCTAAAATCTCGATACGTTCAGCTTCCGCCTCCACTGCAGCAAACGCTTGCCTGGCTGCCCGGAGGCCGCCGTGGCAAGGCGCACCACCGCCATTCGTTCGAGTCCCGTTTCCATAGTAGGTGGTTCATCTCTTTGACCGAATTCCGACCCAGTTGATCTCCTTCGGCAAATCTCGGCACTGACGGCGTGAAGAGGAGATTCGTTCTCGGTGTAAACGGCGTGTACGAAAGCTCACCGGCGTCGTGGTGGTAAACTGGATTGAATGTTAGACTGAGTGATAGAATTCTGCAGTGGTGAATCATGATATCCTCACTCCACAGCGCCGGGCGCTCTGAACCGCTACCACTTCCGAGAACGCTGACAGCGTCCTCGTAAGCGTAGCGATTGTAGCGCCGCACACGATCGACCAATTCAAAGTGCAGCCTCACCAGAATAACCTGAGAACGAAGCGTATCGTTTGCGATTCGGGCTCTCTGGCGGGCTTTGCAACGGTGGTCTCATAGTTCAGGCTCAGCACAGCTCCGCGCCATAGCGTCAAGCCCATGCCGGCGCCGATCCTCACCGTGTTCGCCATGTTGTCTTGTCCGAAGCCGTCGATGCTCGTCTCGCCTCCCACGTTGTAGTACGCGTCGGCCGACAACCATAATTTGTTTGTAATGTTGCGGCTCACGTGTTCTTCCACACCCAAGATCGGCTTCTGCGAAAGCGTGCGGGCTCCGTTCACTTGATAGCTGTTGTTGTCAGAGAAAAACCGGCCGGTGACATATGTCTCGATCCAGGTCCATCCTCGGTCGTATGTGTAGCTGAAATTCACTGTCGGAGCGATCATCCAACGATTTGCACTGGGATTGATCGGAGACTTGGCGTTGTACGTGCCGAGCGGCGTGGTGACCAGAAGATGGAAGCTTGAAAAAGTTTGAGGGACAAAGGAGGCGAATTGCTCACGCGTGAGCGCCGGCGCTCCGAACATGTTCATTTGCCAGAGAAGGCCTACATCGGAGAGCCCATTCGTGGTGGCGCGTAATGGTCCGGCACTTGTGTCAATGAACGCGTAGGGCAGAACGATCGAAAGGCCGCCGGTTCGTCCCCAGTAGTCCATGATCCGGGTAATGACGAGGGATTGGGTGAAGACGCCCGATCGAACTCCCGGGATAATGTCGGTTCCGTCTTCTGGGGTCACCGAGGTCGAGTAGCCCCCGCCGTAGCTGACGAGCCAACTATCGACGGGCGCATTGAGATAGTCACGTGCGGAGCCGGCGGTTGCGACGGGCGGCAGCGACGCGAATGCGACGAAGCCTGCGAGCGCTACAAAGAACCTTACGCGCTTGGCGGCAGGCAATGGCCCTCCTTCCTGCTCATGCGTGAACGTCAAACGCACCGTTGCCCGCAAGCGCAACGGCTTCTATGCCACCAGCCCATCGATCGCCGCCTAGGCGGGTGGCGGGTATTGTAGACGATGACGACTCACGCTTACTCCGTCCAGTCGTCGAACCCGGCGGGAGCGGGCCGGGCAAAACGTATCGCAGCGGCGAGTCTGACCACGCGCGCCGAAGGCCGCTGTGCCAGACCCGGGGCCAACAACCCACCGGATCGATCGAGGGCGACAATCTCTGCTATCGCGTCCGACCTCGTCCGGTCCACGTATTGCCTCAATGCTCGCATCGCCGTGGGTCAGAGCGACGCAGCAGTTCGGTCGGGTCACCTCACTCAGACCGATCTGGAAAAACCGATGTCGTCTTCGATCACGGCGGAAGGCCCGACCGGCACTTTTGCTGGATTAGGCAGGTTGAGGTTCCTGAAGACTATTTTGTCGCGACTGATCTTGCGCAGAAAATCGCAAAACACGTCGATTGTCAGCTGCTCGCCCGGGCAGCGCCTATAGCCGAAACCGAATGGCGCGAATCCCGCATAGTCGCAAACTGGCAGTGGCTTGCCATCGGCTACTGCGAAAACCGTGCCGAAGCCGCTATTGGTTATTCCGGTTTTGCGTCCGTCGCTGACTGGAAGCGTAGTAATTTCGAACGGGCACCGTGGCAACCCAATCTCTTTGCATTTCGTCGCATCGATCTCCGCGCTGGTCGGCACGCCCTTGTAGCGCTCCGGATCGAATCGCTGCGGGTCCTTCCACAGTCGCGTATCGAAGCTCGTCTCCGCGTGCGGCGTGATCATGTAGGGATGCCGCCGGTTCGGCACGCCGAACTGGACGAAAGGGGAGCCCCCATAGAACGACGACGCCCTAGTGTCCGTTATTGCTGAAAAGCTGCCGCCGTTGGGAGAGATGGTTCGGAAGAGCTCCATGACGAGAAGCTCAAGCGGCGTGTAGGGTGCTCCGTTGGCTTTGTCGAAATCCCCGTTCATGATCTCTTCGAAGGCCGCACGCACCGCCGGATCTCCGCCTCTCTCGTTGAGACGCGTCATGATGCCGAAGATCGAATTGCCCCATTGGCTGAACGCGACGAAGTTGTGGAAGCATTCAAACACGACGTCTTTCTTAGCAAAATGTTGTCCGTCGCCTGCGTTCTTGAGCCAATAGTAAGCGATGGTTTTGTCGGGATCCGCGATGCGGCCGTTTTCGAGGTCTTCCAAACGCGCGTCAATCCATTTTGTCAGGGCTGGGCGTAGCGCCCTGACCGTCATGTAGTTTTGGTAGACGATCTCTTGCACGGGGTCACGGTATGCCAACACCGTGTTTAAGCTCTCGCCGATGGTGCGGACTTCAGGCGGCACTGCTTCGCCCTTCACACCGAGGTGCAAGTCCCAATAGATATCCCAATAATAGTCGAGATAGTGACGCATGAAGGGCCTGTCGGCGTGCTGTGGGTCCAGGAGCTTGTCGAAGAACGCGACGACCTTGGCCTGATACTTTGGACCGTAGAGGTCCGGTGTTACGCCGCTGAAGTAGATCCGCTTGCGCAGGTTGTTGTCGCCGCGGTTCTCGAGGCCCTCCAAGAAGACGGTCACGCCTTCTGATGGTGTCGGCTTCCAATCGTCGTAGAGCATTCCCCACAGGTCGTAGGGAATCGCGTTCTGCTTCGTGAGGGGCAAATCGATAATCGGAAGCAACGGGCGCTCGCCAGCAAACACGCTGTCGAGATAGAACGGCACCACCGCGTTCTGGACGTAATCCCGGTCGAAATGACTTGGGATAGCTGCGCGGAATCTGGCTAAAGCCTCCGATAGGTCCACGGTCCGCGCCCCCGCGGGCGCGGAGGTCGGTCCTGCCGCGAGAGCGGCTGCGCCTAAGAGGGCGACGCGCCGTCCCACGGAGGGTCGTGCAGAAGAATCTGCGATGCCACAGAGGCTGGCCGACGCATTGGCAAGGGGGTCGGATCGATCTTGCGCGGACATAGTTTCAACTCCTATCGAACATGCATTGCGGTTGGCCTTCTGATGTTGCGAACTACCTCTGAGTCGGCGCGCAGTTCACCATCCGAGGCTCAGTCCATAAACCAGTCGTGGGTGACAAGCAGCGACTGCCCTGTCAGTGCTTTGTTTGGGAATGCGGCGAAAAACAGGCTAGCTGGCGCCACGTCCTCCACACTCGTGAACTCGCCGTCGACCGTGTCGTTCAGCATCACATTCCTGATAAACTCGGCCTTGGCGATGCCGAGCTCTCTGGCCTGCTCTGGAATCTGCTTATCTACGAACGGGGTGTGAATGAAGCCGGGGCAGTGCAAACCGTAGAGACCACCCTCCTTCGCGATGGCCCTTACGAGTCCGAGCAGGCCATGCTTCGCCGTCATGTAAGGCGCCCTGAGTTTCGATGCTTCCTTAGAATGGACGGATACCATACAGATGATGCTCTCATTGGCTCGGTTCCTTCCACGCAAACAGCTTGATCGCGTACACCGCTACCGAAATGCCAACGCCGATTGCGACCGTTGTCGTAAAGACTGTGCTCAGATTCACAACCAGCGCCAGTGGGACCGCTGAAGCATTTTGCTCAGTCAAGAACGATATTTGCAGAAAATCCACGATAGCGCGGGAGAAGGCGCCGGCTGCGCCGAGGGGCAGTATTCCGCTGACCACAATCACCGGTGACATGCCAGGCCGGCGTAGCATGAGGGCGGCCACCATTACGACCATGGCGGCGGCGATCAGAGTCGCGAAGTTAGCGCCGGCGCCGCATTGAAGGAGGATGTCGCGGACCAGCCGACCAACGAATCCCCCGCAAGAACTCAAAAACAGCGCGCTATACGGGGCAGAAAATACAATAGACATCGCGCCAGCAAATAGGCCGGCCCAGATGCTGTCGGCAGCAAGCGATGTCAGGTTCATCGCACCGCTCCGCTACAGCAGCGCATCTACCGCAGCGATCGCGATCGTCACCAGAAAAGAAAGATACAACGCGTGCAGAAGTCTTTCGGTGCCTACGACGAGATGTCCCTCCGTTGTGAGGTCGAGAAAGCCGTTGATCAGCAACAAGCCCGGCACCGTGTAGATGACCGAGCCGAGCAACGTTGCCGCCGTCGTCAGGGTCAGCCCCAGTCGTATTCCGACCGTGGCGACCAATCCGGAGCAGAACGCGGAAAGAAACGTGGCTGATGCGCGATTGAGTCCAGCGGTTTGCAACAGTGACCGCACTAACTGTCCAGTTCCAGCACCGGCTGGGCAGATTCCGAGCGCCGCGCTATCGCCCGCTGCAGTCTTTGCAAAAAAGCCACCCGCGGCCGCAGCAGCCAGCGCCATCACCCACCGGTTGTGTGGCGTTGGCAATGTCCGAATGCGCTCGATCTCACCGGCTAAGGTAGGGGGTGCGAGCGGCTTCTGCGCCACCCGCTCACCCAAGTCAGAAGCCGCCAACACCCGGGTGAGATTGAGGCCGATCGGGCCAACCGGGGTCACAAGCGAGGCTGCATGGCCATTCTCTAGTGCACCTGAGACGCTCACGTAGTCAATCCGCCAGATTGCCGCCACGCCGCTTTTCTGAAAACCCGCGAGAACGTTGTTGAAGGTGCGTTCGGCAAGCGCGGAGGTCCCGCCGTTTTCCAGCACGATCAACGCTGCCTGGACGGCATCATGGACCTCCAAACCCACGGAGCGTTGTTCACCCGCGATTGCCACCACTCCGCCGGTCACGGCTTTGTCCAGTCTCGGCATGTATCGTCACCATACTCTCTGGCGATGTGCGGCACGCGTGTTGCCATGCGTTGGTATCGTTGATCTCTGTCGGTCTTCGACAGCGGTGGAGTGCGCTGCGGGGCACTAAGACGGGCATTCCGAGCCGGTCCAGTCGGAACCGATGGTTCAGCTTCAGGCAGACAGCACACCACGAACGACACCATATCGAAAACGCCTTCTGCGGCCTGAAACATTTTCGACGTGTGTTCAGTCGCTACGACCAGCTGGCTCGACTCCTCCGGGCGTCGGTTTGTCCGCTATCACAATCGACTCGTGGGCTTAGTGAGTCTTAACGGTAGTCACCTGAATTGACTGGCAAAGACGTTGCTAGACGGTCTCAGGGCGACCTCTTAGAGTGGCAACTGTTGCGGCAAGATTTGGCATATCCGTACTTCGCAAAGCTCACCCGTTCGGGGTGATGACGGCGCGTCCCTGGATTTTACCCTCGTGCAGCAGGTGATAAACCTCGTCTGTTCGTTCCAGCGAATAATGTTCCACTAGCAGTTTGATCTTTCCCATTGCGGCGAGAGTGATGACCTCAACGAGCTCGGGGATCGAGCCCCAGAAGGGCGATGAAACGGAACACTCGTTTCGGGGGCTGGAGAAATTGACAGGCAAAGCGCCGCCGCCGATGCCGACGATTGTCAGGTGGCCGAGCGTTCGGGACATTCGCGCGGCCATTGCAAGCGTGGGGTTCACGCCGACCATGTCAAGCACCAGCTCGGCGCCTTGTCCACGCGTGATGTCGCTAACGCGCTTGATTGCACTCTCACCCGAGAGCACCGCCTCGTCAGCTCCCATCCGCTCGGCGACCTCGAGTTTGTCGGGAGCGGTGTCCACGGCGATGATGGTCGTCGCGGCGGCAAGAGCCCGCAGAATCTGGACCGCCATTTGCCCGAGACCGCCAACGCCGATCACCACAGCGGTCGAACCGGGCCCAAGCAGATGCCGTGAGCGATTGACGGCGTGATAGCTGGTGAGCGCCGCATCACTGAGTGGAGCGGCATCGCGCGGATCGAGACCTTGGAGCGGGATCAGAAACCGCGTCGCCGGGACAAGCAGATATGGGGCCATTCCGCCGTCCAGGCCGCCGAGACCGCCAGGGTTCGGACCTCCGGGCCGCTGGCAATAGTTCTCTATGCCCTGGCGGCAGTTTATGCACAGGCCGCACCCCCAGGGACCATAGACGATCACCGGATCTCCCTGCGCGAAGCCGCTTGCGCCGGCTCCGAGCTTCTCGACCCAGCCTGCGTTTTCATGCCCGAGCGTGAAGGGCAACTTGATCGGTCTGGCCCCGGGTGGCATCTCCATAAGATGGAGGTCGGAGTGGCACGCCCCGGCGCCGCCGATCTTGACCAAAACCTGTCCCGGCCCGGGCTCTGGAACGGGAACCTCTCGGAGTTCGCCTGGCCTTTGCCATGCGACCATCTGGAAAGCTTTCATGACGCTGCTTTATCCTCGATGCCGTCAATGTCGATCTCGCAGTGCAGCGGCCCGCGAAAAATTTGGCTCGGCCGATAGGGTGGCGGATTGACCACGAGACTTGGATTTCTAACGCGGCGCAGGAACGTTTCGAGCCCGACGTTCACTTCCAGGCGCGCCAGGGGACCGCCGAAGCAGACATGAATGCTGGCGCCCCAACCCAGGCTTTCTTTCGCGCTGCGTTCGAGGCTGAATGTGTTCGGGTCGGGAAACTGCACCGGATCGCGATTTCCGGCGGAGTACATCAGGAAGATCGGCGCGCCTTTCGGTATGGTTGTTCCGGCGATCTCGATATCGCTGAGCGCGGATCGGCTGGGAAAGAACTGCACCGAGGACTCAAGGCGTAGCACTTCCTCGATGGCCCGCGGTACGAGCTCCGGCCGTTGGCGCAGCTTGTCAATAGACCCTGGGTTCCGCAGTAGGGTGAGCACGCAATGACTGAGCAGGTTGACCGTCGAGTCGTGGCCCGCGACGAGCAGAAGGATGCAGTTTTTCAGGATCTCGCTGGACGACATGCGTCCGTCGGGGCCGGTATCGTGAACGAGCTGCGCGATCATCCCCTCACCGCCTTGCCTCTCCGCACGCTCGACCAGTCCGATCAGGTATTGCGTCAGTGCCATTCGACTTTCGAGTCCCTTCGCCTGACGCCGCTTCCCCTCTTCGGTCGCCGCTTCGGGGCCGAGATCCATGCCTCCCAGGAACTCCGCGATCCAGATGTGGAACTGCTTTTCGTCCTCCAGGGGAACACCCAGAATCTTGCAGATCACGGCGACCGGCAGCGGATACGCGTAATCGTCGACAACATCGAAGCGGTGCTTGCCCTTGAGTTTGTCGAGCAGGTCGTTGACGATCTGCACGCAATACTCTTCCATGCTCGGGATCAGGTCCGGGCAATGCGGCGGGCCGAAATGCCGCATCGCCTGCCGGCGCATTCGACTGTGGTCGGGTGGGTCGCTCAGGATCATCATGGTGTCGCCGCCGTACTTGTCCAGCATTTCGGCGGTGGTCGGATCCATATCGGACGATGCCGCGGACCCATCCCCGCCCCTCATAGCGGCGACAACGCTGCTATTGCGAAGATCGGAGCTGACCCGTGGATCGTGGGCAAGCGCGATGATTTCCTTGTATCCGGTCACGACGTAAATGCCGTGCGCCACACGCGCCACCGGGGTCTTCCGCAGTTCGTCGAAGAATGGGTACGGGTTCGGACGGTTTTCAAACTTCATGGCTTCCGCAAAGGCTTGCTCTGGGGTCATGATGTCCTCCGCGCTTTCGGACCTTTGTGCCGTCGCGTTATTCGTTCTCTCTGCCGATCAGCGCGACCGCCGGACGAACTCCGCCTGCCGCTCGTTCGGATCGTGGCCAGTCAAGACCACGTCGGAAGCGGCCGTTGCCATCCCTCTGACCGGGAAATCGGCCGGGACCGGTTGCGTGTCGGCGGGGACATCGAACCCGACCGGCGGCGGAAACGGTGCCGACTGCATGATCAACGTTTCGTAGTGCTGCAGCCACTTGCCGTGGTTGAATGTGACCGCGCCTACGGTGCGACCGTTCCGGCCGTACGCAGCGGCGAAACGCCGCTCCTTAACGGTGCCTTGCGTGAAGACGATCTCGTCACCAAACGAGGGTACGCCGACGGATTTAATATTGACGCCGAACTGGCCTGACCAATTGGTCGGCACAAGCAGATGGGCACGGCGTTCGAGCTCTTCACTTACCATGTTGTGCGCGGCGACTGCAGCCCCGAGCACGGCATTGTCCCAGTGTTCCATCGACAGGAATTGGTACCCGAACAGCACGTGCGGAGCGCGGGCGACGTCCCCGGCCACGAAGATGTCGTCGGTGACCACACCATGGACGTCGAAGGCCCGGCAGCCGGCATCGCAGCCGAGACCCCAGTAACCGGCCGCCAGGCGGGCGCCGTCCAGCCATTCGACATTGCGGATGGAGCCGAGCGAGGCCAGCACCAGGTCGACGTCAACAGTCGTCCCGTCGGACAGGCGGGCCCGACAAACGTGGCCCTGCGAATCGCCGTCGAGTGCCGAGACAGAGACGCCGGTGCGGAGGTCCACGCCGGCATCGTGCTGCATTTCGGAAGCGATCACCCCAACGACATTGCCGAGCGCGCCGGCGAGCGGTGCCGCGGCGCGTTCGGCGACGGTCACGTCGAGGCCGAGCCCTCGGCACACCGACGCCATCTCCGAACCGATATAGCCGGCACCAATGATCAGCACCCGGCGCGGCCGTGCGGCCAGGGCGGCCTGCAGCCGCGCCGCATCATCGCACGTGCGGACCGTGAAGACGCCCTTCAGCCCGGCTTCCGTGGGGTTCGGCCACGGCCGCGCCCGAACACCCGTGGTGATTAACAGGCGATCGAACGGGACCTCCGTCCGGTCGCCGAGCCGAACCAGCTTCTTCATCCGGTCAAGGCCGGTTGCCGCCACGCCGAGGCGCCAGTCAGCATCGACCTCGCGCATGCGCGGCAGTTTCGTGTGGTCTGCCTTCACCCACCCTTCCAGGACCTGTTTCGAGAGCGGAGGACGGTCATAAGGCTCGTGCGGCTCGTCACCGATGATCGTGAGCCGGCCGCCAAAGCCCTCATCCCGCAACGCCTCGGCGCCGCGTAGCCCGGCAAGGGAGGCGCCGACGATCACGATGTGTCCGTCGGCCTTGAAGGCGTCCAAGGAGCGGGGGATCACGGCGTTGCCGTGTTGCTTGGGTCGTCTCTGTAGTCCAGTAGGATCGCCTGCACCGGACAAGACGCCGCCGCGCGTAAGACATGCTGGCGGTGGACCTCATCGGGGTTCGGATTATACATGACCGCCTCCTCGCCGCTCAGCTTGAGGACCTCCGGAGCGAGAGGGACGCACTGCGCGTACCCCAAGCATTTGTTCAGATCAACGACGATGCGCACTGGGAACCCCTCCCCATCGTTCTTCCGATACTTTGAGCGGTATTACAGCTGGTAAAAAGTGCTTTGTGTCCCGGACATGTGCGCGACGTCCCAAATCTCGACGTCGCGGGTTCGCTCGTACCGGGACCAGCCGCATCGATTTATGGAGGCATAGCGATCCGCCCGCGCGAAAACGCTTGCGCAACCGGGGATGGTGTCGTTTTCACTTAAACGCCGGATCGGCCGATTTCAGATCCGGCCCGGACCGGCGGCGAGGCGCGATGTCGCCGTGGGCGTGCCAACCGACCGGTGTCCATCGGCGCCTCGTAGGCCCCACGCTTCGGCCTCGAAGAGCCGCCTCTCGCTGCGGTAGTGGTTCGGTGTATAGCAATGCTTCGCTGATCGAGACGAACCTTGATCGGCCCTCCTCGACCATCTGGTTGACGCCGACGTTACTGACAACCCGTATACAGGCGCCGAATCTGTCCGTCGTCATGGCTCGGTTCAACGGCCGCTCAGAAGCAGCGCCGACGCCAGGCTTTCGGCAGAATGACGTTGTGATGACAGCGAAGTTTGCATGCGCGTCATCCAACTACCCAACCGCTCAAAAGCTCGTGACAACCTCGCCCGAGTGTCGAGACGGATTTGTATGCGAAACCTTAATCTCGTAACATAGCTTGATTGGGCAATGGTGGGAGCAACTTAGCGCTGTTATAGCAGCGTTAACTGATATCAACCCGACTGTAACTGCTGCGTTCGTCTTCCATCGACCGCGGAGGGCGTCGTGCATCCCGAATTGGTTGTGACTCGTTCTCTACCGGTTTCCCGGCAATTTGAGATGTGGCGGAACTGGTACGGTTCTGTCTACGAGACAACTCGGTTGACGGGCTCGACGAGCGACGAGTTCCCAGCAGTAAGCGTTATTTGGAAGCTGGATGGCCTCACTGT
>Ga0123356_10006503_pt1 | contig 11771 bp, 12 predicted proteins | sample TergutEmb28metaG_2_FD_92546 | JGI IMG/M metagenome (GOLD analysis project Ga0123356, IMG submission 92546) | Embiratermes neotenicus P3 segment gut microbial communities from Petit-Saut dam, French Guiana - Emb289 P3 | ecosystem: Host-associated > Arthropoda: Insects > Digestive system > Gut ... | reverse complement strand
TCCCCGGAGGATCTGCGCGAATTGGCTTTGCTGGGCGAGAGTGCGCTATATATGCACCAGGAAAGCCTGCCGTCGTTGGTGTATCGCCTGCTCACCGAGGGTCTACCCGAGGTTATGCGCCATGATTAATGGTAGGTTTCAGGGTGCCCCAGAATCCCAACATCATGTTATCAGAACCATCGTTGATTATTATTGACGAAAATGTAATATTGGCTTGCTGGCGGAGAGACAGTGGCCACCTTTAACTTAAAGAGATGACCTATACCTTTGTTTTGGTTGGCACCTTTTTTCTAGGGTCGCTCCCCTTTTCTGTTTGGCTCGGATATCTTGTCTTCCACAAAGACATCCGTTGCTATGGCGATGGCAACCCCGGAGCGGCTAACGTTTTTCGTGCAGGCAATTCCGTTGTTGGGATACTGGCGGTACTCTTGGATTTGTTCAAGGGGGTGCCGATTGTATTTTTTGCGGGGCACAGCCTTCACATTCCTGAAAACCAGCTATTATTCGTTGCTTTTAGTGCTATCCTAGGTCATGCTTTTTCGCCGTTTCTGCATTTCCGCGGCGGTAAGGCTGTCGCGGTCACCTTTGGTGCCCTGATTGGGCTTATGCGTCCGGAATTGCTTCTCCCCTTTGCTATTGCTGCCATCGTAGGCTTTCTTATTCTCAAAAACCACTCGTGGGTGGTGTTGTTTGCCCCCGTTGTCACCATGATCTGGATTATTATGAATGGCACCGGAGCCGGGACCTTTGTCTTTATGTTGGGCATCGCCATGCTCTATTTATTTAAACACACCCGCGATTTGGCTGGCGGGCCGCTACCCAATGACTGGCTTCATCGCTGGTTGCAATTCCGTCGCAAGGTATAAGGCTATGATATATCAGGCCATCATCGCATTTCTTCTGTCGCTCTTTACGCTTAATCTTGCCCTTAATCTACTTAGTTTGCGTTTTCCCAGAGGCAAACGATCCTTGGCGTTCCAGCCCTTTGTTTCGGTTATTATCCCTGCCCGAGATGAGCAGAAGAACATAGGACGCTGTCTTGAATCCGTGCTTTGCCAAGACTACTCAAATTTCGAGGTAATAGTCCTCGATGACGGCTCAAAAGATGCCACGCCGGAGATCGTCGCGGGGATTGCGGCACAGGATAGTCGTCTGCGCCTTATATCGGGAAAACCCTTGCCTCCGGGATGGGCGGGCAAGCCGCACGCATGCTATCAAGCGGCACAGGCAGCGAAAGGTGATTGGCTATTGTTTGTGGATGCCGATACCACGGCGACCCGGGACATGCTCTGCTATGTTATAGCGGAGGCGGCGCGGTTACGGGCGACGTTACTGTCAGGCTTTCCGCGCCAGATAACCCCTTTCGGGCAAAAGACCGCCATTCCGTTTATGTATTTTTTTATATTGAGCTGGGTTCCCCTATGGTGGATGGTGCGCCGCAGGCAACCGACGACAACCTTTGCCATTGGTCAATTTCTCCTCTTTGATGCCCAGTTCTATCGGGATATGGGAGGGCATGCAGTTGTAAAATCGCGCATTATTGAGGATGTTTGGCTGGGGGTTGAGGTTGTGCGGCGGGGTGGGCGACAAGTGGCAATAGACCTTACTCCGGTGTTTGCCACGCGCATGTACGACACCATGGGCGGTATGTGGGAGGGTCTAGTCAAGTGGACTTACTCAGCAGCCTCCATATGTTTCCCGGCCCTAGTTGGGTTGGTTGTATTGGCGGGGGTGGCTTATCTTGGTCCCTTTTTCAGCTTATGGCAGGCCATAGTGGGGGCTCGTCAGTTTCTGCCTCTGGTTATTATTCAGGTGGCAACGATCTTTTTTATGCGCTATCTGGCCGACAGTCGATTTGGAGAGTCCGTGGTGGCAACCTTGCTGCATCCATTAGGGATAGTCATCTGGATTGCATCTGCCGTCTGGGGGATGGTGCGCGCGCTGTCTGGTGCCGGGGTATCATGGAAAAAGCGGGCCTATGACCGTGAATCATCCATCAAGTGAAACACGCCTGGCAAATAGCAGTCTCTGACGTGTTCGCTTTGGTATTGGATAGATATTACGACTTCGCGCCTGTTTGGGGTGGGGTTAGTATCTAAGACGGTAACTTAGGCGCCCTGCCTTGATGTTATTTGCCCGGTAATCGACGTAATACAGTCGTTGGGCGAGGCGATATTGAGTGAGTTTTCTGTGCACTATTCTCGAACCCTAATAGGCTTCGTTTTGCTCTATGTTTAGTAGCTTATAGAATCTACCCATAAGGCTGCGATCATCTTGGGGAGAGGGAGACCCCCAGTACAAGCCTCCGGCGAATAAGGTTTTGCGGGAAATAGACCAGATGGTATCTAGCAACGAAGGGCGGCTGGGGTTGATCTGGCGGAACCAGGTCTGCCAGGCATAGTAGGTATCCCGCCCGATGAAGAGGAGTTGAGTAAGTTGGCTTTGGCTGATGTCCTGGCGGTAAAACGGGGGCACCCTGTGACTGTCAAAGTAACCGCAGGAGTCGTTATGAGGGGCGATATGCTGCATGTAATCTTCATAAAAGAATGATTGTAAGTAGTAGATCATCACGCCATCCATAGTGACGTGGAGATATTGCCTGAGTCTCACGGCCTCTGATGCGCCCAGGACATGGATGTTCTCGATGTAATCTTTTAGGAAGACGTTAATAGGTTGCTGAGCCTCACCGTAGCTAATTATTGTACCGTGGCGTCCTTTGATAGTATCGCGGAAGGCAGTGACGAACTCATGGTGGAAAGCATCAAACTCGGCCATGGTATTAAGCGACCTCAGGTGGCGGGAGAATTGCCAGCCGAGGTCTTGGAACTTAGGAAAGAAATCCCTTTCTAGCCTTCCCGAGAGGCGTTTTAGCATCATAGCCCCGGTATCAATATTCTGCGTTACTTCTTCGTTCTCGCGGTCGTGGCAGGAGCGTATTAGGGAACTGTAGTCATACATGACAAATCATAATACACTCTAAGTTTTGGGAACACAAATACGCCATGAGCTCTAGTCGTACTCTAGGCATGAGTTATTGAGGGAATATGTGCTGGCATAGACTATTAAACCGTGGCTAGTAACAGGTAATGAAAAGGACCAGTCGGGGCGACCATGATGATCTTGAAGCCAGCATTGCGCAGGAGTTTAGCTTCCTCTTCCTGACTTAAGCGTTTGGCGAGGGGCGGGCCGTGGCGTTGCTGGGGCTCTTTCTTCCAGTCTATGACGGCGATGTTGCCATTGGGCTTCAGTGCTTGTTTGACGTTAGCCAGCGCCTTTAAGGGATATCTGAAGTCGTGTAGCACATTGGCCAAGAGGGCGACGTCAGCCTGTGTGGGGCAGGGCACCAGCTCTTGAGCGTCGGATAATATGGGGTGGATGTTGCCGGCCCCTGCGGTTTGGGCATTGGCCATTAGGGCAGTTATGGCAACGGTATTGGTGTCTAGGGCATAAATCAAGCCCTGCGATCCCACAATCTTTGCGGCGGCGAGGGAGAAAAAACCATCACCACACCCGATGTCTGCCAGGGTATCGCCGATCTTAAGCCCAATCTCAAATAAGATCTGACTGGGGTTTTGCCACAAGAGGCGCTCGGCGTGGTTGTAGTCTTTGTCCCAACCGCCGCTCACGGGTTAGCCTTGGGTGGGCACGCAGGCGATCTGCTGCCGCACGGCCTCAGCGGAGTTGACCAACTGTCCTTGCTCTGCCGGAGTAAGATCAAGCTGAATCAGCTCACAAATGCCGTCTTTTCCTAGCTTTACGGGTACCCCGATAACCACATCACTAAGCCCATACTCACCATCAAGAAAAGCGGCAACTGGCATCTGCTCCCCTTTGTCACAAGTTATGGCGAGAACCATCTTCATAATCGCAGCAGAGGGGGCGTAGAAAGCGCTGGAGGTCTTAAGGAGGCCCACTATCTCTGCGCCGCCGCCGACTGTGCGTTGTATCAAGGTGTTGATAGCTTCCTCGGGAAGAAGCTCGGTGAGGGGGCGTCCGTTTACCAGAGCTAAGCGCGGCAGGACCACCATATTCTGTCCATGTTCGCCAAGCGCGTAACAGGACACTTTGGCTACCGGCACATTAAGCTCTTGGGCAATGAAATGAGCCAGGCGGGCGGAGTCCAATACGCCGGAGAGGCCAAAGACACGGTGCCGGGGGAAACCGCTGGTCTTAAGGGCAAGGTAGGTGAGGGCGTCGACGGGGTTGGCAACAGTAATGATGACACACCCCGGCGAACACGCTGTTGCGCGAGTAACCACATCGGCCACAATACCCGCATTGATCTTGATTAGCTCGTCGCGCGTCATGCCGGGCTTACGGGCAATGCCGGAGGTGACGATTACGATGTCTGAGTTGGCCGTGTCCTCGTAGCGGTTGGTACCTAAGATGTGGTGGGAAAAACCCAAGATGTGCGCGGATTGCTGGATGTCCAGGGCCTTGCCCTGGGGCAAGCCCTCAATAATGTCCAAAATGATGACATCGGCAAAATCACGCTCAATAAGGCGCTGGGCCAAACTGGCCCCAACGTTGCCTGCGCCTATGACAGTTATTTTCATGGTTGCTAACTCATCTTGGCGATAATGGCATCGGCTACTTGAGCTGTGCCTACGGCGCGTTTCTGATCATTCTCTGGTAAAAGGTCGTAGGTTACGTTCTTGCCCTCGGCCACAACGGCGGCGATAGCCGACTCCACGCGGTCGGCGGCCTCTTTTTCACCTAAGTAGCGTAGCATCATGACCCCGGAGAGCATTTGTGCCATGGGGTTGGCCTTATTCATGCCCTTGTATTTAGGGGCTGAGCCGTGGGTCGGCTCAAATAAGGCAATGCCATCGCCGATATTGGCTCCCGGGGCAAGTCCCAGTCCGCCCACTAATCCGGCGCAGAGGTCGGAGAGGATGTCGCCGTAGAGATTGGGGCATACCAACACATCGTACATTTGAGGCTTTTTCACGAGTTGCATAGTCATGTTGTCCACGATGCGGTCCTCAAACTCAATATCGGGGTACTCGGTCGCCACGTCGCGCGCAATTCGGAGATATAAGCCGTCGGAGAATTTCATGATGTTGGCTTTATGGACAGCGGTAACCTTTTTGCGCCCGTTAGCGCGGGCATACTCAAAGGCCCACTTGACGATACGCCGTGAGCCAAACTCGGAGAGGGGCTTGATACTAATGCCCGCATCAGAACGAATTGGGCTTCCCAGTTCGCCGATGAGGGTCGCAATCTTCTGTGCCTGTTCTGAGCCCTGTTCAAACTCAATACCGGCATAAAGATCCTCCATGTTCTCGCGCACAATGATAAGATCGATGTCTTGATAGTAGGTAGGGGCGCCGGGATAGCTCTTGCAGGGGCGAAGGCAGGTATAAAGCTCAAGTTCCTTGCGCAGGGCCACATTTACACTACGGAATCCCGAGCCGACGGGGGTAGTGATCGGGCCCTTAAGGGCCACCTTGTTTTTACGAATGGACTCAATGACGTTGGAGGGGAGGGGGGTGCCGTACTGTTCCATCACGTCAACACCGGCATGTACAATGTCCCAATTAAATGCCACACCGGAGGCCTCCAGGACGCGGCGGGTAGCCTCGGTAAGCTCGGGGCCTATACCATCGCCAGGGATGAGGGTTATGTTATATGACATGGGTTATTATCTCCTTGCTTAGATGTACTATCCAATTTGGAGCTTCGGATTACTCCAGTTTAAAATCTCCGTATTTCTGAATATAGGGGATGAGACCGCCCTCATCAAGCAGGGCCTGCATAGCCCGAGGGAGGGGCTTAAACGTCATCTCAGCACCGTTGGTCAGGTCTTTTATCGTCCCTGCGGCGAGGTCAATTTCCAACTCGTCGCCGTCGCTTATTTTCTCGGTGTCGGTGATGAGCACCGGAAGCCCGCGATTGATGGCGTTGCGGAAGAAGATGCGGGCCACGCTTTTAGCTAGTACGGCGGAGACCCCGGCCATCTTGATAACCAAAGGGGCATGCTCTCGAGAGGAACCCAAACCAAAGTTTTGGCCTCCAACCACGAAGTCACCCGGCCGGACGCGCTCGGCGAAGGTCGGATCGGCGTCTTCTAGTACGTGCTTGGCCAGTTCGGGCAGGTTGGAGCGCAGGTGAGCCAGGCGGCCCGGCACGATGTGGTCGGTAGAGATACTGTCACCAAATTTAAATGATTTACCTTTGAGTGTTGCCAACTTGTTACCTCGTAACCTTACTAGGTGTCTTTCTGTTATTCGGGCGAGTCGCCCTTTAAAGCACTTCCCGTGGGTCGGTCACGTAGCCGGCAAGGGCGGTGACCGCAGCGGTGGCGGGGCTGGCAAGATAGACAAACGAATTGGGGTTCCCCATGCGCCCCTTAAAATTACGATTTGCAGTGGAAAGACAGGCTTCGCCGTCGCCCAATACCCCCTGGTGTAATCCCAGGCAGGCCCCGCAACCGGGCGAAGCAATAAGGGCCCCCGCTTCGACGAGGATAGTAATATAGCCTATTTCTATGGCTTCCAAGAGCACTCGCTTGGAGGCCGGGACGACAATGAGACGGGTGCCGGGGGAGCATTTCTTGCCCCGCAGGATAGAGGCGGCCGTGGCTAGGTCCTCCAGGCGTCCGTTGGTACAAGTGCCCAAAAATACCTGGTGAATTTTAACCCCAGAGAGCTCCCGGGCGAGGGTGACGTTATCAACGGTGTGGGGGCGGGCAACGGTTGGCTCGAGGGTGGCAACATCAATTTCGATAGTGCGTTCATAGACTGCTCCCTTGTCAGGGGTAATGGGGCGGTAATCCTGCACCCGTCCCATGTCTTTGAGGTATTTCTCGGTGACGGCGTCAGATGGAAAGATACCAAGCTTGGCTCCGGCCTCAACGGCCATATTGGCGATGGTGAGTCGCCCCGACATGCTCATAGTCTCTATGGTTTTGCCACAAAATTCCAATGCTTGGTAGGTGGCGCCATCGGCTCCGATTTTGCCGATGAGGTGTAAGATAAGGTCTTTGGCGGAAACGCCCGGCGGGAACTTGCCTTTGACTTCAATGCGAATACTCTCTGGTACACGAAACCAAGTCTGTCCCAAAGCGAAAGCGACAGCTACATCGGACGATCCCATGCCCGTGGCAAATGCTCCCAGTGCCCCCGCGGTGACGGTATGTGAGTCAGCCCCGACAATAACGTCGCCTGGTCGCGCCATCTGCTCAGCTACAATTTGGTGGCAGACGCCTCGTCCTACGTCCGACAGAACACAACCGGCCTCGGCGGCGAAGTCTCGGAGTAAGATGTGGTCGGTAGCAAGCTGTGCCTGGGGAGAGGGTGCGGCGTGATCTAGAAAAAGCACCGTCTTATGTTTATTAGCGAGCTTCTTAAAGCCGCTTCCCAGGTACTCCCTTACGGTGAGGGGGCCGGTGGTGTCTTGTACGAAAGCCAGATCTATGGGGCTGACGACAATCTCCCCTGCGCGTACCTCGTGGCCCAACTTCTGACATAGTATCTTTTCGGCGATGGTCTTAGGCATAACACTTTCTATCCCGGAGGCGGTGCCCCGGGTATGCCGGGGCCTTGGCTCCTTAAGTAATGTACCCATAATAATAACACAAAGAGCCTTTTAAGATGAAATTAGTTTAGGCGTGGCGGTAACCCGGGGCGTTGCTTTTGGCTTTGTGCTTGTGGTGCGAGGCGTGGGATTGTATCACTGTGCGCCGTTAGGCTTCTCCCCAGTATACAATTTGACCCGGGCGCTCGCCGCAAATTATAATTACCTCTCTACATCTAACATGTGAGCCGCATTTGGACGAACTGAAATCCCCAGTTATTGCCATTCTCGCACGCTTTGCGCCGTCCCGGGAGAACCTTATTCCCATCCTGCACGCCGTACAGGAGGCTGAGGGGTATCTTCGCCCCAAGTCATTGGCGCAGGTGGCGGAACACCTCGGGTTGTCGGAAAGTGAGGTTAGAGGTGTTGCCACTTTCTACGCCCGCTTTAGGTTTAAGCCCACGGGCAAACATTGCCTTAAGGTCTGTTGTGGTACTGCCTGCCATGTGAAAGGCTCGGGCGAGGTGCTTGCTGAACTGGAGAGTAAACTGGGTATAAAGGCAGGGGAGACCACACCGGACGGCGAGTACACCGTGGAGACCGAGGCCTGCTTTGGCTCCTGTGCCCTGGCTCCGGTGGTGGTCGTGGGGGGGCGTGTCTTTGGTCGCGTGACCCCAACAGGGGTTGATGCGTTATTGCGGGGTGAGGCGTGAGCTTAAGCTCCCTTAGGCAACAAGCTGAGGCTGAATGGGCGGCGGTGGAAAACCCGACGGTGTCGCAGATCTTCATTGGACTGGCCACCTGTGGCGAGGCAGCCGGTGCCGGCCAAGTGCGACGGGCCATTGAAGAGAAATTGGCCGCCTTAGGCATAACGGCTGTTATCCATCGCACGGGCTGTTTGGGTGAGTGCTGGCGCGAGCCTTTGGTGGATATCATCAAGCCGGGATATCCCCGCATTACCTATCACAGCCTGACTCCAACTACGGCCGCTGAGCTTGTCGCAGACTATTTGGTTAGCGATCTCCCCCGCCCGGATCTGGCGCTGGGGGTATGGGGAGCGAGTCGGGATGGCCTGCCATCATTGCAGGAAACCCCAATGCTGGCGCCGCAGAGGCGCTTCGCCTTGCGCAATGCGGGTATTATTGACCCCGAGAATATCCGCCATTATCTTGCCCGCGGAGGCTACCGGGGCTTAGAACGGGCGCTTGCCCTTTCCCCCGAAGACGTAATACGCGAGATTGATCATGCCGAGTTACGCGGTCGGGGTGGGGCGGGTTTCCCTACAGCTCGTAAGTGGCGATTTTGCCGTGAGGCGGCGGGGGCACCTAAATACCTTATTTGCAATGCCGATGAAGGTGACCCTGGGGCTTTTATGAACCGGGCTCTCATGGAGGGCGATCCCCATGCCGTGCTGGAGGGGATGCTGGTTGGCGCGTATGCCATAGGTGCTACTCAGGGTTATATTTATGTGCGAGAGGAATACCCGCTGGCAACGCAGCGCTTAGAAATAGCCATTGAACAGATGACAGAAAACGGTTTGCTCGGTCGCGATATCTTGGGGACGGGGCTGGATTTTGATATAAAACTGGTGCGTGGTGCCGGGGCTTTTGTCTGTGGCGAGGAAACAGCCCTCATTGCCTCAATTGAGGGCTATCGCGGGGCACCTCGCTCTCGTCCCCCTTTCCCGGCCTTATCTGGCTTATGGGGGAAACCTACTAACATTAACAATGTTGAGACTTGGGCCCATGTTGCCTATATTATGGCCGCGGGGGCAGAGGCTTTCCGAGCCTATGGCACCGAACGGAGCAAGGGGACTAAGACCCTCTCGCTTACAGGTGACGTCAGGCGCCCGGGACTGATTGAGGTGCCTCTGGGCACAACACTTTATGATATTATCCACACCATAGGCGGGGGTATCCCTGATGGTCGGGGTGTGAAGGCCGTGCAGACGGGTGGGCCATCCGGTGGCTGTCTCTCGGCCTCGCATTTGGAACTGCCGATGGACTATGAGTCCCTAGCTCAGGCGGGGGCTATCATGGGCTCGGGGGGCATGGTGGTTATGGACGAGCGGAGTTGCATGGTGGACATCGCCCGCTATTTCCTGGCCTTTACTGAGGCCGAGTCCTGTGGCAAGTGTGCCCCTTGTCGGTTAGGGACGCGCCAGATGCGCGTTGTACTGGATGATATTGTGGCTGGTCGGGGACAGGTGACCGATCTCGCGACCCTTGAACGCCTGGCGCAGTCGGTGCGCGATGGGGCCCTCTGCGGGCTTGGGCAGACCGCACCTAACCCCCTGCTTACTACCCTCCGGTACTTCCGTGAGGAATACGAAGCTCATCTGGCCGGACGCTGTCCCAGTCTTGTGTGTATGGCCCTGGTACACTTTGAGATATCAGCCGCGAAATGTTCCGGTTGCGGGGCTTGTCGGCGTGCGTGTCCCGCAGGAGCCATTAGCGGGGCGAAAGGTGCGGCGCATATTATACAACAGGATAAATGCACTCATTGCGGGCAATGCCTTGAGGCGTGTCCGGGGCGTTTTGGTGCGGTAAAAAAGGTTTCCGGGTCGGCTGAGGAATAAATGTCAACCATTACCCTGAGTATTGATGGTAAGGTGTATGAAGCTCGCCCGGGAGCGAGTGTCTTGGAGACGGCGTTATCCCACGGCATTTATATTCCCCATCTCTGTCACGATCCCGGACTAAAGCCGCACGGTGGTTGTCGCCTGTGCCTGGTGGCTATCCGTGGCGCGCGGGGTTTCCCGGCTGCCTGTACTACCCAGGTAACAGAGGGTATGGTGGTGATTACCGCTGGGGGGGCACTGGATCTGGTGCGGCGGGATACCCTGGAGCTTCTTCTCACCGAACACCCCTTGGATTGTCTTAGCTGTGCCAAGAACCAGGGTTGCGAGCTCCAGCGGGCAGCAGCGTTTATTGGGGGGGCAACGCGTGCCCTGCGTCCCATCCGGGCTCCCGGTCGAGGTGTTGAAGGTTTCCCCCATTTTAATCTCGAGCGGGATTATTGCATCCTCTGCCAGAAGTGCGTGCGTACCTGTGACGAGATAGCCCACAAGAACTTGCTGACAGTGGTGAACCGCGGCGCTGAAAGCCGAGTGGATACCTATGCGAGTTGGGAGCAGATGACGGAATCCTGCGCGAACTGTTTAGAATGTGTAAAAAGGTGCCCCACGGCTGCCCTGCGGCCATTGCTTTAAGCATACTTCGGGGGATTGGCAGGCCTGCCCGCCCTGCGCTACAATAGATCTGTGTTGTATGTGGGCGTGGATATCGTGGAAATAAGCCGTATCAGCGAGGCTATATCCTCGCGCGGTCAGGTTTTTTTAGAGCGGGTCTATACCCCGGCTGAGCTTTTCAATTATCGCCACAAGTTATCGTCGCTGGCAGCGCGCTTCGCAGCCAAGGAGGCTGTAATTAAGGCGCTTGGTGGTAACGGCTTGGGCCTTGTTGAGATTGAGATTCTCTCGACCCCTGATGGGAAACCGGTCCTCACCCTGCACGGGAAAGCCAAGGTGCGGGCGACAGAGTTGGGGCTGAGTTCGCTGGAGATTAGCCTCTCGCACTCCCGCGATTATGCCATGGCTTGCGCTGTGGGGAGTGCATCTTAGTTAAACCGGCATCGTAGTCTAACCACGCACCTGCGCCGTTGATTGGCAGGCATGGGCGGCCGTTAACCTTAGTTATTAGTCTAACCCCTGGATCGTACAGCGATACCCAGCAATCCGGGACCGCCATGTGCCGAAATAACCGGACCAAGGCGGCTCACGTGGATTCTCTCCGGGGGGCAGACCGTAATGCGGGTGGCCATTTCTTGGGCCTCATCGTATGTTGTACTGAAGGCGACGAAGACCTCGGCCGCATCCGTAACGCTGTTGACGAACTCCAAGAGCTTTTCTTTGCCTTTAACGTGACTCCGTACCTGACTCGAGGGTACAAATTCGCCGTCCTTGGTGGTCACCAAGGGTTTGACGTTAAGGAGGGCTCCCAAAAGGGAGTTAACCTTGCCGATGCGCCCGCCTTTTGCCAGATACTCAAGGGTGTCAAACATAATCAAGAGCCTTGTTTTGGCCACCATTTGGTGTACAGCATTTGCGATCTCCGCGATTCCTTGACCGCCCTTGGCCATGCGGGCAGCCTCACAGGCTATCAAGCCCAAACCAAAGGACAACGTTTGTGAGTCTATGATCTCAACAGGTATGGACAGGGGGGTATTTTTCCTGGCCTGCTCGGCGGAGTTGA
>Ga0123356_10006502_pt1 | contig 11773 bp, 9 predicted proteins | sample TergutEmb28metaG_2_FD_92546 | JGI IMG/M metagenome (GOLD analysis project Ga0123356, IMG submission 92546) | Embiratermes neotenicus P3 segment gut microbial communities from Petit-Saut dam, French Guiana - Emb289 P3 | ecosystem: Host-associated > Arthropoda: Insects > Digestive system > Gut ... | reverse complement strand
TGTCGGAGTTATCGCCCAGGGGCACAGGCTCCTGGAGCTTGGCTTGGTCCTTTTGCTCATTGTGACGGTGGCGAGTATCCTTGGGAGATCCACCGCGAGAACTGTTGCTCTTATGTTCATGGTGGGTTTGATGTGTGGTGTCTTTCTCGGATCGATGGCGCATCGCATGCAATCTCTGCGCATGGCAACGATCGCAACCCATAACGCCTCACCGGTAACAGTCCGTGCCGTTGAAGATGCCTATACCTCAGCATATGGAACCACACAGATCGTAAAGGTCATAGAGGGATCGATGCGTGGGATGAGGATCCAGTTCTCCTATAGTGAAGGGGTGGCACCTCTTGAAAGAGGGCAGTCCGCTTCTCTGTCGGACATGATCCTGCCTCTGGCGAGAACAGAAAAGTCGCGTACCCTCTATGCGAAGGACATCATCGGAAGGGCTCAGGTATCATCTCTGGATGAGTATCACTATCGTGGATGGATGAGTCCGCTCTATGGATATCGAGCTTTATTGGCTGAGCAAAATATCAAGATTGGCCAATACTCCGCTATCACACGTGGCGTGCTCTTAGGAGATAGACGAGGTATCTCAGACCAACTCAACGACGATCTTGCGCAAGCGGGGATAAGGCACTTCCTGACGGTAAGCGGTACCCATATCGCGGTCATGAGCGCAGGTCTGATACGGTTACTCTCGCATACTGCATTCACACGTCGGCAGGTCCAATGCATTGTTCTTGGTGCAGCAACTGTTTACGTCATACTCGTCGGATACCCTTCCGGCGCGATACGGGCGATGGGAATGGCCGGCATCCTCTTCGCGAGTGCGCTGGTACGCAGGCGCGATTCACCGCTCAATTCGTTGAGCTTGACCGGTATGGTCTGGTTGTGCCTCGATCCCTTTTCGGCAATCTCACTTGGCTTTACGCTTTCAGTCATTGCGTTGTCGGGGATCATTATCTATGCGGGATATGGGAGGTGGGTCGCCGATGCTTTGCTCAAGCCACTACCCAAAAAGATCCGAGATGATATTGCGCTGAGTGGTGTGGTACTCGCCATCACCGCACCGGTCACCTCGCAACAGTTCGGATTCATCTCTTTGGTCGGACCAGTGGCAAACATAATCGTCACACCCCTGATCATCACAACCCTGGCGATAGCGTTGCATGCGGCACTTCTGTTCATGCTGGCGCCACCGATCGCCTATAAGCTCTTCGAAATCTGTGCATTGATCAACCAGATGACCGAAGGCATCGCTCAGTATCTTGCATCTCTCAGTTGGGCAAGCGTGCCTCTTGAGGGAGGAAGGTCGCTGACTTTGATGATAGTTACCGTAGCGATAGGGTGGTGGTGGTTATGGCCACGTCCCTCACAGAAGAGTGTAAGACTGTTTGGGTTGTGGTGTGGGATAGCACTCCTGACGATCGGCGCCATCGCTCTTGGAATGCGGCTCTTACCATCAGGTACTCCGCACAGCAGCGTCATCATTTTGGATGTCGGGCAAGGTGATGCCGCGCTCATACAAAGCAGTGGTGGGGTCATCTTGGTCGATGCTGGTCCTGACCCAACGCTTCTACGGAATCATCTTCGAAAGAACAAGGTCGATCATATCGACGCATTGATCATGACTCATGATCATGAGGACCATCTTGATGGCGCATCAGGACTGGTAAAGAAGTTTCATGTAGACACCCTGTTCTGCGCAAAAGGGGCGCAGGATTCTGCGAGGTTGAGACTGTTGGCTCAAGAGCTCGATGCACCTTTGGTGGCATTAGACCAAGGAGATTCGATTACGCTTGGTGAGATCACCATAGAAGTATGGGGCCCCACCCATGAGGTATCTGATTCCGGCGCGAACGAATCGTGCCTCATCCTAAAGATATCGGCGGATGTGACGCATGAGAATAGGAGGCTTTCATGGGTGGGTACCCTTATACGACCACATACCACGATCGAGGCGTCCTCGCTCGTGATGGGAGGAGACGCCGAAGCCTTCAGCGTCAGACAGGCGATCGATGCACAGACGGACCCACAACTGCCTGTCGAAGTGCTCAAGGCGGGGCACCATGGGTCAAAGGCCTCGATCGACCTGGAACTCCTCGATCTGGTCGAACCGGAGACAGTCATCATAAGTGTGGGACGCTCTAACGCATACGGCCATCCGTCACCCGAGATACTCGATCTCTGTGAGAAGCAGGGTAAGCGCATTCTTCGAACCGACCAGATCGGATCTATCACCATTTGGCTGGATAAAGTAGCGGATGAAATCAAATAGGTTCATGTTCCGTTGAGGACTAAGGCTCGTCGATCTGTGGCACAATAGCGATATGGATAGTGTCGCACAGCAATCAGAGCAAGTATCGCTTCTCCCTGTCTATGCCATTGTGGGAGATCAATCATTCCTGCGAGACCAAGCGGTCGATAGATTGCGCCGTCGCGTGGAGCAGATGGGCGATATCGACTTCAACTTCGATCAGTTCGATGCGGTCTCAGCAGATCCCGAACAGGTAGTGGCAGCAGCCAACACCCTGCCTTTTGCGAGCCCCTACCGGCTTATCATAATCACCAACATTCATCAGGCGAAAAAGGAGTTGCTCGACGCGCTGGGCTCCTATGCAAAAGCCCCCTCGGAGAGTACGGTTCTCGCAGTGGTTGGCGAAAAGCTCATCAAATCGACGGCGCTCTATAAGGCGATCGATAAAGCTGGTGGGATCGTCGAGCGCTCGAACCCCAAAAGAAAGGATCTGCCCGGTATTGTCCAGACTCTTTTTGCTGCACAGCAAAAACAAGCAGCATTGGGTCTATGCGCCGCACTGGTACAGTCGGTCGGCGAGGATATCGAAGGGTTGAACAAGGCGGTCGTCAAGGTAGCGACCTACATGGGCGAGCGCGCTACTGTCAGTCCCGATGACATCGAGGCATTGGTCGAGATAAGTGCCGAGATCAAGATACGGGAACTGACCAGTGCTTTGCTGAGAAGGCAGGCTGCCGATGCACTTGCTACCTTCAATCTTTTACTCAAACAGGAAAACAACATCAATTCGATCCATCGCTTCATCGTCCGTGTGGTACGAGAGCTCATCATTGCACGATCATGCCTCGACAGCGGAAAGGATTCGCAAAACCAGATAGCTGCAGCACTTGGTGTGCCCGGTTGGATAGCTCAGCGCACGATCGAGGGAGCGCAACGTTACTCGGCAGATGAACTGCGTGCTGGTCTCGATGATCTCGCGCAGCTCGAGTATCGGCTCAAAACATCGCAGCAAGGAGAAGCGGCTTATCAGCGATGGCTCCTCGAGTTCATCGGTCCGGTCAAGGCATAATCCGGTCATGACATAAAAAAGGCCGCTTGAGCGGCCTTGATGATTTCTGGATTACCCTCTAGGACATTTCGTTGACCAGCGTCATGAGACCTGATTTGCGATTTGCCGCCTGGTTCTTGTGGATGACCCCTTTTGAAGCTGCTTTATCAAGTGTGCGACAGGCATCATGAGCGAACTTGAGAGCTGACTCTTTATCTCCAGCTTCAACAGCGGTATGCACCTTCTTGGTAGCGGTCTTGAGACTTGATTTGACGGAACGATTACGCTGACGCGCTTTCTCGTTGGTGATGATACGTTTCTTCTGACTCTTTATGTTTGCCACGCGCGCTATTCCTTTCAACTGAACTTCAAGCGATATAAGACTATATCATAGGCACTTGTTTTTGTCAGAATCGTGATATTTCTACGTGTAGGACATATATGCGAGAATAGAGCCTATGACCAGCCCTGAACACATACGGAACTTTTCCATCATCGCGCATATCGACCATGGGAAGTCGACGCTTGCCGACCGGATACTGCAACTGACGCACACGGTCGAGGAGCGCGACATGCAAGAGCAGTTGCTTGACAGCATGGATATCGAGCGTGAACGCGGCATTACGATCAAAGCGCAAGCGGTCCGTGTGGTGTATGAGGCTGAGGATGGGCAAACCTATCAACTCAATCTGATCGACACACCGGGACATGTGGATTTCACCTACGAGGTATCACGCTCGCTCAAGGCTTGCGAAGGAGTGCTGCTGGTCGTTGACAGCTCGCAAGGTGTGGAAGCCCAGACGGTGGCAAACGCCCTGCTGGCTATGAATGCCGACCTCGAGATCATACCGCTCATCAACAAGATCGATCTGCCGGCAGCCGAGCCGGAACGGGTGAGGAATGAGATCGAAGAAGGACTGACGATTCCCGCTGATGAGGCGATCATGACAAGCGCGAAGACGGGCGAGGGGATCGATAAGGTGCTCGAAGCGATCGTGAGACGAATACCTGCACCTGTCGGTGATCCTGACGCGCCACTGAGTGCCCTGATCTTCGACTCGTATTTCGATGAATATCGTGGTGTGGTCGCACTGATACGTGTGTTCGACGGATCGGTGAAGAAGGGTGATCGTATCACCATGATGGCGACCAAGACAAAGACGGATGTCGAGGAAGTAGGGGTTCGGCGACCTCTCAACACACCAGTCGATGCGTTGGGTGTCGGTGAAGTCGGTTATCTCATCACCGGATTGAAGGATCCTTCTCTGGTCAAGGTCGGTGACACGATCACTATGGCTGTGGGAGGTGTGAGCGAGCCTCTTGCGGGTTATCGTGAGATAAAGCCGATGGTATTCACGGGGATATTTCCCATCGACGGTGACCAATATCCTGATCTGCGTGATGCGCTCGATAAACTCAAACTCAACGATCCCGCCCTGATATATGAACCGGAGACCTCTCATGCTCTTGGATTCGGATTTCGGGTAGGATTCCTCGGATTACTCCATATGGAGGTCATCAAAGAGCGCCTCGAGCGAGAATTCGGTCTTGATCTGCTCGCTACAGCACCGAGTGTCGAGTATCACGTCTATACCACGAAGGGCGATCAAGTCACGATCCATTCGCCCAAGGATATGCCCGAGGTCACCATGATCGACCGGATCGAAGAACCTTATCTGAACGCAACCATCCTGGTCCCTCCCGATTTCGTCGGAGCAGTTATGGAACTCTCGATAGATCGGCGTGGTAAGTTCATCAATATGCAGTACCTTAGTGAGAACACCGTCGAGATGCACTTCGAGATACCGCTCTCGGAACTCATCATGGATTACTTCGATCAACTGAAGAGTCGAACCAAGGGCTATGCCTCTCTTGATTATGAATATGCAGGCTATCTGCCCAGCGAACTGGTCAAACTCGACATCTTGTTGGCGGGAAAACCGGTCGATGCCCTCTCGTTCATCGTTCACAAGGACAAAGCATACGCCAGAGGAGTGACACTGACCAGGAAACTGAAGACCATCATCCCCCAACAGATGTTCGAGGTTCCCATACAAGCAGCAGTCGGGAGTCGTGTGCTCTCGCGTACCAACGTGAAGGCAAAGCGAAAAGATGTCCTGGCAAAATGCTATGGAGGTGACATCACGCGCAAGCGCAAGCTTCTCGAAAAACAAAAAGCGGGGAAGAAACGTATGAAGGCGATCGGTAATGTCGAGGTACCCCAAGAAGCCTTTATGGCAATACTCAAGGTAGATGAATAGCGCGCTCTCGCTATCAGGTCCTGCGCGTATTCAGGCGTTTCTTAACCAGAACAGGGTCTGGCTCGCCCCCATGGCCGGTGTCAACGATGCCTGCTTTCGCAGTATCTGCAAACGAATGGGGGCAGGTATCACCTATACCGAGATGATCTCGGCATTGGGACTGCACTATCATTCAGAATCAGAGTCGGCGAAAAGGCTGCTCACCATCTCTGAGGACGAGACTCCTGTCGCGGTACAACTGTTCGGTTCGGATGAAGCAGTCATTGCCGAGCAAGCTTCAGCGATCGCGAAAAGCCTGGGAAACGATCTGGCATTCATCGATATCAATATGGGCTGCCCCGTGCCAAAAGTCGTACGAAAAGGTGAGGGGAGTGCTCTGATGCTGTCTCCAGCTCTTGCGTCGGGGATCGTCTCGCGTACCGCCGAGGCCCTCGAAGGGAAGGGAGAAGGTGGAAGCGATATACCGGTCACCGTCAAATTTCGCAAGGGTACTAGCATGGGGGATGAGCGTGCCGTATCGTTTGCTTACGTCATGCAGGAGGCTGGTGCGAGTGCAGTCGCGGTCCATGGACGCTATCAGGAGCAGTTCTTTTCTGGAACCAGCGACCACGAGATAGTCACGCAGGTCGCCCAAGCACTCGATATACCCGTCATCGGTTCGGGTGATGTCATGAGTGCTCAAGATGCGGTCAACATGATAACGCCGGTCAGTAATGGCGGTGTGGGTGCCGCTGGAGTCATGATCGCACGTGGCGCCCAGGGTAACCCGTGGATATTCAAGCAGGTTAAAGCACTTATGCGCGGCGAGGAACCGCACGACCCCAGCTATCATGAGATATTCACGATCATGCGCGAGCATGCCATCTGTATAGAACGGATCTTTGGACGCAAAGCGCTGGTTCGCATGCGAAAACATGCCATCTGGTACTGTGCAGGTCTTCCTGGTGCCTCCTATTTCCGCGCTCAGATAAACTCGCTCACCTCCATGCGTGATCTCGAACAACTGATCGAGGCTTATCAGGGGTATCTGAATAGCCTTGGATCGGTCTCATGAAACCGCTCGGTCTCTATATCCACGTACCCTTCTGTGTCAGTCGCTGTCATTACTGCGACTTCTACTCGACTACCGATCTGCGTGTTGAGAACATCGCGCGCTATGTCAAAGCGACTAAAAAAGCACTAACAGGATGGGGATCACAGCTTGCCGATCATAGGATCGCGACCATCTATTTCGGCGGAGGGACACCGGGACTGCTGGGTGATCATCTCTGTGAGCTGATGACCTGCGTTCGCGATGCGTTCGAAGTCTCTGATGGTGCCGAGGTATCCGTTGAAGTCAATCCGACGAATCTTGACTCGGAAACATTGGCTCGATGGATCGACTCAGGGGTCGGCCGCATCTCTCTGGGAGTGCAATCCTTTGACGAGAGGGTTCTCAAGGTGTTGGGTCGATCCCATACCTCCTCCGATACCATGAAGGCGCTTGCGATCCTCGACGAAGCTGATGTATCGGTCTCACTCGACCTGATCTGTGGAGTACCGCATCTCGGATTTGAGGGGTGGCGCGCGCAGATCGAGATGGCTATCGCCTGCGACCCTGACCATATCAGTATCTATCCGCTCACCGTCGAAGAAAAGACCCCCTTGCACGAACTGGCGGAAAACGGTGAGATCTCAATGCCCGATGAGGACGAAGTAGCAGATCAGATGATCCTTTCCGAGACGATGCTCTCTGATGCCGGCTATGTACACTACGAGGTATCAAACTACTCGAAAGACGGTAAGTGCTCACGACATAATACGAGCTACTGGACCTCGGTACCTTATCTGGGTATCGGACCTCAAGCAGCTTCGATGCGGAATGAATTGAATGGTTCACGAAAACGTATGGTGATGCATTCAACACTTGAGGACTACACCAACGAACCGGTACGACTCACTGAAGAGGAATGGATGGAGTGTGAGACGCTCACTCCATCAGAAGCTATCTGCGAGGACATAATGCTCGGCATGCGGCTACTTAAGGGCGTTGAAGAGAAGAAGGTGCAGATTACTGGTCTCGATACCGTATTCGAAGAATTGGTCATGAGCGGACTGGTCACACTCGATCACGACACTGAACGCTATGTGCCGACCCAACGTGGCTGGCTGTTGGGAAACGAGGTATATAGCGCGATTTGGAATAGCAGTAAGCGGTCCTAGGACACCTTCACCGATCCAGGTATGTGGCAACCTCGAGACATCCGAGGTAGTTATCGTTGCGATCTCGCATGGTGTGTTTTCAAATGCTAATCGGACGTCCCTGGTTCATAACCGATTCAAAGGTAACGCGGTCCTGCTCACCTTTTCGAAAGGAATCGATCAACGCATCGACTGCATCGAACACCTCATCGGGATGGCAGTCAAGCACCGGTTGGTCGAGACATGAAACGTGACGCTCAAAGATACGAAAGGGTGAGAAATAACGCACGATATCCTTATCATCGATATAGGTAATATCGGCTTCGAGCTCGTCAAATGCAGCTGAGAGCTGCTCAAAGGTCGGTTGTGTGTCAAACAATGTGGAAAAATCACTCATATCCGTAGCGTATCACAGTCTATGTGGACCCGAAAACGAGTTTTTCGCATTGTGGATTTTGTATGGGTGACGTTTTGCCAAGTGATGTCACTCTTGATAAAATAGCACGCTATGCGAATGGGTAAGAAATCTCATATACCGGCGATGATGGTGGTTTTTACCACCTGTTTTTTCCTTTTTGTTTGCGCCATCGCTGCTGCGAGCGAGATCAGCGATCTCAGTGCTCAAAAGGATGAGATGAGCAAGACGCTCTTTGTCACGCTTGACGAGTACACGAACGCTTGTGCGCACTACCAATCAGCGGTCGATGCCCGTACCCAGGCAGAAAGCGATCTGCTCACCATCAATGAACGTATATCGGTACTTCGCAACGATCTGACGATACGTGCGGCAAGTATGTATCGACAGGGACCCTTCAAAACCCTTGACATGCTGTTGGGCTCGACCAGCTTTCTGGAATTTACCACGACCTGGGACATGCTCAAGATCATCAATGAGCAGCATGCCGCCCGTATCGATGAGATGCGGTCGCTCAAAGAGCAGCAAAGTGAGTTGCTCACCATTTACAGCGAGAATGAAAAGGCATCCGCCCAGTTGATGAGGGATATCGACGAGCAGACCACACAGCTCAATCAACAGATCGCCCAGCTCGACAGCTCGATCGATGCTCTCAAGAAAACTGCAGCTGTAGCCGAGGTTGCGCGTGCCGAGGAAACAAAGAAGATCGCCGAAGCCGTCGTCAACGATCGCCCAACACCCCAATATCCCATCCCGAGTTATCTGGGTGATGGTGCCTGGGATGCGACCATCTTGGAATTACTTGAAAAATATGGCTTGGGGGAGAGTTGGTTGACTCCGATCCGCAATATCATCTGGCGTGAGAGCTCCAACAATCCTAATGCAAGTGCTGGTTATTACGTAGGATTATGCCAATTCGGCGAACACTGGGATGCGCCAAAAGGCTGGAGTGGGCAAGGCGACTGGCGCTACGATCCTTATGCGAGTATCGAGCGTATGGTCCAATACATCGCCGATACGGGTGGTCTAGGAAGCCACTGGGCTGCAACCGATTACTAGTGGCTCAAACCGATTATTATGCGTTGCTGGGCGTCTCAAAAGACTCATCTTCCGATGAGATCAAACGAGCTTTTCGTAAAAAAGCACGCAAATGCCATCCAGATGTCAGCGATGCGCCCGATGCAGAAGAGACCTTTAAGAAACTCAACGAAGCTTATGACGTTCTTTCCGACCCACGCAAACGTGCTCAGTATGACCAATTCGGTTCGGTAGGTGGCACAGGTTACGGAAGCACGGGATCCGCTGGTGGATACCCGTATGCAGTTTTTGGCGATCTCTTCGGATCGGGTGGAGTCAGCATCGCCGACCTGTTCAGCGCTTTCATGGGTGGCGCGCGAAGAGGCGGTCGGTCGACCATGCGTGCCGAGGGAAGAGATCTCACGATGCAAGTCGGAGTTACCCTTGAGGAAGCCGCTCAAGGTCTGACCCGTGAGATCACCGTCGATCGCCTATCAACGTGTGAGGATTGTAGTGGTAGCGGTTCAGTGCAGGGCTCACACCCGACCAGGTGTCCTGAATGTGGTGGGAGCGGACAAAAGACCACCTATCAAAGGACGCTGCTGGGTACGATGCAGACCAGTTCCCCCTGTATGACCTGTCAAGGCATGGGAACCACTATTGCCAACCCCTGTACTGAATGCGAGGGTTCGGGACGGGTCGTAGATCGTCAGCAGATACCGATCGATATACCTGCGGGTATCTTCGATGGGCAGCAGATACGTGTTCCGCATAGGGGTGAAGCGGGAATTCGCGGTGCGGCAAGCGGAGACCTTATAGTATCAGTGCGGGTTCTGCCTCACGAACGTTTCGAGAGACAGAACTCCGATCTTCATATGCTTATGCCGCTGTCCTTTACCCAAGCAGCATTGGGCGCGACAAAGACGATATCAGGATTGCTCGAAGAGGTGACGCTTGAAATCCCTGCAGGGATCCAAAGCGGCGAGCGCGTCAAAGTATCGGGTAAAGGGATGCCGGTCATGAATAGAGACATGTATGGGGATCTGTACTGTCATATCGAGGTCGTGGTTCCTCGGAAGCTCACCGCACGACAGCGCGAGCTGATGGATGATCTTTCTAAGGAATTTGGAGATTCGCAAACCTCTGTCGTCACGCATCATCGCACCGGATTCGATAAGGTCAAGGACTGGTTCAACCGCTGATGGCACTCCCTCGATTCTTTGTTTCAAACGAGAATGCGACCGGCTACCTTGAAGGTCACGAGGTCGAGGTACGTGCAGATTCTGCGACCCTTCATCATGCGTACCGTGTTTTGCGGATAAGACCAGGTGAGAGGATCGAGATCGTGTCGCGCGATGTCTGGGATGCCTATGAAGCTAAGGTCATAGCGCTCTCTGATGATCATCTGATTGTTTCTGTGCTCAAGCATCTGAGCGTTCGAGGCTCAAGGATACCGTTCGATTTGATCTGGGGTTGGGCAAAACAAGGAAAGAACGATGTGATCGTACGGCAGGCGACCGAGATCGGGTGTGAGCGGCTGATCCCCGTGATCTTTGACCGTTGCGTTGTGAAAGCAAAAGGCGCGAGCGGAATCAAGCGCATGGAGAGGCTCAATACGATCATCGAATCGGCAGCTGCTCAGTCACATAGATGGAGCATCCCAACACTTGAGCCGATCCAAACGTTCGGGGAGATGATCGGAACTCTCGAGACGTACGATGCGGTCATCGTGGCGTGGGAAGAGAAAAGTGAGCCGATGCTCTCACAGGTCGTTGACGAGGTTCTTCAAGGTGAGCCGGAGCGTATCGCATTGGTCATCGGGCCCGAAGGGGGCATCGAGCGTGATGAGATCGATACTTTGGTCGAGCATGGAGCTCTCCTTGCGAGTATGGGACCGAGTATACTGCGCGTCGAGACCGCTTGTATTGCAGGGTGCGCGGTCCTAGCTGATAGAATACAGACAGTTCAAGGTCATGAAGATTTATCTCAAGACACTGGGTTGTAAGGTCAACCAAGTCGAGACCACCCAGATCGCCTCTGCCCTCATTGGGAAGGGCCTCACGCTTACCGAGCACCACGATGAGGCGCACATCATAATCATCAATACCTGTAGTGTTACCACGAGAAGTGATGCGAAATCACGCAAGGAGATTCGCAGGGCACTGAATGCGCCCTGTTGCACAAGGGTCATCGCGACCGGTTGCAGCGCCACTATCCAAGGCGAGGTTCTCTCTGGACTCGATAAGAGAGTTATCGTCGAGCCTGATAAGGCTCAAATCGCTGATCTTATCAGCTCTATAGCCGATACCCAAACGATATCTACGCAGAAGGGATCGGTCTCCCTTCCTAAGAATCTAATAAGGGCACGGGTCAATCTCAAGATCAGTGATGGATGCGAGAACTTCTGCAGCTACTGCATCGTCCCTTATGCGCGAGGGCCCATGAGGTCGATACCTGCAAAGGATCTCTTGAAGCAAGCAACCGATCTGGTCGAAGATGGGGTCAAAGAGATCGTGCTGACCGGCATCAACATCGGTACCTATCGTGACGGAGATCTCGATCTAGCGTCTTTGATCGAGCGGCTCAGCAACGAAAGT
>Ga0123356_10006501_pt1 | contig 11774 bp, 6 predicted proteins | sample TergutEmb28metaG_2_FD_92546 | JGI IMG/M metagenome (GOLD analysis project Ga0123356, IMG submission 92546) | Embiratermes neotenicus P3 segment gut microbial communities from Petit-Saut dam, French Guiana - Emb289 P3 | ecosystem: Host-associated > Arthropoda: Insects > Digestive system > Gut ... | reverse complement strand
TAGTGCTCCCACTCATCACCTATGGGCGTGAGGACCGGCAGATCGGGTGGGCAGTCGAAGAGGTTGCCGCTCGGCGAGCGGCGCTGACCCGGGGTAAGCCAGCTCGTCCCGTCGGGATCGCACAGCTGGGATGCCATGCCCCCCGTCGGGTCCAGCTTGTTGGCAATCCAGGTGTCCACTCCGACGCCGCTGTCGGCGAGTACCCAGGCGGGCAGCAGCAGCATCCCCCAGCCGACTGCACGCACGGGATTCACAGTGTTCCGGGTCATCGGCTTACCTGATCCTCATTGATGGAAACGCGGACCGGAGGGGGCATTCGAGCCGTGAATGTTTGCGTGGCAGGTCAGGCAGGCACGGCCCATCACCTGGGGCTCGGGGTTCGTGCTATTGGCAAGCCCCTGACGGGTCTGCAGAGCTGCGGCATGAACATCGCTCGCATGACACTGCTGGCACAGGACCGGGGCCGGTGTGACCAGCAGACTGCTCTGGTTCGAGCCATGCGGGGTATGGCAGTTGAGGCAGTTCTCGCGAACCGGCGGATGCTCAAACAGGAACGGCCCGCGCTTCTCCGCGTGGCACTGATAGCAGGTCTCGTTGACCGTGTTCGTCTTGAGCAGGGGAGAGGTGAGGGTGCCGTGCGGGTTGTGGCAGTCGTCGCAGCTCATCTGCCCTTCGGGCAGGGGCATGTGTGAGCGGCGGTTGAACTGCAGGCGGATGTCCTTGTGGCACTGAGCGCAGGTGTCGCTGATCGAGACTTTCGCCATCGTGCCCTGCACCGAAAACTTCGACATCGGATTGTGGCAGTCGCTGCAGGACAGGCCGTTGCGCTGGTGGACCGAGCCAAGCCAGTGATCGCGCGGCCCGCCCTTGTGACAGGTCAGGCAGACGCCGGTCTGCACGCTTACCGGGGTGCCGCCATGCCTGGTGTAAGCAATGATGAGGCCCGGGGTCGTGGGGCTCTGCGCGTGTTCCGAGCCGGGTCCGTGGCACGTCTCGCACACCGGGATCGACGGATCCGCGCGATTGGCGAGATGCAGGCCGAGCGCGTGCAGGGTATGCGTGAAGTGCTCCGCCTCCAGCCGGTGGCAGGCGATGCAGGTTCTCTCCCCGATGGGCCTGGCCTGCGGGGCGGCCGGATTGTCGGCGACGTGGGCATTCGCGAACCCCGGGGTCGGTCCGGGCCCCTGCCGGCGCCCATCCTGGGCGGCCCTGGGATCGCTTGACATGTTCGTGGAGGGAAGCGACTTGTAGAGTTCCTGCAAGCTCTGCTGGGACTGCCCAAGCGTTCCCTGCTGGGCCGCGGCCTCGCGCAACACGAGCGGGCACAGCAGTGCAAGAAACACCACGCTCAATCGTCGCGTATTCCGAAGTATCTGCGCCATTGGGTGAACCGACCTTGCTTTCCCGGGAACGCTAGCGCGTTACCTGACCGGCATGGGAGCGCGCACCCTACAACATATGGTGCGGATCACGCTACCGCTTGAACTATCATTCAACATCATTTTACACCTCATAACGCATGATGCGTGCGAGGAGGATACGAGACAGCCGGCCGGATATCGCAATAGTGGCTCAAGCACTAGATTTGAACGAACACGTCACACCGGACACTGCCAGCTGGGCGTCAGGGGTAGCTGAATGTACGTTCCCACGGACATCGGTGTGACGCAAGTGTGGCGCGACATAATCGACCAGGTTGTCACTGCCTTGGAACCGCCTCGGCCTGCCGCATGGCGGCCGCCGCCGGCGAAGCATGCAGGTGGCTCCCAACTTCGTGTCCGCTGCTCTCCGGGTGGCGCGGTGGAAGTCCCGTTCCTGTGGGGGCCACGTGTGCTTGAGGAACTTCTTGCGCGGCTGCGTCAGCCCCAGCACAGATCACGCTCCCGGCTGCTCGCGCAAAGCACAGCCTGCCTGCAGCGGCTTGCACGCGGGCGGGATGTGGCACCGGCAGATGCTTGATGCGCATGAACCGCCACGGCCGCGTCCTGGTGCCGCCAACCGTTTAATTGCGCTTGCTCGATTGCCGTGAGCCGGATCAGTTCAGCAACTGTGTCGCGCAGTGCGGTCTGTCATGGCAGGCAGAGCAAACTGTCTGTGCCACACCCGCTACGCACCGATGTGGTGGAGGTCGATGACATTGGCCAGGAGATGAAGATTGCGCCCGGGCGCACTCCTGGGTCAGGCAGGCGCTGACCTCGCGTCATTGCTCAGCGTGTGCGGGACAGGTCCGTGCAGCCGTAAGCAGTGGCGCCGAGATTGGCCATGGGAGGCCGCTGCAGGTCGCGATCCACACTCGTTGAAGCTCGTGAAGACATCGCGTAGCTCGGCAAGGTTGGTGGCGTCGCCGTGTAGTTGACGCGGATTCGACGCGTGACCGTGCCCAGCTATCGGACAGCCGTAGCTCGATCATCGTGTGCAGGCTTGGCTCAGTCAGCAACTGACCGTTGGTCGTGAACCCGACGAAGGGAGCCCGTAGCGCAGCGATCTCGACCAATGCTGGATAGCCCTTGAACAGCGTCGTCTGGTCGCAAGCCTGTTGCCCACCAGGCCAAGTTCCAGGTGGGAGAAGTCCGCTCCCGCCCGGGGTCAGCCACTGCCGCCGTGACTATCGATTGATTGAATGCCCGTAGCCGCTCGGACGCTGTCCGAGCGTCAACGCGTCTAGATTCGCTCCAATGGGCCTCTGGCAGCCTTGTGTCTGACGCCATTCGATCGATTGAGCGTGGCGGGCGCCCACATGATTCTTCCAGCCCTAGATATCGGGCCACCGAGGCACATCGTATACGCTCGCCTCTCCCGCCGGTGCCTGTCTTGCAAGGATGTTCTCGGTCCGGCTCCGCGGTGAGTGTAGAGGCGCAGTGCTTTCAAGCACGGCGTTGCCCGCACTCCTGGGCTGCCCGTCGCATTCCCGCGTATGGTGCGGACACGTCACCGCCGGCCGGCGCGGGCGGGGGCCCGGTCTCGAGCCCACCTGCGGCCGCCCTTCCTCACTGGAGATCGGGCCAGCCCGAGGTGTGTTGCGAACTGTTGCCGCGGAACATGGCTTCGATGTGGCGGATCAGACCGTCCTGGACCTTGAACACTTCGAACACCACCGATGCATTGTTCTGTGGATATTCCGGCGGGCTGGTGAAGCTGGCCACGGCGGCGACCACCCCGCGCTGCACGTCCGCGATGTAGATCCGGCGGTTCTTCACGATCCACTTGACCCGCGGGTTCTGGAACTCTCCGCCGCAGCTGCCCGGGTTCGACAGCGAGTGAACAGTGAAGACACCCAGCTCGATGCGGTGACACTCAGGATGCCAGGGCACGTCCCGGTACTGGATGACGCCCGAGACCACATCGAAGTACTTGTTCGCTGTCGCGATCAGCTCTGCGCGCGAGACGCGCTCGTCCTCGGGCAGCACCGTGTCGAAGATGCGGTCCGCAAGCCTCATGCTAGAGGCCGGCTCGCCGCCGAGCGTACCCTCGTAAGCGATCTCCTCGACCTCGGTCACTTCGCTCCGGGCAACCTTGAGGCGCACCACGTAGAACCACCACCTCTCCCCCTCACGCGTCGGGGTATTGGTCACCGTGCCAAAGAGCATCGCCGCGCCCGTGACGGGGTCGACAAAGGCCTGCCGGTACGGCATGCGTTTCACCTGTCCCCAGACCTCGCCCTTCCCCAGGGGTACGGGGACTCCATTGGACGTGACGCGAACGTCCTTCGAGGCGTGAATGTGCGAGGTCTCGTTGTCGATGACCGCCTCCGTATAGGTGGTCAGCGTCTCGAGCAGGCAGCGCCGGCTGCACTGCGCGCCTGAGTCCTTGGCAGGCGCCGGCGGCGAGAACCACAGGCAGCTCACGAGGGCTGCGAGGCAAGCGAAGTGCAGCGCGCGTGAAACGGAAGGGACAAGTGAGCTCGACATGGGATCTCCTGACCGACAGCGAGGAGTGGTGTGAGTCGCGCCTGGCGGGGCTCCCCGCCTTCGATGTTGACGCCGGGAGCGGCGCGCCGCGCCACCGTCCCCGTCGATGAGAACTCGATGCGGGATGATGCTGGCCCCTTGGGGGGGGCTGCTGCGGGTCATGCCCGTTGCTGATGCAGGTGCTTGGCTCGCCAGAACGCCTCACTCGGTCCTGCGGCGCTCCAGTATGTACCACTTGCCGCCGCGCTTGACGAGCTTGTCCTCGTAGCGGCCGATGGCCGAGATGTGGATATTGACGTTGGTGTGCATCACGACCATCCAGGTCGAGGTATGACGTGCGTTGTTCGCATCGATGAGCTCGATCCAGGAATCGCTGTTGCGGTTGAATCGGCGCAAGCTTGCGGGATCGTAGCTCAAGGTCTTGGGGTCGGCGGCGCGTGCCTTGGCGATGCGGTCGGTGATGATGGTGCGGATGTCCGCGCGGCCCCGGTAGGCCAGCTTCTCGTACCCGAACACCGGCCCTTTCTCGTCCAGGACGTACTGCGCGTCGTCCGCAAACGCGCTGGCGAACAGGTCTGCATCACTCAGCTCGAAGCCGAGATTGGCGCGGGCGAGCACCTCCTCGATCGCCTGGTGGTCAGCGACCCGGTCGGCGGTCTGCTGCTCCAGAGCGCTCGGACCCGTGTGCACGCAGCCCGCAAGCAGCAACCAGGTTGCCAGGGCCAAGGCGCCGCAGCCGCGGCTCATGCGTATCGCGCTCACTGGCACCCCCCTGTTGCCCGCTACGCGCGAGCCGTGCCGCATCAATCTTAGTCCTTCCGCGCTGCTCGCGCCCCAGGAGGGCTTGCAAGCTCAAGTGCGCGGCGGACCCCTCAAGGCGTCAGGGTGGTCGTCCCAGGGATCGCGTCCATGACAGCCCGCAGCTCCGCCACGGTGACGGGCTTGGTGAGGTGAGCGTCGAACCCCGCCTCGCGCGAGCGTTCCCGGTCGCTCTGCTGCCCCCACCCCGTGACCGCGACGAGCAGGGTGCGCTCGCCACGCGGGATCAAACGGACCCGGCGCGCCACCTCGTAGCCGTCCATCCCGGGAAGCCCGATGTCAAGTAGCAAGACCTCCGGAGCGAGCTCCCCGAACGTCGCCAGTCCGCTCGGCCCATCGTGGGTGACGTGCACAGTGTGGCCCAAGGATTCAAGCGCCACCCGCAACGTGTTGGCCGCATCCACATTGTCTTCGATGATCAGCACCAGCCGCCGTCTGGCAGCATGTGTGCCGGCCGGACTCACGTTGCGGTCCGGCAAGTCGATCGGGGTCGCGAGCGGCAAGCGGATGAGAAATTCGCTGCCGTGCCCGAATCCCTCGCTGGTGGCCTGTATCGAGCCACCATGAAGCTCGATCAACCGCCGGGAGAGTGCCAGACCGATGCCCAGCCCACTGCCGCCACTGAGCGCACGGTGCTCGGGTACCTGAGTGAACATCTCGAAGACCTCTTCGAGCTTCTCGCGCGGGATGCCTAGCCCGTTGTCCCGCACCCGTATGACGGCCTCGCGGACCTCGGCGCTGACGCGCAGTTGAATCATGCCTCCTGTGTCGGTGTAGCGGGCCGCGTTGCTGAGCACGTTCGAGACGACCTGGGTGAGACGCTCCGAGTCGCCGTCCACGAGCAGCGAGCCAGCGGCGTGCTCCACCACCAGCTGATGCTGGCGCTGATCGATGAGCGGCCTGGCCAGCTCGATGGCTGCCTCGAGCACGACACGCAGTTGCAACGGAGTGCGCTTGAGCTCGATCGTCCCCAGATTGATGCGCGAGAGGTCCAGCAGGTCGTTCACGAGCCGCGTCAGATGTGACACCTGTCGGCTCATCATGGCATGGATGCTCTGTATGAGCTCCGGCGGGTTATCCGGCCGTCCGAGCAGCTCCAGGCCAGTGGTGATCGGCGCCAGAGGATTTCTCAATTCATGGCTCAATACCGCCAGAAATTCGTTCTTGCGCCGATCCATCTCCCGCAAGGCGTGGCCCGTCTTGGCTCGCTCCATGAGATCGGCGGCCAGCCTGGCCAGGACGTCCAGCAGCCGCAGCTCCTCGGTGCTGGGCTCGTACGGCTCGTGCCAGTGGGTCGAGAGCACACCGAGCAGCTCCCCCGAGTGCGTGACCAGCGGCGTCGATTGCATCGCACGCACTTTCATGCTGCGGCAGGACTCGCGAGCCGAGCCCGTCATGTCGCTTTGCTCGGTATCGGCGACGATGTAGCGTTCGTGGGTCCGCATCGCCCTGGCACAGGGACCTGTTGAATCCAGGCGCACCTGCTGCCAGCTCGGACTGTCGGTATGAACTCCTTTCCATGCGAGCAACGCGAGCGCGCCCTGCGCCAGGACCCGGATGGTTGCGCCATCGGCGTGCATCATGGCTGTTGCGGCATCGAGGATCTGCTGGTAGTGGGCGTTCGCGTCCGCTTCACGCATCAGTCCGGCACTGATCGTCTGCAGCAGCTGTGAGCCGAGGCGCTCCTTGGCCAGTGCTTGCTGCATGTGCAGTCTGTGCTGTCGCTCCTGATACGCAACGGAGGCGTATTCGCTCAGGTTCGTGAGCAGCCGCAGATCCTCCCGGTCGAACTTGCGGCTGTCATCATGCATGATGACCCAGACCGTCCCCACCGCCGCACCGGCCACCTCGAAGGGCACGATGAGCAACTCGGCCAGCGGCGTGACACGCGCCGGCGGGTAAACGAAATGCCGCTCGGGGTAAGCCATCAGGAGCGGAGCTTTGGTGTCCACAACCGTGGCACAGAGGCTGAGCTCACGCGGCACGATCTCGCGCGCGAAGGGCGACCAGCGTCCCGCTGCGCCATGCCAGCGGAAGACCTTGCGACCCTGCTCCTCCTCCTCGATGCTGACGCCGGCCGATTGTGCCTGGCAGAGCTGCAACGCTGTCTCTGCAAGCTTCTGCAGGAGATTGATGTCCGCATCCTTCAGCGCTCTCATGAGCTCGAGGAGGAGCTGACTCTCGGCCTGAAAGTCCGGCGCGCGCCCCGCACGTCCCGCCAGCTCCTTCGTGATGAGTACGGTCTCGAGGCTTACGGGCACGACAGAGGACACGTGGGCGTTCTGTGAATCTTCCGGCGAGATCATAGGGCTCCAGGGCTGGGTTCCCGATGGTGCGCGATTTCTACGGAGTCCCCGGTGCGACGACCGGCTCCTTGACTGTTACGGCCGATACCGGCGGGAACGCGCACCTGCCGGTGATTTCTATTACGTTCGTAGAGTGTGCCGTGGCCTTGCAACACCGCACGCCCAACTGCCACGTAGTCACGACCCAGATCCATACACGCGACGAGAGCGTCAACTCGGATGCAGGCCAGCAAAACTTGGAGATCGTTGCACCTCGGTGTGATCTGCTTCAGCACCTTGGTCGCCATGGGCTCGCTCGACGGAGAGCGGCAAGTGGACACGCCCGCAGTGCCAGCACCTGGGGCTTTGTGGAGTACATCTACCATTGCGATCTTCGGGCGGCGAGTGGCTATGTACCGTCACTGCAAGAACAACGCCCGGGTCTGGAGGCGCAGCCGTCTGATAGCGTTACCACCGACTCGCGGTAGCGTTCCCGTCTCCGGGCTTGTCGTGCAGGTCGCTCACGCCGCGCTAACGGGAACACTAAAGTCTACTGCCGCGGATTTACAACGTTATCAGAGCCGATGCTTTCCGGGCCATCACGGCCCCTGAGGATAACAGCTACTCGCGTGTGTGCTCCAGCATGGTGCATGCACCGTCCCCGATGGTGCGTAAAGAGCGGTCCCGCTGCTGGCCCTGCGTAGGGGACGTCCCTACCGCCCCCTTGAACACATCCCGTGGGCCGAACGACAAAGGCGGGGTGCACCATGCACACCGGCGAGCGGGTGAGGCTCCGCGGGCGGTCCAGCAGCTGCTGCCGTGATCCGGGCGGTGACTCGCGTCGTGTCCGGCGTCAAGGCAACAGCCGGTGGCGCGGAGAAGGTCACCAGAATGCACGCGCGCAGGGGAACGTCCTTGTGTTCGCGCGCTTCAGGTGTGGCGACCTGGCAGGCGGCCCCCGACTCGAGCCCACCGGCGGCGTTGCCGGTGGGCTAAAGTCGCTTGGGCAACAGGGCGTGGATCGGCCTAGTGTCCGCCGTCAGCCAGGCCCTCGACCTTGTCCACGAGCTGCCCGGCCTTCTGGAGAAGATCCTGCTGAGAGCCACGCAGGGGCTGGTTCGCGAACGCGGCGCCATTCAACAGCGTGATCATCTGGCTCGCCAGAGCGTCGCGCTCGCTGGTGATGCCGCCGATGGTGGTGAGGAAGCTCCCGTAGCTTGCATCATCGCTGGTGATGGCCCGAGTGGCGAGCTGCAAGCTGCTGACGCCGAGCGGGCCCTTGGTGGCGTTGATCTGCTTGAAAGCTCGGGCGAGCGATATGTAGCTGTCGAGGCTGTCTCGCAGTGAGTCCGGCAGCGCATGGGGCTCAAGGTTCTCGACCAGCACGCGGCCATCGTGCACGTAGTCGTCCTTCAAGCCGAGCAGCGCGAGCATCGTCGGGCGCAGATCGGTGTGATCGGAGAACACCGCATCGTCCCGGCCTTGCTTCTGCACGCCCGGGCCGACCATACCGAACCAGGTGCGAGTGATCTGCTTCTGGAAGTCACCGTGGTTCCAGGCAAATCCCGACTCCTCGATGACGCACGGCGGATTCGCGGCGGTGCACAGCTGACCGGAGCCCGAGGTCTCATCGAAGTAGTTGTCGTTGCCAAACATGGTGAAGGTCGGCACACGGTCGGCGAGAGCGGGCACCATGTGCAGCAGCTTCATCTCGGCCCGGTCGGCCAGCAGGACCGACAGTTGATCGGTGTTGCCGGTGATCGGATTGACGGCGGTGAGGGCGTTGGCATCATGCTCCATCGTGCGCGTCACGGCGTCGGTTGGGGCCGGGTTCCCATCGATGTAGAAGTTCGGCGCGTCGTCGGAATGAACGGCGAACGGGGTCGCGTTCTGCTGCTCGGTCAGCAACAGCCGATCGAGGAAGGCGTCGATCTCACCCACATGCTGGTAAGTGCATGGCACGTGGATGCCGTCGCAGCTCGCCGGGGTCGGAGCGCTGCCGACAAAGTGATCGTTCTCATCCGCCGTGATCACGAACAGCGTGTTCTCCTTGGTGATGCCGTCTGCCTTGAGCCGCTCGAAGAACTTCCCAAACGCCGCATCGTATAGCTGCAGCTGCTTGACATAGGCCGCTTCGCCCGGCCCAAAGGTCTCCTCGCTGCTCAGGGAAGCGCCGTATTGATTGTCGTGAGCATCCGCGATGTAGAAATAGACTACCGGAACGCCGGCTTCCAGCATCGTCGCCACGTAGCCGAGCGACTGTGACGCGGTGGGATCGAAGCCCGGGAAGCCCGGCGCGGTGCCGTTGGCGATGACGTTGCCATCGAGGTCCAGGATCGGGCCACTCGGGTGGATCACCGGCTGGATGTGGTAGTTGCCGTAGAGCGCGTCGAAGCCGGTGTAGCCGCCCGGCTCATCGGGGAGCAGATCCGGCCGGCCGTGGCTGTTGTTGCACAGCGGGCTGTTCTGGGCACAGTGGATGCTGATGCCTTCGAAATCGGCAATCGCCTGGGTTCGCAGCGCCGGATTGTTGGCTTCGATGCCTTCGGGAGAGCCGGCGCCGAACACGGTGTTGACATCGCCCGGGATGCTCTCGAACTCGATATTGGCCGTGGAAAAGCCGCCGACATCGCAGCCCGCGCGCGTGAATGCCACCCACGGTGCAGGTGCAATCTTGCCGAGCTCGTTCGTCATCTGTGCGTGACCGTCTGCGGCGGTCCCCGTCCAGTACAGGAACGAGCTCTGGAAGCCCACCGATCCGTCGGGCCGGAACCACCCGTAGCTGTTGGCCACCGTGAAGCCGAAGCGGTCGCCGTAGAGACCCGTCAAGGACGATACGATATCGTGCGCGGTGTGAGAGATGAGCGGTGTGTAGTGATTGCCGCTCAAGGTGCCGTTGTCGAGCAGGAAGTTGAGCAGATGCGGCATCTGCTCGAGATCCGAGGGCACGTTGGGGTTGTCGCGTCGCAGATGCACGTTGTCGAACTGCAGATACACGACACGCTGGATCTTGCCGTCGGCTGATTGCAGATGGCAGGAAGCTTCGACCGGAGCCGGTGCAGCAGCCTGTGTCGGTGCTGATGCGAGGCAGGCCATGGTGCCGGCTGCGAGCATCGGCACGAGCCATTCGCGAGTGAAGCGTGAACAGGTCATCGGCGTCCCCCTGTGGTAGGCAGAGCTTTTTGCAGCGCGTATTGGTAAGGGTTGGATGTTGCGGCGGGATGACACGCGGGGGCTCGGTTGCCGTGGCGAGCAGCACCGGGCTCGTAACCGCTTGATGGTGCGGGAGAAAATCGCAGCTCTTGAGGTGTTGACGATCGGGACGGCGCCGCGACCGACCCCGCTCGTCAGGCTATGTTTCGAGCACGGAACGCCGCTCGCGTTGCCATCGAACTGCCGGCCCGAGCGGGCGGCGGCCCGAGCCATGAGCCCCACCAGGCAGGCCCGGGATGGCGCTTCGCCATGTACCTCGGGCGATGCGGGCATGGCGCGGCTTGCCTGGCGGCGCACGTGCTTGCCGTGCGCGTCCAGTTGTGCCCCCGCCCGGTGGCAGGATGCCAAGGAGCCCTCAGGAGCCTGACTCAAGATTTCTGGTGATGCCGTACCAACTAGGCGTGTCCTTCCCGCCGGGTCTTTCCGCGCAGCGCGCAAGCAGATGACCACAGCAGGCGTGACCTGCACATTCCAAGCTGCTGGGCCCGTCGCAAGCCGCAGCGGTCCATCCAGCTGGAGGACAGCGTACTGGTCTGCGCTCGGCAGAGCGCTGGCAGCTTAAGGTATACTGCCGCGACGCGCATTTCCGAGGGGGACGCATGCGTGCTGCATTCGCGATGCTGGCGAGCTGCCTGGCAGTTATTTCAATCACTTCCTTCGCGCAGGAGGAGTCGCCACCCGCTAACGCGGGGGGAGCTGCGGCAGCGCGCGAGCAACGCAACGCGGCTCAATCCCGCGAGTGGAACAAGATCCCGGCGTCCGCCGATCCGCGGGATTTCTCGGGCGTGTGGTGGACCCGAGGCTACGATCGCACCTTCCGCCCGGTGACCGATTCGCCGATGCCGCCAGCGCAGTCGGCGAAGCTCCTGCCCATGACCGCCAGCGAGGCGGCAAGCTGGCAGCATCACCTCGACATGGAACAGCAGGGCACGCCCATCGCGGATGCCCCGACGCAGTGCTTTCCGCACGGCATTCCGCGGCTCATGGCCTCGCCATATCCGATCCAGATCGTCTACGCGCCAGGCCTGATCACGATCCTGCACGAGGTCGCCCACAACGTGCGCTTCATTCACATGGACGGCGCGCCGCCGCCAGCGGACACGCCGCCGACCTTCCTCGGCTACTCGGTGGGTCACTGGGAGGGCAACACGCTCGTCATCGTCACGGATCACTTCAACAATCGTACCCAGATTGATGAGGAAGCCCTGTCCCACGGACTGCAGCTTAAGGTCACCGAGCGGTTGACGAAGTTCACCAACCGCTACGGAGGAGTCGAGCTGCGCAACCTGATCACGATCGAGGACCCGGAGCACTTCACGCATCCATGGACTGCCGAGCGGACCTACCCCTGGCGCGGCGACATCCACCTTGCCGAGTACTCCTGCGAGGAGAACAACCGCAATGCGCCCGTCAACGGCATCTCGGTGGCCAAGTGAAGCGCCGCATAGCCGGGGTTGAACGGCTGGGGAGAGCTTTGCCCGCGGGGCTGTGTGCCCTGGCAGTCATCGCGCTCGTGCCGTTTCACGCTGCCAGGGCAGCCCCGACACAG
>Ga0123356_10006500_pt1 | contig 11778 bp, 7 predicted proteins | sample TergutEmb28metaG_2_FD_92546 | JGI IMG/M metagenome (GOLD analysis project Ga0123356, IMG submission 92546) | Embiratermes neotenicus P3 segment gut microbial communities from Petit-Saut dam, French Guiana - Emb289 P3 | ecosystem: Host-associated > Arthropoda: Insects > Digestive system > Gut ... | reverse complement strand
TGCCCTTACAAAGCGTTGTGATTTTATCCATAGTCTTTTCAGTGTTCTTAAGCATAGCATCCTCCGAGTCGCAACAACCGTGCAGTAGTGATTATAACAAGATTTCCCTGTAAATGGAATCATTTTTTTCAAGAATCTCAATAATAAGCATGAGGGGTTTATTTTTCCTTACTTTTGTGGTAAAATACTACGATTGCACAGCGACAAAGAGGAGAAGTAAATGGAAAAGGGAACATTCTACATCACGACGCCGATTTATTACCCGTCAGACAAGCTGCATATCGGTCATACATACTGCACTGTAGCGGCTGACGTCATGGCGAGGTATAAGCGCAAACGCGGCTACGATGTGATGTTTCTGACCGGAACTGACGAACACGGCATGAAAATCGAAGAAAGCGCCAAAGCAGCAGGAGTCACTCCAAAAGAGTTTGTTGACAAGATAGTTTGCGGAGAAGGCGGAGTCTTTGATCTTTGGAAGCTTATGAATATATCATATGACAGATTTATCCGAACTACAGATGACTATCATGTAAAGTCTATCCAAAGGATATTTCGCAAGCTCCACGATAAAGGTGATATATATAAAGGGGTTTATAAGGGGCTTTATTGCACACCCTGCGAATCATTCTGGACCGAAAGCCAACTTTCGGAAGGCAATTGCCCGGATTGCGGGCGCTCTGTCGCAAATGCCGAAGAAGAAGCATACTTCTTTAAGCAGTCTAAATATGCAGACAGAATATCTGAGCAAATAGCAACATATCTGGAACCACCGTCCCGGGTCAACGAAATGGTGAACAACTTTCTAAAACCGGGTCTGGAAGATATCTGTGTATCACGAACATCATTCAAATGGGGAATCCCCGTAGATTTTGACCCCGACCATGTTGTATACGTTTGGGTCGATGCGCTGAGCAACTACATAACAGCACTTGGATATGAAAACGACAAGTACAATGACTTTGACAAGTATTGGCCATGCGATGTTCATTTTGTAGGCAAGGAGATCGTACGACTCCATTCGATATTATGGCAGGCAATGCTTATGGCACTCGAAGTTCCGCTTCCAAAAAAAGTATACGGACACGGCTGGTTGCTTTTTGACGGCGATAAAATGAGCAAGTCAAAAGGTAATGTCAAGGATCCTTACATAAGAGCGGAGCGCTACGGAGTTGATGCACTGCGATTTTTTATACTGCGTGAGTTCACATTCGGCATCGACGGGAACTTTACAGACGAACTGTTCCTTACACGTATAAATGCTGATTTGGCAAATGACCTTGGAAACCTTGTTTCAAGGACTGTTGCGATGGTCGATAAATACTTCGACGGCACTCTGCCGGAGGAGCAGGAAAGCAGACCGGAAGACAATGAACTGATTACCTTAGCAGGAAGCTTACATGAGTCATATGAAGCACACATGGAAAGATATGCATTCCAAAACGCACTTGCGGATGTATTTAAAGTAACGTCGCGGGCGAACAAATACATTGACGAAACAACACCATGGATACTGGCAAAAGACGAAGCAAATAAACCACGTCTTGCTGCAGTCCTTTACAATCTTCTGGAAACAATACGTATATGTACGATACTACTGACCCCGGTCATGCCGGAATCTTGTGAGAAAATATTTGCGCAAATTGGCGTAGCAGACGAACTTACAACATACGACAGCACAAAAGCATTCGGAGCGCTAAATAAAACTGTTTCGGTAACAAAAGGGGATATAATCTTCCCACGTTTGGATATAGAAAAAGAGCTTGAGGCTCTCGCCGAATCGGTCTAAAATTTGATGTTCTCGCAGCATTGTAAACCTCAGCAACATCAATGAAAGGGGAATCGTTATGTCTGTTATAATGGCACTGTTTTTAGGGCTTGTACAGGGAATAGCTGAATTTCTCCCAATATCCAGCTCGGGTCACCTTGCCATATTGCAAAATCTGTTTAATATGGATTACTCGGAAGAGAACCATTTGCTGTTTGACGTGCTCTTACATCTGGGTACACTTGTTGCAATAGTAGCCGTATACAGGGCGGAGATCAAAGAAATGATTACGGACGGTGTCGAGTACCTTAGACTGAAATCGGATTCGCATGCCGATGAACCTGTTGTACTCAAGCCGCCGGGCAGAGCATTGTTGTTTATTATAATAGGTACACTGCCGTTATTTGTATTCTTCTTTATCCCGGCATCACGACTCTTTTTTAACACATATTTCATCGGATTTGCACTTATAATCACAGGTTGTTTGTTGTTTGTATCCAGCAGATATATTAAAGAAGGAAACAAAACAGATAAAACCATGACATTAACCGATGCGATATTGATCGGTCTTGCACAGGCAGTTGCAGTATTTCCGGGACTATCCCGTTCAGGTACCACGATTTCTGTGGGTCTTGCCCGTGGATTGACCAGATCGTTTGCAGTCAGGTTTTCATTGCTGCTTTCAATACCTGCGGTAGTTGGAGCGACAATAGTGGCAATATATAATGCAATCAGCGGTGGCGCTGACTTCTCGTTACTCCCGACATATCTTGCAGGATTTGTTGTAGCAGCAGGTGTAGGATATTTTGCGATCCAGCTCCTCAGGAGACTAATGGCAAGCGGACAGTTTGGAAACTTTGCATATTACTGCTGGGGTCTCGGTATAATAACGTTGATCTGGTCACTGTTTCGCTAAGAGGTAAACAATGGCACAAACTAACAGGAAAAAAACATCGACAACAAAAAGCAACACAAATTCTAATACGAAATCTTTGCCCGAGCAAGGCACATCAAAGCCCCCTCGCCGCCGCGAGATAATGGCTCTTGTGTGCCTGTTCCTCGGTGTGTTCTCATTTATAGGTTACTTCGACGCCGAGCCGGTATTTATTGCATTTCTCACAGGATTTGTAAGGCGCCTTGTCGGTTATGGTTTTTATGCATTACCACCTGCACTGATATTATGTGCGGTAGTTCTTGCTTTTCATAAAGGGCGTCCGGTGCTGTTTAGAACGATATGCACCCTGCTGATAACAATAATAACCGGTGCGATAGTTCATCTGTTTACAAGTGATGTTTCATATGAGTTTTCATTTGCCATGATCGGTGAGCTGTGGACAAACGGAGCCGAGTTAAAATCAGGAGGAGTTCTCGGCGGTGCGATATCGGAACTGTTTTACCTGCTCTTTGGAAGGATAGGCACAGCAATAGCGCTTATTTGCATTGCGTTTCTATTAGTTATGGTTGCGTTTAACGCGACAATAACGGGACTTATCGAAGCCTTCAGCAAACGTGAAAGACGTGAGTATACACCTGAACAGGAGCACGGATACGAGACCGAGCGATCATCCGCAGGAGCCGGCATCTCCGACCTCCCGAGAAACAGGCAAAGTCAAAGTCGATCGTACAGACATCCGCTCATTCCGTTGTGGAAGAAAAAGAAAATAGACATACCTCTCGATGAAAGCGACCGCCCGGCAAAACCGGATTATTTTGACGGAGATAATAAAGAGGGTTTTTTTAAGGAATCCCCTCGGGTAAAGACTCCGGATCAGGTACTCGACGGGACGGCAGTTGATGAGCCGGAACCTATATTGCCGGAGATACAGAAGGAATCTTCGGGAAATGAAGACATGCCTCTGGATATCCCGTTTATGGAAGGCAGGATGAAAAGACCCGACAGAGTATTGCCGGCAATAATAGCTGAAAACACAGGAAACTACGTCGACCCGGCATCTATATCAAAACCGGAGCAAACTCGCTCTCAAAAACCATCCTCGACAGCCAATCAAAGGAAAAAAGCAACACCTGTCTCCTCAATAGTGCCGGATTTAGACCCGTCCTACGCATTTCCGCCATTAAATCTGCTTTCTCGTGGTGAACCGCAATCAAAAGCAGGGGACAATGAAGTGAGATTAAACACCGAACGCCTTGAAGCAGCATTTCAAAGCTTTGGTGTAAACGTAAATATATCAAACGCAACAAGAGGTCCGTCGGTCACAAGATACGAAGCGGAACTGGAAGCGGGCGTAAAACTCAACAAACTGACAGGACTCGCAGACGACATAGCATTGTCACTGGGAGCTGTCGGCGTACGAATAGCTGCAATGCCAAACCGTATATCAACAGTAGGCATCGAAGTTCCAAACAAGAATATTAGTAAAGTTCACCTTCGGGATGTCATAGAATCACAGCAGTTCGAGAATGCAAAATCGAAACTGACATTTGCGATCGGTATGGATATATCAGGAGAGCCTATAGTTGGAGACATACCTAAACTTCCTCATATGCTGGTTGCCGGAACGACCGGCTCAGGTAAATCGGTCTGCCTCAACTCAGTTATACTGAGCATACTTTACAAAGCAACTCCGGACGATGTGCGATTTATTATGATAGACCCGAAAATGGTTGAGTTCAAAGTTTATAACAGTATACCGCATCTTCTTGTGCCTGTTGTTACGGACGTAAAGAAAGCCGCCGGTGCACTACAGTGGGCTACATTTGAAATGATGAAACGCTACACGCTTTTTGCGGAAACTAACGCAAGAGACATAGATGGATATAATCAAGTTGTCAGAAAATCAAAAGACGAAGAGCGAAAGCCGCTTCCGCAAATAATCGTAGTAATTGACGAACTTGCAGATTTGATGATGATGGCGGCTAAAGAAGTGGAAGAATCAGTCTGCCGTGTAGCCCAGATGGGAAGAGCAGCGGGTATCCATTTGATAATTGCCACACAAAGCCCGCGGGCCGATGTTATAACCGGACTTATGAAAGCAAACATCCCCTCACGAATAGCATTTAAAGTTTCCAGTGCGCTTGAATCACGAATAATACTTGACCCCGGAAGTAACGCAGACAAACTGGTCGGGCACGGGGACATGCTGTATGCACCGACCGGTTCGGCAAAACCAATGCGCTTGCAAGGCACGTGGGTATCGGATAAAGAACGTGAAAAAGTAATAGAGTATATTGAAAAAAGCGGACAGGCACAGTATTCGGAAGAAGTAATGGGTGAAATAGATAAAGCCGCCGAGATGAAGTCAACCGGCGAAAAACCGTCAGGTGACACAAATGGCAGCGATTATGACGACTTGCTGCCGCAAGCCGTAGATGTGATATTCGAAACAGGGCAAGCATCGGTATCTATGCTTCAGCGAAGACTGAAGTTGGGTTACTCCAGGGCGGCGAGAATAGTAGACCAACTTGAAGAAATGGGAGTCCTTGGTCCGTTCGAAGGTTCAAAGCCAAGAAATGTCCTGATAACAAAAGACCAGTGGCGACAAATGCAATACGTAAGCGGCAACGCTCCTGTGGATAAAAAAGAAACCGAAACAATCCGTTCAGTTTCAGACTTCAACGAAGACGACTACCTCCCTGATTAGTAAATGATTATTTGTTGCTTTTTGAAATGAAAGTCGCATTACACGTTTTCAGTTCTTTAAAAGTTACAGGTTTAAAATCACATATATCTACACCGGCGTTTAGTGCACGTTCAAAACTACTCATGTGCATAAACGCCGCATTTGTTATGCTGTTATGGATATGTCCGAAGATATGCCAGCTCCCGCGAAAAAATCCGCTCCACTCGGCAAGCGGATAATGGCAAAGAAAAATATCTTCACCCTCATGTTTAAGATATCGTATATGGTCAACATCGGCAAAAAGGTAATGATAATCCATGCTCTTTAAGTACGGGATATCATGATTACCCGCAACAAGATGTAAGACCCCGTTGAGTTTGCTCACAAGATCCAAAGCTTCATCTTGACCGGCAGCACCCCTGCCGCCGTAATACACATCACCGACTATATATACGTGGTCGTCGTTAGAAACACGAGCATTCCAATTTTCAATCAAAACCCGATTCATATCGGAAGCATTTTCAAACGGTCTGTCACAAAAACCAATGATCGCGTCATGCCCGAAATGCAAATCAGCGGTAAAAAAAGTCTCCACAGATATCCACCTTCCTTGTCTTTAATATAACACATTTAAGTCAACACGTACAAGAAATCATAAAGACTATTACATCTATATTATGAGTAGTCCTATCCACACATTGCATTTATTTTGATAATAGGGTATACTCTTTCTTCAAGTGTTGAAGCAACAAGGAGCATTAATCAATGTCAATAAAAAAAGGCAATGTGATGGGGCGGCGTGTTCTAAAAAGCGTTATGAGCGCGATCGTCGGTAAAGAACAGGTAGTACTGAGAGTGTTTCTTGCGATTCTGGCACGAGGGCATATACTTATTGAAGATATACCCGGCGTTGGTAAGACAACGCTGGCGATAGCATTTTCAAAAGCCTTAAATTTGGAATACAGCCGTGTACAGTTTACTCCCGACGTATTACCATCCGATGTCACAGGTTTTTCTGTTTTCAATAAAGACACAGGACTCATGGACTATACACCGGGAGCGGTACTATGCAACTTGTTTTTAGCGGACGAACTAAACCGTGCGACAAGCCGTACACAATCAGCCCTGCTCGAAGCAATGGAAGAAGGACAAGTCACGGTCGACGGAGAATCACATATCATACCACAGCCGTTTATAGTAATTGCTACACAAAACCCTGTAGGAGCAGCAGGGACACAAATGCTGCCTGACTCGCAAATGGATCGTTTTATGGTGCGCTTATCCTTAGGGTACCCGAAACACGAAGACGAGCTTTCACTGCTCAAGCGTAAGCAGGGAAAAGCACTCCTTGACGCGGTAGAACCTGTTATTACAAGCGATGAGCTTGAGCAAATGCGTACAGAAGTGGACAAAGTACATGTTGACAATGCGATATTAAATTATATAGTTACACTCGTAACGAAAACACGGGAACACCCTGATCTGGTTTTAGGAGCGAGCCCCCGTGCATCAATTGCAGTTACAAGTATGTCAAAAGCAGCAGCGTATCTTCAAGGCAGAGACTATGTACTGCCGGGTGACATTGCTCCACTGTTTGCAGACACGCTAGCACACCGCCTTATACTAAAACCGGGAGCGGAAAACGAGAATATTACAGCGGCTAAAATACTAAATGAAGTATTTGACTCCGTTAAAGCTCTAAAAATAAACTAGCCATGATTATACATCGAGTATTATATGCGTTAACGCTTGTAGCTTCATTATTTTTCTATATTCTGTATCCCCCGTGGATATCATGGTATCTGCTGATTCTGCTATTACTGCTTTTGCCTTTCGACCTGATTATTAGCTTACCCGGCATGTTGTCAAAAGGTATGCTGTTCTCTGCGCCATCTGTGCTTGAAATGAATGAAGATGCAACTTTGATCATTACAACCGTACATACAAAATCGTACCCGATCGGATGTATTATTGCCAAAATACATGTGAAGGGTGACGATTTTTCTAATAAATACAGAATAAAATGTTCGGGAGAGAAAGATGGAAAACGCAATGTAAAAATCGACACATCACATAGTGGTGTGACAGTATTTGAGATAAAGCGTTTTTGGACCGTAAGCCTCATTGGGCTGTTTTCATTGCCTGTCAGCATAAATAAAAGAGCATCTGTTTTGGTAATGCCGCAAGCGATAAAACCGGCAAACACCATTGCGCTTCAACATGGGATACTTCTTCGCCCGAAACCCGGCGGCGGGTATTCCGAGGAGCACGATATGCGAACATACAGACCCGGTGATCCCGTTAGAAGCATTCATTGGAAAGTATCGGCAAAATTTAACTCGATAATCATACGCGAGCCATTGGTACCACCCCCTCATAGCCGCCTGATACACATCACAAAATGGGAAAATGCTTCACAGCGCGACTTAATACTAGGACGCCTCAGATGGGTATGTGACTATATGCTTAAATGGCAGATGCCGTTTTACATTAAATTTGATACTGAGGCGGAAATAGCGGAGGTCAAAGAAGAAACAGACATGTTTGACTATCTGCTTAATGTATTGGATAAAAACAAAATAAAGATGCCTAAGTATGAAGCAGTACCTTCAAGATTTTCCTGGGTATTTCGTGTAGATGCAGGAGTTGACAGGAGAAATGATGCCGAGAAGCAGGAGGTCGAGGAATGATAAATCGCCTTCTGTCGGACAACCCGTGGTTAAAACAAGCTATTATACTTGCAGGCAACTGTGTTCTTATTCAAGTAGCGGTATTTTGCACTTTTGGCGCGCTCATTTCATCGTTCTCAATACCGGTCAGTTTAGGTGCACTGTTTTGGATCTGGCTTTTAAACTCACTTGTTATATCAACCCTTGTGCATATCTATAAAGGCAGGGGTATTTTCATATTGATGATCCCTGCGCTGTTTTTGTTTTTATGGTTAAGAGAGCAGATCCTTGAGGGTGCAAAACAAGTAATAAATATAATTACGGAACATTATAGTAAGTGGATATCCATAAAGGCGCTTTTTACTGAAATCGAAGAATTTACGGAAGAGCCGACAGTCTTTATAGCAGCAGCAGGGATAGCAATAACATTTCTGCTTGCTTTTGCTATTTGCTTACGCCGAAGTGTATTTTTTACTATAGCAGCCACCGCACCGGTGATCTTCCTAACGTTTGTTATCACAGATTACCATTCGGACATATCATATTTACTCGGTATAGTTTCTGTTTATCTGACGCTGCTCATAAGCAGTGCTTACAACCCTGAAGACCTTGCTAAAAGAGGATTGAAGTTTTTTCCGGCTCTGGCGATAGCATTAGTACTAATGATCATTACATATATAATATCTCCTTACGGAACATATATTCGAGGAGATAGGGTAGTAGTGATGGGAAACAGGATCCGGCTCGTAGCATCGCAGATGGGAAGGTTTGGAGACTTATGGCAATCTACATTTGGCAATGAGTTTAGCTGGGTACGTGTTGGTCTTGACGGAACATGGGAGTTTAACACAGAGCATGTGAGTATAGCCGATTCCGGTGGCCGAACAGTCACGAATCATAGTTTATTGGAAGTAAGCGCATCAGAGCCGGGAACATTTTATTTAAGAGGTTATTCCATGCAGCACTTCGACGGACGTGCATGGAGTGTCAACGATGAAAAACAAATGGTTACCGGTGATGAAGAAGCTGAAATAACGTTTGTTGAGATGCTGGCCGGTTTTGGTGGTATGGCTTATGATGATATGGTTATTGAACTCGGACCATTCGATGAAGAACTCAGGGAAGAGTTGGATCGGCTTGAGAGAGCATTAGATGCAATAACAGAGGAAATAAACAGGCCGAGACCCCCTGAGGTCAGCTTGGAATCGCATCAGGCAGTGACTGAAATGTGGATAATGCAATACGCCGAAATTGAAGAAGAAATAATTGACATTCATCAACGGTTACTTATGCAGAGTCTCACCACTATATATCAACCCTCAAGGTTAATGGTAGAAGCAGAGTCCCTACCTGTAAGAATGGATGTCTCCCGTGCAATGCCGGCTATCATCATGGACTTCAATAGCAGACATGTATTAGAAGGTGTGCGATTACCTGAGCTTGTAGAGATGGATGTGAACAGAACCGGCGATATAACACCAAATGTTACCTATGAGCCGTACTATGGCAGTGTTTTACCGGCAGGAAACGATCCGTTAAGCAATACACAAAGATTTTACTATATAAATCCGGATGATATTTACAGTTTTGAAGATATAAAAAAGTATAGGCTTTTAGAAACACTTAAGAGTAACACTTTTCTTTTAAGCTTCCTGGGTGAAAGCAGGCTGCTCTCAAAAGTCGTACCTGTAATCCCGGAGGATCAATATCTCGAGTTTCCGAACACGGGTTTAAATAACGCATTATATGAATACAACAGGCGTATAGAAAGCTCAGGGATATTTACAGAAATCGACCCCAATACTGCTATAAGGTTACTTAGTCATGCTATCGAGGCCGGTATAAACCCCTATGATAATCGTGCTACTGTGGCAGAAAATGTTGCAAGATACATCAGGTCATCTGCGGACTACACACTTACACCCGGGGAAATACCGGACGGAGAGGATTTTGCTCTGTATTTCCTTGAAGAACTAAAAGAGGGTTATTGTATACACTATGCAACTGCTGCGGTGCTGATGCTCAGGTCACTGGATATACCCGCCCGGTTTGTCAGCGGTTATGTTGTTTCGATTTCTCCGGATCTTGTCGGCACAACAGTTACATTGACAGACAGAAACGCACATGCATGGGTAGAGGTGTTCTATGAAGACGTCGGCTGGTTATACCTTGAAGTAACACCACCCGGTTCAAGCTTTGCTCCCGGTTTTTACATCGGCTTATACGATCCCGGCTACGCCCAAAATATGTACCTATCAGTGCCGAGAGATCTGGATGAGTTCGGCGGTCACGGAGAAATACCGGATGATTATCCCGGGTATGCCGGTAGTGCAACGGCAGGTTCAGGTACAGCTACGGGTGGAGCCGGACAATACATACAGCAACTCCCTCCGTGGTTACGTAATATAGTAAGGGTATTAATGATCATTGCCGTAATAGCAGTAATACTGCCACTTCGAAGAATAGTGATCATTAAATACAGGAGAAATAAGTTCGAGCAAAAAGACACAAATGAAGCGGTTTTATACATATGGCGGTTTATCGTTCGCCTGAGCCGTAATGAAGCGATTCCTCCGGACGACATTGAAGGGCTGGCACTAAAAGCACGCTTCAGCCAGCATCAAATAACAGAAGATGAGCGTAAAGTAATGATACAGTACGCAAAAAGGCTATCATACGAAGTTTACTCAGGCAAAGGGGATTACTCCCGAATCTGGGTAAAGTACATCCGTGTATTTTATTAGCAAAGATAATTATTAACCACAGCGGTTCACCCGACAGGATGAGCCGCTTTTTTTCATAAAACCCTCTATTTTTACAGCCGGAAAAAATATTTTTTGTGTGAAAAAAGAGGGTTGAATTTGATTAAAAAGTATACATAAATTATGAAAATCGATGTGAAATATATGAAATAAATGTAGAAATATATACATAATATGTAGACAAATAAAGGCATAATTATGATAAATTGTTGTTGACGAACCGAAAATAAAAGAGTAGAATCTGAAGCCTTATCACCTGAAAAACGAGTGAGGAGGCAGCAGCAATGAAAGTAAAATTGCTTATAACAACGGCTGATTCCGGCTATAATAAGCTTATTTCGGACAACATATCAAAGCATCATGCCGATGCAATAGAGGTCAGTGTTATCAGCACATTGGAGTGCCTTATTGAAACTCTGCAAAAGCAAAAATATGATGTGGCATTAATGGACGCATCTCTCATTGACAAGGTAGACCTAAGCTCAATACATTTACCGTTGGTATTATGGTCGGGATATGAAAATGCTGAAACAGTTTTACATTATGAGCGGATAAAAAAGCATCAGCGAATATCATCGATTATTGCGACTGTCCTTGAACGTTATTCAAAAGTATCAAAGTTAAGATCAGGTTTGGATTCAAAAGAAGCAAAAATAACTGCTGTATGGTCGCCCGCAGGTGGAGTGGGCAAAACAACGGTTGCTCTCGCATATGCAGCAGCGAACGTTTACAAAGATAAAGATGTATTTTACTTAAATCTTGAAGCATTCTCAGGGACTCCGGGATATCTTTGCGACAACGGGAAGAGTATCAGCACCGTTTTTGAGATGCTCGACACCGATGACGGCAATATCAAAATGCTTATACAGGGCATATGCTCCAGGGAAAACGGTATTACATACCTTTGCGGTCCGAGCAACTTCGATGATATGTATGTTCTGTCGACCGAAAATATAAAAGAACTGATATCTGCATGTGCGCAGTTATCGGATGAGCTT